>Ga0209745_1000082_pt1 | contig 49433 bp, 49 predicted proteins | sample BarGraNGADG00312_FD_184495 | JGI IMG/M metagenome (GOLD analysis project Ga0209745, IMG submission 184495) | Arctic peat soil microbial communities from Barrow, Alaska - Barrow Graham LP Ref core NGADG0004-312 (SPAdes) (version 2) | ecosystem: Environmental > Terrestrial > Soil > Wetlands > Peat... | reverse complement strand
CGCCGGCCGCCAGCCGCTATTGGAAGAGTCTCGCCTCGGGAAGCGGCCACCACCGCACCTGCACCTTGCCGATGATGTACTTCTTCGGCACCATCCCCCAGTGGCGGCTGTCGGAGCTGTTGTTCCGGTGGTCGCCCATCACGAAGTAGTACCCCTCCTGGATCATCTGGGGTCCCCAGTCCTCGTGGCTGCGGAACTCGCTCGGCACGTAGTCGTCCTCGAGCGGCACGTCGTTCACGTAGACGCGGCCGTCGACAATGCGGACCAGGTCGTTTTCCTCCGCGATCACCCGCTTCACGAACGACTTGTCCGGGTTCACCGGGTAATAGAGCATCACGATGTCGCCCTTTCGCGGGGAACTGATCCGGTAGATCAACTTGTTGACAATCAACCGGTCCTGATCCTCGAGCGTGGGCGCCATGCTCATCCCCTCGACCCTCGCCACCTGGAACCCGAACGTGACAATGAGGACCGCATAGACGGCTGCCGACGCGACGGTCTTGACCCACGCCCAGATCTCTTCCCGGATGCGCGTCAGCGTCACCGCGCGGGAGACGGTTCCACGCTTCGGCCACGGTCGCGTGGTGCGACCCGACGGGGCGATGACCGGCGTAAGAGCAGACGACCACTCCGGCGGGGAGGCCGCCCACGGCAGCCAGGGCTCGGGTTGTATCGGGCGGGCGGACGGCTCCGGTGTCGGGGGCTGCGCCTGGACCGGCGCGGGCGTTTGCAACGCCTCATCGGCGACTACAGTTTCAGGTACTCCCGCAGCCGCTTGGTCTGCGACCGGCTCACCGGGATTTCCGTGCCCTTCCCGTCCTTCATCCTGAGGATGTAATTCCTGCTGAACCAGGGGACTATCTCCTTGATCTTGTTGATGTTGACGAGATGAGAGCGGTGCACCCTCCAGAAGACGTCCGGGTCGAGGCGCGCCTGCAGCTCGTCGAGCGTCCGGTAATTCGAGGTTCCGGACACTTGTCCCGTCACTATAGATATCGTATCTCCATTCAAGGACGCATAGATCATATCATCGGTCTGGACCAGCAGAAATCGTTCTCCCACCTTGACGGCGACCTGTCCTCGCCACTGCTGCCGGTCACCCACAAGCTTGACGATCTTCTCGATGTGCTCGTTCAACGGGGCTTTCGCGTCGATCCTCCGGCGGGCACGCTGGAGGGCCTGTTCGAGGCGGGCCGGCTCCACCGGCTTCAGGAGGTAGTCGACCGCGTTGACTTCGAACGCTTCGAGGGCGTACTGGTCGAAGGCCGTCACGAACACGATGTGGGTGCTCAGGCCGAGGGCCACCACGCGCCTGGCCACCTCGAACCCGCTCAACCCGGGCATCTGGATATCGAGGAAGACGACGTCCGGGCGGAGCCGCTCGATGGCGTCAATCGCCTCGACCCCGTTCCCCGCCTGGCCGGTAATCTCCACGCCGCCGAGCTGTTCCAGCTGGAAGCAGAGCTCGTCCCGGGCCAGTTGCTCGTCATCGACCACAAGGGCTCGAAGGTCCATGTCGTTCCTCGATCGAGCGTCAGGCGCCGACCCGTTGGACGGCCGCCTGGAGGGGAATCTCGATGCGCGCGCAGGTTCCCGTGTCCGCGGCGCTCGTCAGTGTCAGCTGGTGGTTGGCGCCGTAGGTGACGCTCAGGCGCTCGTTGACGTTGCTCAGCCCGATGCCCGCCGACAGCGCCTTCTGCAACTGCTCCGCCGACATCCCAAACCCGTCATCCGCGACCTCGATGATCATCTGGTCGTTGGAGCGGAAGCTCCGGAGCGTGACGGTGCCGCCGCCGAGCTTGGCCGTCAGGCCGTGCTTGATCGAGTTCTCGATCAGCGGCTGCAGGATCATCGACGGCACTCTCAAGTCGAGGGTGTCGGGGCTGATGTCCTTCTTGACGTGGAGCTGCGGTCCGAACCGCACCACCTCGATGTCCAGGTACTGATCGATTGACTGGAGCTCCTCGCGCAGCGTGACGAAATGGTCCCGGCTCTTGAGGCGCCGGCGGAGCAGGTTCGAGAGCTTGCCGATCAGCATCCGCGCGGTCTCGGGCTTCGACCGGATGAGCGAAGAGATCGAGTTGAGCGTGTTGAACAGGAAATGCGGGTTGATCTGGCTCGACAGCGCCTCGATCCGGGCGGCCATCAGCAGCTTCTCCTGCTCGATGAGCTGGTGCTCGATCCGGGCAGTGTTCCAGATCCTGATCGGGATGGCGATGGCCAGCACGGTGGCGATGATCAGCAGAATCGTCGTCCAGTCGTTGGTGGCTTCCAGGTAGAAGAGGCGGTGCACTCCGAAGCGATGTCCGATGGCCAGGCGGATGGCCTCCATGCCGATCGGCGCGAGGACGAGCACCACCTGCCAGTCGACCTGGAGCGTCCGCATCGAGTGCCACACCCGGCGATGAAGGCTCGTGAAGACGAACGGCGAAAAATGCCAGATGTCCGGCTTGGGGCACAGCTCGCGAAGACCGCCGCCCGCGAAGCCGCAGCCGACCGCGAAGGGAAGGGAGCCGAATTCCCCGGCGAAGATCGGCGGCAGGCCGCACATCAGGCCCACGATCGCGCCGGCGTAGGGGCCGGCAATCAGCCCGGCCAGAAACGTCGCCTCGAGCGTCAGGTCGGCCGCCTTGTACCCCAGCAGCAGACGAGCGACGACACCGGCGCCCATCGGGATGCCGAGGCTGAGCGCGAACACGAGCCGGTCTGGCCAGGCACGGCGCTCGGTCAGCAGGATGGCTCGGAACCGGTGATACCGGACGAGGACGATGGCGATCAGCGCGATGACGGCGAGCTTGACGACCAGCGTGGTCATCAGGATCTGCTGATCGGTGAGGCCGTGCGATTCCTGTGGCACCGGGAGGATAGCTTGCGTCACCCCTCGGGCTCGTGTCAAACCGTTCAGGGCGGAAGTGTTATCATGGCCCAGGAGGCCCCTTAGGATGGTCAAGGCGCTGTTGGTCGGATTTGCGACCACGCTCCGGTATATCTTCACGAAGCCCGTCACGGTCAACTACCCCGAGCAGAAGGTGCCGGTGTTCCCGAAATATCGCGGGAAGCAGGTGCTCATGCGGGACGAGAAGGGACTCGAGAAGTGCGTGGCCTGCGGGTTGTGCGCCGTGGCCTGCCCGGCCGACGCGATCTACCTGGAAGCGGCCGAGAACGACGGCACGGTCCAGGCGGGGCCGCGCTACGCCAGGATCTACCAGATCCACAAGATGCGCTGCATCTTCTGCGGCTACTGCGAGGAAGCCTGCCCGGTGTCGGCGATTTTCATGGGCAAGGACTACGAGCTGGCCGTCTACAGCAAGGCTGACTTCATCTGGGACAAGACCGACCTGCTCGTGGCCGCGAACTGACCGCGGCCACCGCCGATATGCTCCGTCCCTTCCTCGACGAAATCGATCACCGCGTGCTCGTGTGCGACGGCGGCATGGGCACGATGCTCTACTCGAAGGGCGTGTTCGTCAACCGCTGCTTCGAGTCGCTGAACCTCTCCGAGCCCGACCTCGTCGCGGAAGTCCACCTGAACTACGTGCGGGCGGGCGCCGACGTCCTCGAGACGAACACCTTCGGCGCCAACCGCATCAAGCTCGCGTCGTTCGGCCTCTCCGAGAAAGTCCGGGCCATCAACATCGCGGGTACGCGGACCGCGAGGCATGCGGCCCGCGACCAGGCCTACGTGGCCGGCGCGATCGGGCCGCTCGGCATCCGCATCGAGCCGTGGGGCAAGACCGGCGTGGATGAGGCGGAGGAGTACTTTCGCGAACAGGCCTCGGCGCTCCTCGAAGGACCGGTGGATCTGTTCATCCTCGAGACGTTCCGCGACCTGAACGAGATGGGCGCGGCCATCGCCGCGGTTCGCAGCCTCTGCAAGTTGCCCATCGTCGCTCAGATGGCGATCGAGGATCACGGCAGCACGCTCGACGGGACGCCGCCCGAGAAGTTCGGTCCCGAGCTCGTCCGTCGTGGCGCCCACGTCGTGGGGGTCAACTGCAGCGTCGGGCCGGCCGCGATGCTCGAAACCGTTGAGCGCCTTGCCGCAACCACCGATGTGCCGCTCTCGGCCCAGCCCAATGCGGGCAGGCCCCGCCACATCGAGGGGCGGACGATTTACCTGTCGTCGCCCGAGTACATGGCCTCGTACGCCCGGCGGTTCAGCTCGAAGGGCGTGCGGTTGGTCGGCGGCTGCTGCGGGACGACTCCCGAGCACATTCGGCAGATCAAGCTGGCTGTGGGTTCGGTCTCGACCGCGCCGCGCGCGGGCACGGCGCGTGTCAGCCCCGTGGCGGTGGGGGAGCCGACGGTGTCGCCGGTGCCCCGCGAGCAAAAGTCGCGGCTGGCCTACGCGATGGCGCACGGCACGTTCGTGCACCTCGTGGAACTGACGCCACCCAGGGGGCACGAGTTCTTCCCGACCATCGAGGAAGCACGCACGCTGAAGATCCACGGCGTGGATGCGATCAACATCCCCGACGGACCGCTGGCCGCTGCCCGGATGAGCGCCATATCGATGGCCGTCCTGATCGAGCAGCAGGCCGGGATCGAGACCGTTCTTCACTACGCCTGCCGCGACCGCAACCTGCTCGGCATGGAGTCGGATCTTCTTGGCGCGCACGCCATGGGAATCCGAAACCTGCTGCTGGTGACGGGCGACCCGCCACGTCGCGGCGACTATGCCTTCGCCACCGGGGTCTACGACGTCGATTCCATCGGCCTGACCAACGTGGTCAACCGGCTGAACCAGGGCGTGGACATCGGCGGCGAGGCGCTGACGCGGCAGACGGCGTACCACATCGGCGTGGCCGCCAATCCCACGGCGCTGAACCTGGACGACGAGGTGCGCCGCTTCGAGTTCAAGGTCGAGGCGGGCGCGGAGTTCGCCATCACGCAGGCGGTCTTCGACCTCGACGCCTTCGACGCGTTCATTAAGCGCGTCGCCCACCTCCACGTGCCGATCATTGCCGGGCTGTGGCCGTTCGACAGCCTGCTGAACGCCGAGTTCCTGGCCAACGAAGTGCCGGGCGTGCGGGTGCCCGACGAGTACCTGCGGAGGATGCGGGCGGTCGAGCCGGGCGACGCGGCCGCCGCCGAAGGCGTGGCGATTGCACGGGAGATCGCAGCCAACGTGAGGGATCGCGTCCAGGGCGTTCAGCTGTCGAACGCGACCGGGCGGATTCAGATCGCGCTCCAGGTGCTCGACGGGCTCCGGTAAGAGGCGGTTCCCGCTTGTCGGTTGATCCGAGCCGGTAGTACAGTAACGACGCTGGCTGCATCCAAACCAAGTGAAACGGGGCTGGACCGACGGCCACGGAGAGGTTGATGGCGCTATTCGAACGGAGAGAGTCGGACCGCACACAGGAGTACTTCTCGTCGCTCGACGCCGCCAGCCGGGCGCTGTCGGTCACAGCCGTCGAGAACGACTTCGTCGAGGACGTCTACGGTAAACTGGCGTCCGTCTACGACTGGACCTTCGGCCCCACGCTGCATCCTGGTCGCCTGCGGGCGATTCAGCGCATGGGGCTGAGGCCGGGCGATCGCATCCTCGAAGTGGGCGTGGGCACCGGGATCAACGCGTCGCTCTACCCCCGCGAGTGCACGGTGACCGGCGTGGACTTTTCCTCCTCGATGCTCGAGAAGGCCCGGGACCGCATCGCGCGGAAGGGAATGACGAATGTCCGCCTCCTCGAGATGGACGCGGCCGCGCTCAAGTTCGCCGATGACTCGTTCGACATCGTCTACGCGTCCTACGTGATCAGCGTCGTGCCAGACCCTGTCCAGGTGGCCGCGGAGATGCGCCGCGTGTGCCGGCCGGGAGGGCGGATTATCTTCCTCAATCACTTCCGCAGCCCGAACTTCCTGCTCTCCCGGATCGAGCGAATGATCTCGCCGTTCACGATCCACGTCGGGTTCAGGGCCGACATCGATCTGCCCGCGTTCCTTGCCCAGGCGGGCATTCAGGGCGCGTCGATCGAGAAGGTGAACATCCCGCGCATCTGGTCGCTCGTGACCTGCGTGAAGGCATAGTCCGGCCCGCTAGAGCCTCCTGATTATCTCATCGGCTGCCACCGTCGCTCCCGTGACGTCTGCCGGCTCCGGACGGTCCTGCGACAGCAGTTCCTCCAGGTAGGGGCGCCACTCGCCGGCGAAGAGCGCGTCCTGCGGGATGAACTGTGATCGCACGTAACGCGGCATCTCCTGCACGAGCACCTCGTACTCGATGAAGTGCCCGCGCGAGGTGTAGAGCAGGGCGGTCTGGTGCGCCGCGCACTCGGCGATGATGCCGTATCCAGGCTTGGTCGCCACGACGTCCACCGCGGCGACCAGGTCCTCGTACCGCCAGCCCGCGTGGTACAGCCCCTGCTCGTCGAACTCGATCATGCCGCGACGGCTCTCGCGCGCCGCCTGTGACATCTCCAGGTGGCCAGTCAGCACCGCGACGTACTTGTCACCGAAGCTGTCGAACGCCGCGGGCGACAGCCCTTTGAGCCCGTGCCCGCCGAACGACAGCAGCACCAGTGTCTTGTCGCACGGAAGACCGAGCGCCCGCCGCGTCTCCATCGGGTCGCGCGTCGAGCGGCGCGCGACGAGCGGCAGGTCGGTTGTGACCTCGGGCCGTGCCATCTCGAAGCCGCCCCACATCGGCAGCCGGAAGAACAGGTTGGCATGGGCGCAGGCTTCGGCTATCCGTTCCACGAGCCAGGGCGCTCCGAACCGCTCCGGTTCGTAGCCGTCGTAGATCCAGTCCCAGGTGAAGTTGGCGATCGCGATTGACGGAATTCCCGCAGCGTGCGCGGCCGCAAACGCCAGCGGCGGCACGTCGCCGACGACCAGCGCGGGCCCAATCGACGCCAGGACGGCGCGTTCGGCCTCGACCCTCGCTGGAAAGTCCGCGTAGAAGGCCGCGGCCCTGCGGACGGTCTCGGCCTCGTCCAGGCGGAGGCTGTCGATCTGCACCACCCCGGTGTCGCACTGGGTCGGCTGGAAGTCCACCGGCGAACGCAAGGTCAGATCGAAGATCCACCGCTTCGCGCCAGTTCGGATGACGATCGGGATGTCGGGGCGCCGATCGCGGAGCGCGTTGATGATCTCGATCTCGCGCGAGGCGTGACCGAATCCGTGACCGGATATGTACCAGACGATGGGATGCATCGGGCTCCTGTGTGACTCACCATTCTGCACGACGACAACCACAAAGGACACCAAGAACACGAAGGCTGGCCCGCCCCGGTCGAAGCCCGAATCACCACGGAACACCGTTTTTCTCTGTGATCGCTGTGTTCTCCGTGGTTGTCTGACGTGGTCAGCCCGTCACGAATGGACGAACCAGAAGGGCTTCCGCACGTCGACGGGCAGTTCCGCCAGGTCCGGCTGCACCGGTTCGCGCAGTCGCCATGCGGCGATTGTCGCGTCGTCATCGGAACCTGGTCCCATGCCGCACTCGCGCCCGAGGGAGATTTGCTCTACCATGAACGACATGGCACTCGACGAACGCGATCGCGCCCTCTACGCGAAGCTTTGCGACTACATGGTGCGGTTGGACGAAGTGGTCATCTGCAAGAGGTGCCAGCGGCGGTTCGAGATTCCGACGCAGCAGTCGGTCGTGATCCTCTGATGACCGTGGCGTCCGGGGGCGGGGAGCCGCCGGCGGCCGCCGTGCCCGGTGGGACCGGGCGGCAAGGCCGGCAGCGGTTCGCGCAGTTGCTCGATCTGGTCGTCGTCGGACTGCTGCTGACCGCGTACGGCGTGGCCGCTACCGGCGGTTTCCACTTCGAGGGCTCCCTTCTGCGGTTCTCGATGGCCACGCCGTCGCGGGCAATCCTCGCGGCCGTCCTCCTCGTCATCGTGCGGCGCTGGCGCGCTCCGGGCGTGCCGCTTCACCCTTGGCCTGCGCGGGTGGTGGCTTTTGTCCGCGTACGAGTGGACTTGGGGTCAGACCTGACCCCAGACCTGACCCCAGGCGCACCGCGGGCGGGGGAGTGGGCCGGGGTGGTCCTTCTGTTTCTCGGCCTGACCGCGGCAATGGCCTGGCAGCAGGTGATCGCGCTCCACTCGGTGCCGGACCTGGGCGACCCGCTGTTCTCGATCTGGCGCCTCAGCTGGGTGGCGCACCAACTCCCGCGGGATCCGCTGCACCTGTTCGACGGCAATATGTTCTTCCCGGAGCTTCGCACCCTGGCCTATTCGGATGCGATGCTCGCCACCGCGCTCCTGGCCGCTCCGTTCCTGTGGCTCGGGGTTCACCAGGTTGTCGTCTACAACATCTTCTTCCTGCTGTCGTTTGCGGCGTCCGGGATCGCGATGTACGCGCTGGTCCGCGGGCTGACAGGCGATCGCCTGGCAGCGCTCGTGGCCGGCGTGGCGTTCGCGTTCTACCCGTTCCGCTTCGAGCACTACAGCCACCTGGAGTTGCAGATCACCTTCTGGATGCCCCTGGCGCTTCTGATGCTGCACCGAACGGTCAGGAGTGGGCGCGCGCGCGACGGCGTCGTGACCGGGATCCTGATCGCGGTTCAGACGCTGTCGTCACTCTATTACGGTCTGTTCCTGCTGGTGATCATGGCGGTGGTGTGGGCCTGCCTGGGCGCCGCCGATCCGCCTTCGCGAAGAGTCGTCCGGCCGTGGGCCGCGGCCGCGGCTGTCGTCGTCGTCCTGGTGCTGCCCGTCGCGATTCCGTACTTGCAGAACCGCGCCCAGCTTGGTGAGCGGCCGGATTGGGAAGCGCGGCTGTACAGCGCGACGCCAGCCAGCTATCTGGTGGCCCACACGCGGAGCCGGACGTACGCGGGCTGGTTCGACGGACCGCGGATGCCGGAGTTGAGCCTGTTCCCGGGCATCGGGATTGTCGTACTCGCGCTTGTCGGCGCCTGGCCGCGCCTCACCCCGGCGCGGGCGGCATACGTGGTGGCGGCGCTCGTGGCGTTCGACGGCTCGCTCGGCTCGAACGGCATCGTCTTTCCCACGTTACGCGATTACGTGCTGCCGTTCCGCGGCCTCCGCGTGCCCGCGCGGTTCAGCATCCTCGTCGGCCTGTCACTGGCCGTGCTGGCCGGCTACGGGGTTCAGCGGATTCGGCAGGTGAGGGCGATGCCGCGGGTGGCGCGTGTTCTCGTTCCAGTCGCCTGCGTGCTGGTGCTGCTCGTGGAGAACCGGCCGAACCTGCAACTCATCGAACTGGGCGCCGGGCCGCCGCGCATCTACGACTACTTCACGGGCGCGCCGCCGTCCGTGCTGGTCGATCTGCCGTTTCCCGGAAGCCTCACCGAAGCCACCCGCAACGCCAGGAGTCTCTACTTCTCGACGTTCCACTGGCAGACGCTGGTGGACGGGAGCAGCGGGTACTTTCCCGAGTCGTTCCGGGAGGCCGTGAAGAGGTTGCGTGGGTTCCCCAGCGTGGCCGGCATGACGTTCCTGCAGCAGCGCGGCGTTCAGTTCGTGGCGATCGACAGCGCGTTCTGCAGGGAAGGCGAGTATCCGAAGACCACCGAGTTCCTCGACCACGAACCGCGCGTCGAACTGGTGCGCCGCATCGGCGGCGGGGGGCAGAACGCATCGTTGTATCGGGTGAAACGGTAGGCAGGGCCGCCTGGCAGTTGCTTCTATTTCTCGTTCCACCACTCCACGCGCTGGCGTTCAGGCCGGCGGAAGACGAAGACGCCCACCAATCCCACGACGAACCCCGCGACGTGTGCCCAGAAGGCGATGCCTCCCTGCGAGCTGGTGGTGTGGGCGATCGAGCCGGCCCCGCTGAACAGCTGCATCAGGAACCAGAAGCCGAGGAAGAACACGGCGGGGATTTCGATGATCTCGACGAAGATGAACAGCGGGATCAGCGTCAGCACGCGCGAGTGCGGGTAGAGGACGAAGTACGCGCCCATGACCCCGGCGATCGCGCCGCTGGCGCCGATCGTGGGCACGGAGGAGTCGGGGTTGACGAGCGTCTGGGCCAGACCGGCCATCGCGCCGCACAGGAGGTAGAACACGAGGTAGCGCCCGTGCCCGAGGCGATCCTCGACGTTGTCGCCGAAGATCCACAAGTACCACAGGTTCCCGATCGCGTGGAGCCACCCGCCGTGGAGGAACATCGAGGAGAGCAGGGTGGACCACGCGAACGTCGCGGGCACGATGCCGTACTCCCGGAGAAAGACCTGGAGCGCCGGCGGCGACAGCGAGAGCTCGAAGCAGAAGGCGAGCGCGTTCACCGCGATGATCCCCATCGTCACGAAGGGCGTCGTGCGGGAAGGGATGATGTCGCGAAGCGGGATCATGCCGTGAGTATAAGAGATCCGGCTCTCATCGCGCCCGGTGTGGCCGTCTGGCAGTTTCCCGAGGCCGAGGTCTATAATCGAGGCACATGGATTGATCGATGACTTGCAAGCACTGCGGAACCGAGATTGCTGACAAGGCGCTGGTGTGCTTTCGCTGCGGCCACGCCACATTCGAACCCCAGATCCGGTCCGGCCAGGTCCCGAAGTCGGGCAGCCGCGTTCCTGTGATCGCGGCACTGCTGATCCTGATCCTCTGTGCGCTGTTCATGTCGCAGGCGGCCGTCGGGCAGGCGCCCCGGCTCGTGTCGTGGGTCGTGGCCGGTCTGGCGGTCGTCGTGTTCGTGTGGCGGTTCTGGCGAAGGCGCCGGTAAGGCCAGCGGCGCTCTCTTTCGTGGAGATCTTCATGCCTGACGCTCTGCTAAAGATCAGCGACGAATCCGGGCCGCGCTACGTGCCGATCGACAAGGATCTGTTCACGCTCGGGCGGCGGACCGGCAACGATCTTCGGCTGGTCGGCGCCGACATTTCGCGGGAACACGCGGAGGTGGCTCGGGACGGGGAACAGTACGTCCTCCGGGACCGCCAGTCGCGATTCGGGACATTCGTGAACAACGCGCGGGTGCAGGAGCAGCCGCTCGAGCACGGCGACCTGATCAGGTTGGGCCAGAACGGCGGCGTCGAGATGGTGTTCCTGTGCGAAGGCGAACCGCCGGGGGAACTCCAGAAGGCTGAGCCGCCGACCGATCGCACGGTGACTTCGGCCGGCAGCGAACTCCGGCAGGTGGCCGCGCTGCTCGAGGGGCTGCGCGCGCTGGGCTCCGCCCGTGTCCTGGACGAGGTGTTGGCCCTGGTGATCGACTCGGCCGTCGAGCTGAGCGGCGCCGAGCGCGGGTTCATCATGCTGGCGGGCGCCGATGGACGCCTGGAGTTCAAGCTTGCGCGGTCCCGCGGGCACATCACCCTCTCGGGCAAGTCGTTCGAGACGAGCCGGAAGATTCCCGAGGAAGTATTCCAGACGGGCGAAACGCGCGTGATCGCGGACCTGCTCGACGGTGACCTGCACGCGGTGCACACCGGGACGATCGCCCTTGGAATCCGCCAGGTGTTCTGCATTCCGCTCCGGCTGGTTCGCTACGTGGACAAGGCCGACGGCTCGGCCGAGCAGAAGCGGATCGGCGTCCTGTACCTGGATAGCCGGGAACGGGGGACCCTCGCCTCCGGTGCCGTGCGCGCCGGAATCGAAACGCTGGCGACGGAAGCGGCCGTGGCCATCGAGAACGCCCGCCTCTATCGTGAAACGATGGAGAAGACGAAGTTGGAGCAGGAGCTGCGCATCGCGGCCGAGCTCCAGCAGGCCCTGCTGCCGCCGCCCGAATGGTCGTCGGATCATTTCGAGGCCCTCGGCCGCACGGTGCCGTGCCGCGCGATTGGCGGTGACTTCTACGAATACCTGACGCTCGTGGATGATTCGGCGGGGTTTGTCGTGGCCGATGTGTCGGGCAAGGGCGCGCCCGCGGCGCTGCTGGCCGCGGTCACCCAGGGCGTGCTGGCGACGCAGACGTCTTTCGGTGGCGGCCCGGCGGCCGCGCTGTCGCGCGTCAACAAGATCCTCATCCGTCGCGCCACCGGCTCACGGTTCGTCACCGCCTTCTTCGGCGCGCTCTCCAAGGACGGCCGGCTGACGTGCTGCAATGCCGGGCACAACCCGCCATTCCTCGTCAGCGGGTCGGCCGTGCGGCGGATGACCGTCGGCGGCTTGATCTGCGGCTTGTTCGAGCAGGCGACCTACGAGGAAGAGACGGTCCAGCTCGCGCCGGGCGACATGCTGATCATGTTCAGCGACGGCATCTCGGAAGCGTTGAACGCCGCGGGGGAGGAGTTTGGCGACGATCGGATCCTGGAGAGCATCACGAAGACCGCCCGGGGGAGCGCCAGCCAGGTGCTCGAATGCCTGGTTCGGGCGGTGAACGAATTTGCCGCCGGCACCATTCAGGGCGACGACATGACGGCCGTGGTGATGCGCTACGGAAGTCGGGCGTGAGCCGGGATGATGGACGTCGCGCGCGTTGGGTTCGGCGCGGCGTGGCCATCGCCTGGATCGCCGGCGCGGTGGTGACCTGGAACACCGTGTTCGACGCGCACATCGTCGCGGGCGCCAGGGGCTACGTGGCCGGGCAGCAGATGTTCATCGACGGGCGCGGCCCGCACGTGGACATCGAGCAGGCGATGGACTCGGCCAGGGCGTCGGGCCTTTGCGCCGCGTGGCGCTGGACGGCCGTAGAACTGGCGCCGGGCGTCGCGCTGGCCGCCGTTTGGCGGTGGCGGCAATCCCGCCGGCGTCGTCACTTCTAGAAGCCGGCGCCGCGTCCCGGGCGCGCTGTCAACCGCTTCTCGATCGCCGGCAAGGCTTCCAGCAGGACATCTCCCACAATCTGCAGGCTTCGGGCGCTCACCTTGTCGAGCGTGTCGCCGGCGGTGTGCCACGGCGGATAGTCCTCGGGGCCGTCGATGACGTCCACCGCCAGGACGCCGGCATTCAGGAAGGGGACGTGATCGTCCTCGATCTGGGTCGCGAGGTCGAGGAACACGTCGGAGTGCTGCAGGCGCTTCGCGGCCGCCCAAATCGTGTCGGTGAGCCAGGAGGTCGAGAGGAGTTCCCGCCGGATGTGCAGGTCGCGGTCGCCGATCATGTCCACCAGGATCAGCGCGCGGAGGCCGGCCAACGCCTTCTCGCGTTGCGCGACTTCGACGTAGTGCCGGCTGCCGTAGGTGTGGTCCGTGCCGCCCCAGTCCGGCAACGTCGCTTCTTCGCCGTCGAGGAAGAGCAACTCGATCGTGAACGGGCTCTTGCGCGCCTTCATCACGCGCCCCCATTCGATCAGGAAGGCGGTGCTCGACCCGGCGTCGTTCGCCCCCACGAACCTGAACTCACGATAGAGCTTCGTGTCGTAGTGGCCCGCGAAGACCACACGCTCGGGGGACGCGCCAGGGATCCTGGCGACCAGGTTCACCATGTGAATGCGGCCGATCGGCGTGTCGGCGTCGAACGGCTGCTCGGTCACCTGGATGCCGATGTCGCCCAGCTGCTTCTTGATGTACTGCCGGGTGGACTCGAGGGCAGGCGAGCCGGCCGGCCGTGGGCCGAACGCGACGACCTGGCGCACGTGCTCGTAGGCACGATTGCCGTCGAAGGTCGGCGGCTGCGCCACCCCGGCCATGGCGATGGCCGAGGCCACACCCAGCAGCAGGATCAGGAGGACACTACCGCTCATCGCTCTCATCATCATTGCGCGGCTCCTTGAATGGCTCATCCGGGACCCGGTAGTCGCCGTCCACCCATTTTGCCAAGTCCAGCATCTTACAGCGCGCGCTGCAGAAGGGACGCCATCGGGGTTCGATCGGCTGCTTCCGGCAGAACACGCACAGCGGGGCGCTCACGCCACCATTATGAGGCAGGAATCTCGAATCGGGACTCGGGATTCAGGATTCAGGATTCGAGGTTCTGAGCATGCCTGACGTCTTTCGCCGACACGACGAAAATGATGTCCTCGGCGATGTTGGTGGCGTGGTCGCCGATCCGTTCGAGGTGGCGTGAAATCAGGATCAATTCCAGTCCGGCTTCGATCTTGGTCGGATCCTGGAGCATGTAGGTCAGAAGTTCCCGGAAGATCTGCGTCTTATAGTTGTCAAGCAGATCGTCCCGCACGAGGACGGATTGCGCCAGGTCGACGTCGCGCTTGACGAAGGCATCGAGCGCATCACGCAGCATGGTCTGGGCGATCTCCGCCATGCGGGGCAGGTCGAGGAGCGGCTTGACTGGGGGCAGCGCAAGGTACCGGTGTGCCGCCTCTGCGATGTTGACGGCCATGTCGCCGACGCGTTCGAGGTCGCTGTTGATCTTCAGGGCCGCCACGATCACCCGCAGGTCCGACGCCATCGGCTGGTGCAGGGCCAGCAGGCGGAACGCGAGTCCGTCGATCTCGACGTGCAGTTGGTTGATCGGCTCGTCACCCTTCAGCACCGCATCGAGGCGTACCGGGTCGCGTGAGACAAGGCCGTCAACCGCCGACTGGACCCGGTCTTCGGCAAGGCCCCCCATCGCGAGGATGCGGGCTTTCAGCTGCCCGAGTTCTTCCTGGAAGTGCCTGACCGGCTCCCTCTTCTCCATCGGCGTTCCCTCCCACGCGTTCGTCCCGCCCCGGCGCCCCTGGCCGCCCGGACGACCCTACCCGAACCTTCCCGTCACGTAGTCTTCGGTCAGCTTCTCGCCAGGCGCCGTGAAGATCCTCTCGGTCCTCTCGTGTTCGATCAGCCGTCCCAGCCAGAAGAACGCGGTGTGGTCCGAGACCCGCGCGGCCTGCTGCATGTTGTGCGTGACGATCACGATGGTGTAGTCGGTCTTGAGCTGGTAGATGAGATCTTCGATGCGCTGGGTGGCGATTGGGTCGAGCGCCGACGCCGGCTCGTCCATCAACAGGATCTCGGGGCGGACGGCGAGGGCGCGGGCGATGCACAGGCGCTGCTGCTGGCCGCCCGAGAGGGACAGCGCCGACTCGCGCAGCCGGTCCTTCACTTCGTCCCAGAGCGCCGCCGACTTCAGGCTCTCTTCGACCCGTCCGTGCAGGTCCGCGCGGCTCGACGCGAGGCCGTTGACCCGGATCCCGTACGCCACGTTGTCGAAGATCGACTTCGGGAACGGGTTCGACTTCTGGAACACCATGCCGACGCGCCGCCGCAGGTCCACGACATCGGTCGAGGGGCTGTAGATGTTCGCGCCGTCGATCTCGACGCGGCCCTGCAACCGGGCGCCCGGAATCGTGTCGTTCAACCGGTTGAAGGCGCGGAGCAGCGTGCTCTTGCCGCAGCCTGACGGGCCGATGAACGCGGTGACCAGATTCGCCGGGATGTCGAGCGAGATGTCGAAGAGGGCCTGCTTCGCGCCGTAGAAGAAGCTGACCTGGCTGACGTGAATCTGAGACGGGGAGAGGCCGGGCGTCGCCCTGCTCTCGGTCGCGCGCCCGATGCCCGCAAACGCGGGCATCGGGACCGGCACGGCGTGCGTGCCGCCTGCCGAGAAGAGCGCCTGTGACATGCCAGCAGCATAGCGGCCGCCCGTTGCTGCCGGGTTTCCAGCGTGTTAATTCGGCGTTTCGTCGTGCGGTGCGGTGCGAGACGCTAGGCGACCGTGCCTTCGGGGACCACACCCCACTTGGGCACGATGATGATGCCGTTACGGATGTAGTAGCCGTCGCCGTCGGCGTTCTGGACGCCCGACTCGTTGGTCAACCGGACCCCGCGGCCAATCCGCGCGTTCTTGTCCACGATCACGCGGTCGAGGATCGAGCCGGCGCCAATGCCCATCTCCGGGCCGCCCCCGTCGTGGATCGGGGCATCGTCGTCGTGCTCGTAGAAGTCGGCGCCGAGCAGCACCGACCGGCTGATCCGGCAGCCGTCGCCGATGCGCGTTCGGATGCCGACGATCGACTGCGAGACCGTGGACTTGTCCACGTAGCATCCTTCGGCGATCACCGCCTGATCCACCGTGCACTCGTTGAGACGGGAACCGGGCAGGAACCGCGGACGGGTGAAGACGGGTCTGTGCGGATCGTAGAAGCTGAACGGCGCGCGGTGGCGGGTCAGCATGATGTTCGCGTCGTAGAACGACTCGACCGTTCCGACGTCCTGCCAGTAGTCGCGGAACAGGTACGCGTTGACGCGGCGCGCGCCGAGCGCGGCCGGGATGATCTCGTGGCCGAAGTCCACGCCCGCGTGGCGTTCGATCGATTCGAGCAGCACGTCGCGGGTGAAGACGTAGACCCCCATCGACGCGACGAACGGCTTGTCCGGGGCCGTCTGCATGAACCGCGATCCGGCCGGAATGCTCGAACCGATCGTGTTCAACCGCTCCGCGCTGGGCTTCTCCTCGAACCCCACGATCTGGCCGCCGGCGTCGAACCTGAAGATCCCCATCGCCGGGGCCTCGCCGGGCGTCACCGGCTGCGCCGCGATCGTGATGTCGGCGCGCCGATCCACGTGTTCCTCGATCATCGCCGTGTAGTCCATGCGGTAGATCTGATCGCCGGCGAGGATCAGGTAGTACTCGGCGTCGTGATAGATGAAGTGACGGGCGGCCTGGCGGACCGCATCCGCCGTCCCCTGGAACCAGTTGGGATTGTCAGGCGTCTGTTCCGCGGCCAGGATCTCGACGAACCCGCGCGAGAACAGATCCATCCGGTACGTCTCCGCGATGTGCCGGTTGAGCGACGCGGAATTGAACTGGGTCAGCACGTAGATCCGGCGGATGTCCGCGTGGAGGCAATTGCTGATCGGCACGTCAATCAGCCGGTACTTGCCGGCGATCGGAACGGCCGGCTTGGCCCGGAGGTGGGTGAGGGGAAAGAGACGGGCGCCCCGCCCGCCGCCGAGGATGAGTGCGAGGACCTGTTTCATGATCTTCTAGGGTATGGCGAGACGCCCGCTCCGGCAAGACTAACCGAGCGGAAGGCTGATCGTGAACACCGCGCCGCCTTCCGGCCGGTTGGCCGCCCAGACCTGTCCGCCCAGTACGTCGATGAGGTGCTTGACGATCGACAGCCCGAGCCCGGTCCCGCCCGACTCGCGCGAACGGGCCTTGTCGACGCGGTAAAACCGCTCGAAGACCCGCTCGAGATCCGATTCGGGAATGCCAGGGCCTTCGTCCGACACGGTGATGGCGACGCGGTCGCCGTTCTGCCGGGCGTCCAGGCGGATGCTGGTCCCTTCCGGTGAGTAGTTGACCGCGTTCTCGACCAGGTTCCGGACGGCGTCCTGCAGTTTCTGGGGGTCGGTGCGGACCGTCGTCACCTCCGGGGCCACGTCAATCGTCACCTCCTGGCGTCGCGACTCGATGATCGTGGCCAGGTCCGCAATCGCGCCAGCCAGCAGCCCCGGCAGCGGACACGCCGATTGCTCGACCGGTTCCTGCCGCGCGTCGAGTCCGGCCAGGCGGAGGAGGTCGCTGACCAGGCGCTCCATCCGGCTGACGTGGCGTGCGATGACGTCGAGGAACCGGGCGCGATCCTCGACGCTGGCAGGGTCGTCGGTCAGCGCCTCGACGTAACCCCTGATGGCCGTCAGCGGTGTGCGCAACTCGTGCGAGACATTCGCGACGAAATCGCGGCGGACCTGGTCGGCGCGGCGCAGGTCGGTGATGTCGTGGAGGACGAGCACGGCGCCGGTCACCGAGGGCGCCGACACCGGTGCCGCGCGGGCCACCAGCCGCCGTCCGGGGGTTCTCGAGGGCGACAGCTCGAGGTGTGCTGGCTGCCGGCCTTCGAGCGCGTCGGTTAGCAGCGCTGCGATGCCAGGGTGACGTACCGACTCCAGGTAGTGTCCGCCGACCGTCGCCTCGTCGAGCGCGAGCATCGCGCGCGCCGCTCGATTCACCAACTGGACGCGGCCCTGGCTGTTGACCACCATCACGCCTTCGACCATGCCCGTGAGGATCGCGTCGGTACGCGCCCGATCCTGCCGCAGTTCATCGACGCGGCTGGCGAGCTTGCGCACGGTGTCGTCCAGCACGCGGGCCACCGTGCCCAGCTCGTCCCGATCGTAGTCGCGCACCCGCTGCGACAGATCACCCGACGCGAAGCGGCGCGCGGCGCTCGCGATGGCCTGCAGCCGTCGGCCGAGTAGAACGGAGGCGATCCACGAGAGGGCCAGGGCGCCCACGAGCGCGACGCCGAGCGCCACCAGTGTCATGTGCCGCACGGACGCCACCTGCTGCTGGACCTCGGTCAGCGGCAGCGCGAGCCGGACCACCGTCATCCGTGGATGGTCGATGGTGACCGCGACGTACAGCATGTCGGTCTGGATCGTGTGGCTGTAGCGGCGGGAGATGCCAACCCCCTTCGCCTTCGCCAGGAGCACTTCCGGCCGCGTGGCGTGGTTCTCGAGCGTGGAGAGGGTCGCGCCGCTCACCATGGAATCGCCGACGACGGTGCCGTCGGCCGCGATCAGCGTCACCCGTGCCGGCAGGGTCTTCCCGATTCGGCTGGCTTCGGACTCGATGGCGCCGGAAGGGAGATCGCGTTCGTGCGTGGAGAGGACGTCGGCGACCAGATGCGCTTCGGAGACCAGCGACTGCTCGATCCGCCGGTACGTCTGTTCCGGGAGGGACAGGGACACGAGCGTCGCCACCAGCACGAGGCACGCGGCTGCGACGCCGAAGATCGCGACGAATATCTTCCCCCGAAACCCGAGGTGCATCGATCGCCTCCTGGCACGCGCCACGCCTACCCCTCGTCGTCGCCTGCGGGCGGGTCGGCAAGCTTGTAGCCGAATTGCTTGACCGTGACGAGCGCCTCGGCCAGGAGGGGAATCTTCTCCCGCAGCCGGCGAACGTGCACATCCACCGTGCGCGTTCCGCCCGTGTATTGATAGCCCCAGACGTCCGACAGCAGACGGTCGCGTGACAGTACCCGTCCCCGGTGCTGGATGAAGAACTCCAGCAGGAGGAACTCCTTGGCCGTGAGCACCACCTCGCGGCCGTTGTCCTTCACGATATGCTGCTCGCGGTCGATCGCGATCCCCTCGTAGGTCGTGCGGCCGTCGCCCACCGTTCCTCCCCTCGACGCCCTCCGCAGGAGCGCGCCGATACGGGCGACCAGCTCTTTCGGGCTGAACGGCTTGGTCAGGTAGTCGTCGGCGCCCAGCTCGAGGCCGGCCACGCGGTCCGACTCTTCTGCCCGGGCGGTGACGACGATGATCGGCAGATCCACGGTCGCGGGATCGCGCCGCAGCGCCTGGCAGATCTCCAGGCCGTGGAGACCCGGCAGCATCAGGTCCAGCACGAGCAGGTCCGGTCGTCGGGCGCGCACTCTCGGCAGGGCCTGGGTGCCCGACGCCAGCACCTCCGCGGTGTGGCCGGCCTTCACCACGTAGTGCCGGATCAACTCGGCGATGTCCCGGTCGTCTTCGACGATGAGGATATGACTCACAACAGCGTCTGTCCGGCGTCAATCCTCTCAGCCCGTCCGCTCGCTGTCAACTGCTTCCCGCGCTCGTAACACCCATTTAACAGCGCCGACACGCCGGCGAAACGTCGCGTGCCTAGACTGCAGAGCGTGATGAGACTGCGGACATGAGGGGCATCCTGTCGGTCGCCGCGATCCGGCTGCGGAGGGGCGACGCCGTGGCGCACGCGTTCGCCTTTGTCTTCGGCGCCGCCGTGGTGGGCGTCACGGGCCTGCTCGCATGGGAACTCTGGCGCAACTCGGCCCTCGCACGGCGGCAGTTCGGGTGGGGGTTCCTCGTCTCCCAGACATGGGACCCGGTGGCCGGGCAATTCGGCGCTGCGGCATTCGTGTACGGCACGCTGATGACGTCGGCCCTCGCGCTGATCATCGCGGTGCCGCTTGGCGTGGGCGTCGCGATATTCCTGGCGGAGCTCGCACCGCCGCGGCTCTCCGCGGTGGCCGGGATGCTGCTCGAGTTGCTGGCGGCCATTCCAAGCGTCATCTACGGCCTGATCGGCATCGCCGTCCTGGTGCCGGCGATGCGGCAGTGGGTGCAGCCGATCCTGAAGACGGCCACCGGGGGATTCCCGCTGTTCAGTGGCCCTGCCTACGGGATCGGCCTCCTCACGGCCGGAATCGTCCTCGCCATCATGATCGTGCCATTCATCGTCTCGGTCGGGCGCGAGGTGCTGCTCTCCGTACCGCGCGAGCAACGCGAGGCGGCGCTGGCGCTCGGATCCACCCGCTGGGAGAGTACCTGGAAGGTCGTGCTCCCGTACGCCCGTCCCGGGCTCTACGGCGCGATCTTCCTCGCGCTCGGCCGCGCGCTGGGTGAAACGATGGCCGTGACGATGGTCATCGGCAACCGGCCGGAGATTGCCGCGTCGCTATTCGCGCCGGCCTACTCGATGGCGGCCGTGATCGCGAACGAGTTCAGTGAGGCCACCGAGGAGCTGTACCTGCATTCGCTCATCGAGGTCGGCCTCGTCCTCTTCTTTTTGACGATGATCATCAACATGGTCGCCCGGGGATTGATAGCCGCCACCGCGGGACCGGGTACCGCGCGATGACCCTCCTGTCCCGGAACCAACGCCGGAAGATCGTGAACGTGGTGATGCTCGGCATGACGGCGTTCTCCACGCTGCTGAGTGTCTCGGTGCTGTTCTTCGTCCTCGTCTACCTGATCGTCAAGGGCGGCAGTTCCCTGAACGTGGCGTTCTTCACCGAACTTCCGAAACCGGTCGGCGAGAGCGGCGGCGGGATGGCCAATGCGCTCGTGGGGAGCGCGAAGATGCTGGGGATCGCGGCGATCACCGGGCTGCCCGTCGGCCTGCTGGCCGGCCTCTATCTGAGCGAGTTCGCGGGCCGGACGATGGCGGGCGCCGTCCGCTACGCGGCGGACCTGCTGAACGGGATGCCGTCGATCGTGGTCGGGATCTTCGTCTACACCCTCGTGGTGCTGCCGATGAAGCAGTTCTCCACGCTGGCCGGCGGGCTGGCACTCGGGATCATGATGATCCCGATCATGACGCGCAGCACCGAGGAATTCCTGCGCGCGGTGCCGGTGTCGTTGCGCGAGGCGTCGCTGGCGCTGGGTGCGTCCCGCACGTTGACGATCGTTCGGGTGGTGGTCCCCGCGGCCACCCGCGGCATCATCACGGCGGCCATGCTCGGTCTCGCCCGCGTGGCCGGAGAAACGGCGCCCCTGCTGTTCACCTCGCTCGGCAACGCGTTCTGGAGCCCGGGCGTCCTGCACCCGACCGCCTCGCTGCCGGTCATGATCTACAACTACGCGGTCTCTCCCTACGACGACTGGTACCGCCAGGCATGGGCTGCCGGCCTGGTCCTGCTGATGCTCGTCCTGCTCGCCAACCTCGGCGCCCGCTCCCTTCTCGGCGGACGTCGCCACGCCTGATCGTTCGCCGGGACCCGCGTTTGCGGAGGTTCCCCGGTGTTCCGCCACGGCCCCGGTCGAATCTGATACAATTCGGCGGCTCTGAAGTGCCGAAGGGGGGAGTGTGGCGTTCCGGCTGATTCCAAGGGAAGAGAAGTTCTACCAGGATTTTCTTGCGATCGCGGACGAGCTGAAGCACGGTGCCCGTTTGCTCGAGGAGATGCTGGCGACCGATCCGCCCGCGTGGGACAAGGCCGAGGAAATCAAGGAAGTGGAGCACAAGTGCGACTTCCTGAGCCACGAGGTGTACCAGCGGCTGCACCGCACGTTTGTCACTCCCCTGGACCGTGAGGACATCCACGCCCTGGCTGGATCGCTCGACGACGTGATGGACGAGATCGACGCGACAGCCGGCTACGTGAGCCTGTACCACGTCCCTGTCGTCCGCTACGGCGCGCGCGAGCTGGCCCGCATCATCACCGACTCGACCAAGGCGGTCCGGCTCGCGATGGGGGGGCTGGAGTCGCGGAAGGGCGTGTCGGAACCGCTCGTCGAGATCAACCGGCTGGAGAACGAGGCGGACCGCATGCACCTCGAGGCGGTCAAGAAGCTGCTGGACGAGGAGACGGACGCGATCCTGGTGTTCAAGTGGAAGGAAATCCTCGACCGCCTCGAGGACGCGACCGATCGCTGCGAGGACGTCGCCGACGTGATCGAAGGCGTCGTGCTCAAGAACTCGTGAGGCCGGCATGGACCTCTTCGTCGTCATCCTGCTCATCACCGTCGCCCTGGCCTTCGACTACATCAACGGTTTCCACGACGCTGCCAACTCGATCGCGACGGTCGTGTCTACCCGGGTCCTTTCGCCGGGGAAGGCCGTAATCTGGGCGGCGTTCTTCAACTTCGTCGCCGCGTTCGCCTTCGGAACGGCGGTCGCGAAGACGATCGGATCGGGGATGATCGACATCCACGCGGTCACCTTTGCCGTGATCTTCGCGGGGCTGGTGGGCGCCATCGCATGGGATCTCATCACCTGGTACTTCGGCCTGCCGACCAGTTCGTCGCACGCCTTGATCGGCGGGTACGCCGGGGCGGCCATCACCAAGGCGGGATTCTCCGTGATCATCCTCTCGGGGTGGACGAAAACGCTGGTCTTCATCGTGATCTCCCCGGTGATCGGCCTGGTCGCGGGCTTCGCACTGATGGTCCTCATCTACTGGGTCTGCGCGCCAATGGCGCCGGCGCGGGTGGACAAGTGGTTCCGTCGTTTGCAGTTGCTCTCCGCTGCCCTCTTCAGCCTGAATCACGGCGCGAACGACGCCCAAAAAACGATGGGGATCATCGCGAGTGTGCTGTTCACCGCCGGCTATCTGCAGGGGGAATTTCGCGTGCCGATCTGGGTGGTGCTGCTGGCGCACGCGGCGATCAGCCTTGGCACCCTGTCCGGGGGCTGGCGGATCATCCACACGATGGGATCGCGAATCACGAAGCTGCAGCCGGTCAACGGGTTCGCGGCCGAGACGGGAGCGGCGTCGGCCATCCTCCTGGCCACGTACTTCGGGATCCCGGTGAGCACGACACACGCGATCACGGGGGCCATTGTCGGCGTCGGCGCCACGCGCCGGTGGTCGGCCGTCCGGTGGGGCGTCGCGGGGCAAATTGTGTGGGCGTGGTTGTTGACGATTCCCGCTGCCGCGGCGATCGCCGCCGCGACGTACCTGCTGGTGCGCCTGTTCGGGGTGTCGTGAGGCGGCGACAGGGCGCGATCGGTGGCGGCCGGCCCGCGTCGAGGTCGTCCGCGCTCACGGTTGACGAGTGTCAGACGCGCGTCAGGTGGGTGTTCGGCGGCGCATCGAGCGCGGCGCACAGGTCGATCATCTCGAGCGCCGTCGCTGCCGCGTCGAACCCCTTGTTGCCGGCCTTCGTGCCCGCACGTTCCATCGCCTGGTCGAGCGTCTCGGCGGTGATCACGCCGAAGATGACCGGGACTCCCGAGTCGAGCGATACCTGTGCGATACCTTTCGTCACCTCTCCCGCGATGTACTGGAAGTGCGGCGTGTCTCCCTGAATCAGGCAACCCAGGCACACCACCGCGCCGTACCGGCCACTGCGTGCCAGGCGCTGGGCGGCCAGCGGTAGCTCGAAGCTTCCGGGCACCCACGCGACATCGACGTCCGCGTCAGCCACCCCGTGCCGGCGGAGGCAATCCTGGGCGCCCGCCAGCAGCTCCTTGGTGAAGAAGTCATTGAACCGCGAGGCCACCAGCGCCACCTTCCGCCCGCGCGCATCGAACCGTCCCTCGAATACCTGTCCCATCGCATCCCTCCCGATCTTCCGAGCGGGGTCAGACCTGACCCCAAGAGTGGCCGTGTCAGATCTGCCCCAGTAAGTGACCGAGCTTCGACTTCTTCGTTCGCAAGTACTCGATGTTGCGGCCGTTGGGCGCCACCTCGAGGGGGATCCGCTCGGTGACTTCCAGGCCGTGGCTGTCGAGGCCAACGATCTTCCGCGGGTTGTTCGTCAACAGCGCCATGCGGCCGACGCCGAGGTCGTGCAGGATCTGCGCCCCAATCCCGTACTCGCGAAGGTCGTCGGGAAAACCCAGCTGGCGGTTCGCTTCAACCGTGTCGCTGCCCGCCTCCTGCAGCGAATAGGCCTTGAGCTTGTTCAGCAGGCCGATGCCCCGTCCCTCCTGCCGCATGTAGAGGAAGACGCCGGAGCCGCGTGTCTCGAGTGCCGCCAGCGCCGCCTCCATCTGTTCTCCACAGTCGCATCGGAGCGAGTGGAAGACGTCTCCGGTCATGCACTCGGAGTGCACGCGGACGAGCACGGTGGCTTCGCGCGTGATATTGCCTTTTACCAGCGCGAGGTGCAGCGCTTGATCGATGGTCGTGCTGTAGGCGACCAGGCGAAACTGGCCGTACCTCGTCGGCAACGCGATCTCGATCTCCCGGCGAACGAGCTTCTCGTGACGTCGCCGGTAGGTGATGAGGTCGGCAATCGACACGATCACGAGGTCGAACGCGTTGGCGATGGCGCGTAGCCGCGGCAACCGCGCCATGCTGCCGTCCTCGTCCATGATCTCGCAGAGGACGCCGGCAGGGTAGAGACCCGCGATGCGGCAGAGATCGACCACGGCTTCGGTGTGCCCGGCACGCTGCAGGACACCGCCTGGTTGCGCCTCGAGCGGGAACACGTGACCGGGTCGCGCCAGGTCGCGAGACCTCGAAGCCGGGTTGATGAAGACCCGCACGGTGTGGGCCCGGTCGTGAGCCGAGATCCCCGTCGCGATCCCGGCCGCCGCGTCGATCGACACGGTGAACGACGTGCCGAGCGCCGCGGTGTTCTCCGTCACCATCGGCCGCAGTTCGAGCGAACGAAGACGCTCCCGGGTGGCCGCCAGGCACACCAGGCCGCGGCCCTGCTTGCTGAGAAAGTTGATTGCGTCCGGCGTCACCTTCTCTGCCGCGATCACGAAGTCTCCCTCGTTCTCGCGGTCTTCGTCGTCCACGACGATGATGGGCTCGCCGCGGCGCAGCGCCTCCAGGGCGTCCTGAATCGTATCGAGCGTCGTCTGATCCAGCATGGTTCTATCTGCTCCAGCCGCGGGCAAGGATGGCGCCGATCGTCTGATGCGTGGCAGGTCGCGCGTCCCGGGCGGCGCCTGCCATGGCCGCTTTCGAGAGGATGTCAATCTCGAGGTTCACCCGATCGCCGGCGCGCAGGGTGTCGAAGCGGGTCTCCCGGAGCGTGTGCGGCACGATCGTCACCGTGAATGTGCGGTCGAACGGGCCGTCGTCGAGCGTCAGGCTGACGCCGTCAACCGCGATCGAACCCTTGGGCACCAGCTGCGCGCGCAGGGCGGGCGACGCGAACATCGAGAGCGCGCGCGTGCCTCGTTCCAGCCGGATGCGTGCCACCTGCCCGATGCCGTCCACGTGCCCGAGCACGAAGTGGCCGCCTAGCGGATCACCGGAGCGGAGCGCCGGTTCGAGGTGAAGGGCCTGGCCCACGCGCCAGTCCGCCAGGGTTGTCACGCGGCGCGTCTCGGCGGATGCGTCCACGCGCACGCGGTCGGCGGTCATCGTGGTGATGGTCAGGCAGATGCCGTTCACGGCCAGGCTGTCGCCGATCGCGAGACCGCTGGCGACAATCTTCGGTGCCGTGATGTCGAGCACCGTGAGCCCCGACACGCTGCGTTGCGACCACAAGCGTCCGACTTCGCGAACGAGCCCCGTGAACATCAGCGACTCCCTGCATGCGGGTCCGAGAGGCGCGCGACGGTCTCGGGGAAGGACTGGCGATCGAACACCGACTTGAGATCCGGCCCCACCGCGTGCGACCTGGTGAGGTGGTACGAGGAGCGGGACGCGGGTTCGCCGGTTGTCGGACCGACGTCCGATCGATCCGCCGCCGCCGGCCAGCCGGGCCAGGTCACCCCCGCGCCGAGCACGATCGGCGCCACATACGAGACCCACCGATCGACCACGTTCGCCCGAAGGAACGCGGCTGCCAGCGTCGGGCCCCCTTCGACCATCAGGCAGTGGCCACCACGGCGCTGGAATTCGGCGACCAGGGAAGCTGGCGCCACGTGCCCGTCGAGTTCCTGGCACAGAACCACCGTCCCCTCCAGCCGTTCAATCCCATGTTGTTGCGTGGCCGATGCACGCCGGGCGCCCGCGAAGACCCAGTGGGGCTTCGCCCACGCCTGCTGCAGGCTCAGGTCGGTGTCCACGTAGGCGGGCAGCGGCTCGGCGCCAGGGCAGGAATCGCCTTCCGGAACCATGCGTCCATCGAGGCGCGGATGGTCAGCCTGCATCGTCCGTTCGCCGACGACCACTATGTCGCACCAGCGGCGGAGACGGTGGACATCCTGCCTGGCCGCCGGCCCGGTGAGGAAGGTGGGTTCGCCGGGCGGAGCGCCCTGATGGTGCGGGGCGAAGAAGCCATCCAGGGAGGTGGCGGTCTTGAGCAGCACGAACGGGCGCTCGAACGCCCGGGTGACGACGAACGGCCAGATCAGTTCCAGCGCGTCCTCTCTCATGACGCCAGAGTGAACTTCGACGCCCGCCTCGCGAACGCGCGCAAGCCCGCCGCCGCACACGGCGGGGTTCGGGTCGGCGACGCCGACCACGAGTCTCGTGATGCCGCTGCTCGCGACCAGGGGAGCGCAGGGCGGTGTGCGACCGCGATGGTTACACGGCTCCAGCGTGCAGTAGAGTGTGGCGCCCAGGGCGCGCGGCCCGGCCTCCCGGAGGGCGATCACTTCGGCATGGTCCGCCCCCGCGCCGTGGTGCGCGCCTCGGCCGACCACCTGATGGTCGCGGACGACGAGCGCCCCGACGGGAGGATTCGGCCACGGCCGGCGCGGGATGCGGGCGGCGAGGCGGAGCGCCTCCGCCATGAACGATGTGTCTTCCGGTTTCGCTGGGCAATCCACCGCGTCCTCGAACGGGGCGGCGGGGAGAAGACAGGCGTACGACAGGCTCGTGTCACGGCAGGCGAGCGCAGCCGAAGCCCCCAACTTCTCCCATCCAGACTCTCACTGTCGGCCCCGGAGTCTCACCGGGTCCTGCCCTTGCGGGCTCGCGGGCTGTACCGCCGGTGGGGACTTGCACCCCGCCCCGAAGTTGTGGCTGTTCAACGATAGCCACGTCGGTCGCGGGGTGTCAAGTGACGCGCGCAAGATTTTGCTAGAGTCTGATCTTCTTCAGGGCTTCCATCTCGAGCTTGACCACGCTGTCGGGAAGCGGCGCGTAGCCGAGGCCGGCGGCGAGCTTCTGCCCGTCGGTCAGCGCCCAGTTCATGAACTCCACCATGGTCTTCGCCGCGGCCTTGTCCTTCGGGTTCTCGTAGAACAGGAGCCAGGTGAACGACGAGATCGGGTAGACCGCGTCGCCGGGCGCGTTGGTGATGGAGACGCGGAAGTCGGCGGGCATTGCTGCAGTCGCTGCCGCGGCGGCCGCAGTCACGGCTTCCACCGACGCGCCGACGAACTTTCCGGCGCTGTTCTGCACAAAGCCGTAGGCAATCTTGTTCTGCAGCGCGTAAATGAGCTCGACGTACCCGATCGCGCCCGGCGTCTGCTTGACGAGACCGGCCACGCCCTCGTTGCCCTTGCCGCCCAGGCCGACCGGCCAGTTCACCGCCGTCGAGACGCCCACGCGTTTCTTCCACTCCGGCGACACCTTGCCCAGGTAGTCCGCGAAGATGTAGGTCGTGCCCGATCCGTCGGACCGGTGCATCACGGTAATGTCCAGTCCGGGAAGATTCACGCCGGCGTTGAGCCTGGCGATCGCCGGGTCGTTCCACTTCGTGATCTTGCCCAGGAAGATATCGGCCAGGACGGTGCCGCTGAACTTGAGTTCGGTCTTGACGCCATCGACGTTGTATACGGGCACGACCGCGCCCAGGACGGTGGGGAAGTGCAGCACGCTGCCGGGCGTCGCGAGGAGCTGTTCCTTCGTCATCGGGCCGTCAGTGGCACCGAAGAACACCGTCTGCGCGGCGAGTTGCCGAATGCCGCCGCCCGACCCGATCGACTGGTAGTTGATCTGGACCTTGGGGTTGAGCTTGTTGTACTCGCTGAACCACTTGGCGTAGATGGGGTACGGGAAGCTGGCGCCGGCGCCGTTGATCTGCTGCGCCTGTGCCGCGACGACCGCTCCGAGCACGCCAACGGCCAGGAGGACCACCAGGATTGTGAGCGAGCGGAAACCGCGGATTGCACGAAGAACCGACTTCATCGAACTCTCCTTCTGTGGGCCGGGCACAGGGCCGGCCCGAGTGAAACCTAGAAGCTGACGAGGGAGTGCAGGAAAATCTTCTGCTGCGTCGGCTTGACGGTCGCGTAGTCGGTGAACGTCACGTTCTCGACGTCGAACAGCAGTGCAAACGACACGCTTCCAATCTTCGGGAACCAGTAGGCGATGCCGCCGATGGTCCGCTTGTCGATGCCCTTGCCCGCGACAGTGCTGGCAGCGATCGTCGTGATCTCGTTGTTCGGCTCCATGTAGTCGTAGCGCAGCAACGCCTCCACCGACGACCCGTTGGCGAACACCTTCTTCGGCGTGCCCCAGATCGACCAGCCCTTCCCGTGCAGGTTCTGGGAGCCGGGTTTCGCCGATGACTGATCGTGGGTGTTCAGGTAGTCGAAGCCGATGTTGAGGTACGGGTGTTCGAACGTCGTGTTGAACACGGCGCGCGTCCGTTCGGCGTTCGACTGCACGCTGTCCGCGGTGTAGAACCCCTGCAGTCGCCAGCTCTTGAGGACCGGGTGCCGCGGAAGCGGCTTGAAGCCGACGCGGACCATCAAGGCCTTCTGGCTGTTGGCCTCCGCCTTCGAATACCCTTCACCGTTGTACACGCCGACGTGAATGTCGCCGTAGTTGTTCGGGAAGGTCGTTCGGAACGACACGCCTGCGTCGGCCGACGACATGTAACCGGCGCGCTCCGGGAAGACCGTGCCCTGGAACCGATACCGGTAGATCCCCTCGATGCTGTCGATAAAGGGGGTCTGCTGAATGCCGAGCCGGATCCACGAACCTCTCGGGAGCCAGTCGTCCAGGTTGATCTGGGCGTACGCGTACTTCAGCCGGAAGGTCATGCTGCCGTTCAGCGAACTCCCGGTACCGCTCTCGCGGGTCACGTCCGGGGTGATGCGGAACGCGACGAGGTGCGAGATGTTGCCCGTCACGTTGATGTAGCTGCGCGCGACGTTGAACGAGTTCGAGTGAATCTCGTTGCCGTCCGCATCCTTCACGGTCGGTTTCTGCTGGAACGTGTAGTCCGCGAAGACGACCGCACCGATTTTGATCGACGGCGTGTCGTCGGGCGGCGTGTAGCCGGCCGCGGGTGTCACTTGTGCCTGTGCAGCCTGGCCGGACACGAGGAGGAAGGCCACGGCCGCCATCGCGACGGCAACCAGGCTCGAACTGTGTACGAACAGAGCGTTGTCGGTTTTCACCTGAGTCTCCTTTGGTCGGCGCGAACCTCGTGCGATCAACCGAGCCTCAGAATACGAACCTGTTGTGTCAGCCAGTGGTCGGCTGGGTTACAACAGGGTTAATTTCGCCCGACCGCCACCGCCGAGGTGGTTCAGCGGGAGGCAGGCGTTTCGCTGGCGCCGAGGAAGGCGCCGATCTGGTTCCGCAGGTCCTTCTGAATCCGGTCGATCGACTGCCGCCCGTCGAGAGTCCGGAAGCCGAACTCCTCGCCGAGGGAGTTGTACTCGCGCAGCAGCTTGGCCTGGTAGGTGCGGAAGCTCTCGTAGATATCGTCGCCCAGCTTCAGGTCCATGCCGGATTCCCAGAAGTCCATCCCCCCCGACTGGAGCACGCGTTTGATCAGGGCGTCCACGTCGAGCTTGAGGTAGAAGACGAGGTGCGGCGCGATGGCGAAGCCGTACAGGTTCCGGAGCCAGGCGCGATCTACGCCCCGAACCCTCGCCCGCGCGAGCGCGGTGAAGATGTAACGGTCGGCCAGCACGATGAAGCCGGCCTTCAAGGCAGGAATGATCTCCTCCTCGAGACGGTCGGCGAAATCGGTGGCGTAGAGCAGCACGAAGGTGAGCTTGTTCAGCGTGTTGCTGGCCTTGGCCAGGTCGATCGTCGGCTGCATCAGCACGGAGCGGGTCCAGCCCGTTTCGATCACGCCGTAACCCTGGACTTCCAGCCACTCGCGCAGCAGGCGGATCTGCGTGGATCGACCCACGCCATCGGTCCCCTCGATCGCGATGATCTTCCCCGGGTAGTGCTCCAAGCCGACGTAGGGCAGGCCTGCGCCGTAGAAGTGGCCCGGCTGCACCCGATCCGTCACCTGCGCCTCGCGAGGTTCGCTAACCATTGGTCCGCTCCAGTTCGCGTGCGACCAGCTTCCTCACCCGGCGCTGCTGGTCCGGGATGCCGCCAGTCGCGTCGATGACCTCCAGGCCGAACTCCTCGACGAGTCGGTCGTACTCGTCGAGCACCTTGCCCTGGAACAGCCGGAAGCTCTCGTTGACGTCGCCGCTCCAGCCCATGTCCATGCCGGCCTCGTAGAACTTGAGCTTCACGCGGCGCGCGAGCAGCCGCTCGAGCGACGTTTCGATCGGCACGCGGAAGTAGAGGGCGAGGTCGGGCCTGACCGCGAAGCCGTAGAGGTCGCGCACCCACTGACGATCGACGCCGCGGGCCACGTCGCGCGCGAACGCGGTGTACGTGTAGCGGTCGGCCAGCACGATCATGCCGGCCTTGAGGGGCGGGATGATCTTGTAGAGCAGCCGGTCGGCAAAGTCGGTCGCGTGCAGCAGGCTGAACGTGGTTGGCGTCAGCAGGTTCTTCTTCTTGCCGGCCTTGGTCGCCGCCTTCACGAGCGTCGAGGAGTTCCACTCAGTGACGATGACGGGGCGGCCGGCCGAGGCCAGCCACTTCGCGAGAAGACCGAGCTGCGTGGTCTTGCCCGAGCCGTCGATGCCCTCGACGACGATCAGCCGCCCGGGATACTGGTGTGGAGTCGTCAGTGTGTTCAGCATGATTCGCGTCAGCCGCTTCGATCACCACCGTCTTGCCCAGGAGTCTCTCCAGCGGCTCCGCCTGCCGCGCAGAGGCCCACCGCTCGAGTTCGACAGGACCATGGGCGCGGAGTACCAGCCGATACCGGTCGCCGGCCGCCTGCAGTTCCACCTGGTCCACCACCTGCCCGTGACTGCGATCAAGGCTCTCCGCCATGCGCAGCAAGGCCGCTCCGACGCGGACGGCGCGCCGTGCCTGGGGCGGCAGCGACGAGAGCTGCCGATTCGACTTCTTCGGCCGACCCCGTCGGTGAGACCGCGCCATCAGCGCGATGGCTTCCACTTCCTCTGGCTCGAATCCCCGCAACCCGCCGTGGTGGATCAGGTAGTACGAGTGCCGGTGATGGCCGATGTACGAGATGTGGCCGCCGATGTCGTGCAGCAGCCCGGCAAATTCCAGCCACTCGCGGGCGCGGTCGCCCAGCTGGTGAAGGCCGCGCGTCTGATCGAACAGCGAGAGCGCCAGGCGCGCGACCTGTTCCGAGTGCTCCTGGTACCAGCGGCACCGCTCGCCCAGCTCCACGACGCTGCGGCGGCGGATGTCGGGATAGCGCTCGATGCTGGCGATCTGCTTGCGATTGCGGTCGATGAAGTCCAGCACCAGCCCCTCGCGGAGCGCGAGATCCGACAGCGTGATTTCCCTTGCGCCGAGCAGACGGACGACCGTGTCGAGCAGGACGGCGCCAGCGACCACGAGATCGGCGCGCCGCGAGTCGAGGCCGGGCAGCTTGAGCCGGCGTGCCATATCGAGCGCGACCACCTGCTTGCGTGCCCGGTGCAGCGTCTTGGCCGGGATCCGGGTGTGATGGATGGTATCGCTGTCGAAGAGCCGATGGCCTGCCATCGCCACCTCGCCCATGCTCAGGCTCGTGCCCGACGTGGCGATCACCCGGCTGAAACCTGCCGCGGTGAGTTGCCGGGCGAAGTCGCCGAACTCTGAGCGGATGTGCTTCACGAGCCGACGTTCGTCGCCCTTCGAGAGCGGATCGCTGGAGACGTACTTGTCGGTCAGCCGGATGGCCCCGAGCGTGAAGCTCCGAGCCAGGTGCGTCTCGGTGGCCGTGCCCAGCGTCACTTCCATCGATCCCCCGCCGATATCCACGACCACCGTCGTGCCGCTGGTGGCATCGACGCCGTAGACCGCGGCCTTGTGGATCAGGCGGGCTTCCTCGACCCCTGAGATGACCCTCGCACGGATCCCGGTGCGCGCTTCCACCGCGGCGAGGAACTCGCCACCGTTTCGGGCTTCGCGGACGGCGCTGGTGGCCGTGGCGAGGATCTCGTCCACTTGCCGCGAGTCGGCCAGTTGCTTGAAGCGGACAAGCGCTTCGAGCGCCGCCTCGACGACAGTCGGCGCGAGGGCGCGGCCGCCGAGACCGCCCGCCCCGAGCCGGACCATCTCCTTCTCCCGATCGACAATCTCGAACGAGAGGTCCGCCTTCACCTGGACTACGATCATGTGGATCGAGTTGGTGCCGATGTCGATGGCAGCGAGGCGCATGAAAAGCGAAACCTCCTGGCCCTCAGGGTGACGATCCGAACGCTGTCATGTTACCGTAAACTGTCTCAACGGTGCCCGACTGCATGACGCGCCGGGCCGATTCATTCTGACGACCATGCGCTTGCTGGCGGTTCAGCGCGCGTTCGTACGCCGCGCCCGTGCCCTCGATCGTGACCTGCCCGCCGCCGTCGAAGACGACGTCGAGGCGCTGCACCACGCCCGGGTGGCTTCCCGGCGCCTGCGCGAGATCCTGCCCCTGGTGGGACCTGCGAGCGGCCATCGAGGCGAGCTCCGCGCGGTCAGACGCCGCGTGCGGAGGCTCACGCGCGCCCTCGGCGGCGTCCGGGAACTGGACGTGGCGCTGGGCATCCTGGACGCCCTCCGTCAGACTCATCCTGACCTGGCCGAGGCCATCGGCGCCGCGCGCTTGGCCGTCGAGGCGGACCGCCGTCGGCGACGGGAAGAGATGGCGCGGCACCTGGACGACCTCGACGCCAGGGATCTGGCCGGCGATTTGACCGAGGTGGCACAGCATGTCGGGCAGGGTTCTCCGGTGGAACACGCGATGCGGCTGCGGCGTCGCCTGGAGCGGCGCGTCGATCGGCTCGATGCCGCGATCGACGAGGCCGGCGCGCTCTATGCGTTCGACCGGCTCCACCTCGTCCGGATCGCGGTCAAGCAGGTCCGCTATGTCCTCGAGCTCGTGCACGAGTTCGGCCGCGTCCGCACGCTGCGTCTCGTGAACCGGCTGAAGCAGTCACAGGACCTCCTGGGTCGCCTGCACGACCTGGAAGTCGCGGCCGGGTACATACGCCGCCAGGGCGGGGCCCACGAGGATGCGCGCGCCAGCGAGAACGAGCGCGTGCAGCGCCTGGTCGAACGCGAAACCAGGGAACTGCACGCGGCGTACCTCGGGCGGGTGGACAAGCTCATCGACGTCATCGCCAGTTGCCGTGGTGAGATCGACCTGAAACTGGCTGTCGGCCCGATGCCGAGGCGACGGGCCGAGAGGAGTGGTCATGGCCGATAGTTATGCTCTCTACGTGATTCGACATGCCATCGCCGCCGACCGGGGCGACGAGTACCCAGACGACGCGATCCGTCCGCTGACGCCGCACGGCACGTCGCGCTTTCGGAAAGTGGCGCGGGGCCTGGCCGCCCTGGAGGCCGAGATCGACGTCATCCTGACCAGCCCGATGGTTCGCGCCCGACAGACCGCGGAGATCCTCTCGCAACAGCTGCGAGGGCACCCGCCAGTGGTCGAGACGGCTGCGCTCGAGCCGGGAGCCAGGTACCAGGACCTGTTCGCCGAACTCGGGCGGCATGCGCGCGTAACGGGGATCGCGCTGGTGGGCCACCAGCCCGGTATCGGCGAGATCGCGGCGCGCCTTGTTGGCCACCGGGGGAGCTTCGAATTCAGGAAGGGCGCGGTGTGCCGGATCGACATCGATCAACTCCCCCCGCCCGGCCCTGGGCGCCTGCGGTGGTTCGCCCCGCCGAAGATGCTGGCCAGCCTGAGCCGCTAAGGCTCTGCCCACGATCAACCACGAAGCACACGAAGAGCACAAAGAACCGAGGCGAGCCAGAGCGTGACTGCGTGACGGCGGGTTGTGCCACCGACCGGCACCGGGCGAAGTCCGGTACACGCCTCCGTGGTCTTGGTGTTCTCCGACTGGTTGTCGCTCGTGGATATACCGCCCTATACCAGCAGCAGTGCCAGGAGGGAGATGCCGACGACCACCCAGGCCGTTGGCACGAGGCCGGCCAGCGGGACGAGCACGAGGCCGGCCAGGAGCGATCCGACTGCGCCCCCCGCCAGGTCCGCGCCATACAGGCGACCAATCGCCGGACCGTCCTCCAGCCCCGGCATCACGCAGGCGCAGCCGAACAGCGCCGCGACCAGCGTTCCGACGACGAACATCAGCAGCGCCGTCCCGACGAAGCCCGGATCCGCGCCGCCACGGATGAGCCCGGCCGTCGCCGCCCCGACGATACTCATCATCACGAACAACCCCGCGGTCAACGTGCGCGGCACGCGCGGTCCCCGGCAGGTGGCCGAGCCTCTGTGGTTCCGGCTCGACCGGGTTATGGTCCAGGCGCCAGCCGCCAGGCCTGCCATGAAGGCCATGAGCAGGACGCCGAGTCGCTCGAACAACGCGCCGCTCCTGGCCTGGTAGTCGAGCAGGAGCACGGTCTCGAGGAGCGCTCCCACAAGACCCGCCACCCCGGCAATCGCCGTCGCGCGCATCGGGTTCGACCGCCGCGCGAGCGAGAAGAGAACGAAGGTAAACGCCATGCCCCACGGCGCCGCGCGCCGCCAGGCATCAGCTGTCCCGAGGAGCCCGGGATCGAACCCCACCAGAGACGGAAAGAATTTTGCCAGCCAGTTCAGCGCCGCGAACTGATAGCACGCGGGCCTCGCATCGGAATTGGCATCGGCCTTCACGCGCTCGAGCCGCTCCCTCAACTCGAGGCGACGGTCGTTGTCATACAGGTAGCGCAGGTACGCGGGCGTGACGAGCTTGGTGAGAAGACCGCGGTCCTCGAGCCTGCGTGCCAATACGTCTGCCCCGGCCGGAAGGGGAGTGGACGACGCGAGGGCGATCCCGCTCGTGCCGTGCAGCACGTCGACGAACGGAAACGCGGAACGCGCGGCGAAGACGAGGCTTGCCGTGCGGAGCGCCAGCAGGGGGGTGAGAACGTTCTCGGGGAGCTCGATCCTGAAGCCCACGACGCCTCCCGGCGCGAGGTGTCTCCGGCATTCGCCGAAGAACTCGGCGGTGTAGAAGCGGTTGGACTGCCCGGACGTCGGCGCCGGCATGGCGACCACGATCAGATCGTACTGCCCGCTCCGCCTCAGGAAGTCGCGAGGGTCGTCGAACATGGCGGTCGAGCGGAGGCCCATCTGGCGTTCGCCGACGTGCACGTAGGTGCGATCGAGTTCCACGACGTCCAGCCGTTCAGGCCCGTGGCGACGGAGCTCGACATCGATGCGCTCGAGCGTGCCTCCGAGCAACAGGATCCGCCTCGGCGCGGGGTGCTGGAGCGCCGTCACGTGAGCGAGTTCTTCGTGCATCGCCGTCTCGCTCTCCTGCACCAGCACATCGTCGAGGAACAGTGCCGTCTGCGAACCGGTGGCCGTTGCGGTCACCCGCGCGTAGGGCGAGTCGCGAGTCTCGACGACGGTTGGATGGGACCACGCGGTCATCAGGAGATCGAGGCGAGGCGCCAGGGACACGGAAGCCGAAATGACCGCCAGCAGCGTCGCTGCCGCGAGCAGCCAGTGCCGAACGCGGGGCAACGTCTGACGGTGAACGGCGATGAGCACCAGAGGCGCGAGACCTCCCGTGACCAGCGCGACGGTGAATGTCTGCACGCCCGAGGCGAACGCGGCCGTGGCGACCAGCGCACCGCACACCGCGCCCGCGCTCTCGATGCCGTACGAGGCGGCGAGCGGGCGGCCGGATGCCGCCGACAGCTGCGCGGCCCACCGGAAGGCAAGCCCCAGGATGAAGGACGGCGGCAGGACCGAGACGGCCAGGACCACGGCCTGCCGATCGAACGGCAGGTAGGCCCCGGGCACGCCACCGAGCAGCCACCGGCTGGCGCGAATCAGCGCCACTTGGGCGGGCAGTGCAAGCGCGGTGGCCGCGAGGAGCCACGCGAGGCGTCCCCGCGTGGCCGCGAGCAGGCGGGGAAGGCAAGCCGCGCCCGCTGCGCTTCCGGCCATCCACGCGGCCAGCGCGATGCCGTACAAGAGTTCGACGCCGTAGAACGCGACGTTCAACTCGCGCAGCAGGACGACCTGGCAGAGGATCGCAAGCAGGCCGACCAGGAACAGCAGCATGGCAGCGATCAGATCACTTGAAGTCCCCTTCCTTGAACACGTCGGCCTGGAACGTCGAGAGCTTCGCGCCGGAACGCCAGCAGCCCTGCGACATGCCGCCCTTGAGGCACAGGTTGTCGAGCATCTCGTCGCGTGTCCAGCCCTCTTCGGTCGCGACCTGCGGGAGGAAGACCGCGGACCGCCGGTCCTTCTGCAGCAGCACCCCGTCTCGGCCGACGACGATCGCGTTCGGACCGGCGACCTCCTTGAACGGCGTCAGGACGGAGATCTCGACCTCGAGGTCTTTCAGTTCGCTCGCCCGTACCTTGTCGAATCTCGTGTCTTCGAACGCAGCGGCCAGCGCCATGCTGCCGACGAGCACGCGGAGCGGCCGGCTGGGCACCATCTGGCCAATACACCCGCGCAGCGCACCGCGCTTTCGAAGCGTGACGAAGACGCCCTGTGGGCGATCCATCCCGGCCGAGAAACCGCGCGCCAGCGGGACCGAGCCCGTCTCCAGATAGCGTCGGATCGTCTCGCGGGCGAGTGAGAGCATCTGCTTCTTGTCGGCGGCGGTTGGAGGAAGCTCTTGGGCCGCCGGCGAACGAGGCAGGAGCACTGTCGCGTCGGCGCCCGGCTCGCCGGCCGAGAACATGACCGCGCCGTAGCCCACGACGCGGTCCGGATCGCCGACCGGCAGGTCGCCCGAGTTGGCGTAGCTCACCACCCGGCCTCTCGTCGCACCGAGCGCCCTGGCTGCGGTCATGGCGGCAAGGACCGGCGCCTCGCCGCACGCGCACGTGGCCAGGTTCGGGACTCCGCGCTCGCGGACCGACACGGCTGCGCGGACACGGTCGGGATCGAGGGTGGAGATGGCTTCGAGCGTCCGGCGGTCGGCGATCACCGCGTCGTGCCACGAGGGCCAGTGGGACAGGTCGGAACTGGCGACAATCAGCGCCTGGCGCCCGGCCAGCAGTTTCGCGAGTGTTCGCCCGAACCGCGTGACGACGCCCGCATCTTCGGACGAGACGACGGCCGCCACGATCGCGGCGTTCGGGAAGAGACGCTGGGCAAACGGGACTTGGACCTCGATGGAGTGCTCCTTCGCGTGCACGTTCGCGTCGGCCACGCAGTCCGGGTCCTCCTTGATCAGCGCCGCGGAGAGCGCCTGATCCACGCGCGCCACGCCGAGCGGGGTGCGGAGGCCGCTGCCCGGGTACACCGCGATTCGCTCGAAGCCGGCCGTGGTGTGGTTGGTTCCCAGGATGACGATCGTGTCGTACTGCTGTCCCGATGCCTGGCGCCAGGCATCCGCGGCGATCTGCGCCGAGTAGACATACCCGGCGTGCGGCGCCACGAGCGCGATCGGGCGCTCGCGGCCGCCCGGCATCGCGTCCTGGATGACCGCATCGAGCGTGGCGTTCAGCGTCCTGGCGTCGGCCGGGTAGAACTGGCCGGCCACGGCCGGTTCGCGCACGGCCTGGCCGGCCGGGCCGGCGGCCCCGACGTCACCACGACAGCCCACTGCCAGCGCGAGGCCGACAAGGCCGATCATCAACGTCGTCTTCTTGGTCATGACTCTATCCTCGCGCGGTGACAACCCGTGGCGCACAGGGGCACCAGCCGGTCGCCCCTACGACCACACGCCGGCAATCGGTCGCTTGCAGAAGGCGCAGGCGCCGCCCTTTATGTGCACCTCGGTCACGAAGAAACTCTCGCGGCGCACAATCACCTTTCGGCACCCCGGACAGTAGGTGTGGTTGCCGGCGTGCCCCGGGACGTTGCCGATGTACGCGTACCGGATACCTGCCGCCATCGCGATGTCTCGCGCCCGTTCGAGCGTGGAAACGGGTGTCGGCGGGAGGTTCAGCAACTGATAGTCGGGATGAAAGCGCGTGAAGTGAACGGGCACGTCCGGCCCGAGTTCGCCCGTCACCCATGAGGCCAACCCCTGCAGCGACTTCTCGGAGTCGTTCAAGGTGGGGACGACAAGGTTGACGATCTCGAGGTGCCGCCCGCTCCTGGCCACCTGCTTGATGCTGCGAAGCACCGGCTGGAGTTCGGCGCCACACACGGTCCGGTAGAACTCCTCGCTGAAGCCCTTGAGGTCGATCTTCACCGCCGACAGTGACCGGCAGATGTCCGCCATCGGCGCTTCGTTGGCAAAACCGCAGCTCACCATCACCGAGCGCACCCCTCGCGTTCGCGCCTCCGCCGCCACGTCGAGCAGGTACTCGGTGAACACCGTGGGCTCGTTGTAGGTGAAGGCGATCACCGGTGTTCGCCGCGATTCCGCGGCCCGCGCCATCTGGGCCGCCGACGTGAACGGCGCCTCGAGATCTCCAGGCGTGGACTGCGAGAGTTCCCAGTTCTGACAGAACTTGCATCGAAGGGGGCAGCCGGACGTCCCGAACGAGAGCGCGGCGCTGCCGGGCAGGAAATGGTAGAACGGCTTCTTCTCGATCGGGTCCACATGGGTCGAGGCTGGCCGACCGTAGACGAGGCTGCGCAGCACGCCCTTCACGTTCATCCGCGCGCGGCACTGGCCCGACTTGCCCGCCGGGATGTCGCACTGCTGGGCGCACAGCAGGCATCGCACGCTCGCCGGGTCGTGGGGATGTGCCCTGGCCGGATCGGGCTGGCCCTTGTGGCAGGCCGTGCAGTTGGAGCCGGCAAGCGCGGTCGTGGTCCAGTAGCGGGCCCTGGGCGCGGTCCGCAGGAAATCATCGCCGTCCCCGGCCATCCAGTCGACGAGCCCGCGACGGGAGCGGGGCGCGCCGAGCGCAAGGGCCGAAGCGGGAGCCAGGGCTGCGCCGGCGGCGGCCGACGCCGATCGCGCGGTCGTGGCAAGAAACTCGCGCCGGGAGATCATGGCGCCCATCCTACACCGGGATGCCCAGCAAAGCTCCGCCTCAAACAGAAACTTGCTTCAACCGCTACGATCTCAGCCCTCGAAGATGTCTACTCGAGGGCAGACTGCAGTGCGGCCCTGATGTCGGCGAGCTTGTACGGTTTCTGCACGAACCCGGCAAGCCCGTCGTCGGCGAAGCGTTCTCGTAGCGCCTGCGATTGGTAGCCGCTGCACAGGATGACCGGGAGGCCGCTGGCGATCTTCCGAAGCTCGCGCAGGGTATCCGCGCCGTCCATGCGCGGCATCGTCAGGTCGAGCAGCACGCAGGCGATCGACCCCGGGTTGGCCTGGATCACCTGGATTGCTTCGAGACCGTCGGTCGCGCCCACCGCGCGATACCCGCAGCGCTGCACCATCCGCTCGGCCAGCGTCCTCACGCCCTCCTCATCGTCAACGACGAGCACCGTCGCGGTGGCCGCGGTTGTCGAGGCGGCCTGGGCGACAGGCATGTCGGTATGCGACGCCGCTGCCGCCAGCGTCGGCAGGAACACCCGGAACGTCGTGCCCCTTCCAGGCTGGCTGTCGATCTGGATCGCGCCCTGGTGTCCGCGCACGATACCGAGCACCGCCGGGAGCCCGAGGCCGCGGCCGGTGAACTTCGTGCTGAAGAACGGTTCGAAAACGCGGGCCAGCGTCGCGGCGTTCATCCCGATGCCACTGTCGGCCACCTCGAGCAGGACGTACCGGCCGGGGCGCATCTCCTCCCCGAGGTAGTCGACCAACGGGTGCCCGCTATCGCAACCGACGGCAGAGGTCGTGATGTGGATCGATCCTTCACCGTCGCCAACCGCCTCCGCGGCGTTGGCGACCAGGTTCATGACCACTTGCCTCAACTGGCCCGCATCGGCGTCGATCGCCGGGAGGTTGTCGGCCAGGTCCGCCCGCAGCAAGGTCTTCTTGGACACCGTCAGCTCGAGCATCCGCATCATGCCGCGGACAAGGTGCGACAGCACGAGGGGCCCGACGACAAACCGGCCGCGGCCCGAGTAGGCCAGCATCTGCTGGCTGACCTCGGCGGCGCGGCGGGATGACGATTCGATGGCAAGAATGCTCTCCCGGACCGGTGAACCGGGCGGAAGATCCTGGAGGGCGAGGTCCGCGTTGCCGAGAATCGACGTCAGCAGGTTGTTGAACTCGTGGGCAATGCCTCCAGCCAGGACGCCCAGGCTCTCGAGCTTCTGGGTCTGCAGGAGCCGACTCTCCAGTTGCTGTCGTTCTTCGTCCTGCTGTCGATGTTCGGTGACATCCTGGATCGTCCCGAACAGCCGCAGCGGATTGCCGCTCCCGTCGACCTCGAGCTCCCCGAGGCCTTGCACCCAGCGGATTTCGCCATTGGCGTGCCGCACGATCCGGTACTCGAGCCTGAACGGTTGGCGTCGCCCGATGATCTCCTCCACGAAGTAGATCCTGAGGTTCTCGCGTTCGTCCGGGTGCACGAGCGCCAGCCAGCCGTCCATCGTCCGCGCGTAGTCCGGGCCGATCCCGAAGAGCTCGTCGAGGTACTCCGAGCTGTGCCAGGTGCCGGCGGCGATGTTGAAGACATACGAACCGAGACGCGCGATGCGCTGCGACCGCCGCAGCCAGAACTCGCTCTCACGAAGCGTCGCCTCCGCCAGGCGCCGCTCGGTGATATCGCGTGACACACCCAGGATTTCCGTGACGGCGCCCTGGTCGTCGAGCAGCACCGTCGTGACCACCTCGGTCGGCATGAGCCGGCCGTCGCGGTGCGGTTGATCGTACTCGATGATCTGCGTCCTCGGCAGTCCCGGCGGCATCGTAAGGAGCAACGACAGTTTCTCCGCCATCTGTTGGTACGAGTGCGGATCCATGATCGCTGCGACGGGTTGTGCCATCGCTTCCTCGGCGGTGATGCCGCGCAGGCGTTCCACCGAAGGGCTCACATACGTCAACCGGAGCGTCTTCGGATCGAGCGTCCAGATGACGTCGATCATGTTCTCGGAGATGAGGCGATATCGATCCTCGCTCCGCCGGAGCGCTTCTTCGGTGCGCTTCAGGTCGGAAATATCGGTGATGACCAGGAGCGACCCGTTGAAGCCGCCGTCCGCGTCCAGAATCGGGCGGCTGGAGCACAGGCCCCAGACCGCCGTGCCATCAGCGCGTCGGACACGCTGCTGGTAGCGTTCGGATTCCCCGGCCCGTCGGCGTTCCAGCCGCGCCCGCATGGCTGGAATGTCCTCGGGGAACAGGAAGTCGAAGGGCCCGCACCCAAGGGCCTCGGCCGGTTCGTATCCGAGCATCCGCGCGGCCGCCGCACTCACGTACGCGACGTGCAGGTCTCGGTCCAGGACCCAGATCGCCTCGTTCGACATCTCGACGATCTGCTGGAAACTGAGAGGGTTGTGCGACACGAGGCCTCCTGGGGCGGCAGACGGACGACCCATGTTAGCATGAGGTCTGCGCCGACCGATGGCCCCCGGGAGGTAGCCGTGGCAGTCACAATCGACGTGGGATATGTCGGAGATCTTCACTGCGAAGCGGTGCATGCGCCGTCGGGACAGCGACTCTTGACCGACGCGCCCTTGGACAACGGCGGCAAGGGCGAGGCGTTCTCGCCCACCGACTTGGCGGCGACGGCGCTCGGCACCTGCCTCCTCACCATCATGGGGATCGTCGCCAGTCGGCACGGCCTCGACTTGACGGGGACCCGAGTGCGCGTGATCAAGGAGATGACCGCCGTCCCGGTCCGCCGGATCGGGGCGCTGACCGTGACTATCACCGTTCCTCCCGGCCGCGTGGTGTCGGCCTCGGATCGCGTGCTCCTCGAGCGCGCGGCCGACACCTGCCCTGTTCGCCAGAGCCTGCACCCGGACGTGAAGGTCGCGATGGTGTTCGAGTACGGCGGGGGCTGACGATGAGGGGTCGGGGCTGACGATGACGAGTCGGGAACGGACGATGAGGGGGCGGGGGCTGACGATGAAGGGTCGGGAATGGACGATGAAGAGTCGGGAACGGACGATGAGGGGTCGGGGCTGACGATGAAGAGTCGGGAACGGACGATGAAGGGTCGGGGGCTGACGATGAAGAGTCGGAACGGACGATGAAGAGTCGGTGGCGATACCGTAAGGGCGACCGGCTGGTCGCCCGGGTCATGGACCAGGGAAACAGGGAATATATGACTACCACGGGCAGTGCCATTCGACGCTTCGTGTCTGATAAAACGATGGCCATCGTCGGTGTGTCGAGCCGTGGCAAGGGATTCGGCAACGCAGCCTACAAGGAACTGAAGAGCCGGGGATTCCGGGTCCTGCCGCTTCACCCGACGGCCAGAACGATCCAGGGTGACCCGTGCTGGCCGAGCCTGGCCGCGCTGCCTGAACGGGTCGAACGCGTCCTGGTCGTCGTGAAGCCGGCCCGGGCCGAGGCCGTGGTGCGAGACGCGATTGCGGCCGGAGCCCGTCAGATCTGGCTGCAGCAAGGCGCGGAATCTCCCGAAGCCCTCCAACTCTGCAAGGACCAGGGCCTGGACGTGATCCACGGGCAGTGCATCCTGATGTTCACCGAGCCGGTCGGGTCGTTCCACACGTTCCACCGCTGGGTATGGAAGGTCCTCGGGAAGATCCCGCAGGAGGTGGGGTGTTCTGTGCTATCGTAAAACCGCGGCCCGACAAGACAGGAGTGGGTATGAGACTGGGTATTCCCGAGCTGATTCTGATTGTCGCGATCATCCTGCTGCTCTTCGGAACCAGCCGGCTGGCCGGCCTCGGCAAGGGGCTCGGGCAGGCGATCCGCGGGTTCAAGAGCGAAGTGGACACGAAAGACGACAAGCAGGACAAGCAGTAGACGCCAGCCTTGCATCTCGCCACAAACGTCCGCCGATTGCATTCCGGGCAGTGACATCGCACAATCTCCGGGATGTTTCGCATTGGCGTTGACCTCGGCGGCACCAAGATTGAAGCCATCGCGCTGGCCGACGACGGGGTGATTCCGGTCCGGCTGCGCGTGGCCACCCCGCGACACGACTACGAAGGCACCCTTTCCGCAATCGCCAGACTCGTTCACGAGATCGAAGCGAGCATCGGGCAGCAGGCGACGGTCGGCATCGGCATGCCTGGCGCGCTGTCTCCCGCCACTGGCCTGGTCAAGAACGCCAACTCCACCTGGTTGAACGGAAGGGCGTTGGACCACGACCTGTCGGCCCTGCTGGCCCGGCCCCTTCGGTTCTCCAACGACGCCAACTGTTTTGCGCTGTCGGAAGCCAGCGACGGCGCGGCGGCCGGGGCCGCGTGTGTCTTCGGGGTGATTATCGGGACGGGGACGGGCGGTGGCGTGGTCGTCAACGGGCGGCTGCTGACGGGCCCGAACGCCATTGCGGGCGAATGGGGCCACAACCCGCTTCCGCGGCCGCTGGCGGAGGAGTTGCCGGGCCCCGCGTGCTACTGCGGGCATCACGGGTGCATCGAGACGTTTCTCTCGGGTCCCGGTCTCGCGAGAGACCACCAGCGAGTCACGGGCCTGACGCTGGAGCCTGACGAGATCGCGAGACGGGCCGAGGCCGGCGACGCAGCGGCGATGGCCACGTTCGAGCGCTACGAGGATCGGATGGCGCGGGCGCTCGCGACGATCATCAACGTCATCGACCCGGACGTCATCGTGCTCGGCGGCGGCATGTCGAACGTCGGACGGCTCTACGAGAACGTGCCCGCCCGCTGGTCGCGCTACGTCTTCTCGGACCGCGTGGATACGCGCCTGGTGCCTCCGCGTCACACTGATTCGAGCGGCGTCCGCGGCGCTGCGTGGCTGTGGCCGGCGTGAGCTGGCGTCCGCTCGTCGTCGCCGCGCTCATCGTCATTCTGAATCCTCTGCTGGCCGAAGCTCAGGCGGCCTCGCGCGACATCCGAACGTTTCCCGGGCTCTCGCGCCTGTTCCGTGACGTGTCGTCGAGCCCGCCGGATCGATCTCCCGAGCAGGAAGCGGCCCGCATGTTCGATTTCGAGCAGGTGGTGCTGGCGATCGCCGGGCCCGCGGTCGTGCAACCCGGGCATTCGCTCGAGGATTACCGATCCGCATTTGGCGGCGTCCGCACGATCATGATCGACGTGGGGCAAGGGGCGGCAGCGCGCGACGACGCCGCCTACCGGCTGCACAGCCTCGGGTACCTCCAGGTAGCGTGGCCGCACCTGCTGGCGGGCCATCGCGCCATCGGACTCACTTGAGCGCTTCCTCCCCCCCGAATTCTCGCGTCGGCCGCAGCTCTTCCAGGATCTGCTTGTCTTCCGCGCTGTCGGCGCCACGGACCATTCGGCTCAGCAATGCGCCGACGCCGGGCCCGAGCATGTAGCCCTGACCGCACATCCCTTCCGCGTGTACGTAGCCCTCGACCGTCTTCGACCACCCGAGCACCGGCGCGCCGTCTGGCGTCATCGGGTACAGGCCGCGCCAGGTGCGACGCACCTTGATGTTCGCCAGTTTCGGCATCAGGCCGACCATGCGATTGGCGATCATCGGGAGGTAAACCGACGTTTCACGCCGGTCGGTGCCGATGATGGGCGGGTCGGGCGTGATGCAAAAGACGATGCCCCCAGGTTTGTGCTGGTAGAAGTAGTAGTTGCGCGCGCCCTCGGTCGGGCGGATATCCACGAGCATGGTGTCGAAGAACCGGGCCACCGGCTCGGTAATGCCAGCCTCGTGGCTGTCGGGAACGACCGGGGTGTCGAGGCCAACCGACTGCGCGAGCGGTCTGGCCCAGGCGCCGGCTGCGTTGATCACCGTCTCGGTGGCGTAGCCGCCCTTGTCCGTGCGCACGCCGACGACGCCGTTCTTTCGGCGGATGATGCCTGTCACCCGCTCGCCGAACCGGAACTGCACGCCAAGCTCCACGGCCCGGCGGTAGAACGCCGCCGCCGACATCATCGGCGACGCGGATCCGTCTTCCGGGGAGTACGTGCCGCCACGCAGCCCCTCCCGGTTGATGTCGGGCACGAGCGCGATGATCTCGTCGCGGTCCAGCCACCGGATATTGAGGCCGTAGCTCTGCTGGATCTTCAGCAGTTCCTCGAGCGAGCGTTCCTCCTGCTCGCGGTAGGCGATGAACACGTAGCCGCCCTGGAACCACTCGATGGCGTCGCCGTGGGACTTCTCCCACGTCGAGAAGATGCGCAGCGATTCGAGGCAGAGACGGATCTTGGCCGGCGCGGAATGCGTGGCGCGAATGCCGCCGATCGCCGCCTTGTTGCTCCCCTGGCCGGGGCCGGCAAACTGGTCGATGACCAGCGTCGAGACACCTGCCTCGGCCAGAAACAGCGCGGTCGGCAGCCCGACGCTGCCCGCGCCGATCACAATGGCATCGAAGACCTGGGCGCTCATCACATGCCTCCTTCGTGAGCGTCGGTGGCGTGCCGCCGCGGCACATCCTGGATCGGAGCCTCACCTGCCACCACGCCAGCGAAGGCGCCCAGGGGCACCTCCATGAACAGCGGCCGGCGAGTCAGGTCCGCGACCTGGTCGGCCGGGATTCCCTCCTCCCGGAAGATCCGCTTGATCAGGTTCGGGCAGGTCTTGCCGCCGCACGCGCCCATGCCGCAGCGGGTCACCGCCTTCAGGTGGTTCATGTCGCGGATGCCCGAGCGAATCAGCGCGCGCAGCTCTTTCGCCGTGACCCGCTCGCACCGGCACACGATCTCGTCATCGCCAATCGACTGCTCGAAGCGCTCGGCGCTCTCGGCCTGCCACGGCTCCTGCACGCGAATGCCCGAGATGCGCGGCGCGATGTCGGCCGGCGCCGTCACGCGCACGAGGAGCGCGCGGTCGGCTTCGCGGGGGGCGCGGACGCGCGTCACCTCCACGTTGCCGAGCACGACGCCCTCGCAATCGAGCACGGTCACCGTATCACCCTTCTTGATCCGCTTGGCCGAGAACTCGTACGGGATCACCACGGTCGGCTGCGCCGCGTCTTTTCGGAAGTCGAGGAGCGTGATGGCGAGGCCGGGGCAGATGGCCACGCACTTCTCGCACCCGTCGCACTCGTTGCCTACGAACTCGGGCAGCCCGAGCACATCGTCACCCTCGATCCGGATCGAGTGGTTCGGGCAGATCGAGGTGCACGGGTTGCAGGGAATCTCCTGCGCGCAGTGGAACACCGGGAACACGCCCGTCTGCGTCTCCGGCAGGTCTTCCGTCATCGTCATGCCCGGGCGGGACTTGAGGATCTCGGCCGTGCGGTGCCACTCGGGCGGGACCTCGCCGACATCGCGCCCCAGGCGCTTGGCGATCTCGAGGCCCCGGATCCGCCCGGTGAACATGGCGGCAGACGCCTCGGCGATCTCCTCCGAGTCGCCGGCCGCGACCGCAGGCAGGCCGAACTCGCTCGCCTTGTGCAGAAACTCGTCCACCGGGTCGAGGCCGACCGCAATCAACACGGTGTCGCACTCAAACCGCTTCTCCGTGCCGGGGATCGGCCGCCACTTCTTGTCGATCTGCGCGATCGTGACTGCCTCGACTTCGTCCTTCCCCTCGGCCCGCAGGATGGTGTGCGACGTATAGACCGGCACGCCCATGCGCACCAGCTTGTCCTTGTGCACCTTGTACCCGCCGCACTCGGGCAGGGCCTCGCAGAGGCCGACGACGCCAATGCCTGCCTGGAGCGCGTGGTAGCCGGCGATCAGGCCGACATTGCCGCCGCCGATGACGAACAGCCGCTCGGTCGGCCGGACGAGATCGCGGTTCACCAGCGTCTGGAACGCGCCCGCCCCGTAGACACCCGGCAGCGTGTTGCCCGGGAACACGAGCGACTTCTCGCGCGCGCCGGCAGTGACCAGTAGGATGTCGGGCCGGACGATGACGTACCGCTGATTGTCGCGGAGGACGCCCACCCGCCGGTCGGAGAAGACCGAGAGGACCGTGGAGTTGAGCCAGATGCGGACGTTCTCGAACTGCCGCGCTTCCTGCTCGAGCCTGGTCGCGATGTCGATGCCGCGCGTGCCGGCGTGACAGGCCTCGATCGATCCGAAGAACTTGTGTGTCTGGAGCACCAGCTTGCCGCCGAGGCGGCGCTTGTCGTCCACGATGAGCGCCCGAACTCCAGCCTTGCCAAGCTCGATGGCCGCCGTGAGTCCGGCGGGTCCGCCGCCGATAATGAGGCACTCGACATCGACCGTCTCGATGGGATGTGTCGTCGGCTGGCTCTGGACGTCGGGCAGGACCGGGAGCCCATCGAGCGGCTGCACGTTCATGCCCGGGCGCACGACCACCATGCAGGACTTCACCGGCAGGCCGTCGGCGACGACCGAACACTGCGCACACTGGCCGTTGGCGCAGAAGATACCCTGGGGTGCGCCGTCCTTCGGATGGTGCCCGAAGGTCCTCACGCCGTTGGCGAAGAGGGCCGACGCGATCGTCTCTCCGTGCCGCGCGAGGAACGGCTGGCCCTGCCAGCAGAAGGCCACGCCGGCCTGCTCCGGGGCGGGGAGGATGGGATGTTCATGAATGCGATGATCGGGCACAGAGATGACTCCTCACGCCGTACGATAAGACCTGGGAGGAAAAAACGTACGAATGCGCGGCGCGCCTGGCGGACGGTCAGAGGGGCTTGCCCCGAAAGGGCCGGAACGCGGCTCGTCTCGACAATCACCGCAGGGAAAGGATAGCACAAGGGGCGGGGAGGCGGGGGGGCGGGGAGGCGGAACGAAGGCGGAGCGACCCGCGAGCCGCAAGTCGCAGGTCGCGAGCCGCGAGCCGAAGGGTGTTAGACTGCCGCCGTGATTCACGCAGTTGACTATGTGCGCGCACGGCGGCACCTGATGCGGGTCGACCCGGTGCTGGGCGCGATCGTCAAACGACACGGGGCCTGCGGCCTTGCCGAACGGTCCACCGAGCCCCGGCTGCGTGCGCTGGCGCGCGCGCTCGTGTCCCAGCAACTGTCGGTCAAGGCCGCCGCCACGATCTTCTCGCGGTTCCTGGCGCTGTTCCCCGACAACGGCTTTCCCGCCCCTGAGGACCTTCTCGCCGTGCCGCTCGAGCAGCTGCGCAAGGTGGGGCTGAGCCGACAGAAGGCGTCCTACCTGCACGATCTCTGTGCGAGGACGGCCGCGGGCACGTTGCCGCTCGACCGTCTCGACGACATGTCCGACGAGCAGGTGATGGAGACGCTGACCGCGGTGAAGGGGATCGGGCGCTGGACCGCGGAGATGATCCTGATCTTCCAGTTGGGGCGCCCCGACATCCTGCCGCTCGATGACGTTGGCCTGCTGCGGTCGATCCAGCGGACCTACGGCCTGCGACGTCGGCCATCGGCGGCGCAGGTGCTGCGGATGGGAGAGCCATGGCGCCCGTACCGGTCCATCGCGTCGTGGTATCTCTGGGCCGCATTGGATCAATAGGAAGAGGGGCGGACCCAGGCCTTCGCCCCATCCGTCACGGAGTTCACATGCCCGACAGAGTGGTCGTCATTACCGGTGCGAGCGGCGGAATCGGCGCGGCGTTGGCCGAGACCCTGGCGCGACGCGGGGACTCGCTCGCGCTGATCGCCCGGCGTGAGCACGCCCTGCGCGAGGTGGCCGCACGGTGCGGCGACCGCACCCACGTCATCGTCGCGGACGTCACACTCCGGGACGAAGTGCGCCGCGCCGTCGACAGCACGCTCGATCGCTTCGGCCGAATCGACGTCTGGGTGAACAATGTCGGCCAGGGGATCTCCCGTGCGCCCTCGCAGCTGACCGACGACGACATCGACGACATGATGCGGCTCAACGTCAAGTCGGCGCTCTACGGGATGCAGGAGGTGCTGCCGCACTTCCTGTCCCGTCGCACCGGCCACGTCATCAACGTGTCGTCGATGCTCGGTCGCGTGCCGTACGTAGCCGACCGATCGGCCTACTCCGGCGCGAAGCACTTCCTGAACGCGCTCACCGCCACCTTCCGCGCCGAGGTGCAGCAGACCTGTCCCGACATCCAGTTCTCCCTGGTTTCCCCGGGCGTCGTCCGGACCGAGTTCGGGCTGAACGCCCGTCATGGCGGGCCTGACTCCGGCCTCATGCCGAACTCGCAGAGCGCGGAGGAAGTGGCCGCGGTGGTGGCGGACCTCGTCGAGTCGCGGCGGCCAGACGTCTACACACGCAAGGGCGCCCACGAGCGCGTGGTGGGTTACTACGCCTCGCTGGCCGGCGACCCGTAGGCCGCACGTCGCATCGAATCCACACCTTGTAAGGATTGCCGAATAGGCTGGGCGTGCTCACGGATCCAGGCGACAGGCCAGACAGGCCAACGATCTGGCGATGGCCCCTCAACGCAGTGTGGGCCGGTCCGAGGGTTGTGTCGTGTCGGCAGGCGGTGGCAGGTCGTAGACGCGGCTGCTGCCAAAGATCGCCAGCAGGCGGGCGCCACGCGAGGTGAGCCACTGGCTCACTTCGCGGCCGGCCGCGCCCTCGAACGCCCACTCGTGCACCACGACGCACGTTGCCCCCGACGAGGCGAGCGTCGTCCACGCGATGTCCGGCCGGTTCAGCGGTGCGCTGAGAACGGCGAGCCGCTTG
>Ga0209745_1000080_pt1 | contig 50278 bp, 30 predicted proteins | sample BarGraNGADG00312_FD_184495 | JGI IMG/M metagenome (GOLD analysis project Ga0209745, IMG submission 184495) | Arctic peat soil microbial communities from Barrow, Alaska - Barrow Graham LP Ref core NGADG0004-312 (SPAdes) (version 2) | ecosystem: Environmental > Terrestrial > Soil > Wetlands > Peat... | reverse complement strand
CGGTCAGCACTTTTTTTACAGTCATCGAGGCTGAATGGCCCACTGGTATACCATGGCCAGTATGTCACAGCATACTTCATTTTTAGCTTATGAAGCATTTCAAAGTCATTCACAAGCTCTTCATCCTTTCCATTGAAATTTATTCCACCTGCTACAGGAATGAGACCTATATCCCTGCAATAGGAGAGGAATCCTTCAGCTGAATCTCCCAGGAAACCACCAGTTTCGAACTCAGTATAGCCAAATGATGCAACCTGTTTCAGGATTGCCTTCCAGTCGCCTTTAAGCTCCTTGTCAATAATACCTGAGATAAAACCAAAGTTTCTGAACTTCTTTCCTTCAGGCATTGAAAAAATTCCAGGGGTTATTGCTGCCACTGCGACAGCTGCTGCCGAATTTTTTAGAAATTTTCTTCTGTTTATCATAGCCCCAATATTTTTTTTCTTACAACGAAGTTACACGGTTTTTCCTCCTGCGCCCTAAAACTTAGGAAGCGTCCAGGGCTGCCTGTAAACCGGGGTTATCAGTTTATTTGCAGCCTCACTATTGGTAAACCTGTTGCTGGCATCGTCCCAGATAAGAATCGACTCACCGGTTCTGGCTGCTATGTTTGGAATGTGAAGATGTAGTGCTGCAATTCTTCCTGTCTCGGGAGGACAGGCCTGTCTATTCCCTGTCTTAATGCTATCGATGAAATTCTTCGCATGTTCTTTAATGAGATTCTTTACCTTCAGTGTATTTGTACTCCTCAGTCCGGGGCTTCTTAGCATCTTCATCCCATTCCGGATAAACTGTCATCTTATTCCGGTCCATTACAATTGTGGCATCATCACCAACAAACTCAAGCCCGTATGGCATATCATAAGGCCCTTTCTGAATACCGGCTGTCATGTTCCAGTTAATGACGTAATCCTGTTTGGGATAAATTACAGACATCGAATCAAAGGTCTCTCTTGATCGCGGTTCATGGAAAGTATTTGCACCATAAACAAGCACCTTTTCAGGAGGATCATTTATATCCTTTGCCCAAAGAGCCATATCAAGCAGATGAACGCCCCAGTCTGAATTCATACCTCCACCATAATCCCAGAACATTCTCCAGTTTCCGTGAAACCTTGTTCTATTAAATGATCTTTTGGGAGCGGGACCCAGCCACATTTCAAAATCAACACCTGCCGGAACGGGTTCATCCGGAACGACCGGCGATCCGACACCATAATTAAAATTGGCCCATGCATTGACCTTACGGAGTTTGCCAATTTTTCCGCCCTTAATCAGTTCCATTGCCTTCTGGAAAACGAACCCGCTTCTTTGCTGTTGTCCAACCTGAATTATTTTCCCGTAGTGCTTTGCTGCTTTTACCATTATATTGCACTCTTCTATGGTGTTGGCCATTGGTTTTTCAACATAGACATGCTTGCCTGCCTGTAATGCGTAAACAGTCAGAAGACAATGCCAGTGGTCGGGAGTTCCGATAATCACAGCGTCAATATCTTTCTGCTCGAGCATTTTACGGAAATCCTTGTAGAGTTTGGGAGACTGGTTATATTTTTTCTTAACCTGATCTGCCCTTTCATTCAATACCGAATCATCGATATCACAAAGAGCGACACAATTTACTCCGGGGACTGCCAGATGATTTTCAAGATCCCCGAACCCCATGCTTTTGCAACCGATCAGGGCCACATTCAATTGGCCTGATGCTGGTATTGTCCTGCCCCAGTTTCTTTCCGGCAGAATTGATGCAATTCCGAGGGCCGCTGTAGTGAGGGCCGTTTTGTTTATGAATTTTCTCCTGTTCATATTCAAAGAATATTTATGATTAATTATCTGATCACGAAGTTATATGTATTCTGAAGCCTGATCCTAGCATCTTCAATGTTTGTCACTCTTTTTCCCATGAATGTCAGGTTCTCAACTGTTACACCAGATACATTTTTCTCACTGTCAAAACCATGAAATACCGAGAAGGGTAAAGGACCACCTGTAACCTGTATATTTTTAAAAGTAATATTACTTATCGTTCCCCTGAACTGCCTGTGGTATGACTCAGTTCCCGGTGGGATCCTGAAGACACCGTCCCATGCTCCTTGCATGTAGTACTTATCCCTGAAGACCTGATCGTGTGAACCGTCAGGAGCCCACTCGGAATAAAAAATGGCAACATCAAAAAGTTTCTGATCGGCATATTCAACCCTTATATTGTTGAATACAACATCATGCACAAAGGAGGGACCCGCATTATGTATACTCATTGCCGCACCATCTTCAACATGGATAATGTCGATATTATCGAATCTTATATTTTTTACCTCGTCAGAGTAGAGCTCAAATCCAACCTCCACAGCATTTCCCCACAGAGAGTTCCAGAAGACACAGTTTCTTACACTGATTGAATCAGTGGGTACCGATCCGGGGTATTTCCCTCCTGATTTAATGGCAATACAATCATCCTTTGTGTGTGCGAAGACATTTTCCACAAGTATGTTCCTGCACCTGAAAATATCCATCCCGTCGTCTCCTCCTGATTCACTGACGATCCTAATACCGTTTATGATACTCCGGGTGCAGTTATAGAGTGCAACCTGCCAGGTTGTCCCGTTATGAAGGGTTATTCCCTCAACTTTAGCATTGTCGCAATCTGTCATGCTGATAAAACGGTGATTGTTTCCTTTGGTCTCTCTTACAAATGTCCCATCGAGGATTCCACGACCGCAAATTTTAACATTCTTTTTCCCTTTTGCCCAGATGTACCCCTGTACCACTGCACCACCTTCGATATAAACGGTCTGGTTATCAGTAAGCTCAAGCGCTATATCCTTATATAGCTTTCCCCCTTCAAACCAGATTACGTTTTTGTCAGTTCTTGATGGTTTGTCTTTTTCAGGTTTACCGGCAAAAATGAACAGGGGCTGTTGTCTGATCCTGCCATTCAGCTCAAGGCTCAGGTTCTCGGGGTTCTCAAGTGTAAATCGGAATGAATTGTCTGTCAGGTATTCGGGTTTAAGGCCTGTTCTCATAGGACGTATATCAACCCACCTGACATCGAACATCGTAGTTATATCAACAGTAACCTTTCCTGTAAAATCGAATGCTGCCCACGATGCCGCAGGAGTATCATAAACCGGAACCGACTCACCATTTACTTTGACGGAATAATACTTTTCCGAGGAAAATCCATCGGGTGGTAGCCAGGTAGTAACCTGACTATGTATCAAATTTCCCGAAAAAAATATAGTGCAAAAAATTAGGAAAAACGATGTCCTTGGCATAGTGAATCTTTTATAAGTTTATTATAGTCTTTTCGGCCAGGGACTGGGTATTGCCCTTCCATTTGAATGTTCCCTTTAGACCCTGAGGCAGGGTGACCTCACCCGAAATTCCTCCCGAGTCTGTCTTTTTGAGATCAAAAATTATAAAACCGGCCGGATGCGGGAATTTTCCTTTAATATATATGAGTTTACCGAGAGCAGGCTCAATGGCAACAGATTTAAAACCAGGTTCTGCGGGCCTGATACCGGCTATTGTTGCAAGCATATCGTAATTGGGACTCGAGCTCCAGGCATGACAGTCGGATCTGGCAGGGTCAGGATTTTCAGCAAATGTGGTGAGCCCTTTGGCTAGCATATCTTCCCAAAGACCAAGTGTTTCAATATACCTGTCGGCAAGGCCGGTTTTTTTCAGCGCCTGCGCCAGGTATGCCCTGAAATACATTGTTGGCTGGATAAGTGAATCATCGTTCATGAATTTTTCGGTCAACGCTTTCTGGTTTTCAACAGGAATTGTGTTTGTAAGTACGCCAAAAATCTGTGTATGCATACTGAATTGTTTCTTTTCGGGAGTATCTGCCAGATATCCGTGCCCTTCATCCCAGCAGTTTTTAAGAACCGCCTTTCTGAGAGACGATGCTAAGTTATTATACTCTTCAGCTTTTGAATTATTACCAAAACTGCCAAAGAGATCTGCAGCTCTTTCAAGGGCATATGCCAGCTGCATTGTAAGTATTGATGAACCACCATCCTGTCCTCCTGCCGGGACACCTCCAACCCTTGTATTGTTGTCCCATGGCCACTCCTTTGCCCAGTCAACAAAATTCCACCATGGTACCACTCCTAGCATACCTGTCTGTTTGTCGATATAATTCATATACCATCGGAGTACCTGCTCGGTTCCTGGGAGAAGCTTCTTTACGAATTCAGGATCATCCCTGAGCATCCAGTAATCGTGTACCATATCTACCCAGTACAAAGAAAAGGGAGGGATAAACTGAGAGAGTGAAGTCGGATACCTGCTATGAGTAAGACCTTCAGTTATCCTCGATTCATCGAATTGCATCAGTGCTTTTCTTACAAGCCGGTCATCCCCTGAGACATAAAGCGAAATAAGTGCCTGGATACGGGTATCGCCAACATACTGAAGCTGTTCATAATAGGGACAATCAAAATAGGTTTCGTTGGCACACAGCCTGGCAGTCCTCCATCCGGTTATCCAGATCTGTTTCAGCATCGGATTGTCAGAATCGAAGGATGCATTTTCGGCAAGCGGATATGCCGAGAATTCGCTTGAAAAGTCATTGATCTCAAGTGGCTGGGAAGTAGTTTCTATTTCTAATTGTATATATCTCCATGTTCTGAACCATAAAGGCCTGAATAATCTTTTCACTCCTCCATCGGGTATGAAATAGTCTGCATAACCGATAAATTGTTTTCCATCCACATCATTCCTGTTCCCCTTTTGTCCCGTCCTGTCGAAAAGTGATTCCGCATAAGAGATCTTTACAACGGAACCTTTACCTCCTGTGAGGATGAGTTCGGGATAGCCGGTAGTAAGGTAACCCTGATCGAGAAGTATTTTTGCCTTCCTGCCCGCCGGTATCTTAATGGAGGCCGATCCTCTTAAGAAACCCTCCGGAACAACGGTATTCAAAGCGAGCCTGACTGTTGAAAATTTATTTTGTGCAAGTTCCATCATCGGTATATTCCTTGGGACAAGGGCCCAGTTCACATCTGTACCCACACCATAAGGATGACCTGTATCGATAATCCTTGCAAAAGGCCAGGCTTTATCGTTGAATTCAGGTTTTTCCCAGCCCCAGGGATAAAGATCTGCCATGACCTTATCACACGGCCCCACCACAACAAACTGGCCTGAGGTTTCATTGGTCCCAGCAGATGCCTGAGAATAAGCAGGATCTTTTATTATTTTCCATGTGGCATCTGTGTTTACAATTTCCTCCTTTGCGGTGTTCCCCTGAACAATTAGTCCGGTTCTGAGAGATATCTGGGCCCACGGCTTGAACTCACCGGCATTCCAAACGGTTGCAGCTATCAGGTTATTCCCTGGCTTAAGGAATGGAGCTATGTCGATACTTTCAAAGAACCAGTGCTTCAGGTCTCCCCGTGCAGGACCAAAGCAAACAGGTGTCCCGTTTACAAACAGCCGGTACCTGTTATCGGCAGATATGTGAATAATGAATTCCGCTGGTTTTTCCTTAAGATCAAAATTTTTTCTGAAATGAAAGACACCATAATCAAGGTTAGATTCCGAAGGGTGGGTAATCCATTCGGCCCTCCAGTGTGTCTTTAACAGTGATGTATTAATGCTTGAAGAGGGGATGTTTTGTATCTGCTGAGCAGATGCAAATACAGACCATAAAACGAAAACCAAAGCTAACAACCTGTGTAACATTTTAATATTTTTACTTGTTCTGAATGTATGACACCTAATAGGTAAAAAATAGTTATCCGGACTTAACTCAACTTTCACAATCAATTTACAATGAAAAAATCAATTTCCCTAATCCCGCTTGTATTTATAACTATCCTTGTCTCCTGTACAGGAAAACATTCAGTAATATCAAAAGCCATCGATACAGTGCTTGTCAGCGATACCATCCAGTATCATCCCGTTCGCATCAGCCGGACTGACGGTTCAATATTGCCCTGGTTCTCTGCTGAAAAAGGTGAATCATATGATACGGTCTTAATGCTGGTGTGGAATTTCTGGAAAAACATGGAAACAGATTCAAATGGCCTTAAGTACTATATGAATCACCAGGTATGGAAGCCTGAACATGATATGCGCGGACTGGGTGGTGACCAGATAAATATGGCACTATCATCATGGGGATTGCTTTATGCATATACAGGGTATTCTGAAATAGTTTATAACATGAGATATCTTGCTGATACCTATCTTGAAAGGTCGTTGTCGGAGAAAAATGATAAATGGCCTTATATCCCTTATCCATATAATACGGATATCCATTCCGGGAAATTTGACGGGGATATGCGAAACGGTAAAGGCATAACACAACCCGATAAGGCTGGCAGTTTTGGATACGAGCTTATAAACATGTATAAGATCACCGGAGACAGGAAGTATCTAGAAGCTGCCATTAAAATAGCCTCGACACTTGCTTCCCACATACAAAAGGGAGACAGTCTGAGATCACCGCTTCCGTTCCGGGTAAATGCAAAGAGTGGTGAGGCAGGGATGCTGTTCAATAATAACGGATCGGGGGAAAAAGTTGAATCGGCTTTGTACACTTCAAACTGGACCTGCACGATGCAGCTCTTCCGTGAGCTGATGAAACTTGATGAACCAAAAAAGGATTTATATGAAAGATCATTTAAAACTATCTTTCAATGGATGAAAGACTACCCGCTGAGAACAAACAAATGGGGCCCGTTTTTTGAAGATGTTCCTGGCTGGAGCGATACCCAGACAAATGCTATCAGCTTCGCAATGTTTATAATTAATAACCGGGACCTTTTCCCGGAATGGCAGAAGAATGTAAAAGGTATCTTTGACTGGACCTACCGTGAACTTGGAAATCATGAGTATGAAAAGTACAGGGTGATCGTAATGAATGAACAGACCGTTTACCGTGTTCCGGGGAACAGCCATTCTTCACGTCAGGCATCTGTGGAACTGATGTATACAGCAGCGTCGGGAGATACAACATATAAAACAAATGCAATCCGTACTCTTAACTGGGCAACTTATACTGTAGCATCTGACGGCAGGAACAGATATATCCGCGATGACGTCTGGTTCACAGATGGTTATGGCGATTACGTAAGACATTACCTGAGGGCAATGGCTGCTGATCCGGAACTGGCACCTGCAGGAGAGAACCATCTTCTTGGAAGTACCTCTGTTGTTAAAAGTATAGCTTATACAGTCGATTCGATTACATATAAAACCTTTGAAAAACAGTCGGCTGAGATCCTTAGGCTGGCAGCGAAGCCGATCAGGATCGAATGTGATGGGAAAAAACTTGAACCTGCCGGATCAGATGCTGAAGAGGGTTGGTTATGGACAGGTGCGATGAGAGGAGGTATTCTCAGGATCAGCCATTCGAACGGAAACAGGCTTGCGATATACTTTATTTAGCACCCCTGTTCACCCATTTCAGCCAGAGATGAAGGTTTTCAGACCATTCGGCTATATGTTCATTGCCAGATCCAAGTCCAAACCCGTGTTCACCCTCTGAAATTATATGCAATTCCGCAGGGATCTTTTTAGCCCGGAGCGCCCTGTACATCAGCAACGTATTCTCAACCGGAACCCCAGTGTCATTATCTGCATGTACAAAGAATGCCGGTGGGGTATCTTCTCTAACCTGCAACTCATTTGAATATAATTTAACAAGGGCCGGATCCGGATTTTTCCCTATAAGTGCTTCCCTCGATCCCCTGTGCATGCATGAATCGGTAAATGTTATAACAGGATACATGAGTATCATGAAATCGGGGCGGCAGCTTAATTTTTCAACCGAATCAGCTGCTGCAGGATTACCATAATCAAAATGGGTCCCAAGTGTTGAGGCAAGATGTCCGCCAGCTGAGAAACCCATGATTCCTATCTTATGAGGATCAATATTCCATTTTGAAGTGTTATAGCGAACAAGTCTCATTGCTCTTTGCGCATCCATAAGTGGTGCTTTATAAGGCTCGACAACATTTCCATAAGTTGGAAGGCGGTATTTTAATACGATCGCGGCAACTCCAATTGAATTCAGATACCTTGCAATATCTGTTCCTTCCAGGTCATATGCCAGGATCCAGTATCCACCGCCCGGACAGATAACAACAGCCTGCCCTGTGGCAAGTTTTTTTGTGGGAAGATAGACGGCAATATCAGGTACCTGGACATTACTTACAACAGTTATGTCGTTTTTTTCAATCTTTTCTTTCTGACCTATAGCCTTCGAATTGGGAATTGTCCCGGAATAGAGGGGAATCTTATATTCCTGAGCTGTCAGTGCCGTGCTTGCTATCATCAGAATGATCAGAAGTTTAATTGTTCTCATTGGTGGATTGAACTTATAAAACGAAATTAATCATTTATTTTTAAGCGTTATGCGGATAACTCCATTAGCACCTCTCATACCATAATCCGCGGCATAAGTGTCTTCGAGATACTCGATTTTTTTCACATTTACAGGCGAAATAAATGAGATATCAGAAATGACGGTACCCTCAACAACATAGAGTACCTGTGATGATAATGAAAAGGATATAGCTTTAACTGAATATACTGCAGTTCCGACAACCCTGACATTTGTTATTTCCCCTCTTATCAGTTCATAGATATTCTGATAATGTGAATAATCCTTTTCAACCTTTGAAGGGTATTTTTCAAGAATTTTTTTCAGTTCATTTGCCCCGATATGATTATTCCCGACAGCATCGTTAAAACTTGTTTCGCTGAACATGTACTTAAGATTTACATCTGCTACCGGATTCTTTTTTAACCTTATCCTCCTCTCAACGAAACCTGATGCAATAAAATCCAGGATGTCGTTATCCGCAGCGACAATAGAATACCTTCCAAGTGAATCAGTCACAACGGAATTTCCTGTTTTTAAAGATTTAACATTAACATTCAGGAGAGGAGTATTTTTAAATGATGTGACTTTTCCTGAAACCTGTTGCCCCGAAATACCATCTGCAAAGCCCGGGGCGATCATTATGAACACAAAAATGGTCACATAGGATTTAATGATCCTGAAATTACCTTTCCTATCAAATACTTTTATTTTCATTTTTCTCCATTTATAAGATGACACAAAATCTGTCACTCAGGACTATAAATAAATAAAAAAATTTAATTTTATAATCTCGGGTTGTTACCCGAGGAATGGCTTTTATTTATCAGATTAAAGGTGCCCGATGAATAAGAAGAATGAAATAAACTTATTAAAATGAATAAAATAGAAGAACTGGCAAAGATGATCGACCATTCGATCCTGCAGCCTTCATACACTGATGCTGATCTTGAAAAGCAATGTGAGGTTGCAAAAAAGTATAAAGTTGCTTCAGTCTGCGTAAAACCGTATGCAGTTAGGAAGGCTGCCAGGATTTTAAAGGGAAGTGATGTTAAAGTTGGCTGTGTTATAGGTTTTCCACATGGAAACAGTACAACAGAAGTTAAGGTATTCGAAGCAGAGCAGGCTTGCACTGACGGTGCAACAGAGATAGATATGGTGATCAATATCGGTAAAGCTCTTGGCGGAGACTGGGATTACGTTGAAAATGAAATAAGAAACGTGACAGAATCCTGTCATAAGAACAACGCTATTGTCAAAGTAATTTTTGAAACCGACTATGTAACAAAAGAATCTGACAAGATAAGACTATGCGAGATTTGTACTATTGCAGGTGCAGATTTTGTGAAGACCTCCACAGGGTATGGCTATGTTAGGCAGCCTGACGGTTCCTACAATTACAAGGGTGCAACAGTTGAGGATGTTGAACTCATGCGAAAGCACTCAGGCCCGATGGTGCAGGTAAAATGTGCTGGAGGTGTAAGAACGCTGGATGATCTATTAAAAATGAGGGCTGCCGGGGCAACAAGATCAGGCGCAACTGCGACTGAAGCGATGCTCGAAGAGGCAGAAAGAAGATTCGGGATAAAACTGTAAATACATAAATTTAATGATGAAAGCAGCAGAGGATTTTTTAATAAATCATAAACTCAGAGCCCGGGATATTGATCCCGGAGACCTGGTTGCTATCTTTACCGATGAAATGATCAGGGGACTCAAAGGAATGAATAGCTCTCTCCGCATGATACCCACCTATATTGAACCTGAGAATGAGTTTTTGAATGATACACCAGTACTTGCTATTGATGCTGGCGGTACAAACTTCCGCGCCGCTCTGATTACCTTCAGAAGTAATGGCAAGATCGAAACAGGACAGACTGCAAGGTACACAATGCCTGGAATTGAAGGGGAAATATCAGGAAAGGAGTTTTTCGAAACCATTGCATCATATATCAGGCCGCTTGCTGAAAAAACAGATCGTATTGGATTCTGCTTCTCTTATCCCACTGAAATATTTCCCAATAAGGACGGAAGGTTATTGCAGTTCTGCAAGGAGGTTCAGGCCCCTGAGGTTGTTGGACAACTCATAGGAAAAACCCTGCTTGAAACAGTTGGCACTCCTGAAAAGAAAATCGTGCTTCTAAATGACACTGTTGCCACTCTGCTTTCAGGGAAATCAGCCTCGTTCGGAAAATCGTACGATTCTTATATAGGCTATATCCTGGGGACGGGAACAAACACCTGTTATATAGAGACAAACAGGAATATCCTTAAAAACCCTGAACTCAACCAGTCGGGAAGCCAGATTATCAATATTGAATCTGGTGCCTTCGGAAAGGCCCCTCGTACAGATCTCGATATTGTTTTTGATAAAACCACATCGGATCCAGGTAAATATACTTTTGAAAAGATGTTTGCAGGTGGTTATTTCGGAGGGTTATGCCTTGCTGTCATGAGATCGGCAGGAAATGAAGGTTTATTCGCCGGACAAACAGTACAGAAGCTTTCTGCCCTTGATGATCTTTCTACAGAAGAAGCAAATGATTTTGTTATTGGATCCGGTAATGCCCTCAGCAGTGTATTTGCTGATTCAAATGAGGCAGGAATCGCGAGGCTGATAATCGATTCCATGATCGACCGTGCTGCCTGCCTGGCTTCTGCAAATATAGCAGCAGTTGTTATCAGAAGCGGGAAGGGGATGGATAGTTCCAGACCGGTCCTGATTACAATTGAGGGAACAGCCTTTTACAAGCTGCACAATCTGAAGGCACGATTTGAAAAATATCTCAATGAGTATCTTACAGGTCCGAACAAGAGATATGTTGAGTTCACCTGGGTGGATCAGTCTAGTCTTATTGGCGCAGCCCTTGCGGGCCTGATAATAGATTAATACAAGTCAAAAATCAAACTCCCATGAAACTCGGATTTGTCAGTGCAAATATCTTTTCCTGAAGTCATATATATTGGTTTTCAGATTTTCATTTACTCTTTCTCTCAAGCACCAGTGTTTGTTTCATGAACGGAATGGGGTATGCAGTAATATAGACCTCCGGATGCAGATCAAGTTTATCTTTATTAAAGCCAATGACAAAAGCCTCGATCTCCTTCCCGGCCATATCTTTGCGCAGGGGGAGGTAGTAGGTATAATTCTTTCCTGAAGAGCGTACCCCAACTTCCCATGAATTGCTTTTAAATGACGGAGCCCTGTCGGAGCAACCGGCATATACTCCGCCGATCGTGGCTGCTGCAAATGCTCCTTCAATACCATGTTCACCATTAATTGCAATGCAGAGGTAACTGCCATCAGGAATCTCATCGAGTTTAAATTTCAGCGACCATGTCTTCTTTGCTGAAAAAATAAGGTCACTTCTCCAGTGATCCCGGACATAAGGCCTGAAAAGATTTGATGCCCTCCACAATGAACGGTCAACCTGCCTGCCGTTTTTGTAACCGGTAACCTCTGAAATTCTCAGTGGAGCTGGTTGTAACTTTACATACCTTACCGGGACAGATGTGGAAAGATCAATTTTCATTGACTTGCCGGAATAGAACAAGATTCCTTTCCAGCTATTTAAATCATTGGATATCAAAGCATATTCTCCCTCTTCTGATTTAAGGGGCTGTAACGAAAATTCATCAAACGTAGAGATTACAAGTGAATCAAGTTCGACTGATTTTCCCAGGTCAAGCCGGAAAGCGGCTTTATCCGGCTCGAATCCTCCCCAGCGCATATTTACTGAAAATGCTGTTTTGGGATCTCCATCGAAAAGGTATTTATCCCATAGTTCGCGCTTTACAAACATCTCCTGCTCAAAAAAAGCATTCCGTGCTTCCTTAACCTGGGTGATACTTGTCTCCCCTGATCTTTTTAATTCGCGAACCTCCAGAGCATTATTGTCTGCTGCAAAACAGGTAGATTCATATAATGCCTCGGCATCTTCAGGTACGGGACATATCGCCATATCGCCTAATTTACGATGATAGGAATTTTTAAGTTCTGCTCCTTCGAATTTAACCGGGACTGTCTTACCTTTCAGGAGTGAAGAAACATCTTTCCCGTTTATTATTGCTGATTTGAAGACTTCATAGCTGCCTGCAAATGAGATCTGCTCCTCTTTCCCGGGCATTCCCAGCAGGTTAATGATCACAGGCTGACCCTCAGGATCGCTGACTATCTGATAATCTATCCCATAGATGCCAAATTCTCTGTCAGTCATTGAATCAGAAAGTTTGACCAGACACGAGCGAAAAGGTAAAACTTCAATTTTCACATTTGAGCCAAAGGGGAAAGTGCCTATTATCTTTTCAGTTGGATGATAGGATTTTACCTCTATTCCTTTACAGTCCTTCATTCCGACCGACCCATCAAGTTTTACACTATATGTAACAGGATTCCAACTCAGGTTTCTAAGAGTAATAAATCGGGTATGTTCATCTCCACGGGAAACGGCATTCAATCCATATTGCTCTTCAGGAAGTATCATGCCTGATACCAGAATGTCGCGATATTTTCGATGAAGGTTGAAAATCCTGGCAAGTAGCGGGTATTCATTATCACTTAACAGCCATGGATTTCCATAGAGTTCAGGTGCAAGGATCAGATTCCGGTTAAAAGCCTGAAGAATCAGATCATCTTCCCAGTAATTCAGACAGGATGAAAGACATACACCATGATCTTCAGTGAGCCTTGTAAGCCTGGGCGGCAATTCCCTTGATAGTGCCTCCGCCCTGTGATGGGGTGCAGTAACACTATTGGCCATATGCACATCAATATAGGTCTCTGCTCCTCCAAGCAAAAATGTGGTTGAATGGACAGTCCCCTTGCCTAATTCAAGACGGTGATTAAGCAGTACGAGATCGGGAGAATATTTCCGGCAGGCAGTCATCATCCGGTCAAAAGCATCGTATTTTTCCTGACGAAGCTGACCGCAAACGGCATCCATTTTAAAAAGTTCGAAATGAAAATCCCGGCATAAGCTTACCATAGTTTCGGTGCGTAGTTTTTCCTCTTCAGGGGTATCTCCAAACCCATCTGGGCCTCCCCATATTCCCAACATGGTTCCCATTGAAGCGGCTTTGTTTGCAAGAGGACCGAATCCTTCGGGGAATTGACGTTTGAACCGGTCTGAATGCATATTTCCATAGAATCCTCTTCCATCCATCGCTCCTGCATCAAATGCATATATATCGAGCTTCATACCATATTTTTCATTAAGCCACCTGAAAAACTCAAGGTTTACAAGAGTCTGGGCCGCGGTTGTGCCTTCGTTTGTATTATTTATCCATGAAAAATATTCTGATCTCGAAGGGGTTTTTTCATCTGCACCAGGGAAAATAACAGGAGCATTCTGTCCACATAAAGGTTTAATTATCAACGCCAAAACGACAAGACTCAGTAGTATCTTCTTCATTTTTATCTATTTAGATATTTTATTTTTTTACCGATCCCTCTGCGGCTGATTTGTAGCTGACAAGTTTAATCTTCATGGCCGATACTGCATTTAAAACCTCCTTGCTTGTAAATACCTTCGTAACAGCATCGCGATCAATAGCTACCTTTTCATAACCTTTATGACTGATAGCCTGCATCTCGGGGGTATTCATTCCCGGGTGGTCAACAAAAAGATAGCGGCCGGGTTTAAGATTATTCAGAGTTTTCAATGTCGATCTAATTCTTTGTTCAGACGTTGTGTCATTCTGCTGCCAGAGTGAAAGATATTTGTATCCAATGGCTTCAGGGTCAATAACAAGCTTATATTCGGCTGCCAGCTTCTTTACCAGGGCAGCGATCTCCGGCGCACAGCTCTCACAGCCCATGTGGCATCCGAGATGACTAACCCATGGGATATGTTTTTTTATCAACTCGATCTGGGCCCGCATCTCCTGTTCTATCTCACCAATTTTCCACCTGGCCTCATGTAGGGCTGATCCGGCAGGAAAGTTTTGATTCGGCCAGATCATCGGGTAGAAATATCCATCTTCATCAACAAGACTGGGACAGCATGTGAGAGGGCGCCATTTGATATTGCTCCATTCACTTGTAATAGTCAGATGCACGCCAACATCCAACTCCGGGTTCTCCCTGAGCAATCTGACAGCTTCGGGAAACCATGGACAGGGAGCCATCAGTTCTACCGATCTCATTATCCCATTCCGGTATGATTCTATACATGCAAGGTTTGATGAATGGCTTGAGCCTATATCATCACCACGAATCAGAAGAAATATTTTGGAATCAGTCTGGGAAGTAACTGACTGATGAATAAAAGTCATTATCAGTAACCATAACAGTTTCTTCATTTCAGTTAGTTTTTAGTACAACCTAAATTTATCAAATTGGGATCATTAAATCGATACCGGAAGTCAACATTTTTTATAGATTTACATACATATCACAGTTCACTGCAAATTGATTTTAATGATGAAAGGGCTCTATTTTCTTTTCCTGACATTAATTGTTTCTTCCTGTAACACATCAACCCGATTCAGGATGATCTCGGCACGTTCCAGCGGAATTGATTTCGGGAACAGGATTGTTGAGACAGACAGCTTGAATGCAGCAAACTACGAATATATCTATAACGGGGGAGGAGTGGGGATAGCTGACCTTAACAATGATGGATTGCCGGACATAGTTTTGCAGGTAACCAGGTATCTTCAAGGGTTTATCTTAACCTTGGAAATTTCAAATTCAGGGATATCACAAAGAATTTTCCGGGACTTTCAAATGATCAGTGGTACAGTGGTGTGGCAATTGCTGATATCAACAGCGACGGATGGCCCGATGTTTATCTTACATCAACTGCAAACAGGAATCCTGAAAAATGCAAAAACAGGTTATGGATAAATAACGGTGCTGAGAATGGAAAGGATCCAATCTTCACAGAAATGGCTGAAAGCTATGGGATTGCAGATATGCACCAATCTGTTGCGGCCGGTTTTTTTGATTATGACAGGGATGGCGATCTTGATCTTTATGTCCTGAATAATACACTGAACAAGAGGATGGATGCCTTCTACCGTCCTAAAATAAACGACGGAAGCGCTGCGAATAATGACAGGCTTTACCGGAATAACGGGAATGGAACTTTTACCGATGTAACTGTCCCTGCAGGCATAGTTTGTGAGGGATTCGGCCTTGGAATGGCATTCAGTGATCTGAACAATGATGGCTATCCTGATGTGATTGTTTCAGGCAATGACTATTCCTGGGATGTATCCACGGGATATTTCGATGCTCTAAAGGGATATGTTCTGATCAGCAGAGGAAAGAGTCAGTTATTCGAAATTCTTCCTCCATCCAAAAGCGGACTTCTTCTTCAGGGAATGGCAGGAGCGCTGTTGTTTCTTGAAGGTGATACCTCACTCGTTGTAGCAGGAATGAACAGGTCAAAAGCTTTAACCTTTAAACAGATTAAGAAACCTTTATAATCATAAGGGAGTTCCTCCGGCCTGAAGCGTTACAACACTCTTTCCAGGGAGATCAAACCTGTTTTCACCGCCGGAATTAACAGTTCCGGCCTCTGCACAGTTGCTGCCACCTGAGGTTGTTTTATAGATGGTATAAGTAGCCGGCAGATCTGTTCCCTGTATTGACACTGACCGGGCTTCACTTGTTGAATTAATTATCACTATGGTATTTGTTCCCTTACTCTGATGTTCAAATGCAACCGCAAAAACCCCTGCATCATCAGAGATGCATTTAACTCTGACTGCACCTGGCCGTATAAACCTGTAGAAGTGTTTGGAAACATAGTATTTCTTTCCACAAGTGAGATTACTCATCAGAGAATAATTGCTTATTCCGCTGGCCTCACTTCCCTGCCACCATATCCATGCCCGCATATTCCCATAAGCCAGTCCTGAATAAATATCCATTGCAAGATTCAGTGCTCCGGGAGTAGTTCCTGAACCGCTCCATGTATCTGAATAACCCGATGTTTCAGTCATCCATGCAGGTTTATTCATAGGAACTGAAAATTGCTGCAGATGATTGGCCCACATTTTTGTCAGTTCCGAACCTGAAGTTGCTGTGACTCCGTCGGAATAGCCGTGGACTGCCAGGATATCTATATTGTTATTTGCAGATGCATTGTCTTTTATAGCCTGGTGATAAAACCATGGAAAATTATTGCTTTTCCCTTCCATCTCCAGCATGTTTTCAGCACCAAAAATTTTAACATCGGGATAAGAAGATTTGATCTGTGGAACAACATTATTGAGCAAATCACAATACCAGGCGGTAGTATAGGTGCACGAATTATAAGGTTCGCTAAATAGTGGCTCATTCTGAAGACTTAGTCCATAAAGATCAACACCGACTGTTTTATAGGATTTTACACATGAATCCATCCAGTTTGCGTAGTCCGTAAATTTGGCAGGATTAAGTGTTCCTCCGTTTTTTGTTGAGACTATCCCGGCATTACGCGTGGCATTTTCATCCCCGGCCCACGAAAAATTGCAAAGCCATTTCATATCGGCAGGCGGGCTCCATACTGAAACAATAAATTTCAGATTTACACCATACTGATCGGCTTTGGCTTTAAGGCCCTGCACAACAGGTTTTTGCTTGGTCCAGTCGGCATCCTGAGATGCACCCGGGATTGCCGGAGGAGCCCATTCATTTCTCCAGATCGTGATACCCAGGTCGTTTATTATCTTATCGCCCCATTCATCGCTCCACAGGTTCTGTGTTGCCCACCATACATCCTCTGCCCCGAAAAATCCAAAGCCGTCGATTGTCTGGTACGTTACTGTTTTGTCGATGGTGATATTGCTTTTGGTCACCTCTTTAACCTGGGGAGGCGTGGTCTCTTTTTTGCAGTTTAGCAAGAACAAAACAAAAAATAGCAGTGCTGGGTGAAGGAATTGCAATTTTTTCATGATGCTGATCTTTTTTGTATAATTATGGAACGGCTGTTTCAGCAGTTTTTGATAATCAGTTACTTTATAATTTTATTTTCATTTAATAATTTAATAACGCGGATAAGATCTCTTTCATTCCTTACAGTTTCATGGTGCTTGATAAGCAACGCCCTTATTTCTGCCTTTTTATCAGGAAGAGTATTGTACAATGCCCGGATTCTCGGTTTATTAATAGATAAGAAATAATTACCGGGAAAACCAAGATAGTACAACTTAGGTTTCGGCTCAATTTTGTCCATGTAGGTTACAAATCCCCCCACTTCATGTTCGTCTTTCCCCACAATCTGTTTTAGATGGGTCACGTAAAGCGAAACGGTATCATCGAGCAATTTCTGAGCGAAGAGATCAATTTGCCTGTTTCCTGTTGTTGTTCCATGAAGATGTCTGAATGCAATATTCTTACCCTCACTGGTATCGAGAAAGATGAATTCGGCCACCTGCTCTTTATCGACTTTTATCATACTGTTATTACCGGATATTGACCATATTAGCTCATCCTCATACTCATTATAGGCGATTGATTTATTTCTAACGGTATCTTCTGAATATAAAATTATAATTCCTCTGAATGAGCCATCCATAAACAACTGGCTGCCTATAGTCCCATTCATTTTATATGGCTGACCGGTTAATGGGGCCTCAAATAAGGAACGCTGATCAACGATGATGTTACATATTTCATCCTGGCCAGAAACCAAAGATAGGGGTAACTGTAATAATAGTATGAAAAATAATTTCTTCACGTTTCCTGAGCTTTTTAATTCTATCTGACTTCGAAGTATGCTGTACAACTTATTGGTGTCCCGTCAGATATAAAACCCTCAACATTTATCATATAATTTCCCTTATTGTCAGAGGTATAGAATTCGACAGGCACAGGCACAATACCATTAATCTCAATCGATGGATTCCAGTATAATAGCTGCCGGAAATCCGGATTTCTGCTTGCCTTCTTTTTATCCGTAGAATATTCCGGGATTATGTATTTAGTATGATGCTGAAAAATAATGGGCATCAAATGTAATGATCGTGGACTAATAAGTTTGTCATTTTCGACGTCAGCGGTTGTAAAAACTGATAAAATCGCATTGAAACCCATAGAGCCATAGATCCTCTTATGGGTTATTGTTTCAATCCATTTTATTTTATCAGATCCGAAATTTATTATGTGATTAATGTTGTTTACAGGCATACCATTAAGAAAGACAGCCGGATTTTTCAGGTAGATTTTGTTAACAGGATCAACTAACTCAGCTTCGTAGCCATAGTCATATTTTCTTAATCTTATATAGGGCAGTATTTCTCTAACAATTTCAGTAAAATTATTCAGTGGAACATATTCTGTAAGAAAAACTTTGTGATCCGCTTTAAAATAAACATTTCTTCGGATAATCATTGATGCCGGCTCCCTTTCGTTCAGGACGGATTGAATATTGTAGGTTTTATTAATATTGGCAATAGTCTGGCTTTTTTTAATGAACTGTTTTGATTGATCAGAGAGGAAAGTATCGGATAAAGTCTGATCACGATTGGTGGCATACTTGTCATTCAGACTTAAGGTAGCCTCAGGTTCTTTATTTTGATCCAGGATACTTAAGTATAAATCTTTATTGTAATAGAAATCGTCTAATTGAAAGAAAAATCTTCCTTCGGCGTTTGTGATTGAATACAATAAGTTTGGCATTGAATCAGGCGTTGAAAGCGCAACAACTATCCCTGAAGGCGAGGTGGTATTATGTACAGATCCGGTGATAATGGATCCTTTATCCTCGATCAGATATTCGCACATTTTCCGATAAGCCGGGTTGCTTGCACCTGAATGGGTATTTCTCCCATTAACTGTTGAAAGAGTTCCGGCGAGTGTTTTATTATTAAATCTCTCCGTTGGGTTTTCAGCAACAGATATCGAAACATTTGCCGGGCTGTTAGCCGGCAGGGACAACATCAGGGTAACCTTCTCACGCTGATGATAGGATCCGCTGTCAGTCGAAATTTTAATACAATTGTATTCTTCAGGCTTTTTACCGGATTCGTCTTCTCTTTTCAGATCGGGAGAGTAAGTTGTAAGATGTACGTCAAACCTGTTGGCGATCATTAGTTGTTTGTGGAAGAAGGCCGATTCACCAAAATTCTTCATCCAGTTTGTATAAGCGATTATCTGGCAGGGACCTGTTTCAAGGGTATCTGGCAGTTGAAGACAGCCATAACTCATTCCACCTGAAAGGACGATGCTTGCTTGAATGATCTTGTTATTCTTAGCGTTGCTGATTACTATATAGGCTATTTTACTTCTTACAGATAGTTTCTTTTGTCCTTCATCGTACAGGTATACTTTGAAAAACAGATTATCACCGGCAATATAATTTTCACGATCGGTATGCAGGTAAATTATCTCGTTGGATAACTGGCTCCCTGATCCCTCATGTTTTTCAATTGCCTGACATGTAGCTGTTTCTGTGGGTATTAAATGCTGAAGCAACCCTGCCCAGATAAATAAGATCAAAACGTATCTGAAAATCCTTTTCATGGTTATAATCCTGAATATCTAATCAAACCACCATTCAGGTGGTGTTCCTTCTGTGCTGCCTTCTCTATTTGCAGGAAGGCTGTGAAAATTTTGTTCCTGTCTGATTGTTGCACGACTGTTTGCCCAGTTTGGATTCACAAAAAAGGCCGCGGCTTTGTGCGAAGCGACATCAAAAAGCCCGGCTGCATGCTTCCCGGCATTATTCAGACAGAATATGTTTCCTTCTAATTGCGATGCAATTGGATCAAACAAAGCATTATCAGCTGAAAGTTGTTTTTCAGCATCAGTATAAAAATCAAATGAATCCTTGTTGAGGTAATAGCAGTTCATTATCAGAATTATATAATGAAGATTCTGATTCACATATAAACCGTGTAAATTATCCAGAAGCAATGACCCGGAATATTGTTCTTTAAGAATATAATTCTGTGCTTCATCACTTATATTTATCGACCCATCATGAATATATGACCAGCTGTAGGTCGGTGGAGCTGGTGGACCACCAGTCACATCACGATGATAATCGATCATCTCATAAATCCAGCCGGTTTCAAAGCGTACCCTTGGAATTGAATCTTTATTACTGTGGATGTCCGAGATGATATCGAGATAGTATCTGTTTTTAAATATCATTGAACCGCCATCTGGTGATTCAATCAGATCTGCTCTGCTTTTTTTGACTCCATAAACTGAATCGACAACTGAAGGAGAACACATAACTTCGGGGGAGGATTCGAATATATCGCCTTCGGAGGTTTCAATATGAAGCTTATAAGAATGTCCCGTTGCACCGGTCTCATTTGAATTGGGGGTGAAGGAGTAATAACCTTCATAAGTTTCGGTATAGTGGTCAATGCTGCCATTTTTAGTATCTGTTACCCAGACTTTTGCGCCGGATACCGGATTCCTTGCAGTGGATCTGTTAAATGGTGAGGTCAATGATAGTTTTACAAAATAGGTTCCTGTATCATCTGTCATACGTGCCTCAACAACAAGAATATTTTCAGGAATATCAAGTTGCGGGTCATAGATCTCGCTGCACCTCGATATGATTATTGTAAGGCACACAAAGAATAATATTGACTTACATAGATTCGTCATATTAAAAGATAAAATTGTAGGTTAGTGTTGGCAACGGTCTTCCTATTATGTACATTGTGTAAAGACTATATGATCTGTAATTGTTTGAAAAATCGGGAACCTCTTTTTTATAATATATTGAATATGAATTTTTACGGCCATATACATTTATAATTGAAAATGTCCAGCTTCCCCTCCATTTCTTTTTAAGCCACAGACTTTCATCCCGGGAAATGGATATATCAAGCCTGTGATAATCCGGTAAACGATACTTATTTCTTGACGAGTATATTATAAGCCAGTCAGTGCCATATTCAAATTTGCTCTCAGGCAAAGTAACCGGTCGTCCAGTACTGTAACTGAATGAGCATCCTAAGTGCCACCTGCGTGAGAGGTTGTAATTGGCAACTATATTAAGGTTATTCGGCTTATCATAATTTGAAGGGAATGGGTTGTTGAGGTTGATTTGATCTTCTCTGATCGAACTCGAAGTATGACGTATTGACTTCGACAATGTATAGCTTATCCATCCTGTCAACCGTCCTGAGTTTTTCTTTACATAGAGTTCAATTCCATAGTTTTTACCATATGCGCGCAATAAATCGGTCTCGATGTTTTCATTAAGCAATATCTGTGCACCATTTTTATACTCCACGATGTTATTAAGAGTTTTAAAATAGAGTTCAAGTGATGTTTCAATTGAGTTTTTCTTAAAATTCTGGTAATATCCTATTGCAATCTGATCTGCAGTTAAAGGTTTTATCTGGGGAGATGATAGTTTCCAAACATCAGAAGGTACGGCAACAGAAGTATTGGAAATTAGATTGATATACTGGTTAATCCTGTTGAAGCTGAGTTTGACCGAACTATAATCAGTAAGTGTATACCGGAATGAAAATCTCGGTTCCAGACCTGAATACTGTTTTATCACTTCATTGTTACCATAGTGAATGGTATCTGTAATAGTATGGAGAGAACGGCTTTGATCAGCCATATATGTAAATTCCGTTCCGGGTCCGAGAAGAAAAAATGCGGAATATCGTATTCCAATTTCGCCACTTAGATTCTTTGTAATGTTTAAGTTTCCTGAGAAATACAAGGCCAACTCAAATCCCTTTTCCTGGTCAATTATGACCGGAACCACCAGTGACTGGCTACCATAGGCCTTTTTATCGCCCGGAAGGGACCTGTATAGGATACTATTAAATCCGTAATCAAATGAGTAATTCTTATTTGTGTTCCATGACATATTGTATTTAAGACTGTTATATTTCAGTGATGATGAGATTTTATAGGCATCGACAGCTAGTTGGTCATCATATTCGGTCAGGTTAAAATTATAAAGACTGTAACATGATAATAAAGTTGATGACAGTTTTTCGTTATAAATGTGCGACCAGCGGAGAGTGCCAAGTGTGCTGTTGTAATCATATAGATTCGTTATATTATAAGTGAATTTATCGTTACTGAAGTACCCGAATAAAGTGATTTTGTTTTTTTGATTTATTTTAATATTTGAAAGGGCGTTCAGGTCATAAAAACTTGCGCTGCTGTTCATAAGATCGGCATCCGGAATATTGTGAAGGATCCAGTCAGAATATGAACTCCGGCCTCCTAACAGGATATCTGTTTTTCCTTTACCTACCGGGGTTTCAAGATTCAGTCTGCTGCTCAGAAGCCCTATTCCGCCCTTAACCTGCATTTTTTTGGGATAATTACCCAGACTGATATTCATTGCTGAAGAAGCCCGTTCTCCATATTGTGCAGGTATACCTGCTTTAAGGATTGTAAGGTCTGAAACTACATCAGGATTAATTACCGACTCAAATCCAAACAGGTGCGAAGAATTGAAAAGAGGGGCGTCTTCCACTAATATCAGGTTCTGGTCGGTGCTTCCACCTCTTACATTGAACCCTGTGCCAAATTCACCAACTGATTGAATCCCCGGCAAGAGGGTCATTCCCCTGATAATATCTTTTTCACCCATTAACTGAGGCAACTCTTTGATCGATTTTGAATCCATCCATGTAAGGCTCATTTGATTATGAGATATATTGGATTCTGATTTTTCTGCCCGAACTATTACTTCATTAAGAGCATACAATTTTTCTATCAGATTAAAACTGGCCGCTCCGTCACTTACAAGCTTTATCTTCTCGTAGGATCGGTTATAATTGAAAAAGGAAAACTCAAATTCATATTCTCCTACAGGCAGATTCAGAGTGAATATCCCTTTCTTATCAGTACTGACAGCAATATTCAGCCTCTTAATTTCCGCAACAGCCCCTGCCAGCGGTTCTCCTGTTTTTCCATCCAGAAGGGTACCTGTAAATATTGCACTCTTATATTTACCGTAGTCATTTGGATTCCCAATAATAAATAGTCCATTATCCCTTACCTGCAAATTGCTTTGAACTTCCAATGGCATTATGACATAAGAGGTTGAATCAACTATTGCATAGGTGCATTTTAGAATTTGTCCCAGTTTTGTAAGTGCTTCTTCAAGCGGAAGGCCGTATATTGAAGCAGGCAACTTCTGAACAGCAAAGATTTTTTCAGCAAAGAAGAATCTGATTCTATATTTTCTCTCCAGAATATTGAATAGCGAATCAACATGATGGGAGGTAAGTGTATCTGACCCCGATATTAATTGGGGCTTCCCGTTAACACTGCCTCCAAGCAGCAGGTAAAAACAAAAAAACATAAACCAGAATCTGACTTTCATTTAGTTCAAGATATTATGACTCCGGGGACATAAATATTTTTACTTCAGTAGTATCCTGCCATCAGAGGAATCCAGCAACCAGGTCGAGAAAGGAGGCATATTGAGCTCAATCTGTTTTCCCGACATAAGTCGGATATTCCTTTTACCTCCATCCCTGGTATGAACCATTAACAGTCCTGAGTTTGAGTAGGTAAAATCATTTTGCTCATTGTAAATATGACAACCGGCATCGCTGAAAAGCTTTCTGAAAAAATCGGTGTTATGAAGGGGCAGGGTTGAAAGCACCATTGAGTAATCTCTATACTTTTTTCTTGCAATGATTGTTCTTCCGTCCCCTTCAAATGTTCCCAGAACCTCTGCATCAGTATCAATTATTATAGCCATTGGCTTTACAGGTCCTTCAAAGCTATATTTTGCTGCGGATCCTGCAATAACTACAGATGGTTTTTCATCTTTGCAGTCATATGGCTGTAGTTTGAAGCCTGTAATTCTGGCAGTAAAATCAAGGCTGTTAGAGGATCCGTCGGTGTACCCTGGCAGGTAATTCCAGATAAGTGTCCTTCCTCCGGAAGCCACCTTTTCGAGAATATACTTTTTCTTCTGAGGGTTAATTTTATTTAGATTCATGAATATCACAGCTTTATACCTGCTTAAATCTGCTTTTTCAAGATCAAAAAGGTAAATGTGATCTCCGGTGGTACCTGAGCGCAAAGCCTCCTCGAACGCTTCATCGATAAGATTATAGCACACGGGGGTCCAACCGTTTTTAATATAAAAGAAACTCTCCTGATCCCAGACATATAATATATCAGCTGCCGATACATACTTTCTTGTCATCAGGCTGTCAAATAATTCCTTTTCTTTCCTTATGCTGTTAAGGTAAACGCTGTTATCCCACCATCCAAAACTTTCCCGTGGTCCGAAATCGTAATACCACAGTCCGGCACCCCTCATAAGGGGATATATGGCACTACGCTCTATAACAGGAAGATATTCAGGATCATATTTGCCTGAATTTCTTACCGGATCCAGAGCGGTTTTTTTCTGAAGTCCGCCATTGTCAACCTCATCGAGCCATAATTTTCCATGCATCAATGCTGACTCAATAACCCCACGTGAATTACCCGACCCGCCTGCGTTCTGAGAGGCTCCCCAGTAAGATTGCGGTGCTGACAGATAATCAATCGACTTACAGTTAAGGATCCGTTCAACCAGCAGGTGCCCTCCGGCGGCCTGTCTGCAGAAAGTCATATGAAAATATCCGTAGAAGACACCTACTATCAATGGCCTGGGCCACGACGATTTTACAAGCCGGGTAAAATATTCAATATCCTCAACAACCACTTCCTGCTGGGCCATATAGTAATCAATAACTCTCTGTTCCCTGGCAGGATCGCGAAAGTTGCCATCAGTTGTGAAATTCCTTTCTGCCAGATCAGGTACCGTAGCATCTGACAACGTAAATTTTGAGGTTTTCCAGGCTCTTTGAAGAGAATTATCATTGAGATATTTCTTCTTCAGCCAGTTCCTGAAATATGTTGTCATTGCCGGACCAGTATCCGGGTCATGATAGATAAATCCCCAGTAATGCCATTCCCCATAAACGCCTCCGCTTATATGCAGGCCAATTACCGATTTTCCCTCCGGAGTTCCGGCAAGACGGCGGCAGAACTCTTCAAGCTTTATTCCTGCTTCTTCCCGCCACTTCTTTGAAGCAAGGCTTGCTCTCAGGGGTCTGTCATTATCGCCATCTTCATTATTAAAGGGAGGTCCATAAACCCTTTCATCAACCGGACCATCTGCATATTGAGTGCACTCCTCCCTGTTCTCGTCATTCCACCAGAATGGCGCATTTACATGTATCCTTATGACAACGGCGGCATCGGGACAAACATCCAGCAATCCTCTCACCTGGCATCGGGCCTTACCGATATCAAGTGTATCACAACCCTTATACCATATATCTTCGAAATACAGGTCAAGCTGAAAGAGCCGGAAACCGATCTCACAAAAATTCTTCAGGTTCCTTTGGGGAACCTCTTCCCAGCTCCAGCGTGCACCGTAGGCATGGGTCAGAGAATAGAATGCCGGTGTAACCTGTTTGTCATTAACAAATAGAACCGGTCTGCCATTCTCCTGACTGACGGATGCTGTTTTTGGTTCCTGTCCATTTATATCAGGTTGAAGCAGGAATAGTAAGATGAACTGAAAGGAAATAAGCTTTGCTATCATTGAAACAGATTGTCAGATTATATGGTTTAACTATAAAATATCTATTACCTGTTTACCCGCTTTCAGTGTTATCTGGCTGTTTTTCCATTTGAAGACAGCCTTCATGCCTTCGGGTATCGTTATTTCCCCTTTCACCCCTGTACCTGTTGGCACAATGTTCATCTCAATATTCCCCATCCAGTGAGGATAAACTGCATTAATCCTTGTAAAGTTGCCGAATTCCGGTGCTATTTCAACCATCCTGTGCCCCGGGGCAACCGGGATTATGCCACAAACAGTCCGGAAAAAGAAGTAATTGGGAGATGTGCTCCAGGGATGGCATTCCGACCTCTGGTTCTCTTCTCCCCATTCGAGCGGAACCTCGGCAAATGTTGTCATTCCACGGTCCTTCATCAGTCTCCATTCCGTCAGCTCACCCGCAAAGCTTGACTGAAGTCCTGTTTTATTGAGTGCCTCAAAAAGATAGAGATGAAGGAACAGATCAACCTGTCCAAACCAGTCTTTAGGTTCCAGGAGTTTGTTCATCAGTTGTCTGGCTTCGTCGCCTGTGACAGCCTCCGCAAGTATTGCCAGAAGGTTGGTTATCCGGCTTACCTGTTTAAAGTCGGGTGTATCGTTATAAAATCCCTCATTGTTCTTGCAGTATTGATTCACTGCCTTGCAAATCTGATCGGCCCGGCTCCGGTATTCAGATGCCAGTTTCGCTTTTCCTAGGTATTCAAAAATTTCTGCTGCATGTCGCAATGTATATGCATAGTATAACGAGTATGGTGTGCTGTTACCTTCGTGTACCGAGGGTGGCTCACCATTATTATAGTATCGTCCTCCCAGGGCAGCCCACCAGTCTATCCCGCCCAACAGACCTTTTTGCAGCCGGCGCCTCTCAAACCAATCCAGAACATTGCTGATGCCCGGTTCAAAACCGGAGATAAAATCCTTATCATCTTTCCACATCATATAATCGTATACCTGGTCAATCCATATTAGCGAGTAAAAAGGAATGATGAGATAGAATGGATTTGGATAGCAGGCCAGTGTGAGTCCTTCAGGAATTCGCGACTGATCAAACTGAATAAGGGCATTGCGGGTAAGGCGATCGTCACCTGAAAGAGTAAGCAGTGACAGGTTATGTACGCGGGAGTCGCCCGTATATTGCATTTGTTCATAATATGCATCCGACAATAGCATATCCTGGGCACATATACTCATTGTACGCCAGCCGGCATCCATTATCCAGTCTGTTAACGGGTCATCGGTTTCAAATTTAGCTTTGCACTCTATAGGGGCTTTGCATGCCACATGATAATAAGCTGAAATAGTTAATGGCTCCGATTGGGTTACTATGTCAACCTGTATAAACCTGAAAGCACGGATATAGGTCGGCTTGAACAGCCTGTCGTTTCCTCCATCGGGAATGAATACATCTTTGATCCCTACCAGCCTTTTGCCTTCTATGTCGTTCCGGTTGCCCTTTGGTGCCTGAGTCTTAACTATCATGTTTTCGGAATACATTGCCTGGATCCATGCATCTTTACCTCCGCTCACAACCATTTCGGGATAACCGGTTGTCTCATAGGATTGATCGATAAGGAAACTGACTTTTCTATTCGCCGGAATTGTCAGACTGCCTTTATCTTTAAGAAAGTCTTCATTTTTCTCAATGCCGGTCATTCTTCTTATTGAAGTAAACGGCACTTTGGTTTCTTTAAGTAATCCCGTTATTCGTGGAATAAGCAGCTTACCTCCGCTATACAATATACCACCGGCAAACTGATGGTTACGTCCACCAGCAATGTCACACCATTTGGCGGGGAGCCAAGCTGTGTCGTCATAGTCTGGTCTTTCCCATCCCCACGGGTAGAGATCTGCCCTGATACTGTCGGTGGGATTGCCGACATATAAACCAAAATCGATTGTATTCCGGTCGGTCATCCATTCCACTATTTTTGGGCTGAATGCCTGATTATGCATACACTTCCAGGCTCCTGCGCTCGTATTTATTGCTTTTTCAGCATCCGTTTGGCCCTGCATAATGAAAGATGTCATTTGAGAAAAAAAGGTAAAAGAACGTTTAGGGCCCCAATTGACTACTTCGGCAGCAATCGTATTTTTCCCCGACTTAAGATAACCGGCCAGATCGATGGTCTCATAAAACCAATGCGAAAGATCTCCCCTGGCTGGTCCACGCGTAATGTAATGGCCATTGACAAATAACCGGTAATGGTTGTCAGCTGAAACATAGACAATATATTTATCAGGCTTCACGGAAAGAATAAAATCCTTGCGGAACAAGATGACCGCATGATCCTGCGGTTGAACGGTTGGATGCATTATCCATTGTGATTTCCAGTCGACCTCCTGAGAGAGGGAGATAGACGATGATAAAATGAGGAGTGTCAGAAACTGTATTTGACGTATTTTTCCCATTTCTTTTAAATTTTGATAAGCCTGCCTGATCTGTAATAACTTCCGGAATTACTTTTTATATCGATCCTGTAAATTAGCACAGCACTTGTGTGCAATTGAATTTCCTTTCCAGGTATCCACTTCATTATAACAATCCCCGGAACATATGCTGTTTCCATAAGGGTATCGACTTTGCTTCCTTTCATATCGAATATTGAAATCTCAAGCGAGGCAGGATATCTGAGGTCAATGCTGAACTCAACAGCACCGGTGAAAGGGTTCGGCTTAACTATTACTGAACCTGTCTCCGGTTGAGTGTCATCCACACCAATATAAAGCTCGGAAGGCCTTTTTGCTGTTTTTTTAATGCTGAATAGTGACGAGACCGCCACTGACTCTCCCCATGGGGAATTAACCCAGGAACCGTACGATCCGGTAGTATTGTTAACAATGGAATGGCAATCTGTCCATTTCCAGACCCATGGGAGATATCCTATATCATTTTTATAAGCTTTCTCAATCAGGTATTCCCAATTGATCTTTGTCGCGGAGCATCTGTCGCACTGTTCACAGGGTCCGAACTCACCAACAATGAAGCAGAGGTTTTTACCTGCCGCTTTGGTAATTATCCTGTCTATTTCCGGCTTTGTGCCAGTTCCCCAGTTCTCAGGATCCCAGAGATGCCATGAGAATACGAGATTATGATCGGGATCTTCCTGCTGCAGGAATTCCCCGTTGTCGAGTACCGCGTCGGCATTTCTACCCCAGTTGTCGGCATCAATAATCAGAGGAGTATGCAATCCGGCATCCCTGATCTGCTTTACTGCTGCCTTGTAGGTGTTTCTGAAGGTTGAATCGCCCATAACGGCATCTCCCGGCTCGTTTGCGATATTGACAATAAGAAGTCTTTCATACTTCTTAAGGATGGGGGTTATTAAAGGTGAGGTCCAATAATTCACGCATTGCTGAATCTTGTTCCATTTCCCGGTCGCATCCCAAAGGCATATTATCGGTATCATATGATGAAGGATGCAATTATTGAGTACCTTATCCAGATCTTCTGGTTGCGGAGTCGGGTAATCAAGGTTCCAGAAGATCCGTACACAATTGGCACCTGTTTTTTCAATTTCAGGGAAGTTGACGTCTCCATGAATATCCCAGTATACAATCATTGCATTAAATCCCTTCAGGATAACAGTATCGCCTGTTGCAGAGTAGAGATATCTTCCATCCACATACATTCCCGGAAGCTGAGCTTTAACTGGCCGGTTTAAGATTAAAACCTGGAGGACCAGTAGAATTGTTACAATCTTAACTTTCATTCCTGATTATTTATTATCTGCCCCAGAAGGGCCTGTATATCCTGATCTCAGAAACATCCGGTGACCGTTTACCTTTTTTTACAAGTTGCAGATTGTGCGCACCATTGGGGATACCCTGAAACAGGATTGATCTTTTTACGGTAGCAGCAGTATCATTTACGCCAGTTTTGTAATAATCCATGGCGATGGAATATGTCTTCCATTTAACCTCATCGCCTGGCTTTACGATCGTTTTAACTACGTTAAGCGATCTGTTCAGATGCCAGTCGCCCCCCTGGTCAGCATCTCCCCCTCTGATAATGACCCTGCCTGAATTGGAGATGTAATCTGATGCACCGGAACCATTTCCATCCTCGCCAGTAACAGCTCCTGATATTTTAAAAGTAAAATCAACATATGGCGGTTCTGCAGTTATGAATTTGCATGTCCAAACTTCATTGATCCAGGGCTTTGAATGCTGGATGCGGATCATGGCCGGAAGCTCCCATGGCCATTTCTTCCCGGCATCATTATATGGTCTTGTAATAAAATAGCAACCCTGGAAAGAGGAGGGAGGAGCTCCATCAACAAGTACTTTAAGAGAGTCAGTGAAAGCTGACCCCGGTATTTCAGTTAGCACTTCGGCCCGGTTTCCATAAAAAGGCAAAGTCAGAGTATCTCCGATGAACGCGAGATCCTTACCATTTTTATATGTTCTGCAAAGTCCGAACTCATCCGCGGGAAATCCGGATCTGTAATTAAACAATTGTTTTACCAGTTCAGCCATAAAGAAATTGCCAAAGTCATTAAGATGCGTCCCATCGCTCAGCAGCTTTGACGGCTCAAGATGATGATCTGAAAGGTATTTTTTCCAGGGATCGCGGATGTTGATCAGATCGCATTTATATTTTTCGGCAAGGGAAGGTAAAATATGGAATGACATAGTATCGCTCCATCTGTTTTCGCCGGTGTAATGATCATTGATAATAGCTATCTCTGCAGTTGTCCGGCTACGTATAATATACAGCACTGAGTCGTAATACCTGTTGTCGCCATAATCGTGCAACAGTACCAGATCGGGATAATATGAGCTTACATCCATTTCGGTTGTTTTATAGAGCAGCTGGGATGCAAAACCTCCGATGGACTTGTTCATCATCTGAATAATGGCATCGGGATATTTGGTTTCAACATAGCGCTTAACCTCAAGCCACCATTTCTGCTCACTGATTGACTGTCCGTACACAAGTATTTTTACAGTATTCTTCTTCTGTGGAGTGCTTCCGTTCAACAAATGAAGGGTTCGTGATGTATATCGACCCAGTTGAGTGGTTTCAGTCAGCCCTGGTGAAACAAAAAACGGAAGGTTTGCAGTTGAAAAATGACCATGGTTGTCATATGTGTAGACAAAGAGCCGGTAGGGGCCGGCAAGAATCGGAGCTTTAAAAGATATCTCTTCAGTCTCACCCGCTATCAAATCCTTTAATGGTTCAGGAACTTTCTCTCCCTGACCGGCATAGGAAGCATAATCTGCCTCAGGTCTGATTTCCCATTTGTAGGTAAGTTTATCTCCGTCATTGTCGGATGCTCTGACCTTACCGTGCTGTAAGCTGCCGGGAGCAATAACAACCGGATGGGATCTTATGAAGTTCCCTATATTTAATGAGTCAACAACTGGTGCCTCATTTTTTGACTTCTGCCCTGTCCAGATATGATACATTAACCCTACAAGCGGCGATTCCTGTCCTTTTTCATCAAACAAGCAAAACCAGGTGTGTGTAGTCTCCTGCTTGAACCCCGACCAGTAAAAGACATATGATCCCAGGCACTGTTTGTTTTTCGGGTCGGATATGCTCAGATACTTGGTTCTGTAGCAGTTTAGTTTTTCAAGGCCGGTTTGTTCGAAGGGGGCCCCCCATGATGTCTTAGGAACTTCCCAGTATCCGTCGGGACCCCATTCGGTAATTACATATGGTTTATCCCATCCATATTTCTTCAGCGTGTCAGGAAGGGTATAAATATCTCCATAAGAATTGATGCCTAATAAATCCAAATCCGGACATCGCTTAACAATATCGGCTACCTTGTTCATAAGACTTGTCCCGATTACTGTCATTACAGGATGATCAGGATCAATTGAATGGATTGCTTTTGCAGCCTGGTTGACGGCATCCCACACCTTCGGATTGAAAGCCTTCAGGGGCGGTATATAATCCAGTTCATTTCCTATTGCCCACATCAGCACGGCAGGATGGTCCTTTGTTTGCTTAACTATAGAGATTATCCTTTCAGTCTGTTTTTTTATTTCCGTGGTATCGTTATAATTCATACCGTCACGTTCGGCTTTTGCCGGCAGATTTACAAGTGCATAAAGTCCACAATCATTGATTTTATCGAGTTCCTCTTTATGGTATCCTGTTCGAACAGAATTACCACCATATTCCTTTACTTTCGCGATGAATTCATTTCCGACCACCCCTTTTATAAAAAAAGATTCGCCGTTAACCATCATTTTCCATTTTTCAAGAATTACTTTATTCTGGGCAGTTACAAGAGTGACCACAAACAACAAAACAAATATCAGGATGCAGCTCTTTCTGACTCTCATTTTTTTAATTTTTAAACATAGATAACTGCTATTTTATATTGCTGCGTGAAACTGAAGCATTTCCGGTTGAGGCTGAACAATTGATAATTACCGATTTGTCGCCATTAACCAGGGCTATTGAAGGTAAACCTTTTGATCCTGGTGCCTGTTCCACCCTGCTATCCTTCATTATAAATCCTGAAAAATTCTCTACCACAACTCCATTTGTGAAAAATGGGGGTAATCCTTCTCCCCACTTAAGTTCAAAGCCTGAAACCGACAGATCTTTTACATAACCTGCATAAAGACCGGGAATATTATGTTCAAATATCTGTTTATCTGACGGCCAGGCGGGGCGAAGGTCGAAGTTACCGCCGTATGTTTCAGTATATTTTCCCTTTTTTATCTCAAGCCTGATGTTGTTGAGACTTATATTATTAATCATACTCTTTTCTGTCCCACTAATAAGAATGCCTGTTTCAGAACTGGCAAGTATATTATTAAATTGAATATTATTGATGGTCCCGGGATTTCCATCCTTCGTATCCTGGATTGCTGAAATATGGATCGGTTCCCCTTTTCCCCACCAGTGACCTGAATGCAGGCGGTTGTTAATAATTATATCTGAAAAGATAACATTTTCGATTCTGCTGTTGTCCCTTGCAAAAACTCCGATGCCACGATTTGAATCGTACATTACAAGGTTACTGAATACCAGGTTCCTGATCGGATGATTTCCGTATCCAACCCTGATGCATGCAGACCGGGACGATAATATACAATTGGTTACAGTCACATTTTCGGCATAACCGGTTTTGTTTCCCCTTAAGATCTTAAGATTTTTAGATGCTATTTCTTCAGGAGTGGGGCTGTTTCCGAAACCGGTAACAATTACCGCATCGTCTCCTGCGAATATATTGCATCCGGAGATCCTTATGTTTCTGGATGTTGTGCAGTGAATACCATCACTGTTAGGAACCAGCTTGTTATTCAGAATTGAAACGCCATGTATTTCTACATCATCACAATCACCTATCCGTACAGTCCATTCAGGTGAATCTGTCATTGTTATTCCATTTATCCTTATTCTCTCGCATTTTTCAAAAGTAATCATCATGCCGGGCCTGAAAGGGTAGGAGACTGGTCCATCCTCGAATATATCTCCCTGTTTCATGAAAGCTTCACCCTGGCGGATATACTTTCTGTCAAAGTCACCGCCTCCCATATGAGGCTTGTCGATACCATTCATGAATGTAGTCCCGTTACCATTTATCTCACCTTCTCCCGTAATTGATACATTGACAGCCTCCCCCGCATATATCAGTCCATAGCGTGTATAACCCTCCGCAAAAAGTATTGAATTCATGGGAAGGTAATCAGAAGTATCGCTGCTTCCAATTAATACAGCACCTGGCTCAAGGTGAAGATTTATTCCCGACTTAAGGATCATTGTTCCTGTAACATACCGTCCAGATGGCACTGTGATTGTTCCTCCGCCATGTGATGAACATTGTTCAATAGCTTTATTAATTGATGCAGTATTTATAGTGCTGCCATCTCCTTTTGCGCCGAATTCCTTTATGTTGTAAACTGCGTTATGATGAGCTGTGCAGGATATCTGCAAAACCGACACAAGACATAGAACACTTATATTAAGTATAAAGGATTTCATCGGATACTACTATTATTTTTCATACAGGATTTTTATCAGATGTACTCTGGTAAGAGGGATTTTAAAATCAGCATATTTTGAGTTTTCAACATTGGAAATCACAAAGGGGACAACTTTCCCGTCGCAGGTTACGGAAGAAAATACTTTCGCACCAGGTGGAAGTAAAATATGCCCGTTTACCTCTTTCCCGCTCCCTGTCAACATTAATTTCATTTCTCCTTTTATTTCATCATTTGTATACCTGTAGCTGACATAACCATTGGAAGCAGCAAACCGGATATTTACATCAACTGAATCAACACCGGCAGTGCACCACCTTGGTGACAGGCCTGCAATGCTGAAAGCAAGCCCCTGGTTCTTAACTCCGGCGAGTCCTTCCACAAGCGCCGCCATGGCATTTGCGGCCGCCCAGTTGTCGGGACCTCCGAAGGATTCAATTTTTGGTTTTATATAGTAGGGTCTGTCGGCAAGCGATATTCCAATAACAGCATATATTCCTCCCTCAATAGGGGCATGGAAAATAAGTTTCTCTATTTTCTTACCCGGGCTGGGATTATCGATCGCCACCCAGCATACGCCAACTCTTGTGCTGACCGGATTCGGACCTGCCCATGCCACACCTGCCCTTTCATTTTCAAGGCTTGAGAACCACCAATTGGTGACATCCCTGTACTTGATTATATTTCTTGAGATCTCTGTACCATCTGTATACCTGAATGTTATTGCACCAGCAAAAGTGCTCGGGATATTATCAGATGATGAATGAAGCAGATATACGGCGCCTGCAGAGTCATTGACCGGAACCTCAACCGATCTGGGATAATCCTTGTCATAAGAAAGACCAATAACTGATTTCCTGTTGTTCTTCTCAGGATCGATGATATTGAATTTTATATTCTGTAGTAGCTGGTCTCCTGTTGGCAGTGCGCGCATGTCATTCCCTGGTCTTGTTGATCCCATCCACGGAAAGACATTCTTGCCTCCTGTTACCCAGAGATCCATATTTGCAAGTGATGAAATATCGACAGTTCTGAAAACAGGAGCAGGCGGGGGAGGGGGAATTGATCCGGTATAGGAAAACCAGAGTCGGTTTCCCGCTTTTTTTATAAGGTCGAGTGTGCGGAGGAGTACATCTGAGGCATATTGTTCGTATCCGTTTTCGTAAGCACCCCTTGCCATTTCACCGATAGCATGACCGGCCATTCCTCCATTCATATATTGCCACTTTGCATCATGCATGCCGAAGCCTTTTTCGAACGGCGGGAAGATGGCATACCATTCTCCGGGTGATCCGGCCGGAAGTTTTTTCCTCAGATCGAGGTATGTCTCAATGATTGCCTTACTCATTTCGTGAGGTATGCCGCGGTTAAGTGAATACATGTTCCCCTGTGCTATCTGTGATTTTTCATCAACTCCAAGGTTGCGTTTTACATGCGGATCGTCATCAATAAAGTGAGTAAAGTATTTTCCGTTCCAGGATAGTTTCACAAGCCTATCGAATATTTCCTTCCCTCTTGTTCTGTACTTTTCTGATTCGGCTTTCATACCGGCAGAGTCGAGCATTTCAGCAAGCTGATTGCACGCCTCAAAATAACCCGTATTATCGCCAAAGAATATTCCGAATTTCGTTTTTCCGGGGACTACGACCATTGTCGGGCTAATCGGTGCTTCGGGAGTATATTCATCGTCAACCTGGAAGTCCCACGAATCGATGCAGTATGGGCGCCTTAGAAGCTGGAACCTTTTTGACCATTTCAGTGTATCTGTTACACAAAAGTCGAGGGCCCTCATGGCACATGTAAGTCCGGTTTTCATCCATTCATTATCACCGCTGGCCTTCCAGTGCTGGTACATCATATTCACATAATTGTATTCTACATGGTTCTCAGCCGGCTGGCGCACAAACCATGCGCCATCACTGCGGGCAAAATAGCCCAGGTAGGTGTAAGCTGTTTCATAATAGTGGAAATCATTCTTGTCGGGCTGTACAAAGCTCCAGATCATTCCGTCGGGTTTTTGGTTTTCCCTGAGAAGATCGGTAAGATCGCGGCTGTAAGGGCTGAAATACTGCATTCCCCTTGTTGTATTATTGTTATCGAGTACCCAGTTCACAAAATACCTGTAGGTTTTTCCCTTCCATGTAACTTCTTCATAACCAGTGGGTGAATAAACAAGCATACCGTTATAGAGCAGTTTGAAGAGTTCGGAAAATTTTCCACCGTCAGAGATATCCGTTTTTGGTTCAACATTGAATGTAACTTCAGAAACAACATTTCCTTTTTTGTCATACAACCTTGCGGTCTGTAATCCGGGGGCACCACCAGCCCTGAATGACAGCAATCCTGAAACCGCAGAACGGAAGTACTCCCTTGATCGGGAGTCCTGTACTGAAACTGTGCCAGCGATCTGGCTGCCAAGAACTATTTCCTCAAGAGGTTGAAAAGTGGTTGATTTCCGGAGTATTTCAAGAGTTTTTACACTCTGTGCCTGAGTATCCATTATAATCATGAAGCATGTTATTAAAACTGCAGTTAAAAACATGATGCTCCGGGTCCTGAACCTGTGATTTCTGATCTGGTACATACATTAAAAGTTTAAGTATTATCTGATTGACATAGAGGTTCTAGGTTAGCTTCAAACCTCTCTTATATGACACAAAGTTTGTAAAAGGGTTTACGGATGGAATCCTTTGTAATCAGAATTTTGGAGCTTTCCCGGTCCTTTTGTATTCCCTTACCTGAAACTTTGTACTTTCGATGGTCTCCTTAACCATTCTTTTACGGTTTAAGGATGCAATTTCGATTTTTTTCAGAAGTTCATTTTTAATGCTGTCATTCAACTGTTTGCCGAAATCTACTTTGCTGTAATTATCGGGTGTATTGTATATGAATTGCAAGGCGCTGGTATCAGGTGCCAGGTTTACAGTCTTGCTGAATTCAACAAGTGGAAAATCGTCAGTATTTGCAGGTGTATCATTACAATATTGAGTTAATGCATCCTTTTCCATCGAAAACTGAGAAACAAATTCATATGGTTCGGTCATATTGATGTTTAAAAGGTCGGACTTCACCTTTTCATTTTTAAATCTTTCAGAGATAAGCTGATAGTTGATATTGATGGATTCATCCGAACCTATAAGGATAATTGAGTATTCGTTTATATACCAGAGCTGGGCATATCTGAAAGCATTAATAAATGCTTTTATCTGTGATTTAAACTCTCTTTCATTCAGCCAGTTCGGTGTAGCCCACTGGCACATTATTCCTCCTTTGTTCATCCTGTCACGACAGAGTTCATAAAAGTCCTGGGTATATATGTTATTGCTTAGTCGCGGGTGAACGGCATTAGAGGTAATTATGTCATATTTTGCCTTTGTTTTGAAAAGGAGATCACGTCCGTCTTCAATATAGGTATGAACTTTAGGGTTTTTAAGAGCGGCATTGTTCCATGTGTTCAATGTCAGTCCTGATTTTATAACGCCAGTGCATATTTCAGCAACATCTACGGTGTCAATTTCAGGCTGGATTACAGATTCAACTGTGAATCCAAGGCCGAAACCGATGACAAGTGCTCGTTGAGGATGGGGATGTACCATATATGGAACATAGCCCAGCATCCTATTAACAATCTGATCTTTAAGAGAAGTGTATGCTGAATTGTGTCCGTTAATATTCAGGGCGACATAATTATAATACTTACGAAGTGAAACTGTTCCGTCAACTCCTTCATAATAGAAAAGTGTCTTCTCCACAAAATTTGACCAGATTTCATATTTGCTTTTATCCCACCAGCTAAAATATTTTTTTTGAGGAGCCCTGATGAATAGAATGAATGCCAGCAGACAAGATGAGGTGATCAATATTATTCTCATTTTTTTACCTGAATTCTCATTAAACAGGATCAGCATGATACCAAGAATTATATTCAGGGCTACAATGACAAGGAATGACATTACCACACCAAGAAGGGGAATAAGTATGAAACCTGCCACGAAGGAACCAAAAACTGATCCTATTGTATCAAGAAAACCGATCATACCCATGCGATGCCCAAGCTTTTCGATATTATCGGCATATATTTTACTAACAACTGGATAAACCATTCCAGTGATGGTTGCAGGAATTATAAGAATGAAAAAGAATAACAGGTACTCCTTGCCAATAATCTTCATCCACTGATCAAAAACTGATCTTTGGAGGTTAAGTGAGAGAGACAATTTTGAGAAAAGAATAAGCAGACCAATGGAAGTAAGTCCAATAAGGATTTCGAGCACTGCTAGGAAAGTTACCAGATTCTTTCTTCTGTCGACCCATCTTGATATAGCGAAACTTCCGAGTGACAGGCCAAAGATGAAACTCAGGACTATAACACTGTAGAAATATGTTGTTTTGTCGAATGAAAAGCCAATGAATATTCTTGTCCAGATAACTTCAAAAGCCAGTGTTGCGAAACCCTCGATTGCGAATACCCAAAGTACGAGCCGCAGCAAGGGTTTTGAAATCCTGTTGGTATCATCGCTCGCTCTTGGAATATTCATTTCATCAGTCTCATCCGGAACTATTTTTTGTGAACTGGTACGAAAAAGAATAAAAACAACAACTGCATTTAATAGATTAAGGAAGGCTCCGATATATAGAGAAGTTGTTATTCCGAAAATTCTGATCAGGAAAAATCCGGCAAGGAAACAGCCTGCAACAGCTCCAAGGTTGTTAATTGCAAAAAGATTACTTACATGCCAGCCAAGGCGGTTAAGTTTCCTTACAAAGAATTTGAAGATTACCGGAAGAGTTCCTCCCATAAGAGTAGAGGGGATAAGCAGGAACAAAAATGAGAAGAAGAATTTCACCAGTTGCCCTGAATAATCAGTAAGCCCAAGCTTCTGAATTACTGGAGTATATAGGTTGATGAGGCCTTTGAAGGTCCATGGAAAGATTATGGCAAATATGCCAATTCCGAGTTCAAGCAGCAGAAATAGAGCGAGAGGGTTTTTAAATTTGTCAACCAGTCGCCCGAATATCAGACTGCCCAGAGCCAGACCTCCCATGAATGCAGACAGAACAGTAGCCATTGTAAAAACATCAACTCCGAAAACAAGTCCGAATTTTCTGATCCAGACGATTTGATAGATCAGGGCGCTTACACCTGAAAAAAATAGTACTGCAAAAAGTATGGTTTGCCTCATACGGTTTGAACTTCTGCTCTGCATAGTCTGAATAATTTTATCAGAAATTTAATTAAAAATTTAAAATAAGGGGCTATGAATTGATCATAGCCCCTTATAGTTGTTTTGTTTAAGTTTCCCGTGATTAAACCATTAATATCCGGGATTCTGCAGACAAAGATTATTTGAATTTATCTCATTTGAAGGGATAGGATACCAAAGTTTACCCTCTGTGGCTGTGAAGAAGGTCTGGAATTTGAATTCATTTGCAGGTCTTGAGCAGCTGAATCCGTTAACTCCGTCACCTCCATTCCAGGTACTGAGATCAATGTAACCTGCATAGTGCCATCGTTTGAGGTCAAACCAGCGGTGATCATCATCGCCGCAAAGCTCTCTCAGGCGTTCGTCCATTATCCACTGCATGATAGTGGCTTCATTGGTTTCAGAAGTACTTAAATCAGCAGGTACAGCACCGGCTCCCCTGGCTCTGGCCCTGATTTGGTTGATCAGACCGATAGCTTCAGATTTACTTCCACCAGTTTTAAGAAGAGCTTCTGCTTTAAGCAGCAGAACATCGGCATACCTTAGTATTCTTGGGTTGTTCATTGAGGTGTTGAAACCACCCTGGATATCATGTCTTATATATTTCATCCATTGATATCCATTATAATTAGCTTTATCACCTCCCGTGAAATCAACACTTGCCGTATCCACAAAGGTCTCAGTTATTCTTGGATCGCCTGGATCGAATGCTGCTACAAGCTTTTTGGAAGGTACATATGGACACTGACCCCACCATTGCCACTGTTGTGTATAATACCCAAGGTAGTTATCCATTGCACCGATGGCCTGGTTGAAATCGTTGGCCAGCCAGATATTTTCGAAACCGGCCTGTGAACTTGCCTGGAATTCGAAGAGAGATTCCTGGTTGTTTTCCTTAGTGGCATCGAAGTTATCGCCAAAGTTTGGCACAAGAATGCGCGTGGTTATCTTATTGAAGGCGGCAATAGCATCGGTATAATCCTGGGTTGCCTTGCCAGCATCTGATTTTTTGTTCCAGCAGGCCCTGAAAACGAGGCATTTGCCAAGCAAGCCATAGGCACTGCCTTTGAACACTCTTCCGATGTTAGCTGCAGGCCAGGATTCAGGCAATAGGGTTGCCGCTTCCGTAAGATCTGTGATAGCCTGGTCAAGGAGTTCAGTTTCCTTTGAATTTGGAGTTTTTATACTGTTAAAATCAGCTATCCTTGTCGTTATCAGAGGTGCTGTTCCCCAAGTATTCCAGAGCTTGTAATAGCACCATGACCTTAGGAATAATGCTTCACCTTTGATCTGGTCCTTTTTTGCCGGGTCAGTAAATATACCCGGATCTGCCTCATCGCATTTGATCATCACAATTGTAGCCCTGTTAATTATCTGGTAGAGTGTTCTCCAGATGTCGTTTACAGCACCTGAGCTGGGAGTGATCTGAACGAACTGGTCGAAACCATAATTGCTATCATGGCCTCCGTTGACACCCACTGTAATGTCATCACCAGGCAACAGCCAGCTTCCATGCAGGGCAGCGTTATTGTTGAACCAGTAAAGGTCGGTGATCTTTGCATATGCTCCGATAATGCCCCTGAAGAAATCATCTTCAGTTTTGAAATAGTCACTTTCGGTAATATCAGGGTCAGTTATTTCGAGGATACTTTTCTTGCATGAATTGAATATCACACTTCCCGCCAGGACCAGTATTACCGAGAGCAATATAATTATCTTTTTCATAGTCATTTTTGTTATGAATTATATATTATTATATTTCAGAAAGACGCCTCTATTCCAAAAAGGAATGTTCTTGGAATCGGATTCTCCTCATTTTCAGGATCGAGTCCTTTCCATGGGGTAAGGCAGAATAAGTTTGAACCTCCTGCCCAGATGCGGAATCTTTCGGCAAACTTCATTTGATCCCTGGTGAAAGGAAGAGTGTATCCAATCTGCAGGTTTGCAAACCTCAGGTATCCTGCATTCTCAACAAACCTGCTGGAGAACCTGTTGTTTCCTCCCGGATCTCCCTGGGCTGCTCTTGGCATTGAAGTTGAAGGATGAGCAGTAGTCCACTTGTCAAGCACATCAACAGACTGTCCTATTTCACCGTCCATCTGCGTATTCTGCTGGCGGATATAATTATACTTCTGAACATCTCCTACACCAACAAAGTTGGCGGACAGGTCAAAATGCTTGTAACCGAGGTTTAAAGAAAATCCATAGTAAAATCCTGGAATGGTTTTCCCCAGGTAAGTCTGGTCGGCATCATTCACTGTTGAATCAGCGCCTGGTTTGAAATATTTATTATTTGCATCAGCATTCCCATTAAAGTCCTGGAACCATATATCACCGCCTTTCTTTGTATTTCCTGTTGCATAGATATCAGTGAATACATCGGTGTAGGCAGTTGCATCGGCATCAGACTGAAATATTCCGCCAACCTTGTAACCCCAGAGGTAGTTCATCGGATAGCCTTCTTCTACCATCCCGTAATTGCCCCCAATTCTGTCGTGATTGAACATACTTAGGACCTTATTGTTAACAGTGGTAATGTTGGCATTCACACCGTATGAGAAATCACCTGAACGGCCATTATATCCGACAGAAAACTCAAACCCCCTGTTCCTTACTTTACCTATGTTGGCAACAGGATTTGCATACAGACCCATGCTGGGAGGCAATGAGGTAGTCTGAAGCAGTCCGTCAGTGATCCTGTTATAAAATTCTACAGTCACGTTTAATGCTTTAAACAGAACTGCATCGACAGCTAAGTTGGTTGTTGAAGTTTTTTCCCAAGAGATCTTTTCATTAGGAAAGTCCCCAAGTCTTACACCCCAGGTGTATGTTCCGCGTGCATCACCGTTAGCAGGATTACCGCCGATTGAATAGTGGGGATAATTGATAACAGAGGAAAGGTACATATAAGGTCTTACCTCAGCATTACCAAGTTGTCCCCATCCTGCTCTTACCTTCAGGTCGTTGAGCCAAGTCAGATTCTGCATGAAATCTTCACCTGATATACGCCATGCCGCTGAAAATGCAGGGAAACTTCCCCACCTGTTCTGCGGTGCAAATGCATAGCTGCCATCTCTTCGTATTGTTGCATCAAGGTAATATTTCGATCCATAATTATACGACAGGCGGCCAAGGTACCCTATAAGCGCTGATCCATGATTTTCTGTAAAAGATGTGTTAAAACCTCTCTGGTACTCACCTACGGCTATCCTGTCAATCACCCTTGTGTTGAGCTGTTCAGTACCGGCACTTGCAATATGGTAGTAGTTAGTTTGCTGTTCAGCATTGATCAGAATGTCTAAAGAATGTTTACCGAAGGTACGGTTGTAGTTAACACTCACATTGCCAACTATGTTCTGGTTGTATGAGTTTCGTTCACTAACACTTCCAAGCGAATGATGATCACCGGGCTTGAAAGGATCTCCGGGAGTTATGGAATAGATGGTCTGATCCCCGAAAGCATAGCTGAATTTACTCTGGTAGTACCAGTCCATCGACAAACCAGCCTTTATTTTCAGCCCCTGAATAGGACTGACTTCGACGAACGCATTTCCAAGGCTTCGGAGACTTGTCCAGTTATTGTCACCATTGGCGCCGATACCGTATATATTAATATGTGTCTGGTCTCCGTACAGTTTCTTAATATTCATCTGCCATGGCCAGTAATCTGGCATTGCATCTGCTGGTGGGGGTGAAGGTGTATAAACGTATGTTGTATCAATTGCGGGAGCATAGCCACCAACTCCATCTCCATAAATAGGCTGCCAGGGTGGAGTTCCCATTGCATACCTTACACTGTTGGGAGTGTTATCCTGGGCCTCCTGGTAAATAAACCTGTAATTGACTCCTACGTTAACATATTTGCTGATCTTTGAATTTACGTTGCTGGTTACGGAGTACCTTTTCAGATTATTCTGTATGTAGATACCATCATTCTTGTAATATCCAACTCCGACGAAGTAGTTTGAGTTATCATTTCCTCCCGATACAGCGACGTTGTATTCCTGAGTCTGTGAATTTTTTGTATACAGGCCATCGATCCAGTTCTGGGTGGGCAGATTGCCAAGGTAGCTTGGATCTGAAGGTTTGAAATAAGGTTTCAGGGTCACCAGTGGATTATTTCTAAATGCTTCGGTATACAAACTATCGTAATCTTTTACTCCAATCATTTCGTAATTCTTGGGGATACTCTGGAAACCTGTTTTTTCACTGAAATCGACCTTCGCCTTTCCTTTACCTTTTTTTGTCGTAATAAGGATAACACCGTTTGACGCTCTTACTCCATAAATTGCAGCAGCAGAAGCATCCTTAAGAACAGAGATCGATTCAATGTCATCAGGATTAATTGTTGACATTATATTCTGGTTTCCCCTTATATCATTCATTCTAGCAACATAGTCCGAGCCATAACCTGAGTTAGAGTTTCCGTCAGCTCCTGAACCGAATTCATAAATAGGGGTACCGTCAATAACATATAAGGGTTGGGAAACTCCCCATGTACCAACTCCTCTGATCTGAACCGTAGGCCTCGAATTTGGTGTGCCGCCACCACTTACATATACGCCGGTCATTTTACCCTGTAATGCAAGTTCTGCAGTCTGCCCGTGGCTTGATGCAACGATGTCTTTTGAATCAATGGTTGAGATTGCTGTTGTCACGTCTTTTTTCGCCCTTTGTCCGTAACCAATGACGACAACTTCCTCAAGAACCTTCGATTCTTCAGTAAGGGCAACATTATATGTTCCACCTTCAGTTACGGCAATCTCTTCTGATTTATATCCTATAAAGGAGAAAAGCAGGGTTGCATTTTTTTCGGTAATTGTAATTGTGAAATTCCCGGTCTGATCAGTAAATGTTCCTTTTACGGTCCCTTTTACTATCACGTTCACACCCGGTATTGGCTTTCCGGTTTTGGAGTCTGTTACATTTCCTGAGACACCCTGTTGCTCCATCATTTTATTCGGGGCGATAACGATCAGGTTGTTTTCAAGAATTTTGAAGTTGGCACCGGATGATTCCAGAACTGAGGTCAGAACATCCTCCACATTCATATCGGAGCCTTCAAGGTTCACTTTCCGGTCGAGATCTATAAAGTCTTCATTATAGAAAAACCGGTATTCTGTCTTGTTCTCAATATCGCTAAGCACCTGTTTTACAGTTTTATCCTTATATGAGAAGGATATCTTACCGTTTTGGGAGTAGACAGACGCTGATACTTGTAGCATTCCCAGGAAGCATAGAAGAAACGATAGTTTCATGACAAGTAAATAGGTTTTAATTGCGGGATTTTTGACCCGCCAGTTTTGGGTTTGAAAATTAATCATAATTTTGCAGTGTTAAAGGGTTATACAATTCTACCATCTGCCTTTCAAGTGAGATGGCAGCAAAATGTTAATCTGATGATATGGGAGACTGGCAGGTCTCCCATTTCTATATCTTAAGGTGAGCGGCTTTTCATACAAGACGTTTTTTAGGGTTCGTGTTGTAAGGGATTGTTCAGATTATTACCTGGATCATTCATTTTGTTGTTTTACCTGTCTTATATACCCTTTCATCTGGCTTTTGTCCTCGTAAAGGAAAACCTGGTTGTGGTTAACATTGAATCTTATAGGTGCAGCAAGCGAAAGTGCTTTCAATACCTGCTCCAGAGATTCCTCCTTCAGGGTACCGGTGAACTTATAATTATACAGTGCTGAATCAGCGAAAAAGATTACAATATCATACCTTCTTTCCAGGATCGGTGCCAGGCTGTTCAGTTTCTCGCTTCTAAAGATCCATTTACTGTCTTTCCAGGATGTGGTAAGTCTTGTATCAACAAGAGTATCAACCTTTATAGGTAAAGGTTTAAAATCCGGCTTCTTAGTTTTTTTAACTGTAACAGCAACATTTCTGGTGTCGTTTATACTCAGTTCTCTGCTTTTTCTTACAAAAATTGCTTTCTGGTTAGGTTTTAGTAAAACAGCTTGTTGTTCTCTTTCAAATTTTCTGCTTCCGATTAATTCTAGAATGACTTTTCCTTTTTCCAGTGTCGTTTCAATCATATTTTCGTCATTGTATGCCTTGACATTGAATGCTGTTCCAAGTGCAGTCACAGACAGATCACTAGTGTTGACCTTAAAAGGCAATTTTCTATCCTCGGAAACTGAAAAATAGGCCTCTCCCTCAAGAAAAACCTCTCTTGTTCTGACTCCAAAGTCGGACCGATATCTCAAAGTGGTACCTGAGTTAAGCCAAACCCTACTTCCGTCGGATAAGGTAATTACTGAACGGGATCCTTTAGGAGCTACAGCCTCATAAAAGCGTTCAGCGTTGACGGATTCTTTTCTGTTCAGCAGAATTAGTGAAACAACACTAGTGACTATAAGTAGTACAGCTATAACTGCGATTCTTGATATTGTTCTTAATGAGATGTTTAGGACTGGTCTGGATAAAGGCCTGATATCATTTTCTTCAATTTTCTCCTGCAATTTTCTAAATCCATCCTGTGCACTAAAATCTTTCCTGTCGAGTAAACCTGTCGCAAACCAGATTCTCTCTATTTCTTTAAAATGAGCAAGGTTCTCTTTATCTTCACTTATCCAAGTAAATAATTGCTCTGCCTGTGTTTTTGTAAGGCTATTCTGGAAATAGGAAACGATTGATTCGTTAATGAAATCGAAATCAGAGAATTCTTTCATAAATATAATTATTCGTGATTATGACACATATTTAATATTTAAGGATTACAACCTGCAAGTAATTAAATGATGATTCTTCAGATTTGAAGAGACGGTGGAAGAAAATCGGTAAGGAGAACCCTTAATTTTTTTAAAGCTCTGTATATCTGAACTTTCACAGTATTCTCTGAAATACCAAGGAGTGAGGCAATCTCTTTGTTTGACAGTCCCTCATTTCTGCTCATGATAAATATTTTTCTGCACTCTTCAGGGAGAGATTTAATGCTCTGCTCAATTACAGCGGCAAGCTCAGATATGTTCAAGCTGTCCAATGGTGTCGGGGCCCCGTTTTCCGGAATCATTTTATTGAGTTTTTCAATTGTTGATTGATCCAGTTCTGTGAACCGTTTGTGTTTCCTGGTAAGGTAATTGATGCAATGATTATGTACACTTGTGAAAAGATAGCCCGATATCGATGTACTAATACAAAGTATCTTTTCAGCCTCCCAAACCTTAACAAATACATCCATTACAATGTCTTCTGCCAGAGTCTCATTAAACACTATATTCTTTGCATATCTGCAAAGATCAGAATAGTAATGGGTGAAAAGGAATTTAAAAGCCTTCTGATCACCATTCCTTATTAATTCAATTAAATATCTTTCTGTCAGGGTTAGCATGAATTTGAAGCATATTATATATGCTTAAGATATTTAGGCTATCAAAAATACTGTTTATTTAATAATAAATTCATGAATGAAATTTAATTCACTGAAAGGTTCAAGATAATCTTTAAGATAATAATAAATATAAAAGGATAAGTCACCTATCTCTGTTTAGGTGACTTATCATAACAACCCTCAACTAACCTAATCTAACCTAATCTAACCTAACCTTTCAACCTACTAGTAATACTCCCTTTTCCTGTATTATATTTAGCTGTATAAAAAATGCAATTTAAAATCTCTTTGCCAGACCAAGAACAGACTCTTCTTTTTAATAATGTAATACAAACCATCGTTGATCGCAACTAGGTTTAAAATTGAAGACACAATTATTGGCAAAAGGAATTACATCCTTAATAATAATTTTGCTACCTTTTAACTTATTTTACAGTTGATATTCTACTATATTGCAAAAACCAATTCGGTTGACCACATTCAACCGGCCAAATTATCCAAAAAATATTTATTTATAAATCAGGAATTTAACTCCGGTTTGAGGTAGTCAATTTATTTCGGCCAAAGATGGTCAAGTGCCTTGGCTTTTCCAGCTGATTGACAAGGGAATTCCTAAAAGTGAAAGCGGACAAATCTCAAAATTTCTGGATATGTCCGCTCAGGTGGAGCTGGCCGGAGTACCTTCAGTGATCCCTTAGCTTCAGTACTGCAAATAGAAAACAAACACACTGCTGCACAGCAGGGCGCCTATATAAGGTGTCTATTCCTAAATGCAAACCCGGATCCGGATTTCAGATACTTTTCAAATTCGAGTGCTTTATATTTATCAATAAATGCGATGTAGGTTATAAGGGAGACAGGAGTTTTATCCCTTGTATAATGAATTTTATGGCTGTTGTGTTCGAAGATTCTTCTATCAATATCTGTTGTACATCCAGTATAAAGTGTACTATCAGAACACTGAATAATATATACAAACCACATAGATATAAGTTTAGCGAGACACCATTATAAAACTCAGTGGACTTCGTCCACTGTAGCCCGGAGGAGCCTTGGAGAAAGGGCGAAGCCCTACTTCGCCAAGGCTACGTAGGGCGAAGGTGGAGCTGGCGGGGGTGTTCGCTACACTCACCGTCCCTGGGCTTCAGTCCTGAAAATACCAAACAACCACCCTGCTGCGCAGGTTTCTTTTGCTTATTCGCAATCCTTTTGAAAACAAGTTTTCAACGGCTTGCTCAAAGCAAAAACCCCCTTGCGGGGGTGTTTGTTTGTTGCTTTAACGTGGAGCTGGCGGGAGTCGAACCATAACTCTCTATGGCAGACTCCATAAGGATTATTGATTTGTAATGATCAAAAGGTAACCGAATAGTTCACCGGGGAAAAGATCTTCTCATATAGAAATAAACTTTTTCTTTAAAAAAGATGTAAAAACCACTTACCCATCTTACCCGAACTTCTAAACCTGTTAATAATAAGGATGATGGTAAGGGTAAGATTCATTTTAAACATATTACCTGATCTTACCTGACTAGTAACGCTATCATTTAATACTCATATATGAACATATCAATCCAGTTCAACCTGTTAAGCAACAAAAAATCGAAGTGGAATTTTTGTCAAGGGCGATGATACCATATAATTATATACCAAAATATCATCGCTCTGTATACCCTTGACAAAAACGGAACGGAGATTAAATTTGCTTAAAATGGTTGAAAATGTTATGCTTCTAATCTGGAATTCAAGATTTGTTCCTTTTAAATTTTCAGCTGTATACTGCTTAAACGGGGCTTACTGAAGGTCAGGACCTGGTTACCCTGATTGCTAAAGATTCATTTAATGCAGAAGCAAGGTTTTCTATTTCTTTTACAGTGTTCCGAAATCTTACCCCGGTTGCTTTATTTACTGTTAATAAAATAGGTATTTCAAGTCCCTACGAGTATGAAGTGGATGCGTCAGCTTCTTATGATAGAGACGCACGATTTAATGGGAAAGTAGTTGAGTATGAATATTTACTTGCTAATTATAAGTTTAGCTCTACTCTTAGTAAAATACGTTACGTGTTTGGTAGTCCAGGTCAAAAGCTGATCCGGGTCCGGGTTCAGGATAATAACGGAGATTGGTCTAACCCGGTGTCTGAGTACGTTGTTTTAAATTGAGTCTTTTGTTAGGTTTAATTCTATTGTTAAAAAAGAAGCAGCCTTTTTTAGGGGCTGCTTCTTTTTACTTTACTCGATTCATCGAGCCCCCTATTTTGGGCACTGACGGGTTGCTTTCCAGCAGAACCCGTTTCCTTCCTTAAAAGGAAATCATAAATGGCTAAATTTCAAGCACTTCACAACTTATTGATTATATTATGTTTATTTGTTTTATTTAATTTATTTATTTTATTTAAAATAATAGGACATTCCACGTGTGATGGTGTTCTCTTCGCTCACCTTATTACTTTAATCCGTGTCGCTATGTTCCGGGCTACGCTTCGCCTGCGGAAGCCTCTTAGTCATCCTGTCTATTCGTGTTCTAAACCCTTCACAGCGCTAATGCAATGATTTTAGCAGTACAAGGGTACTCACTAAAATCATAAAACAGCGGTGTTCGCCCAAGGCTCACTACTATAAACAAGTTTTTTACAAAGTTAGCCATAAGTCCTAAAACGATGGCCATACACGCAAACAGCCACCCCACGCAAAAGACTACGGCATAAAGCCGCTACGCTATTTATTCCGTTTCCTTTTGCACTTATTTAGTCCTTCTGGCTGTCGTCCCTCAGTAAAAACTTTGTTTAACTTAAATCTATCGCATTATGAAAAACACACAATCCCCCCAGCAAACAATCGATTTTCTTCATGTAGCAGAAGTTTCCCTTACCTACGTGACTAAAGTTAAACCTTCCGAACGCCTTGCAGTTAAATGTTCCAGGGATGCACACAAGATCTTCTTCGACTCCTGGAACCAATCCACAATTGAATATAAGGAAACCGTTAAGATGCTCTTGTTCAACAGGGCAAACAAAGTCCTGGGTATTACCACGATATCCGAAGGAGGAATTTCCGGCACTGTAACGGATGTTCGGCTGATTTACCAGTATGCCATCAAGGGTAACGCTTCAGGAATTATCGTTTGTCATAACCACCCTTCAGGAAATAGCAACCCAAGCGAGAGCAACCAGAAAATAACCCAGAAAATAAAAGAGGCAGGAAATCTTCTTGATATTCAGTTACTCGATCACATTATCCTTACTCCTGAAAGTGAAATCTACATAAGCTTTGCAGATGAAGGCCAAATATAAAATAAATACCCTTCGGGGTATTTTTTTCTGTTTACAGGGGAATAAATACAGGCTTTGCCACCGCACGGTTTTTAGCCAAACAAAGAACATTTGGTTAAAAAGGAGATTTCCATTTGCAGACTATCTCGTTACTTCCCTCAAAAACCACCATAAATAACGGATGTCTACAAATGGAAAACACCTTACCTTTTGCCAGGAAAGAGTTAGCCGGTTTCTCGCTTCACTCCAAACGACTAACACTTTCCCTTTGCGCTCTCACCAGTTTATCCCTTACTGCAGAGAAAGGTTAAAATAAAAATGAAAAGAGGAATGATTATTTATTTGCTCAAACTTTTTCACAAAGTTAGCCACCGGTCTGAAACGCTGGCTACCGCTCAAAGACCCCGCCCACGCAAAAGACTACGCCATAAAACCGCTTCGCTATTTATTGCGTTTCCTTTTGCGCTCATTCAGCCCTTATGGCTGGTTACCGTTCAAAGCTTGAAGCAATTCCGCTATCTGGCATAGAAAGGTGAGTCACACCATAAAAACTGTTTTTTCTTATGAAATCTATCAACAAAACTTCTACTGTTATCTTTCAAAAACTTGTATCTCTTTTAGGTGAAAATGAACACCTTAAACTAGATAATGCGAAGGACTCTTTCATGTACCTTTCTTTCG
>Ga0209745_1000076_pt1 | contig 51333 bp, 41 predicted proteins | sample BarGraNGADG00312_FD_184495 | JGI IMG/M metagenome (GOLD analysis project Ga0209745, IMG submission 184495) | Arctic peat soil microbial communities from Barrow, Alaska - Barrow Graham LP Ref core NGADG0004-312 (SPAdes) (version 2) | ecosystem: Environmental > Terrestrial > Soil > Wetlands > Peat... | reverse complement strand
TGGCACATCTCTTGGCATATCGGCTCTTGCCATGGCTCTGGCGGCTCCTGAGAGGAAGGTAGTGACAGTGGAGGGATGCCCGGCGCTGGCAGAAATTGCACGCGGTAACCTCAACCGGCACGGAGCATCAAACGCTGTGGTCATGAATATGGAATTCGCCACAGCATTGGATAGTCTGAAAAAGGAGGGACAGAGAATATTTTTCGCTTTCATTGACGGTAATCACAGGGGACCGGCACTGACAGAGTATGTCCGGAAAATTACTGAAATGGGAGAGGAGATGATAATAGTACTGGATGACATCCACCTGACAAAAGAGATGTACCTTGCCTGGCAGTCACTGGTAGCTTCAGGTGTAGCACCGGCTACAATGGAGACACTGCGTCTGGGAATTATTTTCCGCTTACGTAGCCTGACACCGGGCAGGTACCGCATCAGGTATTAACAAAAAATAACAAGTGCATAACATATTAATAGAGTAATTTGAACTAATTTCGGAACTTTAACATTACAGGCATGGACAAGGTCATAGAGATACACGAGATAGTAAAGAATTATCAGGTCGGAACAGTAATAGTACGTGCCCTCCGCTCAGTGTCACTCACCATCAACAGGAATGAATATGTTGCCATCATGGGCCCGTCAGGGTCCGGCAAGTCAACGCTGATGAACCTCCTGGGCTGCCTTGATACACCCACAAAAGGACAGTATATTCTTAACGGAACCGACGTCAGCAAGATGGAAGATGACCACCTGGCTGAGATACGTAACAAGGAGATAGGGTTTGTCTTTCAGACCTTTAACCTGCTGCCGAGGTATACAGCACTTGAGAACGTAACGCTGCCTCTCATCTATGCCGGTGTGCCCCGCCATGAGAGGGAAGATCATGCCAGAAAAACCCTTGATGAAGTAGGGCTGGGTGACAGGATGACCCATAAACCCAATGAGTTATCCGGCGGACAGCGCCAGAGAGTTGCCATTGCCAGGGCACTGGTGAACAAACCTTCAATAATCCTTGCCGATGAACCGACAGGTAACCTTGACAGCAAGACATCATATGACATCATGGGACTGCTTGACAAGATACACGAGCTTGGCAATACGGTGATAGTTGTGACCCATGAGGAGGATATCGCCCGTCATGCCCACCGCATCATAAAGCTGATGGACGGCGAGGTGTCAGCCGATTATATCAACGAGAACCGCATAGAAGTAAAAAGGAATTAGCTGTTCTTCATTTCCCGCGGATGAAGATATACACTAAAACAGGCGACAGTGGAGAGACCTCCGTCATTGGCGGAATAAGGCTTCCCAAGCATCATCCCCGCATCGAAGCCTATGGCACCGTTGATGAACTCATTGCATGGATAGGATTGCTGCGCAGCACACAACAGAAATGCGTCAGCACTGATGAACTCATCAGAATACAGTCAGTGCTCATGTCATGCTGTTCAGTAATAGCAACGGATCCGTCTGCGGAGCCGTCCGAAAAAATAACTGACGAGGCTACATTATTTCTTGAACACTCAATTGACAATATGGAAGCCGTTCTTCCTGTTCTGAATTCATTTATTTTACCGGGAGGGCATCCTGATGCTGCAAATTGTAATATTGCCCGTTGCGTTTGCCGGAGAGCAGAACGTGCACTCCTTCGCCTCAATCAGGAGGAAAAAGTAGACCTGGAAATCATCAAATACCTGAACAGACTATCCGATTATCTCTTCGTGCTTGCCCGGTGTCTTAGTTATAATACAGATACAGAAGAGATTAAGTGGATGCCTGACAAAAAATCAAAATAATAGATAAAAAAGTCAGGTCACTCTTTTTTTATTCTAAATAATTTTATATTTGCGGACTTTAAGGAAGGTAATACAAATCTTTCAGAAAAATGTATTGGACACTTGAATTAGCGTCAAAACTCGAAGATGCTCCCTGGCCAGCAACCAAGGATGAGCTCATTGACTTTGCAATTAGGTCAGGTGCCCCTATGGAAGTCATAGAAAACCTGCAGGAGATAGAAGACGAAGGAGATATTTACGAGGGTATTGAAGATATCTGGCCTGACTATCCTTCAAAAGAAGACTTTTTCTTCAACGAAGACGAATACTAAATAAGTTGGGATTGCCTAAAGTGAGCTAAAGTGCCTAAAGTACTTTTTCATCCTTAACTCCAGGCAGTAGAGGCATTCTGTGTACTTCAGATGCTCCTCTTGCCGGACGCTTATCCGGAAGCCAGCGGAAGCCATCAAGCCTCATTTCACTATTCGGTTTTTTCAACGGCGGGTCAAGAGTGCCGTCAGGACTCTGGTTCTGGTAGATCTCTGTAATCTTACCGTCTTCAATGTAGATCTCAATGCTGGCACTTTTTGCCCTGTTCACTCCTATAAGCTTTTTTCCGTCAACCACATAGTAGATTGCTTCACCGTTGCCTGTCACCTTGATCCGGTGCAGTTTATTTTCAACGAAGTATCCCGACAGGTTCTTTCCGCTGACCTGGTCAAAGCGGGCAGTATCCACCGAGCTGACCACGAAGGCTGAATTATAAAGCTCCATATGATCTGCCTTGCGGTCGCGGGTGAAGAGAGCGATGGAGTCAGCGGAGAGCTGATTCTCATGCGACCATACGACAGGGTCATCATAAAGCCTGATGACCGAATCCATGAACGAGTAAGACAATGAGTCGCATTTTCCCTGTATCTCCCTGCTGAAGATAGTGCATCGATAGAATGCCTTCAGCAGCCTGTGGTCTACGCCTAAGGTGTCAGTCAGCGGTAATGCCCTGAGAGTGTCAGCTCTGAGAGTAATGGTGTCATCATCGGAAAACATTGTGAACCATGGAGTACGTGTCAGTAGAAACTTCTCCGGCCGCTTGAAGTACCATCCGTAGTTTCCACCGCAAATGACGTTGTTTGATGTATCAGCAATAGTGACATTGCCAAAACCTTCTCCGTGACCGTTTTTCTCATCATACCAGAGAGTATCTCCCGTAATCCTCTGCTGGCGGTTGTCGAGGACAGCGTTTTTCATCAGTCTTGAGACATCATTTTTTGTGTCGCTCCATCCTCTCTCGCAGAAGATGTAAATACTGTCACCAACGGTTTCCGTAGGACCTTCAAACCAGACGATCTCATTATAGGTATCGTATCGCATGGTGTCGGCATGCATTACGAAATCAGGGTTAACGATCTTGACGCTGTCGCGGAAATACATCATCTTACGGTCGGCATAGTATATGCCAATGATGCTTGTAAGGGTGTTCTCGCCGTTTATGATGCGCCCGCCGTCGTCATAGTTGGCTACCTGGGTGTTGACGTCGTAGTCTATCTTGCGGGTGTAGAGATGTGTTTCTTTGTCGGCCAGCTCCACGCTGTCAGTTATCACGGCTTTGCCAGTGTCTCCGTTGTAGGACAGATAGTTACCCCAGATCTGTATGGTATCACCCTGCCTTATATGAATGTTGCTGAAGGCAAAGACCTGGTTTGTTTCATCATAATACCATGCACTATCGCATGTCATATACATGTCATTATGCTTAAGGCTGACGTTGCCATTAAGCTTATTGCGCGACCGGTCAGCCATGCGGTCATAATGCATTTCGTCAGAGTGAAGTATTTCAACCTTGTGGCGAACCGGAACCTCCTGCGCGACAGCCTTATACGGCAGCACAAAAGTGAAAAGAAGCAGAAAGAGGAAAGGAAATCTGCGGGTTACTATATGACCTATTCGAGCCATCCGCTATAGTGAAAGACGCAGCCGCGGAAATCATCGCTTATCCGTATATAAGTCTTCTTGACCTTTTGTGCTATCCAGTCCTGGTAAGCTTTTCCCTGCTTGTCATTAAGGGCAGCCTGCGAGAGATAATTATAATCTTCCCGCATGTCTATCCTGTGCGGTGGAATTTCATTATCAAGCCTTACGATGACATAAAGGCTGTTACCCTTTTCATCCGTAGTGCGAAAAGGTTCGGAAATCTCTCCCAGCTTCATGTCACGAACGACAAGGTTGATCTCCCTGGGAAGCTCATCAAGTGCGAACCACGTTACGCGGTCCGAAGGGTTCTTCTGCACCATCTTACCTCCGTTTACCCTGGTGGCTTTATCGGATGAAAACCTCATAGCGGCTTTTTCAAAGGTAAGGCTGTCTATGCGGACGAGATTAGCTATACTATCAAGTTTCAGGATGGCCCACTCGGTTTGTTCTGCCGTCAGCTTTGGCCTCATGAGTATATGACGTGAGTTCACTAATTCCCCTTTCCTGTCAATGAGCTGGATGATGTGAAATCCGAATTCTGTCTCCACGATCTTGGAAACAGCGCCTTTCTTGAGGCTCCAGACTGCCTCGGCATAAGGTTTGGCCAGCTCGCCTCTTGTAACATATCCCAGCTCGCCGCCCTTGGAAGCTGTGCCCGGATCTTCCGAATAGAGCACAGCAAGAGTACTGAAGCTCTCGCCGTTTATTATCCGGCTTCGCAGATCAAGCAGCTTCCGTCGCACCTCAGCCTTGCTCGCTTCCATATCAGGAGGTTCAACGGAGATGATGCTGAGCTCAACCTTTCGCGGAACCAGTGGCAGTGAATCTTTTGGGATGCTGTTATAGTATTTTTTTATCTCATCAGGTGTAACAGTGATGTTCTTGGCGATTGTTGACTGTGTCTCCTGCACAATGTACTGATCTGTCAGCATTTCACGGAGATCTTTCTTTATCTCAGCCATGCTCTTGTTGAAATATGTCTCAAGAGCCTGCTCTGATCCGGCACGACGGATATATTCAGTCAGCCTGCTGTTCAGGTCAGCCTCGACATTATCAGGTGAGACCTCGATGGAGTCAATCTTTGCCTGATCCAGAAAAAGTTTCTGTACCATCAGGTCTTCAAGCACACGGCAGCGAAGCTCTTCGACAGGAGCGGGGTCCCTCTCGGCTTTCATCTGCATCACCTGTCCCTCGATGTCAGAGAGATAGATGACCTCATTTCCGACAACAGCCACAATTGATTCAACTATCTGCTGACCGGCAGCGCTGTACCCTGCAAGCATCAACAGCGCACTTAATATTAAGATTCTGATTTTCATGTTTTACGTTGGTCCTTAAAAGACTTTCAGTGTACTGTTACTGACTGCCTCATTATAAATACCGTCTTCAAGTTTTTGCAGGAAATCATTCCTGCGGTTATTAAGTATAATAGTCTTCACCTGCCCTTTGATGTATTCGAACGGGGCAACGCTGTTTCGCAGTCTGTATTCCCTGATCACAATGAAATAAGCGAATTTGTCATCACTGAGCTCTACCGCGCTGTTCCTTGCCAGCCACTGTTCCTGGTTCTCGGATTCAAGTGGTACTTCCATAAGGAGCTGTGTGAAGGGTATCCAGGCGTCGTTATAATCGTCATAACGCAAAGCGAACTTATTGCAGTAATCCTCAAGCTCGCCCATCTCCTCCGGAGCAGATGATTTGTAAAGCTTTCTGACTTTTTCGATGTCAGGGGTGGTCAGGGGAATTTTGATGAACAATGCCTTTACCAGGTTCGTTGTCAGGGAGAAAGTGCTCAGGTTGCTTACATAATAGTTCTCCATCTCGCTATCAGTAACAGTGGTATCCATCTTCTGGATGATCATCTGTTGCTGGTACTGGTAAATCAGCAGATTATTTCTCATCTCGGCGAGCTGCCTGTTCACTTCATCCTTGTATTCAGCCGTCAGGTTCTCTTCGGCTCTCATCGACATCAGCTCCTTTCGTGCCCAGCGCCGGATATAACTCTTTACTGCCGAGATGCTGTCAGTCTCATTCATGTCAGGTGTGACAAGCACGGCAGGTATCTGGTCAAAATAAAGTACCCTGTCGCCGGCCTGTGCGACGGCAAGGCGTTCAGGTTCATTTTTAACCCTGTTGCACGAGACTGCCAGGGCAAGAACAATTAATATTGCCAATGTGCGTGTCATCAGTATTCGTTGATCTTACGACTGTAGTTTGGAGCTTCACGGGTAATTGTGACGTCATGAGGGTGGCTTTCAACAACACCTGCGCTGGTCACCCTGACAAACCGTCCCTCTCTCTTCAATGTGGCGATGTCGCGGGCACCGCAGTAACCCATCCCTGAACGTAGTCCTCCAAGGAACTGGTAGATAACCTCGTTCAGTGTGCCTTTATAGGGAACACGGGCTGTAATGCCTTCAGGCACAAGCTTGTGTATATCATCCTCCATATCCTGGAAGTACCTGTCTTTTGACCCCATCTGCATTGCCTCAACCGAGCCCATACCGCGGTAAGTCTTAAACTTGCGGCCGTTGTATATTATTGTCTCGCCGGGAGATTCCTCCACCCCTGCAAAGAGCGAGCCAGCCATTATGCTGTCAGCGCCTGCCGCAAGGGCTTTTACTATATCACCCGAGTAACGTATACCTCCGTCAGCTATAACAGGAACACCGCTGCCGTCAATTGCCCGGGCGACGTTATAGATAGCGGAGAGTTGGGGCACGCCAACTCCTGCTACCACTCTGGTTGTGCATATTGAGCCGGGACCGATACCAACCTTGACAGCGTCAGCACCTTCGTCGACAAGCATTTTTGCGGCATCTGCCGTGCCTATATTTCCCACAACGATTTCTGTTCCCGGGAAGATCTTCTTTATCTCCCGGAGGATATCAATCACGTTTTTAGTATGCCCATGAGCAGAGTCAATTGCAATTGCATCAACTCCCGCGCCGACAAGAGCCTCAACCCTTGAGAGGGTGTTGGGCGCAATTCCCACTGCAGCCGCAACCCTCAGGCGGCCTTTATCATCCTTACAGGCATTGGGCCTGTCCTTTGCCTTGGTGATGTCTTTGTATGTCACCAGGCCCCTGAGTCTTCCCTTGTCATCAACAATAGGAAGCTTTTCAATCTTATATTTCTGAAGTATCTCTGCCGCTGCTGCCAGGTCTGTTGAGTGACTCAGAGTTATCAGTTTTGACTGTGGCGTCATTCTCTCACTTATTCTCCTTGAATAGTCCGTCTCAAAGCGAAGATCCCTGTTAGTCACAATGCCTACCAGGGCACCATCATCATTGATGACAGGTATGCCTCCGATCTTGAACTCTTTCATGAGGGCCAGCGCGTCAGCGACAGTGGCGTTGTCATTGATTGTCACCGGATCAAAGATCATTACGCTCTCGGCACGTTTGACCTTTCTTACCTGGGCAGCCTGCTGCCCTATTGACATGTTCTTGTGTATTACCCCTATACCTCCTTCACGGGCAATGGCGATAGCGAGTTCGGCATCAGTGACTGTATCCATGGCCGCCGAGACTATGGGAGCGTTGATGATGACGTTGCGGGTGAAGTGTGATTTCAGATCAACGTCGCGCGGAAGCACTTCCGAATATGCCGGAAGAAGCAGCACGTCATCGAAGGTCAGACCTTCAAACATTAATTTATTCTCAGAGAATGACATCGGGCAGGGTTTTATTTGGGGCGAAAATTACAAAAAAATGCTGAGCCCTGTCACATCTAAAATGTCAATAAAACGTTAAAAATGAGATTGAGTTAGTATTTTTGTATTGAAGCACCTTGCATGACAATGCTACCGGACATATACAGGGAGACCCTTGCCCGTTACTGGGGATTCACTTCTTTCAGGCCGCTGCAGGAGGAGATAATCGATGCAGTGGTGTCAGGAAAGGATGTCGTTGCCCTGCTGCCTACAGGTGGTGGCAAGTCGGTGACATATCAGATACCTGCAGTAGCCCGGGAGGGGTTATGCCTCGTTATTACCCCGCTGATAGCCCTGATGAAAGACCAGGTAACCCGGCTTAAGTCAATGAATATTAAGGCTATGGCTATCCATAGCGGGATGACACGCGAAGAGGTGGAGATAGCTCTTGACAACTGCCTTTATGGCGACTACCGCCTGTTGTATGTCAGTCCCGAGAGGTTGCAGACGGAAATTTTCAGGGCTCGTATCGCCAGATTTAACTTCACCCTCGTAGCAGTTGATGAAGCGCATTGTATATCTCAATGGGGCTATGACTTCAGACCTTCGTACCTCCGCATTGCAGAGATCCGTGACATGATAGGGAAAGAAGTTCCTTTCCTCGCCCTGACAGCAACGGCAACACCTGAGGTGGTGAAGGATATCATCTCCAGGCTCAGCCTGAAAAATGCTCTGGTGTTGCAGGCGAGCTTCAGGAGGACTAACATCACTTATGTGGTCAGGGAGGTTGAAGACAAGACCGCTTACGTTCTGAAGAGCCTTGGCAGGGAAGCCGGCAGCGGGATCATATATGTGAACAGCAGGAAACGGTCAAAGGAAGTTGCCGAGATGCTGGTTGCCAATGACATAGGAGCCGACTTTTATCATGCCGGACTGCCGCAGGAGATGAGAGACAGGAAACAGCATGCATGGACCACCGGTGAGGTTCGCATCATCGTCGCCACCAATGCTTTCGGCATGGGAATAGACAAGGCAGATGTCAGGTTTGTGATACACTGGGACTGCCCTGATTCGATTGAGGCTTATTATCAGGAATCCGGCAGGGCTGGGCGCGATGGCAAGCCTGCCTTCGCTGTATTGCTCTGGTCACAGGATGAGAAAAAACGGCTGGCTGACTCCGTAAGGATAAAATTTCCTCCGGTGGACCGTATAAAAGATGTTTATGAAGCGATTGGAAACTTCTACCAGCTCCCGGTGGGTTCAGGGAAGAACAGTGTCCATGATTTCGACCTCTGGAAGTTTGTGACAGCATTCAGGTTCTCAGTGACCGAGACCTACAATAGCCTGAATTTCCTGCAAAAGGAAGGATATCTTGAATTTACCGACGAGATCAACAACCCTTCGCGTGTCCATTTCGTTGTAAGTCGTGATGATCTGTATAAGTTCCAGGTGGCAAATGAAGAATATGACCGGTTTATCAAGCTACTGTTACGTACCTACAGCGGGATGTTCTCGGAGTTTGTTCCCATTAACGAGGAGATACTCGCAAACAGGTCAGGAATGACACGGGAGGCTATATATCAGTACCTGCTGAGACTCACATCACAGGGAATAATTCACTTTATTCCGGGGAAAAAGAGCCCCCTGGTCATTTTCACCGAAGAAAGGCTTGACCGCAGCCACCTGACCATATCACCTGATGTTTATTTACGCGTCAGGGAGAACTATATTGCGAGGGTGGCCAGGATTACAGAATATGCTGAGAACAAGACACGCTGCCGCTCCGCTTTTCTCACCGGTTACTTCGGAGAAGAGAACGGCAGGTGCGGTCTCTGCGATACATGCCAGGAGCGTAATGAGTTGGAACTCAGCAAGTATGAGTTCGACCTTATAATTGACAAAATAAAAGAGCTGCTTGCAGATAATACGATGAGACCGGAAGTGCTTGTGGATGCAATGGACTTTCCGACGGAAAAAAGCACAAAGGTGATCCGCTGGCTTCTTGACCACGAGAAACTGCTGTATGATGACGGCCAGAAACTTTCATGGAAACGATGATAAATCTCCTTTTATGAATGCACGGTCATTATTATTCATTAAATGAATACTTTTATCGTTTATTTTTAACGGATGGAAAAAGAGGAGAAGATCATCTATTCAAGGCAGGTTGTTGAGTTTGCAGCTTCAGCAAATGAGTTCTGCAAATACCTTGAAGGTATCAAAGACACTGGCGGCATAGAAATACTCAAGGTCATGCAGCGACTGCTGCCTTTCATTTATCTCAGGGCGTCACTGCTGCCTCTCGTTGAACCCATACTTGAGGATGGGAATGAGAAGACCGTGACTGAATTCGACTGGACCCGCATGCATGATACCCTGCTTGCCAAAACGGCTGATAATGACCCTTTCCCGGTCGTTATCGACATAGGTGACCCTGCTGACGGGCTCTACACCGGCAGTATAGCTGAAAGTCTTACGGATATTTACCAGGACCTGAAAAACTTCATTATAAGCTATAAGAGCGGGAACGATGACGTTATGAATGATGCCGTATGGGAGGTGCTTATGAATTTTGAAGAATTCTGGGGAAAGAAAATGCTTAATGTCCTTGTCGCTATACACACTGTACTCTACTCGGTAGAAGATGATGACGATACTCATGAATCCGACGGCGATGACAAGACAGTTTAATGAAAGCGTCACTGACGAGGATCTGAAGAAGCTTCCTGTGAATCAATTCGAAGGCAGGGTTACGCTGGTTGACGACATGAAAAAGTTCCGCCATGCAATGAATGAGATCGGTAGGTCACACCTGCTCGGGTTCGACACAGAAACAAGACCTTCATTCAAAAAAGGAACGAAACATAAAGTCTCGTTGCTTCAGCTCGCTAATGACAAGCGTGCCTGGCTCTTCAGGCTGAATATTATTGGCCTTCCGCCGGAACTTACTGCATTGCTTGCAGATCAAAATATACTTAAAGTCGGGGTGGCTGTACATGATGACATCAAAGCTCTCAGGCATCTCAAATCTTTTGAACCCGGCGGATTCGTCGATCTTCAGACGGTGGTTGCAGTTCACGGAATAAAACAGCTGGGGCTCAAAAGGCTGTCAGCTATTGTTCTTGGCTTCTCTATCTCCAAGTCACAGCAGACATCAAACTGGGAATCACCCGCCCTGACACCGCCCCAACAGGTCTATGCTGCCACAGATGCCTGGGTATGCCGGCGCATATACCTGGCGATCAACGGAAAGGAAAAACATCAAATCTAAGGAATGACACCAGCCAGGGTAATCCTCAAAAAGGGGAAGGAACAGTCGGTAAGGCGCTACCATCCCTGGGTCTTCTCAGGCGCCATATCCAGCACTTCCGGATCGCCGGCTGAGGGAGATGTAGTTGAGGTATACGCCTCAGACGCAACCTACCTTGCTACCGGGCACTGGTCTCCGGGGTCGATAGCAGTACGCATTTTCTCATTTAAAAAGTGTGAAGCTGACAGGGAGTTCTTCAGAAAGAAGATCTGTGATGCCTGGCAGTACAGGCTGAATACCGGCATTGCCGGGAAGAGTGATACAAACGTCTGGAGGCTGGTACACGGTGAAGGCGACGGTCTCCCCGGACTCATTATTGATATCTATGGCAGTGTCGCAGTGCTGCAGGCTCATACAGCAGGCTTCTGGCATATACGCGAAATGCTGGCCGGGCTGGTATTGGATATTCTCAGTGAGACCGTTAAATCAGTCTACGATAAAAGTGAGAGCACGCTGCCGTTCATGGCGCACCTCGGTGCGGTCAATAAATTCATTGCAGGCAAGGAAGCAGGCAGCAGTGCCATAGTTTCTGAAAACGGCTTCAGATTCAGGGTCAACTGGGAGACAGGTCAGAAAACTGGATTCTTTATCGACCAGCGTGACAACAGAAGCCTGTTAAGGCAATACAGCAAAGGACGGAATGTGCTCAACATGTTCGGCTATACCGGAGGATTTTCCGTCTATGCCATGACAGATGCTGCTATGGTTCATACAGTCGACAGCTCAGCCCCGGCAACAGCACTGGCTGATGAGAATGTAAACCTGAACTATGGTGATAACCCCCGCCATAAATCATTCACGGCTGATGCCTTCACCTATCTGGCCGGGATGGAACGCGAATATGATCTTATTGTTCTTGATCCTCCTGCCTTCGCAAAGCATCAGACTGCTCTTGACAAAGCACTGCAAGGCTACAGGCGGCTGAATGCGGTTGCAATCGAGAAGATTAAACCCGGCGGAATAATATTCACTTTCTCCTGTTCCCAGGTGGTCAGCCGCGACGATTTCCGACGCTCGGTTTTTGTTGCTGCCGCAAATACAGGACGCACTGTCAGGATCCTGCACCAGACTGTTCAGCCTCCGGATCATCCGGTAAATATTTACCATCCCGAAAGTGAATATCTGAAAGGACTTGTTTTATATATTGAGTAATTGAGATGGATTCAGCAGCACACATCAAGATAATTGCAAAAAAGTTTCAATTGCACGACTGGCAGGTTGAGAATACTTTAAGGCTGCTTGACGACGGTGCCACTATTCCATTCATTAGCCGCTATCGTAAGGAGGTCACAGGCAGTCTCGACGAAGTACAGCTCGCCGGGATAAGAGACGAGTATGAGAGGCTGAGAGAGCTCGATAAAAGAAAGGAAGCTGTCATAAAATCAATAGAAGAGCAGGAGAAGATGACGCCTGAGCTGCTCTCAAGGATCAATGACATGCAGACAATATCACAGCTGGAGGATCTGTACCTGCCCTACCGTCCCAAGAGGCGGACGAGAGCGTCAGTGGCGCGCGAGAAAGGCCTTGAACCTCTGGCTTTGTGGCTTCTTGAACAGACGCCGGGGGCACCTGAGGATGAGGCTGAAAAATACTTAAACGATAAGGTGGAAAAGGTAAGTGATGCTCTCAACGGGGCACGCGACATAATAGCTGAGATGATCAGCGAGAATGAGCAGGTACGTGGTAAAATGAGGATACTGTATGAACGTGATGCAGTAATTTCTTCCAGGGTAGTAAAAGGAAAAGAAGAAGAAGGGAATAAATTCAGCGATTATTTTGACTGGTCAGAATCTCTGCGCCGATGTCCTTCACACAGACTGCTTGCCATGCGCCGGGGTGAAGAGGAGGGATTTCTCAAGCTCTCGATCATGCCTGGCGAGGAACAAGCAATAGAGCTCATTGAGAAGCTGTTTGTCAAAGCTCATAATCCTGCCGCAGCACAGGTCAGGGAGGCTGTTAAGGATAGCTGGAGCCGCCTGCTTGGACCATCGATGGAGACAGAGTTCAGGAAGGTCTCAAAAGAGAAGGCCGATGAAGAAGCCATTCGCGTTTTTGCCGATAACCTCAGGCAGCTGTTGCTCTCATCACCCCTTGGTGAGAAGAACGTTCTGGCAATTGACCCGGGTTACCGTACCGGATGTAAGATTGTTTGTCTCGACAGGCAGGGTGCGCTGCTGCATCATGATGTGATTTTCCCTCATCCTCCGCAGAATGAGACCGCCAGGAGCGTCAGCAAGCTGCTGACATTGACGGATAAATTCAGTATTGAGGCCATTGCTATTGGCAACGGCACAGCAAGCCGTGAGACGGAGGAGTTTGTTAAACAGTACCTTACGCCATCAGGCAGCATCAAGGTTTACGTTGTGAGCGAGGCAGGCGCCTCCATTTATTCAGCGTCAAAGACAGCCCGTGATGAGTTTCCCGACCAGGATGTCACTGTACGCGGTGCTGTCTCTATTGGCCGCAGGCTGATGGACCCCCTGGCCGAGCTGGTGAAGATTGATCCCAAATCGATTGGTGTGGGCCAGTATCAGCATGATGTTGACCAGACGAGACTGCAGACCAGTCTTGACGAGGTAGTGATGTCATGCGTGAACGCAGTGGGAGTGGAGGTTAATACCGCCAGTCCGCACCTGCTGGCATACGTCTCAGGGCTGGGTCCGCGACTGGCAGAGAACATTGTGCAATACAGGTCCGGGAACGGTCCGTTCAGGTCACGTTCCGAGCTGATGAAAATAAAACGCATGGGAGATAAAGCCTATGAACAGGCTGCCGGATTCCTCAGGATAAGAAACGCTGCAAATCCGCTTGATGCCTCCGCAGTGCACCCGGAGAGCTATCATATCGTTGAGAAGATGGCTGCCGACGCCGGCTGCACGGTCGCCGACCTGATTAATGATGAAGGGAAGCGCAAATCGGTAGTTATAGAGAAATATGTTTCGCCGGAGGCAGGACTTCCGACACTCCGGGATATAATGCTGGAGCTTGCAAAGCCGGGCAGAGACCCGCGTTCAGCGATACAGGAATTCAGCTTTGCCGATATTCATACCATTGACGATGTCAAAGAAGGGATGGAAGTGCCTGGCATCGTGACGAATATTACTAAATTCGGTGCATTCGTCGACATAGGAGTGAAGCAGGATGGCCTCGTACATGTGTCGCAGATGGCTGACAGATATGTAGACGATCCTTCGAAGGTGGTGAAGCTGCATCAGCAGGTAACGGTGCGGGTACTGAATGTTGATCTGGTGCGGAAGCGCATTCAACTTTCAATGAAAGGGGTGCGAGCGTAAATAATTTGCCCGGTGGGCAAATTTAGCGAGCAGCCAGACTGCAGGAGAGGTAATAGCAATAGGGAATGGAACAATAGAAAAATAGAACTCAGAACCGATCGCAAGATTGCATGATTGCAAGATTGCATGACCGGAAGACCGCAAGACAGATAATAGATAACATATAACAGATAATTTATGAGAAAACCCGAAATGATAATCCTGGCGGCAATGCTGCTCGCCATGACATCATGCAGCGACAAAAAACCGCAGCCGCCGGTGGCTCAGAAAAATCCTTATGTCATTAAAAACAATGAAAACGAGCGTGTCGATGAATACTTCTGGATGCGTCTCAGTGACGAGCAAAAAAATGCCGGGGTACCTGACTCACAGACGGTGAAGGTGCTGGACTACCTGAATGCCGAGAATGATTACGCAAAGGTCATAATGAAACACACAGAAGAGTTCCAGCAGAAGCTCTTTGAAGAGATGAAGGGACGCATTAAGGAAGATGATGAGACTGTTCCGTACCTCGACAATGGCTACTATTACAAAACAAAATACTATACAGGCAAGGAATACCCGGTGTACTTCAGAAGAAAGGAAGGTGCCGACAGCGCCCGGATACTCCTCGATGTCAATACATTGGCAGAAGGTCAAAAATATACCGGGGTCGGTGGCATGTCAATATCTCCTGATAATACCCTCCTGGCTTATGGCGTAGACCATGTCAGCCGCAGACAGTATACACTGTACTTCAAGGATCTGAAAAGCGGGAAGCTGCTTACCGACAAAATAGACAATCTATCCGGGCAGGCGGTATGGGCTAATGATAACAAGAGTGTCTTCTATGTGTTGAAAGACCCCGAAACCCTGCGCGAGGCAAAGGTTTTGAAGCATATTCTCGGATCACCTGTAAGTGATGACAAGCTCATCTATGATGAGGCTGATGAAACATTCTCAGTCTCTCTTGGCAAGACGAAGAGCAAGAAATATATAACCATAGAGTCAGACCAGACACTCACCAGTGAGGTGCACCTTATCGATGCTGCAAAGCCTGAAAGTGAGGTGATTGTTTTTGAGCCCAGAGTGGTTGACCGCCTCTATAGGGTTGAGCACCTGAACGGACAGTTCTACATTTTAACCAATGCTGACAGCGCCAGGAACTTCAAGCTGATGAAATGTGCCGAGAGTAAAACAGGTAAGGAAAACTGGAAAGAGGTCATACCACACCGCAAGGATGTGCTTCTGGAAAACTTCGAGGTCTTTGATAAATACCTCGTTGCTGATGAGAGAATCAAGGGGCTCACCAACCTGCGCGTAATTAGTCTTGCTGACGGCTCTGAGCATTTCCTTGACTTTGGGGAAGAGACATACACTGCAGGTATAAGCATAAATCCCAATGCCAACACAACCCTGTTAAGATACAGCTATTCATCACTTACCACGCCGAACTCAGTCTTCGATTATGACATGGCCACAAGGAGTAAGACGCTTCTGAAGCAGGACAGTGTGCTCGGCGGATTCGACAAGAATAACTATGAATCAAAACGCCTCTGGGCAAAAGCTGCTGACGGCACAATGGTGCCTGTCTCTCTTGTCTACCGGAAAGGATTTGCAAGGGATGGCCGTGCCCCTCTTTTATTATATGCTTATGGTTCATATGGTTTTTCCACCAATCCTTCGTTCCGTTCATCTGTTATAAGCCTTCTTGACAGGGGTTTCGCCTACGCTATAGCCCATGTCAGAGGAGGAAGCGAGATGGGTCGCCAGTGGTATGAGGATGGCAAGCTGCTGAAGAAGATAAACACATTCACAGACTATAACGATTGTGCGAGATATCTGATAAACGAGAAATACACCTCGGCAAAGCACCTCTACGCAGAGGGTGGCAGTGCAGGAGGCCTGCTTATGGGTGCAATTGCCAACATGGAGCCGGAACTATACAACGGAGTGATAGCCCAGGTGCCTTTCGTTGATGTTGTAACCACCATGCTTGATGCATCTATACCTCTTACGACTTTTGAATGGGATGAATGGGGTGACCCGCGCAAACAGGAGTACTATGACTACATGCTATCATATTCGCCTTATGACCAGGTTAAGGAACAGAATTACCCTAACATGCTGGTTACCACCGGATATTGGGATTCGCAGGTACAGTACTGGGAGCCATCCAAGTGGGTTGCCAGGCTGAGGGACAAAAAAACTGATGACAATATCCTGATCATGGATGTGAATATGGCAGCAGGTCATGGCGGAGCTTCAGGCCGTTTCGAACGTCTCAGGAAAACGGCACTCGAATATGCATTCATTCTTGATCTGGAAGGAATAAAAGAGTAGAATTCAGCCATCCATTATCCCGGACATATATGATCTACCCTGACACATACGAGACAAAGATCGGCTTTGACCGGATCAGGGAGTATCTGACGGCTAACTGCCTCAGCCCTTCCGGTATTCGTCTGGTGGAGGCAATGAAGGTCTCCTTTTCCGGGGAGGAGGTAAGAAAACGACTTGCACTGACGGAGGAGTTCCAGCAGTTACTTCAAAGCGGCGAGCAATTCCCGTCTGATAACTATAACGACCCTCACTCCATGCTTGAAAAACTGCGTGTTGAGGGCACCTTTCCGGAGCTGGAAGAGGTAGTGGCGTTCAGAGGATCGCTTGATACGATCAGGCGTATCATAGGCTTCTTTAAAAACAGGAAGGATGCAAAGTATCCCGGTCTGTCAGCTTTGGCTTTCAGGGTGACCTTCTATCCATTTGTTGGTGAGGCCATTGACCGTATAATCGACAAGGAGGGAAAGGTTCGCGACAGTGCTTCTCCGGCGTTGAAGATCATACGTGCTGACCTGTCGGCGAAGAGCATGGCGGCGGTCAGAAAGCTGCACTCTGTCCTGCGCCAGGCACAGGCTGACGGAATTGTCGACCGCGATGCAACCGTGGCTGTGCGTAACGGCCGCGGAGTGATTCCTGTCAGCGCCTCCGATAAACGAAGCATAAAAGGCTTTGTACATGATGAATCCGCAACAGGAAAAACAGTTTTTATTGAGCCCGCCGAGGTAGTTGAGCTCAATAACGAGATTACAGAGCTTGAACACCAGGAGAAGAGGGAGATAGTGCGGATCCTGATGGCACTGGCCGATACTATCAGGCCGTATATCGATGATCTTGCTGACAACTTCGCCTTCCTTGCAATGATAGATTTTATAAGGGCAAAGGCACTCTTCGGGAACAGACTGCAGTGCATAAAGCCTGCCGTAGCTGATACACCTCACATACGGTGGATCAATGCCCGTCACCCTCTTCTGACACTCTCTTTTTCACGCAGCACCGGCAGGGAGGTCGTGCCGCTGACAATCAGGATCGACAGCAGGGACCGCATCCTGGTCATTTCAGGCCCGAATGCCGGCGGAAAGTCAGTCTGCCTCAAGACTGTGGCACTGGTGCAATATATGCTTCAGTGCGGAATGACGATCCCTGCAGCCCAAGGCACCGAGACAGGCATCTTCAGCAAGTTCTTCATTGACATTGGCGACGAGCAGAGCATAGAGAATGACCTGAGCACATACAGCTCTCACCTGATCAGCATGAAGCAGATGCTGAAATATGCCGATGATAACTCACTTGTAATGATAGATGAGTTTGGCACTGGCACCGAACCGGTCATAGGAGGGGCGATTGCGGAGGCCATCCTCGCTGAGCTGAATGCACGGAAAGCCTATGGGGTAATCACCACACATTATACTAACCTCAAGCATTTTGCCACCTCGCAAGAGGGCATAAGCAATGGCGCCATGGCATTCGACAACCAGCTCATGCAGCCTCTCTTCCGCCTGGATCAGGGTAAGCCGGGCAGCTCGTTCGCCTTTGAGATAGCAAAAAAAATAGGCCTGCCACAGGAGATACTCAATGATGCCGCTGCAAGGGCTGGTGAGGGAAACGTGGACTTTGACCGTAACCTCAGGGAGATAGCACGTGACAAACGTTACTGGGAGAGAAAGCGTGAGTCTGTCCGTCACCATGAAAAGAGGCTCGAAGAGCTTATCACTGCCTACGAGGCTCAGCTGGGCACTATTAAAATTCAGCAAAAGGAGATCATCGGCCAGGCAAAAAACAAGGCGGAAGAGATGCTTCGCGAAACTAACAAGATGATAGAGAACACTATACGGACAATACGCGAGGCACAGGCAGAGAAGGAAAAGACAAAAGAGGTACGTGAAGAACTGGACTCCTTCCGCGAGCATCTGACTGCAGAGGAGAAACATCCGGAGGTGCCGCTCCCTGCCCCGCCGCAGCTTAAGAGCAGTACCGCAGGCATTGTGAAACGAATCAGCAGAAAAACAGCACCTGAACCTGTCGTAAAAAAGAAGTCAGGCAAACCCTCTCCGGGTGACTATGTCAGGATCACAGGTACCGACACGGTGGGTGAGGTCACGGAGGTCAGAGGTAAAAAGCTGCAGATCGAATCCAACAGTCTGAAGATGAGTGTTGATATAGATAAGACGGAGCCTGTCGATGCTGCCGGGTACCTGAAGGAGGTGTCAAAGAGCCGGCCGCAGCAGAAGATAGACTGGTCACTTAATACGCGTAGGAATCAGTTCAATCCTGAAATAGATGTCAGGGGCATGCGTACTGACGAGGCATTGCAGGTGGTCCAGGAATTTATTGACACAGCTCTTATGATACAGTTCAGGCATCTGCGCATACTGCACGGCAAGGGCAATGGCATCCTGAGGCATATGATACGGCAGTATCTTGATTCGACCGGTGCCGTGAAGAGCGCTGTAGATGAGCATGTTGACCGGGGTGGTGCGGGAATTACAGTCATAGAATTAGATATTTAATTAAAAAACCAAATGAATAAATTGCTTATACCTTCAGTTGTAGTTATGATGTTGTTCACGGTATCACTGGCCGCGCAGACAAACGACTTTTATGACGATGCCCCCACAATCAGGCTGAAGGGCAGCAAAAAGATCCTGGTGACGGGAGAGGTGGCAAAGGAGATGACCGTCGATCTTGACAAACTGCCACTCCGCAGCATCACGGTCAAAGAGACAACCCTGAAAGACAGCGGTGTTAGCTTCACCGGAGCATATCGATACGACGGGTACTCACTCTACGATATCCTCGACGGCATTGTGCTCAGGAAAAAGAACGAGACTGAATTTCCGCCTATAATAGATCTGTATGTCGAAGTATCCAATGAAGCAGGCGAGAGTGTCACTTTTTCATGGGGAGAGATCTATTACCCCGTCGACAGGCATCGCAACATTATTGCCACATCCGTCGCGCGAATAGTGCCTTCCAGGAGCAAAGACCTCTGGCCACTGCCGCAACAGACAAAAGTGGTGGCAGGCAACGACCTTATTACAGCCAGGAATATCAGTAATCCTGTGCGCATCACCGTAAAATCGCTCGACAGCAAGTATGTTATAAATAAGGACATAAATCCTATGTTCATTGAGACAATGAGGTTATGTGTCAATGGCAAGCTCAGGAACAGGATCACTGAACTTCCGCAGAAAAGTGTTGATATGACCTATAAAACTGTCTTCTACGGTCGTGGAAAGGGGATCCACGGGACGACCCCCTTTACCGGTATAATGTTATCTGATATACTGGCAGGGTATTATACACTCTCACCTGAAGTACTGCAGAAGGGTTTGGCTGTCGTTGCAGGAGTGGACGGCTACCGGGCGGCTTTTACCCTGAGCGAGATTGTGAACCGCAATGATCAGCAGGAAATGCTGATCGTCGACAGTGATAATCCTGAAGGTGCCGGACGGTTCTCCCTTTTTCCTGCTGCTGATTTCTTCTCTGACCGTGCCGTCAAGTCAATAATGGAAATTAACCTGCAACTTCCTGTGGGAGGATCGCGGTGGGCAATCGCCGTTCACGGCGGTGCCGGGGGTATCACCCGTGAAGGCCTGACACCGGAGACAGAAGCTGCTTACCGTGACATGATGAAGGCTGTGACAGACACGGGTGCTGCTGTTCTCGCTGCAGGGGGTACTGCACTCGATGCTGTTGAGCATGTCATAAGGCTGATGGAAGACTCACCCATGTTCAATGCCGGTAAAGGTGCTGTTTTCACGCATGAGGGCCGCAATGAACTTGACGCGTCAATAATGGATGGCAGCGACCTCTCTGCAGGAGCCGTGGCAGGCGTGACTGACATTAAGAACCCTATCTCCGCAGCAAGGAAGGTGATGGAGGCTTCTCCCCACGTGATGCTCGCCGGCAGGGGCGCCTCGGAATTTGCCGCCAGCCAGGGACTTGAGATCGTTGATCCGTCATACTTCTATACTGAGAAAAGGTACCAGGAGCTTCAGAGAGCCCTGGAGGATGAGAAGCACGGCACTGTCGGATGCGTGGCACTTGACATGAACGGTGACCTGGCTGCCGGCACTTCAACAGGTGGGATGACAAACAAGCGCTACAACCGCATAGGCGACACACCTGTGATAGGTGCGGGGAATTATGCCAACAACGCAACATGTGCAGTATCTGGCACAGGTCATGGAGAGTATTTCATAAGGTTTACCGTTGCCCATGATATTTCTGCGCTGATGGAGTATAAGGGATTAACAGTTGATTCGGCTGCGAGACTTGTGGTAATGGATAAACTGGTCAGGGCAGGGGGGACCGGTGGCGTGATAGCTCTTGACCGTACCGGGAACATATCCATGCCATTCAACACCACCGGCATGTTCCGCGGGTACAAAACCTCTGACGGTTACGCAGGGGTATATATATTCGACGACGAACCTGAAAAATTAATTCGATAAAGGTAAAACGTAACGGCGCCCTGATAGGGCGTAGCTACATGTAAAGACGCCCAAAATGGGCGTCTCTACATGAATATCTAATCCAAATCGTTTAATATAATTTTACAGACCCGTATGAAGCGTCAACTTCCACATTTGATTTGGGGCTGCTGCATTTGCCTACCTTGCCCTCAAGCTCTGTGGAGGTATTACCAGCGATCCTTCTGGTTGGAGAAAAATTTGCATCATCAACCTTTATGCTTCCGTAAGAGCTGTTTGCTTTGAGCGTGTAGCATGCTGAAGGGTTTATTCCCAGCTTCACCGAGCAGTAACCGGCCTTGACGCTGATACTGTTAAACTCGGCCGGGATCACATCTACTGAAAGGTTACCGTATTTTGTTTCTATTTCAAGTTTCTTATTCACTTTTCCCATGCTGATATCTGTATATCCGGCCATCATGACAACATTATTTGCAGCAGTGACAACATATCCGTCATATTTGGCTTCGGCCACCAGTGAACTCACCTCACCTACAGAGACCTTTGAGTATTTGCTGTCAACCAGAAGAGCAGAAGCTCTTTCAATCCTGAACTGTCCGCAGTAGCGTGCAGTGATATCAGCCCATCCAAGATCATCTGCTGATGCTTTGCCATAGGCTATATCGATGGTGTTCAGTGGTTTGGTATTGCCTCTTGACAGCTTGTGCACGGTAAGATCGCCATACTTGACCGCCAGGTTCGTCAGCCCCGAGACCTCATCTATGACTGTATTGCCGTACTTGTTTGTCACATCAAGGTTGATGTTTGCCGGCATTTTTACGTTATAGTTGATGCTGAACGTGTTGGATCCGCCTTTCCAGTTGATGGATGAAAAGTCTTCGTTGAAGACGGTCTCTGCCCTGAGGTTACCGCCTTCTTCAGTAAATTTCACCTGGATCATGTCGAGGAGCTTCTGTGCCCTCTCGGCTGATGAGTGTTCAACTTTGACAGTCACATCAATAACGATGTTGTTCTGAGACCATGTCTCCGTGACTACCGAACCAAACTTGTTGAGGACTGTGAGAGTGGTATTGTCAGTAGGCACCATCTCCCTGTGAAACTCCTTCTTCACCTCTACTGCTGAGGCTGTCAGTGTGACTGCGCAGAGTAATACTGCGAATGTCGCCACCCTCTGGTTAAATCGTAACTTTTTCATGGCTGCTTGGATTTTCGGTTTCTGCATTTATTTGTTTGAGCTGATCAAGAAGATAACTCATAACTTCAATTTTTGACTGGTAATGTTTGATCATGGCATCGACGATGCGCTGATCATTCGGGTTTGCCTTCAGTTCCTTCTGGAGCTCCACATAGACTGAATCCATGCTTGCAAGCTCCTGCATCATAATCTCCTTCTGTTCGGGATTGCTTAAATCGAGAGAAGTAAATTCATTTTCCATGAAGCTCACCTGATGGACGTAGTATTTTTCAACTTCGCGATATTCGGGAGACACCTCGCTCAGTGTCATTGTCTTTTTCAGGTTTGGTTTGATAAAGTGTTCAAATGACCACAGTGATGAGAGGGTAACCAGAAGGGTGACGACAGCTGCCTTGAGCAGGTACGGAAGAATGCTCCGTTTGGTTTTACCTGTATGCAACCGTGTCGCCAGCTTGAAGCTGAACCTCTCGAAGTGACCATCTGACGGCTCCCTGTCGTCAAACTCGCTCCTTCTTTTTTTGATTATCTCTTCCAGTCTATTCATGATTCTTATTTATTTCTGTTTTTCAATTCGCCCACCAGCTTCTGCTTTGCCCTCGAGAGTTGTGATCTTGAGGTGCTGCTTGAGATGTTGAGCAGTTCTGCTATCTCATCGTGATCATAACCTTCGATGAGGTAGAGAGAGAGTATCACCCGGTATCCTTCCGGCAGCCTTTCAATGGCTGCTTTCACTTCTTCAACCTTAGCTTCCAGATCCGCCAGGTAAGCAGCGTCATCGTTGCTGTCGTCGCGGAGGCCGGTGTGACTGTCAATGTCTTCAAAGATCGCTTTCCTTTTTCCCAGGGCGTCGAGTGATCGGTTCACCACTATTCTCTTCAGCCATGCACCGAAGCTGACGGTACCTGAGTAGGTGTTTATCTTTTCGAAGGCTGAGAGGAACGCTTCCTGCATCACATCTTCAGCCTCCATGCTGTCGCTCACAATACGCAGGCTTGTGTTGAACATAGCCTTGTAGTACAACTTGTAAACCTGGAACTGCGCCTGCTGGTCGCCATCACGACACCCGTCGATCAGGTCCTGGTGTATGTTCCTGAATGCTGCTTCAACATTTTCCATCTTTCTTAGAAGATCTGATTTATATATGTTAGACGCTGCACCCACGTATTTGAACCATTCATAGCAATGACGAATGTAATGCGTGAATGCTGCATCCAAGTTAAAAAAAAGCTGCAAGAGGATAAAAAAAAGTTTTCAGCCTTGTGTCACCGTTCCTGTGGCGTAGTCAAGCTGTGAACCGAATAGGCTGTGAGGTATGGAATAGACCAGCAGAAGAAGGATTGCTGCCGCAATGGTATATGCAGGGCGTTCACGCTTGCGGTTCATTACAACGGCTAATATCCATCCGATAATTGCAATAAGTGTCTTATTATCAGTAAGATCCCAGCCAAACGGTACCCCTGTCCATAACTCGCCGAAGGCATATTTCTGCACTAACGGACCAAGGATCATTCCTCCGGCCAGTAGCAGCCAGAGAGCCCAGCGGCCCTGTCTTCTCTGCTCACTTCTGCCGAAGGCGGCTGTGAGGCCTGCCAGGTTCGAGAGCAGCATAGCTAAAAACATGATCAGAATATGCGGTATCATGACAAATGCCGGCACATCGCCCTTGAACCTTATCAGTACCGGTTCATCCCTTTTTATGGGTATCTCACTTCCCGAAGGTGTGGTAAGAGTGATAAAATATTCAAGTTTTCCTGCCGCGGGCTGGGAGGGAAGCTCACCCAAGAGATTGTTCCCGTCCCGGTGCATGTCTGAAGCAGTCCACTCCTTATCCATCCGGAACCTCCTGTAATAAATCTTTCCGGTAACGGCGCCGGGAATTTCGAGGCTGATTGTGCAGGGATGTGTATTTGTCTGGCTCCTCTTGAGGCTTATGTCATATTCTGTGCCTTCGATGGCAACTGACGCTTTGACCGGATATGTCGGACCGGTCATTCTCTGATACATTGCAGCCGCAATCGTAATCAAAACAGCTATTATCCAGAAGAGTGTCTTTTTCATTTATGCTGACTGATCTGTAGTACTACAACTGAATAAGCAAAAGCTCGTGTTTTCCGTTACGCAGTACGTCAACAGTGACTGCCTGCCCGTGTTTCAGCTGACTGAGCCTGAAGGTATAGTCTTCAATATTATTCACAGGCTTATTATCAAGAGCAACAATAACGTCTCCCTTGATCATTCCGCCCAGTGCAGCCGGTCTTCCGGGAAAGACAAAGTCAGCTCTCAGACCGTTCTTCACATTGCCGGCGACGTCAGGCATGATTCCCAGTGTGACGCCCCTGCGACGCAAAACTGTCTGGGAAGGCCCCTTCGGACCAGCGTCCTGAAAAGCCAGTCTGGCGGGCTCATTTGCGGCATCGGCCACCACCCTGTAAATAAGATTGCCTAATCTGACCATACCGTCATAATTAAGCTTGTCATAGGTGTCAGACGGGGTATGATAGTCGAGATGCAGACCGGTAGTAACGAAAAGAACAGGTATGTTTTTACTATAGAAAGAAGAATGATCGGACGGACCGTATCCTTCTTCGGTGAAGCTTAGGCTGAGCAGGGTGGTGTCATTGACTGATTTTACAGTATCACGAAGTCCTGCTGCAGTTCCTACGCCACCCACCTGCACCCCGTTTCCCTCTTTCATCCGTCCCACCATATCGAGGTTCACCATCAGGTCGACAGATGCGGGATTGATGCCCATGTTTTCGACGAAATACTTCGATCCAAGCAATCCCAGCTCTTCGCCGGTGAAAGCGACGAACAAAATGCTGCGGGCAAATCCCCCTTTCACCGCGGTAAGTTTCTCTGCCAGCTCTATCATCAGGGCAACGCCGGAGGCATTGTCGTCAGCTCCGTAATGAACCGCAACAGTATCCGGTGTCCTGCTTCCTGATCCGGGTCCTCCCATACCGAGGTGATCATAATGCGCACCAACAATGATATATTCATCTTTCCGGGTTGTGCCTTCAAGGGACATAACCACATTTGCAGCGACGGCATTCTTAGCCACGACCTCTGCCATACCGTCTGCTGTCGAACCGGTAATGAAGCTGTCAGGTTTGAGTTCTGATCCTGCTTTCTTTTCAAGCTCTTTTATAGTTTTTCCGGCAGGTTTCAGAATAGCATCTGCTATATTTCTTTTGATCTGCATTACAGGAATTCCTGCACTGCTCACGCCCCTTGACGTTTTGTCAAGGTTATCGGCCGCATCCCAATCCTCACCTGATACGAGGAGTGCCCCTGCGGCTCCGTTCTCCCTGGCAGACAGCACCTTCACCCGGTCAGAGGCCAGAGTGTTATAGGATGAGGCAGCAGGATTGGCATCAGGATATCCGCGCATCATCAGAGCCCATTTACCCTTTAAATCAATATCTCTGAAGTCATTCCATTTCATAGAATCGTTTGCTGCCATAAAGCCATATCCACAGAAGACTACTCCGGCATTAAGCGAGTCGTTTGCCGTGAGAGCCAGCGGAACAAAGTCGGTCCCGGGAACCAGCACATTACCATTTATTGCAAGCCTGTTCGCCTTGCCGCTCTCGGCTGAAACGTTTACGTCAAATCTTTGCAGGCCGTCACCGATATATGGCTGCAGTTTTGCTTTGCTTAGCTGCCTTCTTATATAGGATGCCGCTATGGTGTCGAGTCCTGTTCCCGTCCCCCTTCCGGCAAAATCATCACTGGCAAGGCGCGAGGTGATATCCATGAGCTCATCCCGGGTTATTGTTGCGTTACGGTTTGTTATTGCACACGAACTAAGGAGAAGCGCTATGGAAGCACTTACTATAAAGCTATATCTCATATCAGATCTATTCAAATTTCAGAATGGCTTTTTTAATAATGGATATGGCATCGCGAAGCTGCTCTTCCGTGATAACAAGGGGAGGTGCGAACCTGATTATATGGCCGTGAGTGGGTTTGGCCAGCACACCCAGCTCCATCATGGCGAGGCATACATCCCATGCTTCCTTTCCGTTCTTTGGCCTTATAACGATGGCATTGAGAAGGCCTTTACCCCTTACGAGCTCGATCATGTTTGATTTAAGTGCCCTCATTTCGTCACGAAATATCTTTCCGAGCTTCTCAGCTTTCTCAGCAAGTTTTTCCTCTCTGACAACCTCGAGTGCTGCTATGGCAACTTTTCCTGCCAGAGCATTGCCGCCGAATGTTGATCCATGTTCGCCGGGTTTAATTGTAAGCATTATATAATCATCTGCAAGTACGGCAGAGACCGGCAGAACACCGCCTGAGAGTGCCTTGCCCAGAATGAGGATATCAGGTCTTACACCTTCATGGTCACACGCCAGCAGCTTGCCTGTACGGCCTATGCCTGTCTGCACCTCATCAGCAATGAAGAGAACATTCTTCTTCCTGCAGAGGTCGTAGGCCTTTTTGATATATCCTTCATCAGGAACGAAGACGCCTGCTTCACCCTGTATCGGTTCAACAAGGAAGCCGGCAACATCAGGATCAGCAAGAGCTTTCTCAAGGGCCGGGATGTTATTGTAAGGTATGGTTATGAAACCGGGAGTGAAAGGTCCGTAGTCCTTTCTTGCGTCCGGGTCTGTCGACATGGAAACGACTGTTATCGTGCGGCCGTGAAAATTGCCTTCACAAACAATGATCTTAGCCTGGTTCTCTCTGATTCCTTTTACAAGGTAAGCCCACTTTCGGCACAGTTTAAGGGCGGTCTCGTCTGCCTCAGCCCCGGTGTTCATTGGCAGAACCTTATCATAACCGAAATACTTTGTGATATATTCTTCGTATTCACCAAGGACAGAATTGAAAAAAGCCCTTGATGTGAGAGTAAGCTTACTGGCCTGCTCAACCAGCGCGGCGGTTATTTTGGGGTGGCAGTGACCCTGGTTAACTGCTGAATATGCTGATAAAAAATCATAGTAGCGTTTGCCCTCAACGTCCCATACATAAGGTCCCTGACCTCTGTCAAGCACAACCGGAAGGGGATGATAGTTATGGGCTCCGAATTTCTCTTCTCTCTCGATATAATCCTGAGGTTTCATATGCAAAAATTTTATGTTATTAATTATTTATCAGGGAGGACAATTTTACGAACCTTTTTCGACAAAAAGAAGCTTTGGAATCATGATTTTCCCTGGAGGAGGTCAGGTCTCTTCTTTTCGGTGTTCCGGACTGACTGTTCAAATCGCCATTTTTCAATTTCCGGAGTATTACCACCAATCAGAATATCAGGTACTTTCCATCCTCTGAAATCTGCAGGTCTGGTATAAACGGGAGGAGCAAGGAGGTTATCCTGGAATGAGTCTGACAGAGCAGAGCCGGAATCGGAAATAGCTCCGGGAAGAAGTCTCACAATTGCGTCTGTTATCACTGCTGCAGGCAACTCGCCTCCGCTGAGCACATAATCTCCGATCGATATCTCCATCGTGACAAGATGATCCCTGATACGCTGATCAATACCCTTATAATGACCGGCAAGAATGATGATGTTTTTTTTCATCGAAAGGTCATTGGCAATATGCTGGTTGAAAGCGATGCCATCAGGAGAAGTGTAGATGACCTCATCATAGTGGCGCTGAGAGGAAAGGTGGGTGATGCAATTATAGACTGGCTCAATCATCATAACCATTCCTGGGCCTCCGCCGAACGGATAGTCATCAACACTTTTATGTTTATCTGTCGAGAAATCGCGCAGGTTAATTATGTTGATTTCTGCTATACCTTTTGCCCTGGCCCTTTTGATTATCGATTCGTCAAATGGACTTCTCAGAAGTTCTGGCAATAATGTTATTATATCGATTCGCATAAAATTCTAATTGGTAAATCTAACATTGTTTTTTTGTATATTTGAATGCATTTATGCCAAAATAACAATCAATAAATTCAAAAATCATGGGAAAATTTGTGATCTCAAAAAGAAAAAACGGTGAGTTCCAGTTCAACCTTGAAGCAGGCAACGGTGAGACAATCCTTACCAGCGAAGGATATGCTTCAAAACCTTCATGCATGAATGGTGTCAAGTCAGTTATGAAAAATGCCGCTGAAGTAAAGAGGTTTGAAGCAAAGGTTGCAAAGAACGGTAAATTTCATTTTAACCTGAAGGCTACAAATGGCCAGGTAATTGGTTCAAGCGAATTATACGAAACACAAACCAGCTGTGACAACGGTATTGCCTCGGTGAAGAAGAATGCCGTTGATGCAAAAATTGACGATCAGACCAGATAAGCAACTTAATGATGTTATTAAACCCTGCCTCCCGTGGCAGGGTTTAATTTTTCCAATAGTCATAAATGGAATGCAGGAGCAGTTGCGGAGCCTGCTGTATAGTTCCGTCGATATCATCTCCTATACCCGGAATGCCTGGCGGCAAACCTTCAGGAGTGAGATGCATTCATCTTTCAGCTGATTACAGATGCGCATTATGGAACAAACCTGAAAGACCAAGGGTCTGCCTGGTATTCAGGGCTGAACCGGAATTCTGCGGCAGCGACCGGAAGGAGGCTATCTCAATACTGTCATCGCTGTTGTGATCAAAATTTTCCTGCCAATGATCTGGTAAAGCTGCAATAGATGGAAAAAATGACATTACTTTGGCTACATGTAAACCTTTGAACTAAAACTCCGTTAACTGAAACCATGAAAAACAAGATCATTCCCCAGGGTTATCTCTACACGAAAGGATACACAAATTACATATTTGTGCTCCTCTTCCTGCTATATATGTTTGATTATATTGACAGGTCGATTGTCACTTCGATGTTTGTTAATATTGAAAAGGATCTCGGGATAACGCATACCCAAAGCGGACTTCTTATGTCGGCGGTATATTGGGCAATAGTCCTGCTTACATTTCCTGTTTCAATACTCGTTGACAGATGGAACCGGACAAAAACGATCGGTATCATGGCAGTACTGTGGAGCTTAGCCACGGCATTATGTGCTCTTACCGGCAACTTTATGCAGCTGTTGTTTACAAGGGCTTTAATAGGAGTAGGAGAAGCAGGCTATGCTCCCGGCGGTACAGCAGTGATCTCAGGTCTTTATCCCGAGGATAAGCGATCAAGGATGATGGGCCTGTGGAATGCTTCAATACCTATGGGAACAGCCATTGGCGTACTAATGGGAGGTATTATTGCCACCAGGCTGGGGTGGAAGCATGCTTTCGGACTGGTGGCCCTGCCTGGACTTATTATAGCCGTGCTTTTCTTCTTTGTGAAAGACTACAAAACTGTCGATCTCTCTTTTACCGACAGTCAGAATAAAAAGACAAAGATGAAAGTAAATGATATCACTAAAGAATTCCTGTCCAGACCTTCTCTGATATTGACTTATTTCGGATTTGCTGCGGTTGTTTTTGTCTCAACCTCACTTATAACATGGCTTTCAACCTATTTCCACGTCACGCGTGACCTTCCCGTCGAGAAGGCAGGTTCGATGGCAAGTGCGGTAATGGTTCTGGCAATTGTGGGAGCACCTCTGGGAGGATACATTACCGACCAGTGGAGAAAAACGAACCTCAGGGCGCGCCTGTTACTACCGGCAATGACATCTCTTCTTTCGGCAGTCTTTCTGCTGATTGCGCTATGGTTCACTAAGGGAACTGTTCAGTATATCTTCTTCCTGTTGATGGGCGTGACGCTCACTGCTTTTGTCCCGGCTGCGGCTGCCGTAACGCAGGATGTCATACATGCAGGACTGAGGGCAATGTCATATGCCATTGCTGTCGTGGTGCAAAACCTTCTCGGAGCCTCTACTGCACCTTTTGTTATAGGCAAGCTCTATGACATATACGATATCAAGACAGCCCTGTCCCTTCTTCCCTTTATGCTTATGCTCGGAGCTATTCTCTTTTATACAGGTTCACATTTTTACCTGAAGGATCTTGGCAAAACAGCTAAAATAAAACTGGAGGCTGAGGTATAGATGAGAATTGCCCTGCTGGGATATGGCCGTATGGGCCGCGAGATTGAACAGGCTGCTGTCGCAGGTGGTCATACCGTGGTTTTAAGGACTGATATTCATAATGCAGCCGATTTCAACAATGTAACGGCTGAGAGATGTGATGTCGCCATTGAATTTACAGGACCCGGGGCAGCAGCCGACACAATCCTCAGAGCTCTTGTACTCGGCATTCCGGTAGTCTCAGGTTCGACGGGATGGCTGGCAAGATATGACGAAGTGACGCGTCTCTGTCTTGAAAAAAACGGCTCATTCATCCATTCATCGAATTTCAGCATAGGTGTAAATATTCTATTCAGGCTTAATAAAGAGCTTGCGCGAATAATGAATCTCCACCATGATTATCAGGTGTCTGTTGATGAAATGCACCATGCACAAAAGCTTGATGCCCCCAGCGGGACTGCTATAACTCTTGCAGGGGATATTGCGGGTCAGAACAGTGCGTATAACGGATGGTGCAAGGCAGAGGATATGACTGATCCGAAGAAAATAACAATTACGTCACACAGAGAGGGTACAGTACCCGGAATTCACACTGTGACCTGGGCATCGGATGCAGATAAAATTACCCTCAGGCACGAGGCGCTGAGCCGCAAGGGATTTGCTGCAGGAGCATTGCTGGCTGCGGGCTATATATCAACCCGCAGAGGGGTTTTTACAATGAATGACGTCTTAAATCTTTAATTATAATTAGATTTGCAGCCAAATAAAAGAAAGATGAATAAAATTCTCCAGAGCAAATACTTCAAATTTGGAATTGCGGCAGTCTTATATATCCTCTGGGTTATATGGCTTGGTAATTACTGGTGGCTGTTCGGTCTGCCGGTAATATTTGATATTTATGTGAGCAGGAAGGTGAACTGGACGTTCTGGAAAAAGCGTGAAGGTAAAAACAGCGTTGTCATTGAATGGCTTGACGCTCTGATATTTGCAGTTGTAGCGGTTACACTTATAAATATATTCTTCTTCCAGAATTACCGCATTCCCTCGCCTTCCATGGAGAAGACACTTCTTGTAGGCGATCATCTGGCAGTCAGCAAGTTAGCATACGGGCCTCGTATGCCCAACACCCCGCTGGCATTTCCGTTTACACAGAACACTATGCCTTTCTCGAATGGCAGAGCCAAGTCCTGGTCAGACCTGATACATCGCAAATACAAAAGACTTGCCGGTTTTGGTCATGTGAAGAATAATGATGTTGTGGTTTTTAATTTCCCTGCAGGAGATACGGTGTGTCTTGAAAATACTGCAGTAAGCTATTACGAGATTCTCAGAGAACGTGTTGAGATGCTTATAGCCGAGGATATCAGGGCAAACAGGAAACTGAAGAGCAAGGAGGAGTATAATTCTCTGGCCAGGCAGCTTGTATGGAGCGAGAACACAGTGATTTTCAGGCCTGTCGACCGTCGCGATAATTATGTAAAACGTTGCGTGGGAATCCCCGGTGATACGATCACAATAAAGAGCGGTCAGCTTTATGTGAATAACGTTGCCGTACCGGACAACGGAACACAGCAGACGGATTTTTATGTACGGACCAATGGTACACGTATAAACCCGAAGGCATTCGAGAGGATGGGCGTATCAAAATCAGATCAGTCGATGATGCTCTCAGGTACTGTCTATAAGCTCCCCCTGACGAAGGACAATGCAAAGGTGATATCAGGTTTTGCCAATGTCACAGGTGTTGAGCAGGAGGTAATGAGACCAGGGGAGTATGCGCCTTACATCTTTCCTCATGATCCCGGATACCGGTGGAATGAGGACAACTTTGGCCCTTTATGGATACCGGTAAAGGGAGCCACCATCAGACTTGATCTCTCGAACCTGAGCCTCTACACACAAATTATTGATATCTATGAAGAAAATGACCTGGAGGTAAAAGACGGTCTTATCTACATCAACGGTAAGCCTGCTGACAGCTATACCTTTAAAATGGACTATTACTGGATGATGGGTGATAACAGGCACGACTCTGCCGACTCACGGTTCTGGGGATATGTACCGGAGGATCATATCGTCGGTCGCCCGGTGATTGTATGGTTGTCTATGGACAAGGAAGGAACGGGACTTGGCAAGATAAGATTCAAGAGGTTCTTTAAAAGCGCACGATAAAAGAAAAGCTGCTCGCGCAGCTTTTTTTTATTCCTTCACTTTATCAACAATTGCCTTGAAAGCTTCGGGGTGGTTCATTGCGAGGTCGGCCAGGGTCTTGCGGTTGAGGGTGATACCCTTCCTGTCAAGCCCCCCGATAAATTCTGAATAGCTCATCCCGTAAAGGCGAACTCCTGCGTTGATCCTCTGTATCCACAAAGCCCTGAACTGGCCTTTCTTGTCTCTACGGTCACGATAGGCATAAGCGAGACCCTTCTCAAGCACATTCTTGGCGACACTGTAAACAGTGGCGTTGTTTCCGAAGTACCCTTTGGTCTGCTTGAAGATTTTCTTTCTCCTTGCCTTTGATGCTGGTGCGTTTGTTGCTCTTGGCATTTTCTTTACTCTTTTTCGGATGTAAGCGCCATTAAGGTCTTTTATGCTTCACATCCAGGTTAATAATTCAGTTGATTATCACACTGTCAGGCGGTTAACATTACTTTAACCCGAGAAGGAGCTGGACATTCTTCTTGTCAGCCTTGTCTACCATTCCGTCATAAGTAAGATTCCTCTTACGCTTGGTTGACTTCTTGGTAAGGATGTGGCTTTTAAAAGCGTGCTTACGCTTGATCTTACCTGTACCGGTCAAAGAAAATCTCTTCTTTGCACCCGGATTTGTTTTCATTTTTGGCATAATATAAATGTATGTATATAAAAAATTCTATTTCTTCTTCTTCGGAGAGAGGATGATGATCATCCTTTTTCCTTCCAGTCTCGGCATCTGGTCAACCTTACCATAGTCATCAAGGTCGCTTACAAAACGCGCGAGCAGTTTTTCACCCTGTTCCTTAAAGAGAATTGATCTTCCCTTAAAAAACACGTAGGCTCTGACCTTGGCTCCCTCTTCGAGGAAATTGATGGCATGCTTCAGTTTGAAGTTGTAATCGTGATCGTCAGTGTTTGGTCCGAAACGTATCTCTTTTACAACTATTTTCGCGGCATTGGCTTTAATCTCCTTCTGTTTCTTTTTCTGCTGATAAAGAAACTTCTGATAATCAACAACTTTACATACGGGCGGGTCTGCGTTGGGAGATATCTCAACAAGATCCAGTTCCATTTCGTCAGCGAGGCTGAGAGCATCATTGATGCTCATTACTTTCGGCTCGATGTTTTCACCCACAACCCTTACTGTTCTGGCTGTGATCCTGTTGTTAATCCGGTGTTCCGGTTCCGGTTTTCTTCCCGGCCTGGGCCTGGAAAAGATTGGTCCTGCTATGATTTGGTCCTCCAGTTAGGTTAATACTATGCTTTAATTCAATCTCTTAAATACCAATTTCTTTCGAAATCTCGTCTTTTATCAGGCTGATGAACTCATCAGGTTTCATAACTCCCTTATCGCCTTCACCTTGCCTTCTGACCGAGACCGTACCGCTCTCAACCTCTTTTTCACCTATCACGAGAAGGTATGGGATCCTCTTTAACTCATTATCCCTTATCTTCTTACCTATCTTTTCGCTCCTGTCATCAATCAGGGTGCGAATATCGGAATTATTAAGGAAATTCAAAATAGTTTTTGAATAATCGTTAAATTTTTCGCTGATTGGTAATATCACAGCCTGATCAGGGGTAAGCCATAAAGGGAATTTCCCTGCAGTATTTTCAATGAGCACGGCAACGAAACGTTCCATGGAACCGAAGACAGCCCTGTGTATCATCACCGGCCGATGCTTCTGGTTGTCGCTGCCCATGTATGTCAGTTCAAACCTCTCAGGGAGGTTATAATCAACCTGTATGGTACCCAGCTGCCATCTGCGCCCGATTGCGTCCCTGACCATGAAGTCAAGTTTGGGTCCATAGAATGCTGCTTCACCAATGGCGATGGAGGTGGTCAGGTTTTTCTCTCCGGCAGCTTCTATTATTGCTCTTTCAGCTTTCTCCCAGTTCTCATCCGAACCTATGTACTTCTCTTTGTTTGATGGGTCGCGAAGTGAGATCTGTGCTGTGAACTCATTGAAGCCGGCTATCTTGAAGATGTATTGTACAAGGTCAATGATGCTCTTGAATTCGTCTTTCAGCTGGTCAGGGCGGCAGAAGTGGTGGGCATCATCCTGAGTAAAGCTGCGCACTCTGGTGAGCCCATGGAGCTCGCCGCTCTGTTCATAACGGTAGACGGTGCCGAATTCGGCCATCCTGATGGGCAGATCCCGGTATGAATGTGGTGTGGCATTATAAATTTCGCAGTGATGTGGGCAATTCATGGGTTTAAGCATGAATACCTCACCCTCCTGCGGTGTTGTTATGGGCCTGAATGAATCAGCACCGTATTTCTCAAAGTGACCGGATGTCTTGTAAAGTTCTACACTGCCAATATGCGGTGTCGAAACCATCACATAGCCTCTCTCTTTCAAAACCCTGGTCATGAAGTCTGTCAGTCTCTGCTTCATGTCGGCTCCCTTGGGCAGCCATAGAGGCAGACCCATACCTACTTTCGGTGAGAAGGCAAAAAGTTCAAGCTCTTTTCCGATGCGCCTGTGATCACGCTTCCGTGCTTCCTCTATCATGACCATATATTCATCAAGCATCTTCTGCTTCGGGAAGGTAATACCGTAGATGCGTGTCATCATCTTGCGCTTTTCATTGCCTCTCCAGTAGGCACCGGCAAGGCTCAGGACCCTGATGGCTTTTATCGATGAAGTATCTGGCAGATGAGGCCCGCGACAGAGGTCAGTGAAGTTGCCTAGCCTGTATAATGTGATTGTGCCGTCCTCAAGCTCTGAGATAAGCTCGGTCTTGTATTCATCTCCCTTTTTTGTGAAGAGCTCCATTGCTTCTTTCTTGCTTACCTCATTGCGCACTATGGGACTGTTCTTTGCGGCAAGCTCCTTCATCCGGTCTTCAATAACAGACAGATCTGCGTCAGTGATAACTTTGCCTTCACCCGGGTCGACATCATAATAGAAACCGCTCTCTATTGCCGGGCCTATACCGAACTTTATACCCGGATACAGTGATTCCAAAGCTTCTGCCATCAGGTGAGCCGAAGAGTGCCAGAACGCATGTTTTGCCTCAGGGTCATCCCACTTGTGCAGTTTCAGAGTTGCGTCAGTGTCAATAGGGCGGGAGAGATCGCGCAATTCACCGTTTACCGTCGCAGCGTAGACATCAGCGGCCAGCCTCGGGCTGACAGACACGGCTACTTCATAGCTGCTGATACCTTTCTGATACTCCCTGACAGAGCCGTCGGGGAATGTTATTCTGATCATTAAATCTGAATTAAAATTAGTTTGCAAAGATAACTAATTTTTGCATGCCAATGTCCATGCCTTTTTTGGGACTTGACAGTTATCAGTTTTTTATGTAAATATCATGGCACAGATTTTGGATTTGATATAACAGTACCAACACACGGCAGTCATGAAAAGAATGATGTTTTTATCGGCAGTAGCAGCTATAATGCTCAACTCATGTGACATACAGCCTGACGCTTATTTCTATACAGATAAGGTCACCGCTGAAGTTGGTGAGAATATCTTTTTCACCAATGCTTCAAATAATGCAACAGACGTTGCATGGGACTTTGGTGACGGCACCTGGTCCGATGCATTTAATCCTGTTCATTCATATTCCGGTTCAGGTACATTCACGGTGGTATTGACCGCTTACTCTTCATCCGGTAATGTCGATAAAAGTTATCTTGACATTGAGATAACCTCACCCACCATGCTTGAGGTAGAGGTGCTTGAGTGGTACGACCAGTACCCTGTGGAAGGCGCAAGCGTGATATTGTACCCTTCCGAAGCTGACTGGGACAATGAGACCAATGCAATAGTCGAAGGATTTACCAATACGGAAGGTAAAGTGATATTCACCAATCTGGGACCGTATGTCTATTATGTTGATGTATGGCATGCCACCTATAATAACTATACTCTGAGGAATGAAGACGTCGGTTTCATAATGACGGACAAACTTCAGAAGAATGAGTTAAATGAGTTCATCGCCTGGGTTGACTATACCGGGACAAAGGGCGCTGCAATGCGCGACAGAAAGCAACTCCTGCCTTTAAAGAACAGGTCCTTTGCGACGACGGTGAAGAAATAGTTCTGATCAATTATAAAAATTTTTATCACCTGTTTCCATGTAATAAATTTCGTTAAGTTTGTGTGTTAACAAACCTAATCGAAAGAATCACATGGATACAAAATTTGCGCTTGGCGGGATAGACTACCTGGTTATGGCAGTCTATTTCCTCTTTGTTCTTGGCATTGGGTGGGCCCTGAAAAAGTACATGAAGAATGCTTCAGCCTTTCTCGAGGCTGGCAGGTCAATCCCAGCCTGGGTCGCTGGTCTGGCGTTCATCTCCACCAACCTTGGAGCACTTGAGGTGATGGGCATGACAGGATCCGGCCTCAAGTACGGAATGCTCACCACTCATTTTTACTGGATAGGCGCTATTCCCGCAATGGTCTTCCTGGCACTTTTCATGATGAGGTTCTATTACGGCTCCAAAGCCAGATCAGTGCCTGAGTATCTTAAGCTTCGTTTCAACGAAAAGACCCGCGGTCTAAATGCAATTCTCTTTGCTGTTATGACCGTCCTTGCATCAGGTATCTCGATGTATGCACTGGCTTTACTTCTTGAGAATGTCCTCGGATGGAACTTTAATATTTCTCTTTTTGCTTCGGCAGCAATAGTACTTGCATACACCTATCTCGGTGGTCTTTCTTCAGCCATTTATAACGAGGTGCTTCAGTTCTTCATCATAGTGATCGGCCTTATGCCTATGGCGATACTTGTCATGAGCGATGTAGGCGGATGGAACGGACTGCAGACCAGCCTGGCGCCTATTGTTGAGGGCAAGGGATTTGCCGGAGACGCATGGACATCAACCTGGAAATACACAGCCTCAGCCTCAGGTAACCCGCTCGGTGTTGCATGGTATGGCATTTTTGCTGGCCTGGGATTTGTTCTCTCTTTCGGATATTGGTGCACTAACTTCCTGATCGTTCAGCGTGCAATGGCCGCTGAATCCATGACTGCTGCACGTAAAGTGCCACTTATCGGAGCCATACCAAAGATGTTCATCCCGTTTCTTATTATCGTTCCGGGTATTGCAGCTCTTGTCCTGATGAATGATCCTCTGAAAGGATTTGCCCTGCCGCTGAATAATGCCGGTCAGCCTATCTATGACTACACCATAATAATGCTCCTGAGACAATACCTGCCGGCAGGCGTGCTGGGTCTCGGCGTGACTGCCCTGCTCGCATCCTTCATGTCAGGGATGGCCGGCAATGTGTCAGCATTTAACACCGTGTGGACCTATGATATCTACCAGAGTTATATCAGGCCGGTCACAGGAAACAAGGATGCTGATGACAGACACTATCTCAAGGTTGGAAAGATGGCTACCATATTTGGTGTGCTGGTAAGTATTGCCGCCGCATATATAGCCAGTAAGTTCGGGAACATAATGGACTTCCTTCAGACTATCTTCTCAATGATCAATGCACCTCTCTTTGCAGTGATCTTCCTGGGGATGTTCTGGAAACGGTCTACCGGTAACGCAGCGTTTACCGGCCTCCTTGGAGGCTTCCTCATTGCGTTGTTGCATCACGGACTATCAGTACCCGAGGGAGCTACCACGCTCGTCAAGGGAGGATGGATCGCACCGCTGATTACTTATCCTGTTGAGATGGCTCAGAATTTCTGGACAGCCATTTACGCATTCTCGACTGCAACATTGCTGACTGTCATTTTATCACTTCTTGCGAAGCGCACCAAGACTGATGATGAGCTCAACGGACTGGTTTATTCAATGACCCCGAAGCTTGATGACAGTGCTGTTTTATGGTATAAGAGACCATGGTTCCTGGCTGTTATAGTAGGAATAATTATGATAGTGCTTTCAATATTGTTCTGGTAACCTAAAATATTAATATCATGTTAGATATACGATTTCCAATTGGACTCATGTTTTCTATTTTCGGGTTGATTATAACCATTTACGGTTTGGCCACAATAGGTCATGATGCGATGTATGTCCGGTCGCTGGGCGTGAATGTTAACCTGATCTCAGGCATCTGTACTCTTACATTTGGTCTGGTCATGCTCTTTTTCTCTGACCCTGTCAGGAAACTGCTGAAGAAGAAAAATGTGTGACCGGATTGTCAGGAAAAAGCTGCGGAAGCAGCTTTTTTTTTACAGTTTGTCCGAGAATACTGACGGAGGAAGTGACCGAAGATTGTATCTCGAAGCCATTACCTCACCATATGCTCCGGCAGAGCGAATTGCTATCAGATCACCACGTTTGGTTTCCGGCAGTTCGATAAACTTGCCAAAGGTGTCGGTTGTTTCGCATATGGGCCCGGATACCGTATATTTTTTCTCCTTTAATTCTGAGGTGAGATTATCAATGCGATGGTAGGCATGATAGAGTGCCGGTCTCATCAGCTCTGTCATACCGGCGTCAAGGATTACGAATGTCTCCCCGGCACCTTCCTTTACGAACAAAACGGTGGATATTAGAGAACCGCATCCGGCAGTAAGTGATCGGCCGAGCTCAAAAGAAATGGTACTCCGTATCCTTTTATCAAGGTGATCACGGAAGATATTAAAGAATTCGGCAAAAGGCGGCATAAGATCAGGCTCAGTGTAACTTACTCCCAATCCTCCCCCCACATTAATGTCAGCAGGCTCAAACCCCCTGTCTGTGAACCACTCATACAGCTCGTTCACCCTTGAACAGAGATTCCGGTAAACATGGAGGTCTGTGATCTGAGATCCGATGTGGAAATGAATCCCTGCGTAACTAATACTCTTAAGATGGGGAAGGAGAGATGTTACTTTATCCAGATCAATTATCCTTATTCCGAATTTGTTTTCGTCTGTTCCGGTTGTGATTTCCCTGATGGTATGGGCTTCAATATTTGGATTGATGCGTAAGGCCACTCTGGCTATCATGCCCATTCGGCCGGCTATCTCATTTATGACTTCCAGCTCTTCAACAGACTCGCAGTTGAAACATTTTATCCCGAGTTTCAGCCCTGTCTCTATCTCCCGATCACTCTTGCCAACTCCTGCGAAGACAGTCTCTGCGGCCGGAAAGCCACAGCTAACAGCATGCTCAATCTCATTTCCGCTTACGCAGTCGGCCCCGAAACCATACCCTGAAATTTTTTTCAGAATTACAGGATTGAAGTTGGCCTTGACAGCATAATGAACCTTGAAGCCTCTGTCAGCCGCTTCTCTGGATGCGATGGAGAGTGTCTCGCACAGCACATCCATATCGTAATAATAAAAAGGTGTATTGTGCCTTCGTAGTCGCTCTGTAATCTCTTTACTGAATATCATCTTCCGGGAATAAGTTTAAACTCAGCGATTGAAGCGCTACTGTCTTGTCGCTTGAATTAATAAGGATCGATACGCTGTTTCCGCTTCCGCCGTATGATATCATCTTGACAGGTATGGTATTGAGTGCCTCAAATATCTCCGGTGCAGAACCGACCCTGTCCGGACGAAAATCGCCGACGACACAGATAATGGTCTGCTCTTTCTCGACCTCCACCACTCCGATAGAGCTAAGCGCTTTCACAATTTCGTCCAGGTATGTAGAATTGTCAATGGTAAGGGAAACGGATACTTCAGACGTGGTGATCATGTCAATCGGTGTTTTGAAACCTTCAAATACCTCAAAGATCCTTCTCATAAAGCCATAAGCCATCAGCATACGGTCAGACCGGACCCTCAGGACTATGACGCCGTCTTTTGCCGCCACAGCCTTGTAATCTTGCCGGATTGATACTGAAGTGATGAGCGTTCCTTCATCGGATGGCTCCATAGTGTTTTTCAGCCTTACGGGGATGTTTTTCATCCTGGCCGGATTGATACTTGAGGGATGCAGAATCTTGGCGCCGAAATATGCAAGCTCTGCTGCCTCGTCAAAGGAGAGATTCCTTATGACCCTGGTATTCTTAACAAATCTGGGATCATTGTTATGGAAGCCGCTTATGTCTGTCCATATCTGTACCTCTTCCGCCTCTGTCGCTGCACCAATAATTGTAGCACTATAGTCACTGCCACCCCTGCGGAGGTTATCCGTCTCTCCGTAGGCATTCCTGCAGATGAATCCCTGGGTGATGATGATCTTCTCATCGTTCACTGCTGCCAGCTCACGTTTCAGGTTCTCCCTGATATAGAAATAATCAGGTTCACCGTCCTTGTCAATACGCATGAAATTCAGGGCCGGGATCAGCACTGAAGGAATGCCGATCTCTGAAAGAAGAAAATGAAGGTAAGCGGTTGATATCAGCTCTCCGCGCGCCAGTATCCGTTTCTCATTGTGCCTGCTGTATTCTTTTGAGAACAAGCTGTCAACGTATCCGAAATGTTCATCTACAAGATCATGCGCCTTTGAGGACCATGTTTCTGAAGAAAAAAGAGCATCAGCCACTGCATGATATTGTTTACGCATGGCTTCGCACTTTATCCCGGAGGCTTTCTTTTTACCTTCCGAGAAGAGTTGTGACATGTCCACCAGTGCGTTGGTAGTGCCTGCCATGGCGGACAATACAACTATCTTTTTTGTATTGTCGTTTATCAGGGGAATAAGAGCCCTGAAACGCTCAGCCGATCCGACTGAAGTGCCCCCGAACTTATATACTTTCATTTTTTAATCAGGTCAACCTTAAGCTGCAAAGTCTCATTTGCCGGGGTCAAATATAAATAAAAGTGATACTCGTGATTAAATATTTTCTCTCTTTTCTCCAAAGAAGGTTGTTGTCAAAAAAAAATCTTTAATTTTGCAGCCGCATTGAAAGACATATCTTTCCTGCGCCCAGATGGCGAAATTGGTAGACGCGCTAGTTTCAGGGACTAGTGTCAGCAATGATGTGCAGGTTCGAGTCCTGTTCTGGGCACCACCCGCACCGCCCAGGTGGTGAAATTGGTAGACACGCCAGCTTGAGGGGCTGGTGCTGGTAACGGTGTGCAAGTTCGAGTCTTGTCCTGGGCACAAAAAAAGCTGCGATTGCAGCTTTTTTAATTTACGATTTACGATTAGCGAATTATTGAATTATCGCGTCATACGCTGCCTGAAGTATCTTTCCGCGGATCAGCATATCAGAAAGCTTGTTGTTATTGCGTGTCGGATAGACACGGTTGCTGAGAAAAACATAGGACAGTTCGGCTTCAGGGTCAACCCATACCATTGTGCCGGTAAAACCCGTATGACCAAAGCTCGCCGGAGAAGCCGACCTGCATGGGTAGATCTCCTCAGGGGGTATGGTATCATTTGGAAGCATTGGCTTGTCAAAGCCCAGTCCCCTTCTGTTACCATTTTCGGGAAACTGAACACGGGTATATTCCTTAATTACTCCGGGACTGAGTATTCTCACACCTCCATATTCACCGCCCCTCCTGTACATCTCCATAAGCTTCATCAGGTCATTGCCCGTTGCGAAGAGGCCGGCATGTCCCGATACTCCGCCAAGCATGGCAGCGCCCTCATCATGCACAGTCCCTCTCAGGAGCTGCTTCCTGAAAAGTGAATCGTACTCTGTTGGTACTATACGCTCCCTGGGATACTTCTCAAGCGGATTGTAAGTGATATTGAAAGCGCCAAGAGGCCGGTAAATGTTTGCGGGTGCAAACCTGTCAATGGTCGTGTCGGTCAGGTTCTCAATTATCTCTGCGGCCAGGATAAATGTCAGGTCTGAATATATTAGTTCTTTCTGTCCTGTCTTGCTGTCGCGTATCTCCCTGAAGATCTCCTTAATATAATGTCTGTTAATATATAGTGAATCGGTAACGGGAAGAGCAAACTTTTTGTTCTCCCTGTCGCTGAAGATGTCTTTTTTAAAGGTACTGTCCTCTTTTAAAGTGTTTTTCCAGAAAGGTATCCACGATATCAGTCCAGCCTGATGGGCAAGCATATCGCGAAGGCGCATGTCACCTTTGTCCGAGAATCTGTACCAGGGGAGGTAATACCCGAGGGTCTTGTCAGGATCGAAAAGCCCGCGGTCATCGAGAAGCATAAGAGATGGTGTCGCAGCCGACACTTTGGTTACAGAGGCAAGATCCCAGAGGTCATTCTCATTTACAGCCTCGGTACTGTCATAAAGATGAAATCCATAACACCTGTTGAGAACAACAATACCTTTCCGGGCGATCATTACCTGGCACCCGGGGTATGCAAGCGAGTCCAGTCCTGTCCTGACAATCGAATCTACTCTGCTGTTCAGAATTTCTGAGGAGAGGCCTGCATTTTCCGGGAAACCGTACTGCAGCCTGAGACTGCCGGGCGTCTTGATGCCAAAACCTTCTTGGTACTCTGCGCTGACCGTCACCGGAAGCCTGCCTGACGCTCCAAGTGCACCGAAGACGACCTGAACTGCGGTCTGTTGCGCATACGTATTATCCTGGTAGGCTATAAGCAGGGCAGAGGGTTTTGTTTCTAAATCAAGCTTTGCTATTCCATAGGGATTGCCGAACCATAAAATCACTGAACCTTTGAGCTCCGTCAGCCGGCTGATAACACTCCTGAGCAACGGAGTTATGCCGAAGGAAGAGGAGGGTTTCTGCTCAAGGGCACAGATCCCTGAAATGACGATATCATAATCCTTCAGCCTTGAATAAACATACTCGGCAGCCTGCTGATTCTCCGGGTCAATAAAAAAGTGATCTGCATTCGTGTACCTGTCCGTCATTCGCTGGAACTCAGTCATAGCAAGCCTGTTAACTGCCACAGTTGCTATCCTGACCTTATCCAGCCGTCCTACAGGAATTAGGTTGTTATTGTTTTCTATCAGTGTCATTGCGCCGGCATAAAGATCTCTTATCAGCGCAGGGTGTGCAGAGGCCGGGATTACAAGAGTTTTCCCCGGAGAGGCCTCCTCACCTTTACTTGCCGCTAACAGCCAAAGCTTTGCAGCAAGCACTTTTGCACATCTTGACTCTATTTCATCGACGCCTATCTTGTTTTTCTCCACCCTTGTGGCTATTTCATTTATGGCTTTTAAAGGGTCAGTGGAGTATTCAATTACATCATTTCCGGCTTTAAGGGCTTCTGCGTCAGCAACGCCGGAAGGATAGGTCAGGGTTGCGCCGGCCATATTCATTGCATCGGTAAGAATCAGACCGTTATAACCGATCCCTTTTCTGAGCAGTCTGGTGATAACCTTGCGGGAAAATGTAGCCGGCAGGCGTGGTGTGGCATCCAGCGCAGGCACACTGATATGAGCGCTCATCATGCACCCAATGCCTTCAGCCGCAAGGCGCCTGAATGGCACAAGTTCAACAGTATCAAACCGCTGACGGCTTCCTGTAATGACGGGGAGACCTGTGTGAGAATCCACATTTGTGTCTCCATGACCCGGGAAATGCTTTGCGCATGCCATGATACCATTATCCTGCAAGCCTTTCATATACATAGTAGCTTTATCAGCGACTTTTAAGGGATCTTCTCCGAATGAGCGGTAGTTAATTACCGGATTCATCGGATTATTGTTGACATCGGCCACCGGCGCCAGGTTGAGGTTTACCCCAATCTCGCGGCACTGCCAGGCTATTGCAGCCCCCATCCTGTAAATGAGCGAGTCATTCTGGACAGCACCAAGGGTCATCTGGTAAGGAAAGTCCTCAACATCCTTCAGCCTCATTCCTGTTCCCCACTCGGCATCCTGCGCAATAATGAGAGGGATTTTTGTTATGGAATCCAGCCGCCGTGTAAAATCTATCTGGGCAGCAGATGTACCTTCAAAGAAAATCACACCACCGATACCGTGGTCAGCCACCAGTTCCTCCACCTGTCTGTAGTTATCTCCGGTCTCACCGGCCCATGCCGGAACCCAAATGAGCTGCGCAATCATTTCCCTGACAGTCATGGTGTTGAGTATGCTGTCAACTCTTCTGTCATCAAGATACCTCAGCCAGGGCACAGGATCTTCAACAGCCACTACTCTCTGCAGCGGCATAGAAAGCATGATCAGCAGCATAAGAAGTAATTTGTATTTTTTCTTCATGGGTCACAGACATTTGAGGTCAACCAAAAATAGTACTTTTCTTTGTCATTATTTTTTCCGGTGATTAGTTCCAAATTGTTATTTTTACGAAGCTAAAATCAGAGTTATGGCGGTTTCAATGACATCCCAGAAGAATGGCAAAGGCCAATCCGGCAGGCTATTGTCACTTGATGTTTTCAGGGGCATGACGGTAGCATTCATGATTATTGTGAATACTCCGGGCACATGGAGTCATGTTTATGCTCCTCTCAGGCATGCACCATGGCACGGTTGCACTCCCACAGACCTTGTATTTCCTTCATTTCTTTTTATCTCGGGTGTGGCAATGTGGTACTCGCTCCGCAAATATAACTTTGAGTTTTCGGGTCCTTCGCTGTTCCGTATCCTGAGAAGGGTGGCACTTATATTTCTTGCCGGACTGTTCCTTAATATCTTTCCCCGTTTTGTCCGTGACTATGACACGCTGCGCATCATGGGTGTGCTTCAGAGAATTGCACTGGCATGGGGACTGGGTGCAGTAATAGTGCTGCTGGTAAAGCGTAATTATATATGGGTCATCACATTGGTCATACTGCTGGGCTATTGGGCGCTGTTGTATTTCTTCGGGGGAAGCGACCCGTACTCACTTGAAGGAAATTTCGGCCGGCAGGTTGACATGAAAATTCTGGGAGAGAATCATCTTTATAAGGGCTTCGGGGTACCCTTCGACCCGGAGGGTCTGCTGAGCACTATACCTGCGGTGGCAACAGTGCTTCTCGGTTTCATGACCGGAAACCTTATCAGCAGCTTCGGAACATCATGGAAAACCGCAGGCTGGCTTGCAATCATAGGAGCGGCACTGATCGGAACAGGACTGTTGTGGGGACAGTATTTCCCGATAAACAAACCTATCTGGACCAGCTCATATGTTCTGTATGCAGGTGGCATAGGAATGATGATACTGGCTCTTCTGTTCATTATCGTCGATATCTGGGGCTTAAAAGGATGGACAGGATTCTTCAATACGTTTGGTACAAATCCACTCTTCACATACCTGCTGGCAGGTATCTGGACAAAGACCATGCTTAACATCAAAATAGGGGAGGTAACGCTCTATAACTGGATATTCACACATATCTGCAGCCCGCTCTTTAACGAACAGAAGATTGCCAGCCTGATGTTCGCAATAATGCAGGTTTTAATTATCTGGGCATTTGGATATATACTGTACCGAAAAAAGATAATCATCCGGTTCTGATGGATATAAGGACAACCGTTGAACAAGCCTTTTTGAGATGGAGAGGTACGGCGCCCGGAATCATAACACGGCTACCTCAGTCAGGCTCTGACAGAGTCTATTTCAGGCTGTTACAGGGAGATGAACATGTTGTCGGGGCCTATAACCCTGGCCGGGATGAAAATGATGCTTTTGTTGGCTTTTCAAATCATTTCAGATCAAAAGGATTACCTGTACCTGAGATATATGTTTATTATCCTGAAGAGAAAGTCTATTTCCTTGAAGACCTCGGTGACTCCAACCTTTTTACATGGCTGGCACAACGCTCTGATGAAGAACGTTTTAACTCAGATACAGAAGCGTTATTCATGACTATTGCATCTGACCTCGTGCGGATACAGACGGAAGGTATTATGGGACTCGATCTTTCCCTGTGTTATCCGCACCGCAGTTTCGACAGGCAGAGCATGGTGTGGGATTTGAATTACTACAAATACATGTTCCTGAAACTCATTGGTGCCCCATTCAATGAGATAAAGCTCGAACGTGACTTTGAATCGCTCACAAATTTTCTTCTTGAAGCAGGGCAGGAGTATTTCCTCTTCCGCGACTTCCAGACGGCCAACATAATGATCAGGGATGGCAAGCCATGGTATATTGACTACCAGGGAGGCAGGCTCGGAGCACCGCAATATGACATCGCCTCACTTATCTACGATGCCAAGGCCTATATACCCTCCAACATCAGAAATAAGACACTTGAGCATCACCTTAATCTCTTCGCAGCCGCAACAGGAAAGTCAAGAGAATCACTGTCAAGGTATTCCGGTGCATTTACTCTTATCAGGCTGATGCAGGCCCTGGGTGCATTCGGATTCAGAGGTCTTCATGAGAACAAGCCAACTTTCACCGAGAGCATCGTGCCTGCGGTTGAACTGATGAATGATCTTCTGGCCGGGGAACAGGTAAAGATTGACCTCCCTGAACTTAAAAAAGCCTCCGAGGCAGTACCTCTTCAGAGAAAATACCGCATCCTTTCACACTATGCCGATATTGTGAAGATTAATATTGAGAGCTTTTCATATATTAAAGGGAAGTCAGTCAATTATGACAGCGGTGCTGGCTTTGTGTTTGACTGCCGTGGCCTTCGTAATCCTGCGACGATTTTAGACCTGAGTGAGCTTACCGGATTGGATCCGGAGGTGGTTGAGTTTTTCGGAAACGATGACGAAGCTGTTGCTTTCGTGGGCGACTGTACGAACATTATCCGCAATTCGCTTCCGATGATGAGAAGAAAGGGCATACTTGATATTTTTGCTGCCTTCGGTTGCATCGGCGGACACCATCGTTCCGTATGGTGTGCTTCCAGGGTTGCAGCAATGCTTTCGGCAATGCCGGGAGTGACTGTGACGGTAAACCATAGGGAGCTCGGCAAATGAAAGCAATGATCTTTGCTGCTGGCCTTGGCTCACGTCTTGGTGAACTGAGCAGGGAAAGACCTAAGGCTCTGGTAGATATTAATGGCAAAACTGCCTTGCGCCTGGCTACTGAGAAACTTGTCGCAGCAGGTTTTGACGATCTTATAGTCAACATACATCATCATCCGGCTCTCATGATGGAGGAGATAGAGAAACTCCGCAGCGAAGGTCACTCTGTCACTGTGTCAGATGAAAGTGAAGAGCTTCTTGACACTGGCGGAGGTCTTCTGAAAGCCCGTAACTTTTTCGATGGCAAACCATTCATCTGTTATAACGTTGATATCTTCACTGATCTTGATATCAGAAATATGTATAATCAGCACCTCGCCTCCGGAGCTCTGGCAACACTGGCTGTGAGGCACCGGCCGGGCAACAGGTTTTATCTCGTCGATAACTCCGGCAGGATACGTGGATGGCGAAACATAGCTACCAAAGAAGAGATAATCACTGTCGGCAGCAGCAGAGGGCTCGAAGAGACAGCTTTCTCAGGGATACATGTTCTCTCTCCTGAAGTATTTGATATGATGCCTGCCGGAATATACTCTATGACATCACTTTACCTGATGCTGGCTGGTAAAAACAGAGTAATGACCTATCTTCATGATGAAGGTTACTGGTTTGACTGCGGTACACCAGCCAATCTTGAAAAAATAAGAGACTACATCAGCAGGCTGGGCTGATATCAGTTCTTCCAGAAAGACTTTTCGAAGGAGATTACATCCATTTCTTTCTTCTTAGGAAAAGCACTCCCAATGTAGCCAGGATAGCAGAACCACCAAGGATGAAAAAGAAAGCGCTCATGTTGTTTTCAAGCCTGTTTGGGATATTCATGCCAAATATACTGGCGATGAGCGTAGGGATCATTAATAATATTGTGATAATGGTGAGTGACTTCATCACAATGTTGAGGTTGTTCGAGATGACTGAAGCGAATGCATCCATCATACCGCTCTGAATGTCGCTGTAAATCTTTGCCATCTCGATGGCCTGCCTGTTCTCAATAGTGGCCTCATCCAAAAGATCGGAAGAAAACTCATAGTCGCGTATCCACTTTGAGTTCTTCAGCTTGAGCATCATCATCTCATTCGATCTCAGTGATGTCGTGAAATAAACAAGGCACTTTTCCATCTTCAGAAGTCTGTGCAACTCCTGGTTGCGGGTCGATTTTTCCAGATCCTGCTCAATCATGGCAGTCTGATTGTTTATCTGCTTCAGATACCTGTGATAAAACATCGTGGTCCTCAGGAAAAGATGAAGAATAAGGTCGATCTTCGTCTCAATCAATATTCCCTTACCGCTGCGGCTGAAGAAATCGTCCAGCACTTCATTGTTCCTGTGACATATGATTACGAGGTTATCCTTCTCCAGGACTATCCCGAGAGGTATGGTGGTGAAGGGGAAACCGTTGGACTGATTCTGATATGGAATGCGGTAGATCATCAGCAGGATATCATCCTCTATCTCCATTCTCGATCTCTCGTCAACATCAAGTATGTCCGCAAGGAAATCGTCAGGCACCTTAAGGGTGGATTTAAGTATCCCTATCTCTGAAGGAGTAGGATCAGTGACGTTGACAATGCAGCCCTTATCAAAACTGTTTAACGGAAGGAGACCGTTCGGGATCATCTGCCAATAAGTAATCATTATAATACCTCCTCTTTTTATATCCACAGAGGTACCTGTTGCCAGATTACCTCAGCAGAAAGAATTAAAAAAACGGCTCGCGTGATAATCGTCCATAAAAGACAATAATTTTATATGTCTGCAAAAATATAACTTTTCGGAGATACAGCATCTGAGGGCAAAAAAAATGTTTCAAAAAAATTAACTTTGTGCGGACCTTTTAAAAAACAGTGATGGGAAAAGTGTTAGTTATCGGCGCAGGAGGCGTCGGCACAGTGGTAGTCAATACGATGGCCAGACTGCCTGAAGTCTTTACTGAAATTATGCTGGCAAGCCGCACAAAATCAAAGTGCGACGCGATTGCTGAACGCATCGGTAACAACAGGGTAAAGACAGCACAGGTTGATGCCGACAATGTACCTGAACTGGCAGAACTTATCAGATCCTGCAAACCTGATATTGTCGTAAATGTTGCTTTACCCTACCAGGACCTTCACATAATGGATGCATGCCTTGATACAGGCGTTGCATATCTTGACACTGCCAACTATGAGCCGCCGGAAGAAGCCAAATATGCATATTCATGGCAATGGGCATACAAAGACCGTTACCAGGAAGCAGGATTGACGGCTATCCTCGGTTGCGGCTTTGATCCGGGAGTTACCGGTATTTTCACTGCCTATGCTGCCAGACATCACTTCCGTGAGATAAATTATCTTGATATAGTTGATTGCAATGCCGGAGATCACGGTAAGGCCTTCGCTACTAATTTCAATCCTGAGATCAACATTCGCGAAGTGACACAGAAGGGTAAATACTGGGAAAACGGTAACTGGGTTATGACCGAACCGCATGAAATACACAAGTCCCTGACCTACCCGGGAATTGGTCCTAAGGAGTCTTACCTTATCTACCATGAGGAACTGGAATCTCTTGTTAAAAACTTCCCGTCAATAAAGCGGGCCCGTTTCTGGATGACATTCGGGCAGGAGTATCTGACTCACCTCAGAGTGATACAGAATATCGGCATGGCTCGCATTGACCCGGTGATCTATAACGGTGTTGAGATCGTTCCTATCAAGTTCCTGAAGGAAGTCCTGCCCAATCCCAGCGAGCTCGGAGAGAACTACAAAGGCTGGACTTCAATCGGATGCAGAATTAGAGGTATTTCAAAGGCAGGTAAAGAAAGGACATATTATATATGGAATAACTGCAACCACGAGGATGCTTACCGGGAAACTGGAACGCAGGCAGTTAGTTTTACAACCGGAGTGCCGGCAGCTATAGGAGCAATGATGTATATAAAAGGACTCTGGAAGAAACCGGGCGTTTGGAACGTCGAGCAGTTTGATCCTGATCCATTCATGGCAGAGCTCAACAGGCTTGGTTTGCCATGGAATGAAAAATTTGACATAGATCTGGAGCTGTGATATGATTGATTATCAGAGTATTCCGTCACCATGCTATGTCATTGACGAAGAACGGCTCCGCAGCAACCTGGAACTGATAAGGAGCATAGCCCGGGCTTCAGGAGTCGAGATAATACTTGCATTCAAGGGCTTTGCCATGTGGTCTGTATTTCCCATTGTAAAAGAGTACGTCTCAGGAGCTGCAGCAAGCTCCATTCATGAAGCCAGACTCAGCTTTGAGGAGATGGGCGTGCCTGCACATACTTTCGCTCCTGCTTACTGCAGTGAAGAGTTTGGTATTATTTTGCGTTACAGCTCGCATGTGACCTTCAATTCACTGGCACAATATGAGAAGTTCGCGCCTGTTCTTAAAAAGGAAGGAAGACATATCTCGCCTGGCTTACGGATAAACCCGGAGTATTCTCATATTGCTCACGGCTTATATAATCCCTGTTCGCCAGGTTCACGCCTCGGCGTGACCGCTGCGGAGCTAAGGGATGGCTTACCGGATGGGGTGGAAGGGCTGCATTTTCATGTACTCTTTGAATCAGATTCATTTGCACTTGAAAAAGTCCTTAAGGTCATCGAAGCAAAATTCGGGCACCTTCTTCCAAAGCTCAAATGGCTGAACATGGGAGGCGGACACCTGATGACACGAAAGGGATATGATAAGGAACATATGATCAGCCTGTTGCGAAACTTCAGGGAGAAGTATGGAGTTCATATCATCCTTGAACCCGGGAGCGCCTTTGCCTGGGAGACAGGTGAACTGGTGGCAACTGTTGAGGATATAGTGGTACGCGACGGGATCAGTACCGCGATCCTGAACGTATCATTCACCGCTCATATGCCTGACTGCCTTGAAATGCCATACAAACCGGTAATTGTCGGAGCTTTTGAACCGGTGAAAGGGAAGCCCACCTACCGCATGGGCGGCAACTCATGCCTGTCAGGTGATTATATGGGCGACTGGTCGTTTCATCGTGAGCTACAGAGAGGCGACAGGATAGTCTTCTGGGACATGATCCATTATACCATGGTAAAAACAACTACCTTCAACGGCGTGCCCCACCCGTCAATAGGGATATGGACGAGTGACCAGAAGTTCAGGCTTGTACGCGAGTTCGGGTATACCGATTATAAGGACAGACTCTCCTAAGGACGGTTTATTGTGATCTCCGTCACCATGATCCTGTCGCTGTCGAAGACTGCATGAGCTATCTGTTCAGCTACGTCAGCCGGATCCATGAAATCTGAAGTATCTTTTCCTTTTTTGTCAGCCCAGAAGGGGGTGTTCATTCCTCCCGGATAGACGGCCACAACCCTGCGGCTGGTTCCTTTCAGCTCTGCACGCAATGCTTCGGTAAATCCGCGTGCACCCCATTTGGCGGCACAGTAAACTGTTTCTGTCGCCCTGCCTATGAGAGCCGATGTTGACATGATATTGATGATCGTCACTTGCTGCTCTTTTGGTGTGATGCTGAGGATGGCAGATGTAAGCAGGATCATGCCGGTCAGGTTTGATCCCAGGATCTCCTCGACGCGCGGGG
>Ga0209745_1000075_pt1 | contig 51653 bp, 45 predicted proteins | sample BarGraNGADG00312_FD_184495 | JGI IMG/M metagenome (GOLD analysis project Ga0209745, IMG submission 184495) | Arctic peat soil microbial communities from Barrow, Alaska - Barrow Graham LP Ref core NGADG0004-312 (SPAdes) (version 2) | ecosystem: Environmental > Terrestrial > Soil > Wetlands > Peat... | reverse complement strand
CCAGTTTTGCGGTATTGGCTGGCTCGACAATCACCAATACCGGACCGACCACAATCAACGGAGATGTCGGGCTGCATCCAGGTACTGCGTTCACTGGGCGGGCGAGCGTAACACTGAATGGGGCATTACACCTGACTGATGCTGTCGCACTTCAGGCCAAGAACGATTTGGTAACCGCATATAACGATGCCGCTGGAAGAACGCCTGTCACCCGCATTCCCACTGAGCTTGGTGGGACTACCTTGACTCCGGGCGTCTACGATTCAGCCGCCACCACTTTCGAGATAACGGGCACTCTCACGCTTGATGCCCAGGGCGACCCCGATGGCGTCTTCATATTCAAGACTGCCTCCACGCTCATCACAGCATCAGGCAGTAGAGTTAACCTCATCAACAGTGCTCGGTTCTGCCGAATCTTTTGGAAGGTCGGAAGCTCCGCGACCTTAGGAACAAACTCTCATTTCGTGGGACACATCTTCGCATTGACATCCATCACAGCGACTACCGGTGCGACGGTGCAAGGGCAGTTGTTGGCACGGAATGGCGCGGTCACGCTAGACACCAATACCATTACAAATGGGATTTGTGAGATTACACCAACGCCCACACCGACACCAACGCCCACACCGACACCAACGCCCACACCTGCACCAACACCAGGGCCTACACCAACACCAGGGCCTACACCAACACCAGGGCCTACAGTAACGCCGACTACAACAACTACAACAGGTGGAGTGATTCCGAAAACTGCCACACCTTGGTACAATGTCTTCCTTGCAGGCGCTGCTTTAACGCTGGTCGGAGCCGTAACGCTGGTCGGAGCCGCATGCTGGAGAAAAAAGGAAGCGTTACGAATAAAGTAAAACTATTATGGGACAAGATTTCCCTGGTTACTGTCCTATCCCTGGGATTTATGGTCTTGGGGATAGGATGTATGTCTTGGGCATTGTTTAATATATGGGAACAGTCCCATTATTTACGGGAACAGTCGCATTATTCTGCTCCGCTCGGGTATCCTGCGGAGGGCGTTAATGTGGAACCAGATAAACCCCTGTATCCTGTATATCCTGCAGAAGGTGACAACATTGGAAGTCTGACGATTCCAGCTTTAGAGCAGAGACTGCCCATCATCGAGGGAACTGGTGTGGGTGAGTTGAAAAAAGGCGTAGGACACTTCACCCAAAGTGTGCTGCCTGGGGAAGAAGACAATTGTGTTCTTTCTGGACATCGCGATACGGTCTTCGCAGATTTGGGCAAGTTGAAGATAGGTGATCAATTGATTGTGCAAACATCTGCCGGTACATACACCTATGAGATTAAACGCATCCGAATCGTTGATAAAGATGATAAAACGGTTATCGTACCTGCCGACCATGCCATGCTGACACTAACTACCTGCTATCCATTCCAGTTTATTGGCAATGCACCGGACCGCTATATCCTCATCGCAGATTTGGGGAAAACTCCTGAACCTGGCTTGAGCAGGCGATCCTGGGCCTCACTTTCCCCACCCTGCCGCGTAGCTTTTCATTGATTTTCCAGACCCGCGAAATCAATTTTTCTTTGACCGGCTTTCATCCCGCCTGAGCCTGGCCTGGCTGACCAACTCGACTTCTAGCTCAACTCATCTCATGGCGAGTTCCCGCTTATTGTTCTCTGGCATTCAACCTCTACCTCCCAATGCATTCCGGGAATACCCGTAGTCAGTCCCCGTACCCGCCGATGGTAACCGTTCCCGCTCCTCTGGAGTTCCAGTACATGGCCCTTTCTACGATGATATTCTTGCCCGAGCTCTTAGATGTGACCATGATGGCAGCTCTTCCCTGTATACCTTTATCCGCATGTTGTAGGTCATACGTGAGTTTGCTCCTTTAAGTGACTTAGCCAGACGCTTTCTGATATTCGGGACTGGAGAGACTATCTTCTTGTGAGCGCAATCCCAGACGAGCCCCTCCAGATATCGTTGTTGTTGGACATGCACAGGGCCTTTAGTTATACTTTTACGAAACTTGATAAGAAGGGGCGTTGAATGCCGCTCCTCACCCTGCGGTGCCCGATTCGGAAGAGAGTTACTGGGGTTATCGGCAGGGTAATCCATAAAGGATGTGAAGGGTGGCATTATTGCCACCTTTTTTAATAGGAACGCTAGTAAAGGAGGGGTTGCCATAACCGGAAAGCTCAGGGTCAACGAGATGATCAGGTGCCCGGAGGTGCGGCTGATATCGGGCAACGGCGAGCAGCTTGGGATCCAGCCCATCGAGGAGGCTCAGCGGATAGCGCTGGAGCAGGATCTGGACCTGGTGGAGGTGGCGCCTCAGGCGAGCCCGCCGGTCTGCAAGATCATGGACTACGGCAAGTTCTGCTACGAGCAGGAACAAAAGCAGAAAGCCGCGCGCAAGAATCAGAGCATAATCGTGGTCAAAGAGATGAAGATGCGTCCCAAGATCGACATCCACGATTACGAGACGAAGAAGAAGCACATCGTCAGATTCCTGAGCCAGGCTCACAAGGTTAAGGTGACCATAATGTTTCGCGGGAGGGAGATGACCCACACGGAGCTGGGTCTCAAACTCTTGAACCGTCTTTCAGAGGAGTTGAGCGACATGGCGACCGTCGAAGCCCGGCCGAGGCTGGACGGGCGCAACATGACGATGGTCCTGACACCCATAGCAGTGCTGGAGCCTAAGAAGGAGTAGCTAGATGCCGAAGATGAAGACGCACCGGGGCGCAGCAAAGCGGTTCCGAGTTACAGGTAAGGGAAAACTAATCAGGAAGAAGGCCTACAACGGCCATCTGTTCTCGTCAAAGAACGCCAAGCGCCTGCGCAGTCTGGAAAAAACCCAAGAAGTCTCGCATTCCGACGACGCCAACGTGCGTAAGGTGCTAGGTATCGGGAACAAAAAGTAATCAGTGGTTAACATACTTTTCAGTAATCAAACAGGGGTTGGTTAGAATGCCGAGGGCCAGGAACAGCGTTGCCACCAGGCAGCGTAGAAAAAAAGTGCTAAAGATGGCCAAGGGCTATCGCGGGCCGAAGAGCGATTGTTTTAGGCCCGCTAACGAACAGGTGATGCACTCGCTTCAGTACGCTTACCGAGACAGGCGGGCCAGGAAATCAGACTTTCGCAGACTCTGGATAAGTCGAATTAACGCGGCCGCCCGCGAGCACGGCATGTCTTACAGCAAGTTTATAAACGGCCTGCGCAATGCGGAGGTCGAAGTGGATCGGAAAATCCTCGCCGACATTGCGATCAACGACCCGGACGCCTTCGCCGACCTGGTTGAGGTGGCGGCGGGCAGTAAAGAGAAGGCACCCAAGCCAGAGGCAAAGAAAAAGGCTGCTTCAGCCACGAAGTCGGCCGATGCAGGCGCGAATGTGGGATCAGATTCCCAGGCCGCATCGGACGTAGTAAAGAAGGCGGACGAGGAGACGGGATGACAGGCAGCCATGGACGGAAGCCGGCCCAATGCTCGCTCCCATAACAAGCCGTAACCACGATGTAGTAAAGCGGTTGCGAAAGCTGGGGACGCGGAACTACCGCGAACGCAGCGGGACATTCCTGGTGGAAGGGTTGAATCTTCTTCAGGAGGCGACCGAAGCGGGCGCGAAGCTTCGCGAGATAGCTTACGTTGATTCGAGGGCTGAGGAGGCCGCGTTTCTGCGAAGCCGATTGTCCGAGCCTGTATCCGTCCATGAGATCAGCGCGGATCTGATGGGATGGGTATCGGACGTGGTGACCTCGCAGGGGATTGTGGGAGTACTGGACCAGATCGACACACCCTATGAGGACCTTGACTTGACGGAGGCTACCCTCCTATTGGTGGCAGATCAGGTTAGGGATCCGGGAAACCTCGGCTCCCTCCTTCGTATCGCTGACTCGGCCGGGGTTGACGCGTTCCTGATGACCGCGGGCTGTGTGGACCTTTACAACCCGAAGGTGGTCCGCTCTGCGGCCGGGGCGCACTTCCACGCCAAGATGACGCGGGGGGTAGAGCTGAAGAGGCTGAGAGATGACACGCGCGAGCGAGCGAGCCTGCTTGGATTGGACCCTCGCGGAGATCTGGACTACTTGGATGTCGATATGACGGCCCCGGTGGCCCTGATGGTGGGCAACGAGGCGTTTGGCATAATCGAGGAGGATCAAGGGGTGTTGGACGGAACGATTCACATAAGAATGCCCGGAAGATCCGAGTCTTTGAATGTCGCGTCCGCGGCTGCCGTAGTGCTGTTTGAAGTTATTCGCCAACGGGGGATGCAACGGTCGGGGTGATCGATTGGTGGATGATAGCGCGCGGGAAAAACTGAGGGAGCTGACCGCGGACAGGCCGGAGATGGCCGTCCTGGTGGAGGACGCCCTAGCCCTGGTGGCAGCATGCCGCACCCCTGCGGACGTCGAATCGATACGGGTGAAACTTCTGGGGAAGAAGGGCACCGTAACGGCGATCTTCAAAGGTCTTTCAATACTGCCGGCCGAGGAGAGGCGGGCGGTAGGCCAGATCGGTAATCTGCTGCGGGGCCTTATTGAGGAGCGTCTCAAGCAGAAGACGCAGGCAATCGGAGCGATAGAGACCGAACAGATCCTGCGGGGACGGGTTATCGATGTGACGCTTCCCGGGCGGCGTGGCAGGTTGGGGCATAAACATCTGCTTACCCAGGTCATCGAGGAGATTATCTCCATCTTTGTTAGCCTTGGTTATGAGGTGGTGAGCGGGCCGGAGGTGGAGTATGACTACTACAACTTCGAGGCTCTCAATACGCCACCGAACCACCCGGCGAGGTCGCTGCAGGATACGCTCTATATCAAGCGCAAGGACCCCGACAAGGAATACCCCGACGACATACTACTGCGTACGCACACATCGCCGGTCCAAGTTAGGGTGATGGAGTCCAGGCGCCCCCCCTTGTACGTCATAAGCCCGGGGAAGGCTTACCGGAAAGACGAGATCGACGCGACCCACTCGGCGGTGTTCCACCAGGTAGAGGGGTTCGCGGTTGATACGGACATAAACATGGGGAACCTCAAGGGCACGCTCGAGGTGTTTGCCCGAAAGCTCTTCGGCGCGGAACGGAAGGTGCGCTTCAGGCCGCATTTCTTCCCCTTCACCGAGCCCAGTGCCGAGGTGGACGTTTCGTGTTACGTCTGTGATGGAGCAGGTTGCGATCTCTGCAAGGGCGTTGGATGGCTGGAGATACTGGGCTGCGGGATGATAGACCCAAACGTTTTCGAGTACGTCGGTTATGACCAGGAGGAGTACACCGGCTTCGCGTTCGGGGTTGGTATCGAGCGTGTGGCGATGTTGAAGTACGGAATAGAAGACATGAGGGTTTTCTTCGAGAACGACGCGCGCTTCCTGGCCCAGTTCTAAATGATTTTCAAGGTAACTGGAGTACGGATTGAAGGTATCGCTTGAATGGCTTCGTGAATACGTTGATATAGAGCTCTCCCATGACGAGCTCGCTGACCTGCTTTCCATGTCCGGCAGTGAGGTTGAGAGGGTCCATAGGCTTGGCTCCGGGGTGTCGGGCGTGGTGGTGGCCGGGGTGACCGAGGTCAAGCCCCATCCGAACGCTGACAACCTGAGAGTTGCCACTGTGGACGACGGCTCGGTATCTCGAGCGATCGTGTGCGGTGCACCCAACCTGGCAGAGGGGATGAAGTCCGCTTTGGCGCTCCCCGGCGCGACACTTCCCGCGATATCCGACGAACCCCTGCGCGCGGCAAACATAAGAGGATTAGAGAGCGATGGGATGCTGGTAAGCGCCGCTGAGCTGGGAATCAGCGACGACCACTCGGGCATAATCGAGCTTGGGGAGGACGCTCAGGTCGGGCTGGATATCCATGAGGTCCTTCCCCTCGATGACATCATCTTTGAGCTGGAGATAACGCCAAACCGGCCCGACTGCATGTCTATGGTCGGTATCGCCCGCGAAGTCGCCGCACTGACGGGTGCCCGGATGAGCATGCCCGATCTTGCGGTTACCGAAAGCGGCGGGAATATTGAAGACTTGGTTACAATTAAGATAGAGGATACCGCCGGATGCCCGCGCTATACGGCGAGGGTGGTGAGCGATGTAACCATCGGGCCGTCCCCACCCTGGATGCAGAGGCGGCTGGTCGCGGCCGGCCTGCGCCCCATCAACAACGTTGTGGATATTACGAACTACGTCCTGGTCGAGCTGGGTCAGCCACTGCACGCGTTCGACTTGGAGCTCCTGGGAGAGCGTACGATCGTGGTCAGAAGGGCCACTTCCGCGGAACCTATTACCACACTGGACGGTGTCGACAGGGAGCTCGACGACCAGTCCCTCGTCATCGCTGATATCTCAAGACCGGTGGCGCTGGCGGGCGTGATCGGCGGCGAGGACTCCGAGGTCAGGGACGTGACCAGGAATATACTGATCGAGTCAGCCTACTTCGACCCGACATCGATCCTGCTTACATCCAAACGCCTGGGTGTGAGGACCGAGGCTTCCGCCAGGTTCGAGAAAGGCTCCGATCCAGAAGGTACGCGAAACGCCGCCGATCGGGCGGCGCAACTGATGGCGTCACTAGCAGGCGGGCGTGTTGCGGCGGGCGTTTCCGATGTATACCCGCAGAGAATACCACCGGTTTTCATTGACCTTCGGACAAGCAGGGTAAACAAAGTTCTGGGCACTGATTTGCTGAAGGCCGAGATGGTGCGCACCCTGGAGGGCCTCCAGATCAAAGTCGAGGAGACCGGGTTCCTGCATGTGACCGTGCCGACTTTCCGGCCCGACTTGGAGCGTGAGATAGATCTGGTGGAGGAGATAGCAAGGGTACACGGCTACAACAAGATACCGTCTACCCTGCCGGCGGGAGGGGGATTTTACGCGGGCCTCACGCCCGGCCAGGCGCTCGAGGCAAAGTTAGTGGAAGCGCTTATTTCGCAGGGGCTTTCGCAGGTGGTGACCTACAGCTTCATGCGCCCGGGCGATCTCGATCTGTTGCGCCTGCCCGAGGGAGACGGGCTGCGACGCGCTGTCGGACTCGCGAACCCACTGGCTGAAACCGGTGAATGGATGCGGACCACTCTTCTGCCGGGACTCCTCAGAATGGCCTCGGGTAACATCAATAGGGGAAACCGCGACCTGTCCGTCTTCGAGGTGGGCCGCGTTTTCATGGCGCGCGGGCCGGAAGAGCTCCCCCAGGAGATCGAGACTGTCGGTATCCTGATGTGTGGGCTCGCCGAGCCCCCGGGTTGGTCGGTTGAGGCCCGCCAGGCAGATTTCTTCGATATCAAAGGGGTCGTTGAAGACGCATGCCATGCAATGGGTGTCAACGGGCTCGACCTTCAGCCGGAAGACAAACCGTTTCTCGTTCCCGGCCGCGCGGCAACGATTGATATAGGCTCGGTTACCGCGGGATTCATCGGCCAGTTGCACCGCGAAGTCGCCGAGGAATTCGGGCTGGAGTCCGAGATCTACGTTTGTGAAATCTCCTCGGACGCAATCTTGCGGGCCGCGGTGGTTGAAAAGGAGTACCAGGCGATCGGGCGTTACCCAAACGTCAAGGTGGATATCGCGGCCGTAGTAGACGAGTCGGTTGATGCGCGGCTGGTCGAGGCGGAGATAAAGGGAGCAGGCGGTGAACTGCTTCGCTCGGTTAGGCTCTTTGACGTCTATAGCGGACCTCAGATCCCGGAAGGAAAGAAGAGTCTGGCGTATGCTCTTGAGTTCGGGTCGCCGCATGGAACCCTTACCGACGACGAGGCGCACGCCGAGATGGACCGAGTAATCAACGCGCTAAAGTCCAAGTTCGCCGCTTCGATTCGCGGCCGGGACTTATCTGAGGAGGGGGGCTCTTGAGGCTTGGTGTAATGGGGGGCACGTTCGACCCCATTCACATCGGTCACCTGGTCACTGCCGAGGAAGCCCGGTTCCAGTTCGGCCTGGAGAAGGTCATTTTCATTCCCTCGGCGCACCCGCCGCACAAGACCGGCGACCTTCAGTCACCTGCTGAGGATCGCATGCGAATGATACAGCTCGCCATCGAGGGCAACCCCGCGAACGGTGTTTCCGACATGGAAATCATGCGACCGGGTTTCTCCTACACCATAGACACCATGCGCGAGCTGCATCGTATCCACGGAGCGGAAACTGAGCTTTACTTCATAACCGGCGCCGATGCGATACTGGAGATACTTACGTGGAAGGACCCTGAAGAACTCCTTGCTGAGGGCTGGTTCATTGCGGCCACCAGACCCGGTTACCCGCTCAGTAAACTCAGTGAGATCATACCGGAGTTTAACAGCGCAGGCGAGAAAGCGATCAAGCGGGTCTGCGCTATGGAAATACCGGCGTTGGCAATTTCATCAACGGATATAAGGGAAAGAGTGGCCGAGGGGCGTCCATTCAGGTATCTCGTACCCGAAACGGTCTGGGCCTACATCAAGAATAGAGGCCTCTACCTTTGAAGGTCGCAAGGTGAAAGACCGCTGCCGCGTAAACTATACTAGGGAGTAACCGGGGAGTATCAAGGACGGGCGCGCCCCCGGCTCTCAAGGAGGAAAGTGCAGGACTACGTAGGTTACCGGACGCAGAAGAGGCTCTCGCAGAAAAAGCAGAAGAAAAGCGGTTGGCGCTGGATCGTGGCGCTCGTGGTGATCGTTGTTCTGTTCGTGATACTGGGTGCGGTAATCAAGGTATATCCATTCGACAAAGCCTGGAACAAGTCCTACCGCGGAATCACATGGGTAGGCAGGCAAATCAAATCCGCGTGGCCGTTCAAGGAAAGAGAGAAGCTCCCCTCTGCCAAGTGGATCCCCGAGGGCAAGAAGACGGCTAACTACCTCATAGGGGTCACAAAGCAGATAGAGGGTGCACCCGTGCTCACTTCATTGGTTCTCGCCTCCTACGATTCGGCGAACCGGAAGGGGAGCCTAATCTATTTTCCGAGCGACCTGATGGTCAACGTCCCAGGGGTCGGTATGGACCAGCTCGACGGCCTGGTCAACCTGGATGAAGGCCGCATGAGTATGACCCTGGTGACCATCGAAAACCTGTTGGGCGTTGAGATCGACCGTTACGTGCTGGCGACCGACCGCGATATACGAATCACGCTCAACCAGGTTGGCGACAACTTCCCGGTAGACGTTCAGTCGAAGACATCTTATAAGGACCCGAGCCTCAACGTTGATGTGAACCTCCGGACGGGCAAGCAAAACCTTTCGGCCAGTACCCTTGCTTCCTACCTGACATACGCGCCCACCGGTAAAGAGATGGAGCTGTGCCAGCGGCAGGCGGATTTCACCCAGGAGCTAATTTCTCTGTCGAGGCGCATGTTTGGTGATATACCAGCGTTCGTCAAGAAGAACGCGAATCTTCTGGATACCGACGCTTCAGACCAGGAGCTGACAGGTTTGTGGCAGTCTTACGTCGATTTGAAAGACGATAAACTGCTGCGGGGCACCGTGCCAGTGAAGGAGTTCAAGTTCGAGGACACCACCGTACACAGGGTCGATCAGAGGAAGATGCCCGCTTTCATCAAGAAGTATGTGATGTCACCGTCGAGCATGAAAACGACCAAGACGACCAGGTACAAAGTCGAGATACTGAATGGCAACGGAGTCCCCGGCATAGGCGAGCAGATCGCCTCGAAGCTGGACATGAACAAATACCAGGTGGTCAATAGCGCCAACGCCGATAGCTTCGATCACCCTGAAACTGTGATAATAATCTACAGTAACGATCCCGGTGTGACCAAAGCCGCGGAGCAGGTGAAGAACTCACTCGAGGTAGGCCGGGTCGAAGTTCGGGACAAGACCCAGGACATATCCGATATCACAGTGGTGGTGGGAAAGGATTACGCGCAGAAATAGATGACTCGCAAGTGCATGCCGACCGTTCACATCGGGTGGGTTCGTCGGATCAACCTACCGTTACTTAGTATCTTCTATCGCTTTTCGCATTCACAGGAGCGTGATACGTGCTGATTCCTGAGCAGCTGGCTATCGAGGCCGCGCGGGCGGCCGATGACAAGAAGGCGCAGGATGTCTGTATTATGGACATGCGTGAAAAACTCGGCATTACGGATTTCTTTTTGATTGCGAGCGGGCGCAATGAGCGCCAGGTAAGGCGCATCCGGGATGCGATAGAGGAGAGGCTACGCGAACTGGGGGTAAAACCGGCGCGCCGGGAGGGCCAGAGGTTCGGGCGATGGATCCTGCTTGACTATATGGACCTCGTGGTGCACGTCTTCCTTGAGGAGGACCGTGCGTTCTATGATCTAGAGCGCCTCTGGAAGGACGTTCCTCTTATTGAATGGCGCGAGGCCCCATCTAATTGAGCGCCGTATTTGTTGCCGCTATCGACGCTCTCCCACCGTAGTCGTCTCTGACACGAAGATCACATGTTCATTTCTTTTGACGCCATATTAAATTTTTACTTTATTCAAATCAGACCCAGTTTTTGATCTCAGTATTTCACAGCACAGCAGTGGGTCTACTGGAGGACTTGGCGGAGCTTTCACGATAAAACAAAATCCGGTTCTTTGCGGAGTTGGGTCCGTCGGTCCCCTTATTGGATTTGCTCTTGTGTTAGGGATATTCTCAGTGACAGGCGCTCTCAAGCAGAGAAGAAGGAAACGTCTGGAGAAGGTAGCCTAACAATTTACCTAGAAATAATGTTATCTCTTTGAACACTTAAAGCCCACCATCAGGTGGGCTTTAAGGTTGAGGTAAAATTCCAAAACTTGTGGTAACCGCTTGCTGCCAAATATTACCTATGATAAATTAAATCCCCTATTCGGTGGATAGGCCGGGCACATCTTAGAAGGTATTCTTCAAAATGGAGTGTCTCTTCAAGATGGAGAGTCGATGGGAGGGGTTGTCATGTCCGGTAAAAGCCACGTCAGGTATATTGCGTCATTCGTTTTAGTAGTTTTAATTGTCATTGGCTTGTGTGGTGTTGCGCTGGCAGCGGCATCAAATTCGCAGCCGGTGAAGAGTGCAGGCACCAGCTCAAAACCAACAAGTTCACAACCTACGAATAAGGCCAAACTTGGTTGGCCGCCGATAGTAACGTCTGTATCGCCGCTCACAGGTCGCGAGGGGGATACAATCACCGTGAAGGGATTTAACTTCGGCTCTATACGGGGCACTTCGTACGTGATGTTCGGACTTTTTAAGGCAGCGGTCTATCCGGTATGGAGCGATACTCAAATTCAAGTTGTGGTTCCAAAGATTACCAGCCTCATATGGCCGATGGCGGAAGTTGTGACCGTCATAACCTCCAACGGCATGTCAATACCGTGGGCCTTTATGGCTTATGCGCCGAAGCCGACGGTTACCGCCATCATTCCTCCAGTTTGGATCGACAACTCAGTTGCCACGATAGCTATTGTGGGTACCAATTTTCAGAATAGGGCGACCGTGACTCTTTATCAGAAGAATGGTACTCACACGTTTGCTGTCTCAAACGTCCTTGTTACATCGAGCACGGCGATCGCGGGCAAAATAACTATACCCAAATACTCTGAAATACCTAAACCGGCTGGGAGCACTTCGGTCCCTCCATATTATGCTGTTGTAACCAATCCCGATGGTGGTTCGGGGTCTGGAGGAACCTTCAATATCACTAAGAACCCATGCGGCACCGGGGCGGCACCTGCCATTGTGGGCTTTGGGCTTATGATGGGGGCAATGACGCTCGCCGGCACGATCCGGGTGAGGAGGCGCCGCGTAAAGAAGTCTTAAGTATTACTCGTAATACTCTAACTTTTTGATTGGAAAGCCCGCCATTTGGCGGGCTTTCAGATACTGTGAGTATTGGGGCCGGACCCCTTTCATTGCATTTAAGGACTGGTCACAGACTGATATCTCAAAACATCACAAAAGGGATCAGACCACTCAAGATTCTGGTTTCGCTTTGAAATAGCGACCTATTTTGATTACAATTTCACAAGATGCCATTAGTAGTTTTCTTTAGAGACGTGGGGCTGTAGCGCAGGGGGAGCGCGCTTCCTTGGCAGGGAAGAGGTCGAGGGTTCAAATCCCTCCAGCTCCACCACTTCAATTGATCATCACTCCTTATATTTGTTGATAATCAGTTGCGCCTGCATGTTACCTGCATTTAACAACCGCGAAACCACCCGGAAACATCGACAGGGTACGCTTGGCTCATTGCTAAGACCCATTGGATGGAGGACAGATGATCCGAGTGGATTGGCCGGTGACGGCAAAGGAGAGAAAGGCGCGTCTTTATCGCGTCTTTTTACTGATGATAGTAACAGGGATTATCATCATCTGTTTCGCGACGCTTGCGATGGCAGGTGACCCGTCCGGGGCGAGCACTGGGAACAAATCGGACGTACAAACACCAAAGGGTGCGAGCCCTGCCACGGCAGCTGAGGTTGCACTGGACCAGGCAGGGCACGACAAGATATCGATTAACTTCGTGTGGTTGTTCTTAGGGGCGGCACTGGTCTTCTTCATGCAGGCGGGATTCGCCCTGCTGGAGACGGGTTTCTGCCAGAAGAAAAACGCCCTTCACGTTATGATGACCAACTTCATGATATTTGGCATTGGGGTGATCGCTTTCTACTTCATCGGCTTTGGCCTGATGTTCGGCGGATTGGGACCGCTGGCAAATTTCGGGGGCAAGGCCATCCTGACACGCGAGATCACCATCGGGGGATGGGGACTGCTGGGCGGCAAGGGCTTCGCGCTAAGCGGACCCGCCTACGACGTTGGTATATCACTGTTTTTCCTGTTCCAGGTCGTGTTCATGGACACAGCGGCTACAATTCCCACGGGCGCGCTGGCCGAGCGGTGGAAGTTCTCGGCGTTTTGCATCTATGGACTGTTCATCGCGGCTATCGCCTACCCGATCTTTGGAAACTGGGTCTGGGGTGGAGGTTGGCTTTCCCAGCTCGGGAGCAAAGCGCACCTCGGTCACGGTTATCTCGATTTCGCCGGCTCATCGGTGGTTCACGCAATGGGAGGGCTTGCAGGCTTAATGGGTATCATCGTGTTGGGACCGCGCTTCGGCAAGTTCAAGAAGGACGGTACGCCGAGGGCGATCCCTGGGCACAACATACCCATTGCGATTGTCGGCGCCATATTTCTGGTGTTCGGGTGGTTCGGCTTCAACGCGGCTAGCACCATGAACGGCGGAGACCTGAGGCTCGGCGTCATTGCCATCAATACGCTGCTCGCCTCTTGTTTCGGCGCGGTCGCGGCGATGCTCTATATGTGGAGAAAGACCGGCCACCCGGATCCATCAATGAGCGTCAACGGCTGCCTGGCGGGTCTAGTGGCCATAACAGCTCCGTGTGCCTTCGTGAACACCTGGAGCTCAGCCATAATCGGCTCGATAGCAGGCGTGCTGGTGTGCGTCGCAGTCTTTACGTTGGAAAGGCGTTTCAAGATAGACGACCCGGTTGGAGCCGTCGCAGTCCACGGCATCAACGGTCTTTGGGGCGTAATAGCACTGGGCATTTTCGCCGACGGTGCCTATGGGGCAGGGCTTAATGGGGTCAAGAGTGCGGTAAGGGGCGCTCTGTACGGGGGCTGGGGGCAGTTGGTGGCCCAGCTTGTCGGCGCCGCGACTTGCGTAGTGTTTGCGTGCGCACTGTTCTACACTTTCTTCAGGATACAGGACCGCCTCATGGGCATCAGGGTCGCCCCCGAGGTCGAGCTCGGCGGTCTTGACCAGGCGGAGATGGGCGTCCCGGCATACACGGAGGAAACGCCGCTGTTCTTGGACTGACCAAGCCCGGCTCACGGAAGGACGATGAAATGAAAATGGTGGAAGCCATAATAAGGAGAGACAAGCTGGAGTTTGTCCTGGCAGGCCTTTCCGAGATAGGCTACCCGGGCATCACTGTCAGTGAGGTAAAGGGTCACGGCAAGCAGAAGGGTATGACCCAGCACTGGCGGGGCAACGAGTACACGATTCAATTCATCCCAAAAACAAAGATAGAGGTAGTGGTTCTGGATGAGGACCTGCCGCGCATCCTTGATATTGTGGTTCGATACTCGCGAACCGGCAACATGGGTGACGGCAAAGTATTTGTATTTGATGTCGAAGAAGCCGTAAGGGTCAGGACGGGCGACTCGGGTTTTAATGCCATCTAGCCACAGTTGGTAGTATGCTTGACATACCGACTGGGGAGGTTGAGTAGTGTCCGAGTTGATTATCGCGCTTGCCCAGGTGAACACCGCGGTGGGTGACCTGGAAGGCAACGCCAGAAAGATCCTTGAGTTCACCGAAAGGGCTGCGGACGCGCGTGCGGATATTGTGATATTCCCGGAACTTTGCCTCAACGGCTACCCGCCCGAAGACCTGCTCTTAAAAACAGAGTTTGTAGCAAGCAGCACGGCCGCGGCCTGCGAGCTGGCGAAGAAGGTGGGTGACATCATCGCCGTGGTGGGCTTCGTGGAGAGCGACTACGACACGTTCAATTCCGCCGCGGTCATGAACAACGGTGAGATACGATGCACGTACCGCAAGACGTTTCTGCCCAACTACGGAGTCTTCGACGAGAAGAGATACTTCGGCACTGGCAGCGGTAGCGTGGTCCTGGATGTTAGCGGGGTACGGGTCGGAATAACCATATGCGAGGACATATGGTTTGCAGGCGGTCCGGTGGAGGAGCAGGTCGCTTGGGGAGGAGCGGAGATCCTCCTCAATCTCTCGGCCTCCCCGTTCAACCGTGGAAAGTACGATTTCCGCAAGAAGCTGATTGAGACGCGATCGATGGACGGCCCCGTAGTGCTGGCCTACGTTAACACGGTCGGAGCGCAGGACGAGCTCGTGTTCGATGGTGGATCTTGCGTCTATCATCCGCAACTCGGGTTCATTGCGGCTGCTTCCCGGTTCCGCGAGGAGATGCTTTTATGCCGCGTGGGGCTGGGGTCGCTAAAGGGTTTGCGCATGCTTGAGCCGCGATTTCGTTACAGCAGTGCCAAACACCCACAAGGAATCGATATAGTTCGCGCTGAGAGGCCGAAGTTGAATTCCGGTGGGAGCCCCGACATTCCTACGGCGACGCCGCCAGCAGACCTGGAAGCTGCCGAGGAGATACTGGAGGCCCTCGTGATGGGTCTGAAGGAGTACGTCGTCAAGAACGGGTTCGAGAAGGTGGTGCTCGGTTTGAGCGGGGGAATTGACTCCGCCCTTACCGCTGCGATAGCGGTGGAGGCGCTGGGCGCCCAGAACGTGGTCTGCGTGTTCCTTCCCTCAAAGTACACCTCGGGCGAGAGTGAGGAGGCTGCTGAAGGCCTCGCGCGCAATCTGGGTGTTAAGCTCCTGAGGATTCCCATCGGGGAGGTCTACACCGCCTACCGCGAGGTTCTTTCAGGGGAGCTGGGGGATGCCGAGCAGGGCGAGACGTTTGAGAATATCCAGGCCAGGATAAGGGGAAACCTGCTTATGGCTCTATCCAACAGGTTTGGCTGGCTGGTGCTGGCAACCGGCAACAAGAGCGAGCTCAGTATGGGCTACTGCACGCTCTACGGTGACATGGCGGGTGGCTTCGCGGTTATCAAGGACCTTCTCAAGAAGCAGGTCTACGAGCTGGCCGAGTTCTTGAACAGAAGGGCGGGCGCTGAGGTAATCTCGACGATGATAATCGAGAGGCCTCCCACCGCCGAGCTGCGCGAGGGGCAGTTGGATACCGACAACCTTCCCCCGTACGAGGAGCTGGACCCGGTCCTGGAAGCTTACATCGAGGAAGGGCTGAGCGGTGAAGAGATAATCAGCAGGGGGTTCAGCCCGGAGCTGGTGCACTCGGTTATCAGGAAGGTGGACGCCAACGAGTACAAGCGCAGGCAGGCACCGGTTGGTGTCAAAATCACCCCGCGGGCGTTCGGCCGCGACTGGCGCATGCCGATATCGACCTATATAAGTCGCAGCGGGAAATCCCCCACCTGGGAATAAAACATCACCATCATTTGCAGAGGTGCACTTGCATACATCATGATCTTCACGCCGAGATATAATTAACATGGCAATGGAGACAACGACCGCCGAGGTCGATAGTGGACGCCCGGAGCGGTTCCTGGTTCAGAGGAGAATTTTAATGAGAGAACGAAAGGAAACGCCACCCCGGATGGTCGTGGACGGACAGGTCGCCGAGTACGGGGCGTTCAAGGACCCGTTCCGCGAGGTCAACCTGCTTGACGTCGAGCTGGTAATAAGAGGAAGACGAGTCCCGCGCGCGCTCAGTGAGTACAGGCTCAAGGAGTGGGAGCACTTTGGCGTCGTAAGCGACGAGTACTACTTCGGGATGTTGATTTTCGACGCCAAGTTCATGGGAACGTCGTTTTTTTACGCGTTTAACCGGAAGACCGGCGAGTTCTTCGAGCACGAGCGGACCTCGATCGGCGGGCCCCTGCGGGTGGCGCGCGAGCTGTGGCATGGCGAGTGCTACTACAGGCATTTCGGCTATAGTATGGAGTTCGAGAACCGGTTGGATAGTGGCATGCACCGCATCCGAGCCGAGATAAAAGGAAAGCGCGGGAAGCCACCAGTAGAGGCTGAGATATTTGCGCTGGAGGACCTCGACCGCTACGAACCGCTCGTTCAGGTAAGCCCGGTAGCGACAAACCGGCCTTTCTACACACACAAGACCGTGTGCCCCGTGGAGGGAAAGGTTGCCCTGGGGGACCAGGTGGTGGTGTTGGACCCGGCGAAGGACTTCATCTTCATGGACGTGCAGAAAACCTTCTGCCCGTACAAGACGTTCTGGAAGTGGGCGACCTTTGGAGGCCACGACAGCGCCGGGCGGCTCATCGGGATGAACGCCTGCCAGAACTTCATCACCGACGATGAGAACTACAACGAAAATTGCACGTGGGTGGACGGTCAAATAACTCTGCTGTCCGCCGCTCGTTTTGAATTCAACGAGAACGCCGTTCTCGAGCCCTGGAGGATTTCCACGACTGGTGGCGAGCTCGATCTCGAGTTTACACCCGAGGGAGAGAGGCACGGCAAAGTCAGTCTCGGCGTGCTGATGTCGGACTTCCACCAGCCGTTTGGATTGTTCGAGGGCACGATGGCGGGTCCCGGTGGCTCGAGGGTCGAGGTCGACGAACCTTTCGGTCTCTGCGAGCATCACCTTGCGAGGTTCTGATGCAGGACGAGGAAAAAGAACAGCCGCATGCGAGAGGCGATGAGTGGCGCTACGGTTTCCGTTTCTGGAGCGGCCGGTTGCACTGGCTGGATAACGGGGATAGAGATCATCTGTTTGATTAGCTGTAGCGCGCACCCCGATCTCTTGGGGTCAGACCCTTGAATTTGAATTTATTGGAGTTAATGACCTTGCCGTCGAGAATTCAAATTCAAGGGTCTGACCCCAGCTTAGGAAGGATGGGGCCATGAGCCATAGAAGTAAAGAATAAGGAAATACGACAGGAGGCATAAATAGATGCTGGGAAAGAAAAAAGGGAAGAAGAAAAAGGCCCTTGATGAGCTAATCAAAGAGAACGAAGGCCGTGTTTGTGAGAACTGCAGAACCCCTGTGCCTGGCAACACGAATCTTTGCCCTAAATGCGGGTTGAGTCCGAGTATCCAGGCGATGACTGATGTCTACAAGCCGGGAACCGTTGGAAGGCTGAACAAGAACAAAAAGAAGGGAGAATAGCGTGCCGAAATGTACCAACTGCGGAGCAGACGTTCCCGCGGATAAGAATTTTTGCCCGCAATGCGGCTCGCCGGTGAGCCAAGCCGGAGCGTCAGGCGTTCCACAACAGCCGCCTGCCGGCGTACCGCCTCAGGCACCGCCAGGCGTTACACCTCAACCTCCCGCCGGCGTTACTCCACCGCCACCTCCGGGCCCGCCCGGCGGCATCACTCCGCCGCCTATGCTTCCACCGGGGCCTCAAGCGAAACCAAAGAAGGGCATGCCCAGGGGCGCAAAGATCGCCCTGATACTGGCGGTATCTGCGATCGTTCTCATAATCCTGGCCGTGGCGCTCTCAGTGGTGTTTTTTGCGAACGTGATAACGGCGCCGGCCGATGTGGCGAACAACTACGTTAAAGCGGTCAACGTGAGAGATCTTTCCACGGCCTGGAGCTATCTGACTACCAGGACGCAGAATCAGGAGGGGCGCCTGGGTTTTGATACCAAATTGGGTCCATTGAAAGGAACTATCAGAAAGTGGTTCACCACTAGCGTCAACGTTGAGACCGGCGGTGTATCAAAGATCGTAATGAGCCTTACCTTTACAGATGGCACCAAGACCAGCTGGGATATGACTTTGACCAAGGTAGGCGGCAAGTGGAAGATCGACCAGGTCGCCCCAAGGGAATGAGTCCCCAGGCTCTTTGACCTGTTGCCGAAGGCACCCTGTTTGTAACCGGGCGCGTAAGGTCCTAACATGGAAGCATGGCAAGAGATGTATGCGCCCGAGGTATAGCTTCGATACTGCCGGTGTTCATCACATTCGCGCTGGTCGCATCTTTGGGCGCCGGATTTGCAGTTGCAGTTGAGACCGTTTCGGCGGCGTGGTCCGCTCCTGTCAAAGGTAAGGGCGCGTCGGAGGCCATCGCCTATGTCAAGGCTCGCCAGAATTCCGATGGGGGTTTTTCGGAGCCTGGGGAGTCCTCCGACCCGACTACCACCAGCTGGGCGCTTCTCGCCGGGGCGTCGGTGGACGAGCAGCCGCTTGCATGGAAAAGTTCGGGAGCAGATCCTGCTCAATATCTAACCGGTAAAGCCGGTTCCATCAGAAATTTCAAGGACATCGAGTTGATTGCGCTCGCGATCACGGAAGCGGGTGGGGACCCGAGGAACGCGGCCGGAATAGATCTGGTATCTCTTGGAACGGCGAATATCGCTAACAACGGGAAGATCGGAACAGATATCGCCGAACACTGCTGGGGAATGATCTTTCTGGCGGCGGCTGGGGGGTCCATGCCCGCGAAATGCACTGAGTGGCTTGTCCAGCAACAGCGCCAGGATGGGGGTTGGGGCGAGTCGGATCGAGTGCTGGTGCAAGATACAGCATTAGCTGTAGAAGCGTTGATGGCATCCGGGGAGGAGACACAAGGCAAACTCGACGCCGCTGTCAAGCTACTTAAGGGGAAGATTAACAGCGACGGCGGGTTAAAAGGTCCATCCGCGGTTTCCGACGCGCAGACTACCGCAGGGGTGGTGCGGGCGATGCAGGCGCAAGGAGAGGACCTGTCTTCCGATGCGTGGTCGTTCCACGGGAATACCCCGATTTCATTTCTTAACTCCCTGCAGGCCTCAGATGGGCATTTCCAATACTCGAAGGGGGTGGAGTCGCAGCCGGCGGTGACAACGGCTATGGCAGTTACAGCGGTGGCCGGTGGGCAGCTTCCCCTCGGTGACACGAGCGGATCGTCCACAACGGGAGACACCGGATCGTCAACCGCGGGGAACCTGGGGACGGCGGGTGCCGACATATCGAGCCAGAGCAGTTCTGGCAGCGACAGCGGCACGGCTCCTAGTGTAAGAGTCGGCGTACTGAAGGGCCCATCCTCAGGGGCCGAGGGGAGCGCTAGCGGAGCGACCGGTTTCTGGTTGTTCTTGATCATCTGCGCGATCTACCTGGGTCTCCTGCTAGTACTTGTCGCTGTAGTTGGCATTCTGGTGCGCAGACCTGTGCACTCGGACCGTTAGGTGATATCTACCAGTACCCTCATGCGTGAACTGCTCAATACATGACAACCGTAAAGTTAGAGACACCGCGGGTATGTGCTATATTCGAAGCAGCGATACCGCCCGCGGGATCGGAGGTACATCATGCGAGATTCGAGCGCCCTTGGCGCTGAAGAACTTTGGAACCCCTCCAAAGAGCTCTCCGAGAGGGTCACCAGGCTCCGGGACGAGTATGTAAATATCTACGAACGTAAATTCCACAACGAGATAATGCCGTTCACTAGCGGCGCCGAGTGGGACACCATGTGGTCCCCCTGCCTGTGGGGAGTCGTGCCCGACCTGCTGGCTTTTCACAAAGCTTTCCTGGAAACGCTTCCGCTTGTGGCAACCAAAGTTGAGCTACCGCCGGATTTCTGGAAGAAGCCGCAGGCGGTCAGGGTGGCTACTTTTTTCCGTGAGGTGATATCGAACTACCTTCCCGTTGAGATACTGGACGGAGAGCTCATCGTAGGTGGCCAGTTCAATGTAGCCCTGTCTAGAGCTCAAAATCGTAAGGAAGCCAAACAGTGGAAAAAGCGGACCGACGACTGGCTCGAGCAGATGACGTTCATCGACTCACACGGCATGGGAAACGCGGGTGCTACCCCCGGCCATCTCATACCGAACTATCCGCGGGCACTCAAGGTGGGACTGAAAGGCTTGGTCGATCAGTTTGAGGAGCTCAAGGGAGCTAAGTCCGATCGTAAGCACAAGGACTTTCTGTCAGCGCTTATCATCTGTTGTGAAGGGGCAAGGGAGTTGGCTGGGCGCTATGCCGCCGAGGCGAAACGTTTGGCCCGTGAGTGCAGCGATCCCGCCAGGAAGTTCGAGCTCGAAGAGATCGCCAGGATATGCGACATGGTCCCGTGGGAGCCGCCCGATAGTTTTCATGAAGCGTTGCAGGCTCTGTGGTTCATACACATGCTGGTTATGGTGCAGGAGTCTTATCCGGGACCGGGGCTCTCGCCGGGGCGTATCGACCAGTACCTGTATCCATACTATAAGGCCGACGTCGATTCGGGGCGCCTCACCCGCAAGCAGGCCAAAGAACTGCTCGACTGCTTCTGGATAAAGCCGAACTACGCTTACGACTTCATGTACCGGGTGATGCGCATCCGGGGCGTCACCAGCGGTTACGGCCAGCTGATCACCCTCGGCGGCCACGGACCCGACGGGGAGGACGCATCCAACGAGCTGACCTGGCTGATGCTGGACGTAATCGAAGAGATGAACCTGTTGGAACCCAAGCCGAACGTCAGGCTCCACAAGAAAACACCCGATGACCTGCTGAGGAAGGTTGCGTGGATGATAGCGAACGCCCAGGGGTCACCTTTCCTCTTGAACTTCGACGAGGCGTCTGAGGCGGCACTGCGGTGGCAGGGTCTCCCCGAGGAACAGCTATGGGATTACGCGCCCGTTGGCTGCCTGGAGAATACGCTCCAGGGCAACGATCGCTCGGGGACGGTGGACGTCAACGTCAACCTGGCGAAAGCCGTGGAGCTGACTCTATTCAACGGCAGGGATCTGGCGACTGGAGACCGCCTCGGACCGCGGACTGGTGATGCACGCAACTTCACATCGTGGAACGATTTCAAGGCAGCATTTGAGACCCAGTTGAAGGCGTTCCTGGAAAGGTTCATTGAGTTCTACAACTTCAGCGACTCCATTAGAGCTAATTACGAGCCCACCCCCTACCTTTCCGCGCTGGTCGACGGTTGCGCGGTGTCCGGGCGTGACGTCACCAACGCGGGACCGGAACATAACTACGTAACAGTCGAGGGCGTCGCCTTCGCGACGGCCGCCGACTCACTAATCGCAATTAAGAAGCTCGTTTATGAGGACGGGGTCGTATCGATGGACGAGCTCATTAAAGGTATCGAGGACAACTACGACGGCCACGAGAAACTCAGGCAGATACTTATCAATAAGGCTCCCAAGTACGGCAACGACGACGATTACGCCGACGAAGTCGCCAGGTACCTGTCCAGGTTCTGGACCGAGGAAGTGTTCAAGCACCAGACCCCCAACGGGAGACGCTACAGGGGTGGCTATCTCTCCTGGAACTACTGGATAGCATACGCGCCCAGAACGGCCGCCACCCCCGACGGCCGGAGAAGGGGCACGTTTCTCTCCAACGGACTCTGCCCTGTTGATGGAACGGACAGAAGGGGGCCCACGGCCGTCGCCATCTCGGTTGGAAAGCTGGGGTTGGAAACTGCGCCCAACGGAGACTCGCATACCATCTCGTTCAATCCGTCGTTGCTGCGAGGCGAGGAGCGAGTGGAGAAGCTCGCGGCCTACTTGAGGGGTTATGGGGAGACAGGCGGTACGGCGCTGCAGATAAACGTGATTGATCCCGAAACACTGAAGCTGGCGCAAGAGAACCCATCCGAGTACTCGAACCTCCTGGTGCGCGTGACGGGTTATAACGCATACTTTGTTATGCTCGGCAAGGAGATCCAGGACGAGATAATATCCCGTGAGTCACATGAGCTCTAGGGGCGTTCCATCTGGCTTCGACAGGGACACCGGGATGGTTTTTAATATCCAGCGCTTTTCGATTGAGGACGGACCCGGCATCAGGTCGACCGTCTTTATGAAGGGGTGCCCGCTTCGCTGTATCTGGTGCCACAACCCCGAAGGCCTGGAGATGAAGCCGCAGCTGATGTGGTTCGACGTGAAGTGCATCGCCGCGAGGGATTGCCTCGAAGCCTGTACATTGGGAGCGCTCGAGCTCGCCGCCAAGGGGATGATAATCAACCGCGAGTTGTGCGACGGTTGTGGCAGGTGTGCAGAGGCTTGTCCGGCGGGTGCTCTGGAAGTGGTTGGCAGGGAGTATTCACCGGTCGAGGCGTTGAATGAAGTGATGAGGGACGAGGCGTTCTACAGGAATTCCGGCGGAGGGGTGACCGTCTCTGGCGGTGAGCCCACCATGCAACCGCGCTTCGTCGAGGAGTTGTTGAAGCTGTGTCGGGAGTCAGGCCTTCATACTGTGCTTGATACCTGTGGATACTGTAGCTCCGGAACGCTGGAGAGGCTGGTCCGCTACGCTGATATGGTCCTTCTGGACTTGAAGCTTATGGATGATGCGAGACACCGCGAGCTGACGGGAACGGAACTAACGCCGATCCTGGAGAGCGCGCGGCTTGTAGCTCGAGAGAGCAAGCCACTCTGGATAAGGACTCCGATAATCCCCGGCGCCACCGATTCAGAGGACAACATCGATGCGCTTGCCGGCTTCATCGCAGACGAACTTCCCACCGTAGAGCGTTGGGATCTGCTGGCTTTCAACAACACCTGCGGCTCGAAGTACGAGCGACTCGATCTCCAATGGGAGTTCGAGGGTGTCCAACCTATTGAGAAGGCCCGGATGGAGGCGCTAACCGGCGTCGCGAGGCAATCAGGCGTCAAAGAAGTCGCCTGGTCGGGCGTTACCAGGAGAGAGGTATGACGGGCTTTCCTGTAGATCCGCGTCTGTCAGCAACACATGCTCGCAAGATAATAGAATAGGACCTGGCCCCGGGATCACAAGGAGGTTTCGCTTGGAACTCGTAAGAGAAACAAGTGAGAAGGCCGTCGAGCTTCCGCCGCATGGGGTAGCCATCTACGAGCAGGGCGAGGTCGCCAAGTTCCTGGCGACGATATCTGCTGAGGGCGCACCGAACGTGGTGCTCATCGTGAGCCAGACTCCCGTTGAGGCAGGCAAGATAGCGTTCGGCGAGTTCATGATGGTAAAAACCAAGGCCAACTTGGCGGTAAACCCGAAGGTGGCAAGCATCGCGTTAACCCCCAAGCTGGAGATGGCCGGGTTCAAGGGGGAACTCCAGGGGTGGGTCCAAGCAGGCCCCTATGTCGATCGCATAAACTCTATCGATTTCTTCCGATACAACGCGTATGGCGGCATACACAACGTGGCAGTCGTCAACATCCGCGAACTGCTCCCGTTTCCGAAAAGCGTTTCGTTCCTTAAAGCAGGCATGGAGTTCGCGGCTATGCGTACCGTTGGCAATGTCGGTCGGGGTAGAGAAGCAAGGGGCGCCGAGATTCCCAAGCCGATCCGAGACAAGCTCAACAGTATCATGTCCATAAAGGTCATCGCGTTTGCGGACGACGGCGGGGACCCCGACGTAGTCCCGGTGTTCGGAGTGCTCTTTAAAGCCCCGGGCGAGCTCCGGTTCAAGGTGTCGCGCTACAACGAAAGGATACGAGTATTGGCGCCGGGGGCGCGTGTAGCCATCAACGTCCTTACGCTTGACTTACTTACCTACCAGCTAAAGGGGACGCTCGAACGCTTCCAGAGGTACATGGGGCTCGAGGTCGGCGTTATTAAGATAGAGGAAGCCTACTCCTGCGTGCCTCCGTTGGTCGCCGAGCGTATAGTGTGAAGCGGGATCTTCGCTGGAGCAAACTATGGCAATATCGCTAAAAGAGATAAGCTCGTTTGCATCAAATACGGTCTTTCAGACGCTGGGGGGGCGCTACGAAGCCTGCGCGTTCTCGCGCGAAATCTGGCAGGAGATGGGAGCGCTGGGACTGCTTGGGATTACCGTAGCTGAGGAGTACGGTGGCTCGGGCGGCACGGCGCTGGAGTTCGCGACCTCACTTCGGGAATTTACCCGCGCCGGCTGCGATCTCGGCCTTACCCTCTCCTGGATCACCCACCTCGCTCTTTGCGTCAAATCGATCGAGTCGTTTGGCACCGACGGGCAAAAAGAGAAATACATTCCTAGGCTCGTAACAGGGGAGTGGGTGGGAGCCGCCGCGGTCTCGGAACCGGATACGGGCGCGCATCCGGGCGGCATGCAGACAACAGCGACGGAAGCGGGAACCGGATTTACTCTCACTGGGACGAAACTTTACATTACGGATGGACCGGTGGCCGACCTGCTGGTGGTCATGGCAGTGACGGGAGAGGATGCACAGGGGCACAAAGAGCTGACCGCCTTTTTGTTGGAATCGAGCGCCCCCGGGTTTCAAGCTGAGCGGATGGACCTCAATTTCCTTGCGACCTCACCGCATGGCGAGATGACTTTCGACGGCGTGGAGTTGGGGCCTGACGCAATGCTGGGTCGCCGGGGCGAAGGTCACAGCACATACAGCAAGGCCGCGTTCGCGAGAGAACGCTCGCTTATTGTTGCGGCGTTTCCCGGTTTATTCGATGCCGCCGCTCAGGCAGCCCGCGAGCGACTGGTCGCGATGAAGGGAACCTTTGATCTCAAAGGCCAGGCCGCGTACGAGTGGGTGCATCATCTATCCGCGCTCGAGGCCTATCGAAGACTCTCCGAGTCCTTGGTGGATGAAGCGTTAAATAACCCACAGAGATGGAGAGACTCGATCGACCTTCTCATATATCTGGGTATCTCGTATGCAAGGTGGTCTTCCTGGATCGCGGATTTCGCTGAAGGGCAGAAACTGGGCCCGTCTTTCCCGCTGGACATCATGCTGAGTGACATGAAGCTGGTCGCGGTGGGGGAGGGGCTTCTACTCAAGCAAGGCTTAAAACGCTTCATTGCTTGATGCCGACGCCTGGCATGAGTTGCGCCATGGCTCACTCGGATATCACATGAAGATTAGGTCAACGCGCTATCTCTACTGTGACCGTCGGCCGTAGTTGGTCCATACCCAGGAAGTAACCCTGAATCGTGTATTTTCCAGTTGAAAGCCCCGCCGGGTCCCATGCAGCCTTGAACACCGAGCTCTCACCCGCCGCCATCTTCATGGGGGTAACCACCTGAGCGAACATCATTCCGTTCGACCAGCGCCATACCTGGCCGCCGCCCTTGGCAGTGGAAATGAATTCGTAGTTTTGGGCGCTGGGAAGGGTGAAGGTGCGGGACTCCCCGGAGAGGTTGCGTACGTTCAGGGTCAGTGAGAACTCCCCACCGGGCTTGGCCACCTTGGGCTCGGATCTAAGGGTCACTTGTATGCCGTCCGCCTTCTTGACGCTCGAGACACCGGCGTTGCCGGCAGCTTGACTGTTCTCGCGGGACTCCGTTCCGCATCCTGCCATGATGCCGGTCGAGAGAGCAGCAGTCAAAAGGACTACCAGGATCGACCGCGTTGGAGCGGGAATTCGCATAATGTTAGCCTCCTAAAGGAACTCGTCCAGGTATCGGTTTACCAGCAAGGGCTGCTCCTGTTGTACCCAGTGGCTGCATTCAGGGATGTATCTTATCACGGGCTCCTCCACGAAATACGGTGCCAGACCGTAGGTTAGCTCTTTTCCCAGCGCCCTGTCCTCCTCGGCCCAGATGAGCAGGGTGGGGCTCTTGATCTTACCGAACTCAGTCGGCATCTTGAAGGGATTGGTGTTGCGCATCATGGCTCTATAGTAGTTTATCCCACCGGTCAGGGCGCCAGGTGCGCTCGCTGCGGCAACGAGTTCTGCCAGGTCATCGTTGCTGAAAGCTTCCTTGTCTATAGCCCAACTCTTGAATGCCAGTTTGAGCAAGAAGAAGTTCCCCGCTCGCAAAGAAGCTTCAGGGAGGCCAGGTATCTGGAAATAGAACATATACCAGGATCGCAACAGCTGCCTGAGGTTCCCCTTCAGGTTCCTGGCGAAGATACCGGGATGTGGGGCATTCATCACCACCAGCTTTTCAACTTGCTGTGGAAAGGCGATGGCAAAACTCCAGGCGACCGCGCCGCCCCAGTCGTGTCCGATCACATGGGCCCTCTGGGCGCCGAACGCCTCGATCAGGCCTTTGACGTCGTTTATTAAGCTTCCTATGCCGTATGATTCAACGTCCGCGGGCTTGTAGCTGCTACCGTAGCCCCGCATGTCCGGCGCTACGACCTTGAAGCGCCTGGCAAGGAACGGTATCTGATGCCGCCAGGAGTACCAGAACTCCGGAAAGCCGTGAAGCAGAACCACCAGATCTCCCTCGCCCTGAGTAACGCAGTGGAGCCTAATGCCGTTCGCTTTCACATCTATATGCTCCCAGTCGTTCCAATCGCGCATACTGCCTCCTAATCCGCGGCGCCATTGTATGGCTTAGATTCTACTATGTTAGCTTTTCCTGCGCCGAAAGCGGACCCGATTGCTGGTGTCGTGCGTTATATTCGGCGGGAGGAAATAGATATGGCGGACATCTTTAACAGTATTCTGAATATTGCGGCTGTTGCCGTCGCAGGCGTCGCGGCTTGGGTGATCCTGTTTAGCTTCAGGGATCTGCCTAGAACTCTCCCGTTGAGGATGGTTATGTCGAGACTGGAGATGCCACCAGACGAGAAGGAGATCCTGAGGGAGAGGCTCATCAACCAGTGCGCCGAGGATTGCCGCGGCTCCTGGAGCCCGCAATGGGACCAGCCCACCGGCAACCTGAACATTGGGGTCAGGTCTTAAATCTTGCATTTCTTGCACTGGGGTCAGGTCTAAGAATTTGCGTTCTCGACCCGCTGTTGTAGTGGACCTATAGAACAGAGAATCACAGATTTGACTCCCGATTATCAGAAGCTGCATTTTATTGCGTTGCCGCTATATGCAACGCCAGTCGGCCGTTGAGGGTGATCTGAATCCAAATTCGATTTGAGCTAGACTTCGAGGCTATTTGAACGAAGCACTCGGCTGACAGTTGAACAATTGATACCCAAGTATTCAGCTATTTCTGTCATGGAGTAGCCGTTTTCGTAATGCGCGACTATTACTGCGCTATTTCTTTCGCGTTTTCCTCTGGACCCACGGAATATCTCATGAAGGGATGATCGATCACAATATCTCTGGTCTCGGGGAATATCTCGGACCATCCGCTTTGCACTTAGAGCAGATGAGACTGCATTTGGCACAGGAACATCTCCAATTAGCGTGTTCCGGATAGCCGATGGGCTTGGATCGTCAACCCCTTCGAGGATGAAGCGTTGGAACTCCCATTGAGCGGTTGCGATGTCCTCGGAGAAGAGATCTAGGACGCGTTCAGTTTCGAGAAACACTGGCCTGGCGGTGAGCCCTGCCATTGCGCGAAAGCTACTCCACCGCCAGTCGGACGGTTGACTCGTGAGTTTGTTTCTTACAGGGTTTAGCACAATGTAACGAACCGACTCCAAGAAATAGCTGTCACCGACGACAATAGGCGACAAAAAGCGGCCTTGCATTACATGACCGACCTTGTCGTACTTCCGGTTAAAGGCTTGGGAATAGATTCCGTTTAGGTTCCTCATGCCTTTGGAGAGGTTCGGTTGTGGGGTTTCAATAAGCAGATGATAATGATTTCTCATTAGGCAATAAGAGTGGAATGTCCAATTGCAGCTCTCGATCACAGACGAGAGGATATCTAGAAACGCAAGCTTGTCAGAATCTTCTAGAAATATATCTTGCTTACCATTTCCTCGGGACATCACGTGATAGAATGCCCCAGGGAACTCAAGCCGCAGTGGACGGGCCATGCGGCAATTCTAGCAAGCAATACAAGCTAAAGCAATAGAAGATCGCCACTTGGCAAGGATCAGAATTCCAACCGTGATTACGGAACCGAAATCAGAGGTGCAGGAAATATGTATTGCGCGTCATAACTTAGATCCATATGGGAATACCGACGATACTTAGAAAACGCAAAATATGAGGTTTGACCCCAATGCAAAAAATGCAATATTTAAGATCTGACCCCAATGGGGGGGGAGGATTATGGTAAAAGCTGATGTCAGGGTCAAGGTGCTGTATGCAGCTAAGGCCGTATTCACCCGCGAGGGATATAAGGGGGCCACGGTAGCCCAAATCCTTCAAGAGGCGCATATCGCCAGGGGGACGTTTTATAGATACTATTCCAGCAAGCGCGAGGTGCTGTACGAAATGCTCTCTAGCCTTTTCAAGACGCTCCTGGAGTCCGGCAGGGAGATGTTGGTGGAGGAACCCACTCCACTCGAGTCAAGGATGCGTGACTGTCTAGAGCTCTCTTACAGGCTGTTCCTGGACAACCGTGGCGTGATGGTCGTCTACTTCCGCGAAGCCTTTTGGGCGGACCCGGGATTCTACGCGCTTTGGGACGACTTCGAGCGGCGAATGATAACTTTATTTGCCGATATCCTTTCAAGGGGCATCAGGAGCGGTGAGTTCAGGCAGGTAGATCCTGTGCTGGTTTCAAGGGCGATGTTTCTGCTTTTCCTGCAGGTGCCCTACTGGGACATCCTGCTGGGCGGCATCACCGAGATCGACGTCGAGGCGATGGCCGACGAGATGGTAAGATTCGTTATGGACGGAATATCCGCGGGGCACAAAGGCGCATCCGAAACCGGCATTGGCGGCATCTTCGAAGGCCACCTCGGCTAATCCAAAAGAGTTAAGCGCGCTTGTGGTTATTGAGAGGCGAAAATGGAACTCAAGGAACTGGCACGCCAGCTCGGCGCGGATTTCTATGGCGTTGCAGACCTTACGCCAGCGTACGCTGAGATATTGCGGCAGGGAGGCGAGGAAACCGCGAGCTACCCACGCGCTATCTCGTTCGGCATCGCTCTTTTCGACAGCATTGTAGATAGGCTGCCGAGAAGGCACGAGGACCGCTCGATTACTATCAACTACCTGCACCACTGCTACGACGTCATCAACTTGAGGTTAGACATTATCTCATCGAGGCTCGCCAGTGTTATCCAGAACGAGCACTACCGGGTGCTTCCATTGACCAGCAAAGAGCATTTCGACACTACTCGTATCTGCGCCCAGTTTTCACACAAACTTGCCGCCCATCTTGCGGGATTGGGGTGGATAGGGAAGAGTTGCCTGCTCGTCACGCCGGAGGTCGGTCCCCGCGCGCGCTGGAATACCGTGCTGACGGATGCCCCGCTAACACCTGAATCCGGGCCGATGGAAGAGCGATGCGGGACGTGCACCGAATGTGTAGACATCTGCCCGCAAGGTGCCTTCACGGGAAGGGCGTTCCACCAGGACGAACCGCGCGAGTCGCGCTACGATGCGGCGAAGTGCGAGCAATACTTCAAGGATGCATACGAAAAGTCTGGGCGAGTTGCCTGCGGCCTCTGTATCTATTCCTGCCCATGGGGCAAGCCGGAGAGGCGCAGGAAGACTTGATTCCAATCCACTAGCATTTGGGACGAACTTCTGATACCCCCGTAAATAGCGGGGGAGCCTATTTGCCTTAAGGTTAATAGGTACCCCGAGCGTGTGGTATTATCTTGTGCGATTCGGAGGTGCACGTGACCGTTCCCGACTACGACCACAGGACAATAGAAACAAAATGGATGGAGCGATGGGAGGCCGCGGGATCATACCGCGCCCAGATCGATCCGGAGCGTACCAAGAAATACGTGCTGGTGATGTTTCCTTATCCCAGTGGACCTGCGCACATGGGGCACGTTTTCAACTTCTGCCTGGGGGACGTGCTGGCCCGCTATTACACACGTAAGGGATATAACGTCCTCCACCCCATGGGTTATGACGCGTTTGGCCTGCCGGCCGAGAACGCCGCGATTCAAAGCGGCATTCACCCCGCCGAGTGGACGCGCAACAACATCGCACTCATAAGCACCGATCTAAAGAGACTGGGCTACGCGTACGACTGGTCGCGCGAGCTTTCGACGTGCGATCCCGAGTATTACAAATGGACCCAGTGGTTCTTCCTCAAGATGTACGAACGGGGCCTTGCATACAAAGCGGACGCCGCAGCCAACTGGTGCCCCTCCTGTGGGACGGTGCTGGCAAACGAGCAGGTGCTTGGAGATGGTTCGTGCGAGCGGTGCGGCACATTCGTAGTGCCCAGGTGGCTCAACCAGTGGTTTTTCAGGATAACCGACTACGCGGAGCGGTTGCTCGAGGACGTGGACCAGCTGGACGAATGGCCTGAGCGCGTGCTTACGATGCAGCGCAACTGGATAGGCAAGTCACGTGGCGCTGAAGTGGATTTCACAGTCGAGTCTACGGGCGAAAAGATTCGCATCTACACCACCAGACCGGATACCCTTTACGGCGTGACGTTCTTCCTGCTCGCGCCGGAGCACCCGCTGGTCGACCAACTGACGGAAGGGACCGAGCGCGAGGCCGAGGTGAGAAAGTTCCGCGAAAGGGTAAGCGGCCGCACCGAGTTCGAGAGGACGTCTCTCGAGGCGGAGAAGGGCGGCGTTTTCCTCGGTGACTTCGTTTTCAACCCGGTGAACGGCGAGCGCGTGCCGATATATACCGCGAATTTCGTTCTCATCGAATACGGCACCGGCGCGGTGATGGCCGTCCCAGCACACGACCAGAGAGACTTCGAGTTCGCCCGCAAGTACGGCCTGCCGGTAAGGGTGGTGATACAACCTCCCGAGGAGGAGCTTGTGGCAGACGATATGACCGAGGCCTATGAGGATCCGGGCACCATGGCCAACTCCAAGCGTTTTTCAGGGGTTCACAGCGAGGAGGGCAAAGAAGCGGTATGCGACATGCTGGAGGCCAACGGCTGGGGACAAAGGGCGGTCAACTACCGGCTTCGAGACTGGCTGGTGTCGCGCCAGCGATACTGGGGCGCGCCTATACCGATAATATACTGCGACAAATGCGGTACCGTCCCCGTTCCCGAGAAAGACCTTCCGGTGATACTGCCTGAGGACCTTCAACTGGCTGAGGGCGGCAAATCTCCGCTGCCCATCTCAGAGTCTTTCTACAGCGTTCCGTGTCCAACGTGCGGCGGACCGGGCAAGCGCGAGACGGACACCATGGACACGTTTGTGGACTCATCCTGGTACTACTTCCGTTATGCCAGTCCTCACGACGGCGACGCGCCGTTCGACGCGGAGGATGTGAAGTACTGGATGCCGGTAGACCAGTACATCGGCGGCATAGAGCACGCGATCATGCACCTCCTGTACTCGCGTTTCTTTACCAAAGTCCTGGCCGATCTGGAGCTCATCGATTTCTCCGAGCCGTTTTCCAACCTGCTTTGCCAGGGGATGATAACCAAGGACGGGGCAAAGATGTCAAAGTCCAAGGGGAACGTCGTAACCCCCGGCGACTTCATCGACAGGCTTGGAGCGGACACGCTCAGGCTATACATCTTGTTCATGGGACCGCCCGAGCTGTCCAGGGACTGGAGTGACCAGGGAGTGGAGGGAGCCCACCGATTCCTGGGCCGCGTTTGGAGAATGGTGCACGAGAGGTACGTGCCCGCGCTTGAGGGAAGCGCGGAGGGCGCGGACGCGGGTGATCCACGTCACAGGGAGATGCGGGGGATTATCCACCGGAGCATCGCAAACGTGACCCGTGACGTCGATGAGTTTGCCTTCAACACCGCGATTAGTTTCATCATGGAGCTTGTTAACGGTGTTTATCATTACACCTCGGGGGGAGGGGTCGACGTCGAAGTACTTACCGAAGCGGTAGAGACAGCCCTGAACCTGCTCGCCCCTTTCGCCCCTTTCATCTGCGAAGAGCTGTGGAGCGTCCTGGGTGAACGGGAGAGCATACACATGGCGTCGTGGCCGTCCTACGACGAGGAGCTTGCCCGACCCCAGGAAGTAACTATTGTGGTGCAGGTCAACGGCAAGGTCAGGGACAAAATGACCGCTCCGGCCGGCATAAGCGACGATGAGATGAAGGCACGGGCGCTCGAATGCGAGAACGCCCGGAAGTTCATCGGCGATAAAGATATCCGCAAGGTCATCGTGGTGCCTGGAAAACTCGTCAACCTAGTGATCTGATTCCGCCTCAGATCGCCTGCTCGAAACGACCAGGCCTATCTTCCTCGCAAGTCACTGCCGTACGCGTAAGGCCCGGGAAAGCCGTGAGGACGATTGCGACCAGGACGCACGCCGCGCCGCCGATCCAAAGGCTGAATGGTGTAGAGCGAACGTCCGCGAGGTAACCCATTAACTGACCGCCCAAGGCCGCTACCCCGATGAACATCATGATATAGAAGCTTATTACTCTGCCACGCATCTCCCTGTCGGAGCACCTTTGTAGAACCGAATTTGTGGCTGAGCCGGTGATCAGAAAAGATGCGCCGAGCCCGATCGATATCAGGCACGAGAGCCAGTATGTACGGGAGAAGGCAAAGGCTATAAGGAAAAGGCCGAGCGCGAGGGTCGACAACTTTATGATCTGAGTCTCGTGGAGTCGCCTGCTCACCGATGTTACGATCGGCGCACCAATTACCGCCCCGAGCCCGGTCATGCCGAGTAGAAAACTGTATGCGCCTACGCCCTGGTGCAATACGTCTTTGACCAGTGCCGGGATAAGAACTATGTAAGAGAAGCCGAAAAACGAGATAACCATGAGGGCGACCAGTATGTTCACCATCCACCTTCTACGCCACACATATCGGAAGCCTTCGAGGACGTGTCTGCCAATAGTATCCGTGGGAGGCGGCATAACCCCCCTCCTGGGATGGATCAGCAAAAGGGCCGCGATGACAAACAGGAAGCTTATGCCGTTGACGTAGAAGGCGGCCGCGGGTGAGAAGAAAGTCAACATGGCAGCCCCTATTACCGGCCCGACGAAACGGGCCAGGTTCCACTGAGCCGAGCTCAACACGATCGCGTTCAACATATCCTCGCGACGCACCATGTCCGGCAGGATAGCCTGCCACGCTGGGAAGTTTACTGCGAACGCTATGCCTATAATGGTGACAGTTATCAGAATGATCGCTTTAGAATCAGCGCGGAAGGAAGCGGTGATTGCCAGCGCAAAAGCACCCAGCATCATTACCGTCTGACCCCAGAGGATCAGCTTTCGTCGGTTATACCTGTCCGCAAGCGAGCCGGAGAACGGCACTATGAACAGCACCGGCAGGAAGTTGGCCATGTTAACCGCGCCCACCCAGCTATTTGACTTTAACACTACCTTGATGAGCCAAAGCAGCGCGGCCGTCTGTATCCATGTACCGATATTGGAGATGAAAGCTCCCGACCACAATACGGCGTAGTCGCGCTCACCGAACGCCGAGAGGACTCCGCCGTTGAAGAGCGTCTTTGATGAGGCGCCTTCCGATGTCGTTTCCTCCTCAAGATCCGCTGTCGGATCCAACTGCGACTCCAGTTCGCTTGGTATGTTGCCCATGTTGATCATGCTCGTCCCTGATTGTCTTAGTCCTATTACGCTCGAAATGGCCGTTTCCCTGTCTGAAAGCGATAGACGTTTGGCACCAAGGGCTCTCAAACCCTGAGAAATAGAGCAGATCCATATCCGGAGCGGAGGTGCCTGTTTATGTTCGCGGTATCCTACGGGCGGTGCCTGGAGGAGAAAGACTCAGTGTGTGAATCCCAGCACGTCGTGCCCGCCGGTCCAGACTCCGTTGTAGTTGAACCCTGCCAGGTGAACTTCTCCCCCCCGGCCCAGGAACTGCCCTGCCGTGGCTGGACATCCGACAGCTTGCCTCCCCGCGTCGTGACAGCGTAGAACGAGAGACCGGCCGTCTTTTCCGTTTAATGGGGCTTTTTTAGCAGGTCTATCTTACTGAGACCTGTTATATTGCATTCTTACTGCTCACGGCCTGGAGTGCCACCGGCTTGATTTGGTTGAACTGCTATGCTATTCTGGCTAAGCAATGCAGGCATATGACAAAGATTGGCGCTCAAGAATTGATGCCGGACTGAAGTCCATACGCGAAGCGGCTTCAAGCCTCACCAAGTTCCAAACCGGCATCATCGCCGCGTTGGCGCTGTTGTTATTGGTGGGGGGTGTTTATTCCTACGCGCGTTCAAGGCCCAGGGTAGTAAGGGTCCTCGATAAAAAAAGCGCATCCACCGGTGAGGGAGCGCCCGCCGGCGGAGCTGTGAAGGCGGAGCTTACCGTCCATGTGGCAGGCGCGGTCAACAGCCCCGGGCTCTATAGCGTAGCCGAGGGCTCGCGCGTCGCCGATGCCCTGACGAAGGCGGGAGGGCCGGCCCCTGACGCCCAGCTGGATAACTTAAATCTAGCCGCTAAGCTCAAGGACGGTGAGAAGGTCCTGGTTCCTCGTCGCAGCGAGACCGCCCCCGGGTTGGAAGCCGTTACCGGTGACGCCTCACAGGTGACTAACTCATCGACTGCAATGATCAACGTAAACACCGCCGGCGTTGACGAGCTCGATAAACTTCCGGGGGTCGGCCCATCGCTGGCCCGCCGTATAGTGGAATACAGGCAGAAGAACGGCCAGTTTTCTTCGATCGACGAGCTCGATAACGTGGAGGGTATCGGGCCCAGCAAGATGGAGTCGCTAAAAGACCTGGTGACACTCTAAGTGTTCCGTCTCATAAATACAGTGGCATTCGATCACCGCTGCATCCGCTCCTGCTGCGTTCCGCTCCCTGCGCCGTACCACAAGAGTACGGCTCAGTCGCGCGCCTTGCCGGCGCGGCGCATCGACACTCTCGGTGCGTCACCGTATTTATGGGAAGGAACACTCTAAGTTGCGCGGTTACCTGTACCTCGGTTGCTTTTTTTGTCTGGCGGCGGGCGTTGAAATAGGCAGGTACGCGGGTACGCTCGCCGTCGTATCGGTGCTCTGCTTGGTGGTGGTTGCGGCCGCGAGCCTCGCGCTGGCGTTCCGAAATTACGCCAAGGTCTTTGCACTTACGGCGACGTTTTTCATTGTGGGCGCGGTCCTGATGTATGCGTCGGCTGCCAGCATAAGAAACGGTGTGCTCCCGCGCATGGCGGCGAAGAACGCCGCGGTTAAGATTGAAGGCAGGATCGTTTCAGCTTCTATGGCCACCGGAGAAGGTTCGGCTTTTTTCGTCGAGGTCGCCGTCTTCAGGAGCGGGGGAGTCGAATATAAAACCAGGGAACGGTTCCTGCTGCGAATTGACTCGCCGGCAAGCGAGAAACTGTTTTTCCCCGGCGCTCAGGTTCAGGCGGAAGGGTCCCTACGTGTTCCCAAGACGGACCGGGACTGGCTGTTCAATCACGGCGCTGCTTGTGTAATGAACGTCGGCGCGCGCCGGCTCAAGGCCATCGAAGGTTCCGCTGACCTCGTGTCCAGGTCTATTCGCTGCGCCAGGGCCTGGATGTCAAAGTCGTGCAGGCGCATATATTCCCCAAAGGTTGCAGGATTCATTGAAGGCGTTGCCTTGAGCAAGCTTGACGGTCTCGATAGTGCGGTTCTCGATGATCTAAGGTCTTGCGGGCTCGGGCACATAGTGGCGGTCTCCGGTCTGCATGTAGGTTCGGCGGTGATGCTTGCCCTTGCCCTTTTAATGGCCTTGGGCGTCGGCAGGCGCAAGCGGTATTTTGTCGCCTGCATCGTGGCTCTGTTCGTGCTTGCGGTATCCAACTTCAGGCCTTCTGCGCTGCGCGCTTCCATCATGGCGGGTGCTTGTTTCGGCGGCATTATGGTAGGCAGGGAATACGACTCGCTGGTCGGGCTCGATCTGGCGGGCATATTCATATTGTGCGCAAACCCGCGCGCCGTCTTCGATCCAGGATTCCAGTTTTCGTTCGCAGCCGCGCTGGGAATAGTTCTGGCTCTCGGGATGCGCCGAAAGAAAGGACAAACCGGAGGCGTGCGCATGTTTCTGGCGGTCTCGGCCGGAGCGCAACTGGGGATAGTACCGCTGATGCTTCTCAACGGTGAGGCCGTTCCGGTTACCGCGGTGGCCGCCAACCTGCTGGCGGTTCCGCTGGTCGGGTTCCTACTCGTTGCGGGCTGGGGTTCGGCCGTTGTCACATCGTTGAACCTCGCCTTGGGGAAGGTGATCGCAGCGCCCGTATCGCTCGTCGCCAGGTTCATACTGGCTGTAGCGTCTACGCTGTCGAAGATTCCCCGCTCGGGGCTGGTGGGAGGGACCGTCTCCACCATCGCTCTTGTGGTATATCTGATCGCCCTCATTGGTTTTATCAAAGGAGCGAGGGAGGGTGGTTCGATATTCAGACCTGCAGTCGCCACCATCACGTCTGTGATCCTGATGCTCGTTCCATGCGTGCCAGTTGTGGGTTTCCAAACCTCAAATCGGATGACGGTCCTGGATGTGGGGGAAGGCGACGCGATACTGGTGCAAGACAGTACCGGGATGGCGGTGCTTGTCGATGGAGGCCCGGACGGCGAGAAGTTGATTGATAAACTCCAGGCCCGGGGCGTGCGGAAGCTTGACGCTATTGTCTTGAGCCATCCGCACAGCGACCATATTTCGGGCCTGTTGTCCGTAATGAGAATGATGCCGGTCGGTCACCTTATTGACCCGGGGCTCCCGGCGGATTCAGCAGACTATCGCGAGCTGCTTCGACTGGCACGGGACAAGAGGGTAACCCGCAGTTGTGCCGTGGAGGGCCAGGTCGTTGAAGTCTCGCGCCTGACAGAGCTTGATATCATGTACGCGCCGGATCGCGAGCCCGTTGCTCAACAAGATCTGAACGACAGTTCCGTAGTGGTCATGGTGCGCCTGGCCGGGATGCGGGCCCTTATGACGGGTGACATCGGCTCGAAGGAACAAGCGGCACTTATCTCTTTTCACCCGGATCTATCCTGCGACGTTCTGAAGATATCCCATCATGGCGCGCGCGAGGCGGCGTTACCGGAACTTTATGCCGCCTGCCGCCCTGCGGTGGCAACCATTTCGGTTGGGAGGGATAATAAGTTCGCCCATCCATCAAGGCGGTGTCTCGAACTGCTTGCCGATCGGCGGATAACGGTGGCGCGGACCGACCGGGACGGCGACGTAGAGATATCGGTTGACAATGGTAATATTGGCGTTGTAACAAGCAGGCGGTGAACCATTTGCCCCGAAAACGCGTCCAGAGCATAGAGGAACTCAAGAGCGTCTACTACATCTACGGCGATGAAGAACTCCTTGTGGAGGAAACGCTGAAGAGACTCAGGAACATGGTCTCCGCTGAGGTGGACGCGGATTTTAATATTGAGATTCTTGACGCGCCGGAGGCAGGGGCCGAAAGGATAGTCGACTCCGCCGAAACCATGCCCCTGATGTCTTCGCGCAGGCTCGTTATCGCGCGTGAGGTCGACCGCCTGACAAAGAAAGAACAGGAGATTCTCGCGTCCTACCTTGATCGTCCCAACCCGGCCACGACGCTGGTCCTGGTAGCACATATCCCGGGCTCCCGCGAGCAGCGCGACTCGAAAACCCTGAAGCGCATCGAGGCGTCCGATCTGTTCAAGAAGGGACGGTCCGCCGGGGAGGTAATGAAGTTCAGCATGGCCGGTAGGGGAAGGCAACAGAAGACCGAGGACTGGATAAGTGAGCAATTCAAGAGGCGCGGCAAGCGCATAGAACCGGCGGCGCTCAAAATGCTGATGGAAAGGACAGGGCGAGGGCTGCGAGACCTGGAGGATGCGGTAGAGCGCCTGAGCCTGTTCGCATCCGACAAAGATACCGTCGATGTATCCGACCTATCAGAAGTCGTGGCGCCGGTTGCGGAGCAGCCGATCTTCGATCTGGTTGACGCAGTGGCGGACAGGCGGCGCGACATATCGCTGTACCTGCTCAACAAGCTGCTGCGCCAGGGTGAGAGTCCGGAGAGGATCTTCAGCCTTCTGCTGAGACAGTTCAGGCTCATTGCCAGGTGCAAGTCGCTGTCGTTGGATCACGATTACGGCGCCCTCGCCACGGAGCTGGGCATACCGCCGTTTCTGGTCAGCAAATGCCTCCAACAGGCCAAAAAGTATTCGGCCGACCGGCTTCGGTCGGCGTTCGGCGAATTCAAGCGAGCCCAGATTGAGATGCACTCAAGCAGTTACATGGGTGAACTTGATTACCGGGCTCACGTGCTGGAAACCCTGATTGTCAAAATAGTGGGCTAGGCGGAAGTAACAGACACTAAGATAGAGATTTCAGGTCGCGAGACATGCGGGATTTCTTGTTCGCGGCCTTGTTTTTGTGTATGACACCTTTGGATGCGGCCTTGTCAAGCGCCCGGGAGGCCTTGGCGTACCGTTCGCGGGCGGTATCCGAGTCCCCTGACTGAAGCGCGGCCTCGAACTTCTTTATATCGGTCTTGAGCGCCGACATTACGGATTTGTTGCTCTGCCTTTGTTCCTCGGACTTGCGCATTCTCTTTATCTGTGACTTTATGTTCGGCAACTGCACTTCCTTTATGAGCCGTATATTTCATATGAACCACGACTCCGAGTCGCGGCTCGAACGGATTTTAACACAGGGGCTGTTACCTGTCGACAGATAAAGTTGGGGGACTCATACGGTTATTTACGTATATAACCTTCGGTTACAAACGGCGATACGATCCGAGGACGAAGGGAGCAACAATATGAATCGAGATTTATCTAGCAGGGTAGCGATGGGTACGGTTCTTGTGCTGGTTCTTTTGCTTTCACCTCTGACGATGATGGGAGCACAGGCGGCGACCGTGCCCTGGACCAGGATCGCCACCGGGGGCATCACCAACGTCAACGACAAGATCGCAGTCCCGGCGCAGGTGTACCAGGATAAGCTCATGATGGGGACTTTTTCTATGTCCGGGATCCTTTCTCACACCGGGGAGGTCTCACTCTACTCTTACCATGGCTCAAGCTTCCACAAGGTTCCGACAAATACCCTAAACGACCACACCAACATCGTTGCCTTCAGTCCCACAGTCAGTTACCAAGGGTGGCTCTATTTTGGAACCGGCAACTACAACTCAGGCGGTGAGCTGTATCGCTGGAACGGCAGCGGGAACCCGGTGCTGGTGCCCGAATCAGCCGGTGGCTGGGGTGAGGGTTCCGACAACTACCTGGTCGTCCCCCTGGGCGAGATCAACGGCAGGTTTCTTGTATGCGTGGGGAACGACACCAGCGGCCTGCGCATGTACAGCTACAACGGCGTATCATGGACCAGAGTGGTCGGAGCGGGAACGCCCTACGCGCCAGGGTTTGGCAACCCCAATAACGAATTGGCCATTATGCTCATCGGTGAGAACATCATCTACCACGACAAGATGATTATAGCGATTGAGAATTCGACCGACGGTCTCTCAGTTTACAGCTACGATGGTACGGCGTTTACAAGGATAGGCGCGCCTACCGCCAGCGGTGATGCTCACCACTGGAGCAAGAACCAGATCTATGGGGCAGCTACCATGTCGGCCGTTGACGATAAGGTCTACCTGGGGACCATAGAAGAAACGGGCGGCATTGGTGGGGAGCTCTGGTCGTGGAACGACACACAGTGGAACAAGATAAAAGGTGGAGGAATAGACAATACTTTGAATTTTGGCTTGATCCCATTGGCCAGGGGGGCCGACCTCTTCGTGGCTGCCTGGAATGGGGTTACCGGTTGTAGGATCTACAAGAGAAGCGGGAGCTCCTTTACTGCCATATCAAAAAGCAATTTAAGCGGGACCGGGAACGGAAATATAGCGGCCATCCTCAAGAGCTATAACGGGCAACTCATAGCTGGGACCGGTAACAACGCCGGCTCCGAGGTATGGCGCACCCCCGCGAAGCCCTCCATCGACCGGCTGGTACCCAACTCCGGTCCTTACGGGACTACCGTGTCAATTCAGGGCCATGATTTCCTGAACGCTCAGGGCGACGGCAAGGTCTCTTTTAACGGGGTAGAGCCGCACGATATCCTTTCCTGGGGTGATACGGAGATAAATGTCGTGGTCCCGCCGGAGGCCACCAGCGGTCCGGTGGTGGTAACTACCGCGTTGGGGGCATCCAACCCGGTTGACTATACGGTGACCCTCTCTGATAAGTGGTACTTTGCAGAGGGCACCACTCGAAATAACGTCAATGACGGCAGCTACGAGGAATGGATTACCCTGCAGAACCCTAACGACTCTGACGCAAAGGTGACCCTCACCTATATGCTGCCTGATGGTACCACCAAGAAGCAGGATACCACCGTTGCCAAGAAGAGCAGGCAGACCATCGGCGTCAACGCTTTCCTGGGAGCCGACCTGGACGTCTCCACCTTGGTGGAAAGCGACCGGCACATACTGGCCGAGCGGCCAATGTACTTCAACTACCGCAACAAATGGACCGGCGGACACGACGTGGTGGGCGTGGCGGTCCCGCAAACCGACTGGTATTTCGCGGAGGGGACTACACGGAACAACGCCATTGACGGCTCCTACGAGGAGTGGCTGTGCCTGCAGAACCCCGGCGACACGGACGCCAACGTTGCCATCACCTATATGCTGGAGACGGGCCAGACCATTCAGAAGGAATACACGGTGGGCAAGACCAGCCGCAAGACCATTGACGTGAACGTAGACGTGGGCGCGGACCATGACGTGTCCGCACTAGTCCACAGTAACGAACCAATCGTCGCCGAGCGGCCCATGTACTTCAATTATCGCAACAAGTGGAACGGGGGCCATGACGTGGTAGGCGCTACGGGAACCAACACCGTGTTCTACTTTGCTGAAGGGACCACCCGTGACAATAAGTCGGACGGGGCATTCGAGGAGTGGATATCCATCCAGAACCCCGGCGCGACCGATGCCAAAGTGACACTTACCTACTACACGGCTCAGGCGGGCGTTCAGTCCCAGGACGTTACCGTGCTTGCCATGAGCCGCAAGACTGTGGACGTGAAGTTCAGGTTGGGCGCCGATATCGACACCTCGTGTAAGCTGACGTCATCGGTGCCGATACTGGCCGAGAGGCCCATGTACTTCAACTACCACAGCGTCTGGGACGGTGGCCACGACGTGATGGGATGCAATGCCCCTAAAAAGACATTCTACTTCGCCGAGGGCAATACACTGCCCGACTTCTCCACCTGGGTCGCGGTCATGAACACCAGTGACACCAAGGCAACCGTCACCTTCAAATACATGCTGGGTGACGGGACAAACAAGCAGGCAGTGGTGACCGTGGAACCAAACCAGCGCTACACCCGCGAGGTGTCCTCGGACGTTCCCCCCAACCAGGACGTCTCTATAATGGTGTCCAGCGACAAGCTGGTAGTGGCCGAGCGGCCAATGTACTTCAACTACCACGGATGGTGCACCGGGGGATCCGACACCCTTGGGTACGGGATATAGGGGACACCACAATAAGACTGTCGGTAAGAGGCCGCTCCGGGAGGAAAAACCGGGGCGGTCTTTCTTTCTGATTGCCGCGGTCGTTGCGCGAACTCAAACTTGAGGTGGCCACAGTCTCTAGTTGTCGGTGAGGGCGAAGGAGCCGGTTGTCCTCAAGGCTAACCAGTATCCAGGGCGTGTTATCATAGCGCCTGGAGGTGTTTTCGGTCTGGAAACCACTAACATAAGGAACTTTTGCATCATTGCCCACATAGACCACGGGAAGTCGACCCTTGCCGACAGGCTGCTCGAGCTGACCGGCGCCATCGAGCCGGGGCGCGAGCGACCGCAGTTCCTGGACAGGATGGATCTGGAGAGGGAGCGGGGGATAACGATCAAGGCGCAGGCCGTTCGGCTGGCTTACGAGTTGAACGGGCAGGCCTATCAGTTGAACCTCATCGACACCCCGGGCCACGTCGATTTCACGTACGAGGTGTCGCGCACCCTTGCCGCATGCGAAGGCGCGGTCCTGCTGGTGGACGCGGCCCAGGGTGTCGAGGCGCAAACGATAGGCAACCTTCACCTCGCCGAGGAGAATGAGCTCGTCATCATACCGGTAGTAAACAAGATAGACCTCGCCTCGGCCGAGCCGGAGAAGGTCAGGGACGAGATCGTCGAGATACTGGGTGTCGACCCCGGAGATGTGCTGTTTTGTTCGGCGAAGAGTGGAAAGGGCGTCCAGCAGTTACTGGAATCCGTGGTGGGGCGAGTGCCTCCTCCGGGGAGCGGTCCTGACGACTCGCTCAGGGCTCTTGTCTTTGATTCCACCTACGACCAGTACCGCGGTGTTGTAACTTTCGTGCGAGTGGTGTCCGGAACGCTGGAGCGCGGGGCGGAAATCAGGATGATGGCGGCCGGGAGCAATGCGCAGGTTGAAGAACTGGGATATCTCACCCCCGACATGGAGCCCGCGAATGCCCTCTACAGTGGAGAGGTGGGATTCGTCGCCACAGGCATCAAGGATGTCTTCAAGCTGCCCGTGGGCGATACGCTGACCGGATTTCCCCAGGGAGCGCCCACGGCTTTACCGGGCTACAGGGAACCAAAGCCGGTCGTGTTCGCCGGACTTTTCCCCGTCGAGAACAACGACCACCAGCAACTGCGGGACGCGCTTGGCAAATTGAGGCTGAACGACTCGGCGTTTATCTACGAGCCCGAAACCTCGCAGGCGTTGGGATTTGGTTTTAGATGCGGCTTCTTGGGGTTGCTCCATATGGATGTGGTGCGCGAGCGGCTTGAGCGGGAGTACGGCCTAGATCTTATTGTGACGGCTCCCAACGTGGTATATCGCGTAACCGACAAAGAGGGAAAGACGCTGAAGGTGAACAACCCCTCGGAGATGCCGCCGGCCAATCAGGTGGCAAAGGTGGAGGAGCCCTATATCGATCTGCTGATAATAACCCCCGGGGAGATGGTGGGACCGGTGATGGAGCTGTGCAGGCAGCGCAGATGCATCTACAGGGACATGGTCTATCTCTCGAGCAACAGGGTGGAGATCTCCTACCAAATGCCCCTTGCGGAGCTTGTCTCCGGTTTTTACGATCAGTTGAAGAGCCGTTCGCGGGGGTATGCCTCGCTCGATTACGAGCTCACCGATTTCCGCGAGGGACCGCTGGTGAAACTCGAGATAATGGTCCACAGCGAGGTTGTTGACGCCTTCTCGAGTATTGTCCCAAGTGACCGCGCCCAGGCCCGTGGCCGGGAGATAGCGTCCAGACTAAAATCGGTCATTCCCCGTCAGTTGTTCGAGCTCGCGATCCAGGCGTCGGTGGGCGGCCGAATCATTGCCAGGGAGACCCTGCCCGCGCGCCGCAAGGACGTAACTGCCAAGTGCTACGGTGGTGATATCACCCGCAAGCGGAAGCTGTTGGAGAAACAGAAGGCGGGGAAGAAGAGGATGAAAATGGTGGGCAAGGTGGAACTACCCCAGGAAGCTTTCGTTGCGATGATCAAATCGGAGGATGCCGGATAATCCATCTGTTAGCACTCGAGTGCGCAGAGTGCTAAGATTAAAGGAGCCGAACATCGGGAGAATCGGATGATTGTACAGATTGACGAAAGAAAGAGGAAGATACTACAGGCGGTAGTCAGGAACTTCATTCTGACGGGCAAGCCGGTGGGCTCCGGAACTGTCGCGGAGTCCGCGGGCCTCAAGACCAGCACCGCCACGATCCGAAACGAAATGGCCGTCTTGGAGGAGCTAGGCCTGCTGCAGCAACCCCATACGTCAGCCGGCAGGGTGCCAACCGATATCGCCTACCGCTACTACGTCGATATGCTGATGGGGCAGCCCAGGCCTTCCTCGAGGGATGCGGAGGCAATAGAGAAGCTGTTCGATGCCCGATCGCGCGAGATCGAGGGTCTCTTCCAGGAAGTGTCCGTGCTTCTTTCGCGGTTAACCCATACTACCGCGATGGTCTTCGCGCCGTTCAGCGCCGCGGACATGGTGAGACATATCGACCTGATACGGCTTGGACCGCAGCGGGTCATGGTTATCGTAGTTACCTCAAAGGGACAGGTGGGCAGGCGTACATTGAATCTGGAGAGGGAAGCCTCCGTGGACACTATCTCCAGAGTCTCGGATTATCTTGATAGATCTCTGGTGGGGATCGACGTAGCGAAGATAGTTGCCCCTGAAATCGTGCGGCGGGCGAGGTTCGGCCAGGCGGGCCGGGAGCTGCTACTGGGCGCCGTCAACGCTGTAAACGAGTATCTTGGAGCTATAGAAGAGCGGGTGTTTATTGGCGGCACCGCAAATATAGTCAGAGAAATGGACGTAGCCGGCCCCGAATGGGCACAGGTACTACTTGAAGCGATGGAAAAACAGTATCTGATCCTGGACCTCCTCAAAGATCTCCTGCGCGAGCGGCGGCTGACCGTACGAATCGGCGAGGAGAACAGCCTCAGAGAGCTTCAGAGGTGCGCTTTCATAGGTACGAGCTATCCCATCGGGCCTGAGTTGCAGGGTTCCCTTGGAGTGGTGGGGCCGACCTGCATGGACTACGAGCACACCATCGGCATGGTGGAGCTCATGGCCGATAACCTGGGCCGCAGGCTCCTACAACCTATGGACTGAACGGGGCTGACGCGTGCACAACGACATTGACAGGGACCTCTATGAGATCCTTGGTGCGAACAAGGGCTCTTCGCAGAGCGAGATCAAGACTGCCTACCGGCAGAGAGCCAGGGAGTGTCATCCCGACGTAGCCCAAGACGACCCCGACAGCGAGCATAAGTTCAAGGAACTCACGTTCGCTTACGAGATACTCTCCGATCCCGAAAAGCGGCGTGATTACGATATGTACGGCCTGGATGGTCTCAGGCGGGGAGCAGGCATCGACGTCGACGGATTCGGCTCCATAAGCGATCTCTTCGACATATTCTTTGGTGGAGGTTTTTCGGACCCGTTTGCCAGGCGCGGAACGAGTGGGGGCAGGGTTCGCGGGCGCGATATGGAGATGCTGGTGATGATTACGCTCCAGGACGTAGTCACCGGGGTAGAGAAAGAGGTGGAGGTTCAAAGACGCGCAACTTGCGAGGAATGTGGGGGAACAGGCCTGAAACCCGGCACTCAGATGAGCAACTGCGATGCATGCGGTGGAGTGGGCCAAGTTCGCTCCTCACGGCGCAGCATACTAGGAACGTTGGTGAGTTCCCGGACCTGCCCCAAGTGCCAAGGAACTGGACAACGCATAACCGATCCCTGTGAATCGTGTGGGGGCGGTGGGCTCACCCCCGTTACCGATAGAATCCAGATTACTATCCCACCGGGTGTAGATAGAGGTGACAGGCTGCGCGTCAGGGACAAGGGAGAGGGAGGTGCGCGTGGTGGCGGCACGGGAGACCTCTATGTCGTCATTGATGTCGAGCCCTATCCCAATTTCGACAGGGATGGGATACATCTCCATACATCCGTAACGGTGGAATTCGCCGAGGCGGCGCTTGGCGGCCAGAAAGAGATGGAATCACTGGACGGCGCGTTTACCTTGAAAATTACCAGCGGAACGCAGCCGGGGCATGTTCTGAGGGCAAAAGGAAAAGGGTTGCCGCCAAGATACGGTGGCCGCCGCGGCGATATGCTGGTCAGAGTAGATGTCAGTATTCCCACCAGGCTCACCGCCAAGCAGAAGAAGCTGCTCGAGTCTTATCTGGAGACCCGAAAGGAGACATGAGAAAGGTGAGGATCAAAACGGCTACAGCGTGGACAATGCTGTTATAACTCGCTTTCCACACCATGACCCTTCCTTTATTCTACGCGAATCCGAACGACATAGACCCCCGGGCCGGTCATGTTGCGATCTCCGGTGGTGAGGCCAGGCACCTTGCTCTTTCCCTCCGCGCAAGACCGGAAGACAGGGTGTTGGTGGCCGATGGGAACGGAGCGGTCTACAACGTAAGCCTGACTCTGGTAGGACCAGAGATGGTAAAGGGTGTAATCCAATCATGCCGTAATATCGATCCGGAGGAGCCTGATATCGTACTGTTTCAAGCTCTGGCCCGCCTGACCAAGATGGATGAGACTGTGGCGAGAGCTGCGGAGTCAGGTGTGCAATCTGTGGTGCCTTTCGTTGCACCAAGGTCATCCGCCGGCTCGACCACGAAAGCTCTCCATCGTCTTCAGCGGTGGAGGAAGATCGCCGTTGAGGCCTCAAAGGTGGCGCGAAGGGCGGTTCCTCTTACGGTTGAAGAGCTCCTGGATTGGCCCCTGGAAGAGCAGGCGTTTGGTGGACAAGAACTTGATCTCATCTTGTGGGAGGATGAATCGTCCGTTGGTTTGCGAGAGGCTCTTCCCGGTGTGCCGCCGCAATCGATCGGCGTGGTCGTTGGCCCGGAGGGAGGCTTTGAATCCGATGAAGTTGCGCTTCTCGCGGATACGGGAGCGATTCCGGTGACAGTTGGCGACTTAATTCTGCGGACTGAGACGGCGGGGGCGTACGCGGCAATGCTCATTCGTTATAACTATCACCTGCTTGAACCCAGGGAGGTATAGCGCCGTTGGATGATAAGACCTACCGGGTCTCAACACTCGGGTGCAGGGTGAACAAAGCTGATTCACTGGCGATCGAAAGGGAACTCACCGCCAAAGGTTTCAGGCGGGCCACCGCCGACGAAGTCCCCACTCTCTGGGTTGTTAACACCTGCGCGGTGACAGGCGAAGGGCTGCGCAAGTCCAGAAAACTGGTGCGGAGGTGCGCGCGGAGTGGGGCTTCGGTGGTTGTAACCGGGTGCGGTGCGGAGATGGACGAGAGCGCGTTCCACGTTAGTGGGGTTAACGCGATTGTGCCTAACGAGAAGAAACCTGACATCCTCAGCTATAAGTGCAGTCCGGATGGATGCCACGAGGGAGCAACCAAGGCCAACGAATGGCTCCCGGAGGAGTTGGTGCGAGTACCCGTGAAGGTGCAGGACGGTTGCCGGAGGTACTGCACGTATTGCGTGGTACCCTACTTGAGGCCGAAACCGTCGAGTAGGACGATCACCTCGGTGCTGGAGGAAATCCGGATGCTCCGCGAGCTTGAAGTCGGGGAGGTAATTCTGTGCGGTATCGACTTGGGGAGCTATCGTGACCCGGCTACCGGACGGGGCATCGATTCACTGGTCGCGACGGTCATGGAACAGACCGGCAAAATGTGGGTAAGGCTCAGCTCCATCGAGCTCTCAGACGTAAACGACAGGCTTGTCGATCTACTATGCGCCGGGGGAGCGCTTTGCCGTCATCTGCACGTTCCTATGCAAAGTGGAGACGCCAGAGTGCTCGCGGATATGGGTCGAAAGTACACACCTGAGGGGTTCGCAGAGAAAATCGAACGGATAAGAGAGGTTGTTGGGGAAATCGCTGTGACCACCGACGCGATGGTCGGCTTTCCGACTGAGGACGAGAACGCATTCCTGGCGACGAAGAGTCTCCTGGGGTCGCTAGGGTTCTCTCGAGTGCACGTCTTCAAGTACTCCCCCCGCCCCAATACGCAAGCCTACGCCCTCGGCGACCTCGTTGACGGCGGCACCAAGAGCGGGAGGGCCGCGGACCTTCGAGCGCTAGCCGCCGCGAACGCGCTGAGGTTTCACGAAGGCTTTGTTGGTCGTATAATTCCAGTATTGGTCGAGGATGTGATGGGTATTGACACCCTCACCCCAGATATCTCCCCTCAAGGAAGAGGGGAGGAAAGTGGGCCCGGGTACCTGTTCGGTCGGACCGAGAGCTTCGCTGGAATGGTGATGGAGGGAGAGCCCGACCTCATTGGCGACGTAGTTGAAGTTCATGTAACATCGGCCGGCACTGAGGGCCTAAGGGGTCGCATAACCGGCGGGCATGCGATCGAACCGAGGAGAAGGTGAGCTGAATTGGAGGACTGCCTGTTCTGCCGCATCGCGCGAGGGGAAATCGAGACGGAGATAGTCTGCGAACGACCGAACGCCTTAGCATTCCGTGACATAAACCCCCAGGCCCCTATTCACATGTTGATAATTCCCCGGGAGCATATTCCCCGGGTCAAGGACCTGGACCTCAGCAACTGCGAGGTGCTCGCGGACATCTTCGCCATCATTAACGATATAGCAGTAAGCAAGGGCATAGCACAAACCGGCTACAGGATAGTGTGCAATATAGGTGAGGAGGCCGGCCAGGAGATCGACCATCTGCACTTCCATCTTCTGGGAGGCCGGCTCATGGGATGGCCTCCCGGCTAGCGGAAAGAGATTGGAGAATTGATGGATTTGAAAGAAACGCTTACCGCCGACTACAAGCAGGCGATGAAAGACCGTGACAAACTCAAGGTGTCGACCATCAGGATGGTGCTTGCCGGAGTCCAGAATGAGGAGATAGCCAAGCGTGGCGAGCTAACAGAGGAGGAGTTTTTGACGGTACTGGCCCGGGAGGCCCGCAAGCGCAAGGAATCGATCGAGGAGTTTGGCAAGGGTGGTCGCCAGGACCTGGTGGAAAAAGAAGAACGAGAGCTTTCGATCATCGAGTCTTACTTGCCGGAGCAACTCTCGGAAGACGAGGTACGTGACATCATCGACCGGACCATACAGGAAGTCGGCGCCACTTCGGCCGGCGACCTTGGAAAGGTGATGGGAAAACTCATGCCTCTCCTGAAGGGAAAAACCGACGGCAAGAAGGTGAACCAGATGGTCCGCGAGAGACTTCAAACATGAGTTCCCTCTCCCCTCGGGGGAGTGGGTTAGGGTGAAAGGGACACAAACGCCAAATGGAGTTCAAAGTTGGATGAAATCGTAGAGGTCAAGATAGTAGTCCCCCACGGACAACCTATGGTCTCGCTGCTGGGCCAGGAGGATCTATTCCTGAAGACGGTCGAAGGAGCCTTCAGCTGTCGGATCGTAGCGCGCGGAAACGAGATAGACATACGCGGCGAGGAGGAGGAGACGGAAAAGTGCACCCGCCTCTTCGAGGAGCTGATAGAGCTGTTGGAAGAGGGCCTGGTCATTACGCCGGAGAACCTCGCGGTCGCAATTGAAATGATCAAAAATGGTGAGGACGTAAAACCGACGGAGGTATTCAAGGATGTGGTACTGACCGCGCCCGGAGGAAAAATAATTCGCCCCAAGACCGTCGGACAGAAGCGTTACGTGGAGCTGATGCGGAAGTCCACCATAGTGTTCAGCATCGGGCCGGCCGGTACCGGCAAGACCTACCTCGCTCTTGCATACGCTGTTCAATGCCTGCTTGACCGAGAGGTGGACAGGCTTCTCCTTACTCGTCCGGCGGTTGAGGCGGGAGAGAAGCTCGGATTTTTACCGGGCGACCTCTATCAGAAGGTTGACCCTTACCTGCGCCCGCTCTACGACGCCCTGTACGAGATGCTGGGGGCGGAACGTTTTCACAGGATGAACGACCAGGACATCATAGAGGTGGCGCCGCTCGCGTATATGCGCGGCAGGACTTTGAACGACTCGTTTATAATCCTGGATGAGGCGCAGAATACCAGCCCGGAGCAGATGAAGATGTTCCTGACCAGGCTGGGGTTCGGGAGTCGCGCGGTCATCACCGGCGACGTAACGCAGATTGACCTTCCCAAGGAGGTTTCATCCGGACTAACGGTCGTACGAGACATCCTCTCCAGTATCGATGGTGTTGAGTTTGCCTATCTCGACGCCAGCGACGTGGTGAGGCACAAAATAGTCCAACAGATCGTCAGAGCGTACAAGGAGTACGAGACGTATAACAACGCGCCAGGGCAACGCAAAGACATACATGAGCGTCCGCGATAGCTACCTAAGAAACTTGAAGCGTGTTCAATCGCGGCTTCATAGGATACCGGTTCCAAGAAGGCGTCTTATCGTTGGCGCCACCACTTTTATCCTTCTTCTGCTGATCATGTCTATCGAGATTTCACCGTTTGGGTTCCTGGTGGAGGAAGGAAGGCCTAGCCCGCGGACAATCCTTGCCCCCAGGACGGTTCAGTACCTGGATAAGGCTAGGACCGAGGAGGAACGCAAGGCCGCGGCAGCGGCGATAGAAGACGTATACGTTTCCGACAAGACGGCTTCCGACAGAGTCACGCAGCGCATCACCGATTTCTTCAAGGCAATTGACGAGATCAACGTCTTGCCTCTAAGTACGGAGGAAAAGGTCGCCAAGCTGGTAGAGCGTACCGGGACCACCCTGCCGTCCTCCGAGGTCGAAAGTCTTTTCCCCCTCACGCCTGATCAGCGCGCTGCTATGCAGACCTCAGCGGAACGAATAGTAAAAACGGTTTTGGGGGAACTCATAACCCAGAAGACGCTGGTGGGGGCGAGGGATAGAGCGCGCGGACTGGCGCCGGGACAGCACCTTGATCCGGCGATCCAGGACCTGACCGGGGAGACCGCCGCATCTTTCATAACGGCCAACGCCAGGTTCGACAAACTGGAGACCGACCGTCGTAAGAACGCGGCCAGGAACGCGGTGAGCGAGGTTATAACAACGAAGTTACAGGGCGAGGTAGTGGTAAACAAGGGCGAGTTGGTGACTCATGAGCAGCTGGAGCTGCTCAAGAGCCTCGGCTTCAGGAGGTCCACGTTCACTCCACTAAACATCTTGTATACCGCGGTTATCTTGCTTCTGCTTCTCGGCGCGGTCAGCATGTTCCTGGTCAAGCATGGACGAATTTACTACGAAAGCCCCGGCCTGCTTGCTCTTATGGGCAGCATGATCGTGGTCTTTACCATCATCGCGAAGGTGTTGACGGTCGCTACCAGGAGCTGGTCGCCATTCTGGGGCTATCTGATGCCCACCGCCGCGGTCGCCATAATCGTGGCGGTGCTGTTCGATACCGGCCTGTCTATCGTATTGGTCATCGTATGCGCTCTGGTTACGGGCGTGGTCACGGGAGGGAACTTCTCGCTGGTAGCCTTCTCGCTACTTGGCGGAATATTTCCCGCTTTATATGTCACCCGTTATACGAGCAGGGGAGAGCTAAGGTGGATCGGGTTATATACCGCGCTATGGGTCGCACTGGTGGCTTTCGGCGCGACGGCCCTGACCCAGCTCAACCAAGGGCTCATCGTTAACACCGGCATAGGATTTCTCAACGGGGCGTTATGCACAATCGCCGCACTCGGTTCACTGCCGTTCCTGGAAACAACCTTCAGGATAACGACGAATAACAGGCTGCTGGAGCTGGCTTCACCCGAGCAGGAGTTGCTAAAGGCGCTCTCGGTAAAGGCGCCGGGCACTTACTCTCACAGCGTTATGGTTGCCAACCTGACTGAAGCGGCCGCCCGCGAGGCTGGCAGCGATCCTATGCTGGCGCGGGTGGCTGCGTACTACCACGATGTGGGAAAGATGCTTCGCCCGCAGTTTTTCGTGGAGAACCAACCCGAGGGCTCCAATACTCACGCCGGTCTAAGCCCCAATCTGAGTACTTTGATAATAACCGCCCACGTGAGGGACGGGGTGGATATGCTCGAGAAAAATCACCTGCCCCCCGATCTGGTTGACATAATAGGGCAACATCACGGGACCAGTGTCGTCAAGTACTTCTACCAGCGTGCCCAAGAGGAGGCCGATGACGAGCCGGTGGATGAGAATCGATTCCGATATCACTTCGAGAAACCGCAAGGGAGGACGGCCGGCATATTGATGTTGGCCGACTCTGTGGAGGCGGCCGCGCGGCCCCTGAACAGGCCTTCAGCTTCGACTA
>Ga0209745_1000074_pt1 | contig 51694 bp, 44 predicted proteins | sample BarGraNGADG00312_FD_184495 | JGI IMG/M metagenome (GOLD analysis project Ga0209745, IMG submission 184495) | Arctic peat soil microbial communities from Barrow, Alaska - Barrow Graham LP Ref core NGADG0004-312 (SPAdes) (version 2) | ecosystem: Environmental > Terrestrial > Soil > Wetlands > Peat... | reverse complement strand
GCGGCCATCGCCTGCGCCGCCTCGCGGGCCCGTATCCCAATCTGTTGAATATCGCTCATGCCTCCTCCATACTTATTGTTATATGGCTCGCTATTATTTCCTGCCACCTGCTGTCTTTTTCTGACTCTTGGAACGCGCAATCCGGTCCTTATTAATCCTCGCTTGGACGCTCCAGTATCACCATGTAATCGCGGTGGATTACCTCCTCGCAGCGCTCGCCGTTGAGCCGCTTGGCCGCCTCGGTGGTGCGCAGGCCCTTTACCTGTTGGAGATCACTGAACGACATCGCGCACAGTCCCCTGGCTATCTTCTTGCCCTTTTCGTCCACGACCTCAACCGCATCACCAGGTCCGAAATTTCCCCGGCAGTCAAGTACACCCGCGGGCAGCAGACTCTTGCCTCCATGCAATAAGGCCTCCCGAGCGCCGGTATCGATAACGATGGTTCCCCGCGGCCTAGCCCCGTAGGCGATCCAGTGTTTGTGCCCCTTGAGTTTCTTGTGCCCGGGCTGGAAATAAGTGCCGACCTTATTACCCCGTATTACCCTGGCAAGTACTTCGGGCTCCCTTCCCTGTGCGATAACCACCCCGACCCTCGATGCCGTAGCTATGCGGGCCGCCTCCAGCTTAGCAGCCATACCGCCGGATGAATGCTCCTCCATCGATTTGCCGGCTGCTTTCATCATCGCCGGCGTCACTCTCTCCACTTCCGTGATCAACCGTGCGTCCTTATCCCGCTTGGGATCGGCGGTATAAAAGCCCTTCACGTCGGATAGCATCACCATCAGATCGGCCTCAGTGAGTACGGCGACCAGGGCGGCCAGGCGATCGTTGTCACCGAAGCGTATTTCCTCGACGGCGACGGTATCGTTTTCGTTTACCAGAGGCACCACCGACTGTTCGAGCAGACGCTCGAAGGTGTTACGGGCGTTCAGGTACTGCTCGCGATGGGCGAAGTCGTATTGCGTAAAGAGGACCTGCCCCACCAGGATATCCTCTTTTCTAAAGAGGCCGGTGTAGAGTTGCAGCAACAGGCCCTGGCCGACCGATGAAGCCGCCTGAAGGGAGGGAATATCGCTGGGCCTTTCCGGCAGACCCAACAGCTCCACGCCGGCCGCGATGGCGCCCGACGATACCAGTATTATCTCCAGCCCTTTCTCTCGCTGTTCCGCAATCTGGCGCACTATTTCGCCTATCTGGATGCGATCCAGGCGCCCCGAATCGTCGCTGATCGTGTAGGTGCCTACTTTGACCACTACGCGCTTCGCTTTGAAGCGCCGCTTCTCGCTCACTTTTCCTCCCAGCGTTTGATCGGTGTTTTCCTGCTTTGCTATCCGAGGAGAATCTTTATCCTATAATTCGGGGAAGAAATCAAAGACCAGATCGCCGATGATGACTGTATCGCCTTCCTTGGCCCCCTGTTTCAAGAGTTCCCCCTCGACTCCCATCCTCTTGAGGCGAGTCTGCACGTAGGCCAATGCCTGCGCCGTGTTCAAATCGATGCCCTTCACCAGCCTCTCGGCCTTTTCGCCCAGGACACGGAACTCACCATCTTCTTCTACGACCTTGAATCCGCGATCTCGCTCCGGCTCGTAGGTGTAAAGTGTAGTTTCCTCCGGCACCTCTACCCCGGATTCCAGTCGGACCGCTTCAACCAACTCGTCGAGGCGGTAGAGCAGCTGCTGCAACCCCTCGCCGGTCACCGCAGATATGGGGAAAAAATCCCACTCCCTTGCCCCGGCCGCTTCGCGGGCGTCCTCCAGCCGATCCGCATCGCCCACATCTATCTTGTTAGCCACCAGCACTTGAGGCCTTTCCATAAGGCCCGGGCTATAAGCCATCAATTCCTCCACGATTACCTGCAATGCCTGCGACGGTGGCTCGTCGCGATCCCGCGATACATCCACCATGTGTAAAAGGACCTTGGTCCGCTCCACGTGCCTGAGAAAACGCAAGCCGAGTCCCCTCCCTTCATGGGCACCGGCGATAAGCCCCGGCAGATCGGAAATCACGAAGCTCCTGCCCTCCTCGACGCTGACCACTCCCAGCACGGGCGCCAGGGTCGTAAAGGGATAGTCGGCGATTCGCGGTTTCGCAGCCGAGATGCGTGAGATGAAGGTGCTCTTACCAACATTTGGTAATCCCACCACGCCGACGTCGGCCAGCAGCTTGAGCTCGAGTCTTATCCATCTTTCCTCCCCGGCCTCGCCCTTCTCGGAGAAATCCGGCGCCCGCCGGGCCGGCGTGGCGAAGGAGGCGTTGCCCCTTCCCCACCTGCCCCCCTTGGCCACAACCGCCTCCTGCCCCGGCGCGGAGAGATCCGCGATCAGCCTTCCCTCTTCGTCCCTGACCTGGCTACCCACCGGCACCTGCAAGACGAAATCGTTGCCGTCGGCGCCACGGCTGTTGTTGCCCCCTCCGTTTCCACCGGGAGCGGCTCGGAAATGTCGCCTTCTGGTATATTCGATAAGGGTATTGACGCTCTCTGAAGCCCTCAGGATGACCGAGCCGCCTCTTCCGCCGTCACCCCCATCCGGCCCTCCCAAGGGCCGGTACTTTTCGCGATGAAAGCTGGCGTGGCCCGAGCCTCCATCCCCACCCTTCACATATATCTCTACTTCATCTATGAACAAAGGCCGCTCCATAAAGATAAAGGCCCCGGACAAGCCGGGACCATGCGATACGATGAATCTCGGCCGGATGCCTATTCCTGGGCCGGCGGGACGACGCTCACGAAGTGGCGATCACCGTTGCGATAAAAATTTACGTAACCGTCCACCTTTGCGAAAAGCGTGAAGTCCCTGCCTAGGCCAACATTGTCCCCCGGCTTAACCTTAGTGCCCCTCTGCCGCATGAGGATTGATCCGCCCTTCACGAACTGGCCGCCGAACCTCTTTACTCCCAATCTCTTGGAATGGCTGTCCCTGCCGTTGCGTGAACTTCCGACACCTTTCTTGCTTGACATATCTATTCACTCCTTCAGAAGGATCATCCCGCCTCTACCTCGGCAGCCTGTTCTTCCTTTTTTTCCTTCTTCGCCCGGCTGGCCCGAGGCCCTCCGGTAATCTTGTCTACTCTCACTTCGCTGAACAATTGCCGGTGGCCGTGCTTGCGACGGTAGCCCTTCTTCGCCTTGTACTTAAAAACGATGATCTTACGGGCCTTGCCGTGCCGCAGCACGGTTCCTTCGACCTTCGCCTTCTCGGCCTCCGGTCCGGCAGAGATGCGGCCCTCGTTGCTGACCATAAGGACGCGATCGAAAATTATTTTTTCATCCTCGGGGACATCGAGCTTTTCAACCCGGATCAGCGTGCCTTTCTCGACCCGGTACTGCTTGCCTCCCGTTTCTATTACTGCGTACATATCGACCTCCACCGGTATTTTACCACAGGGAATGAGGTTAACATGGTGCTTATTGAGATGTAAAGCTTGCACGAGTGGTAATAAATACCACCTGACCCGCTGGAATTCCGGCCGGATTGGAGAGGCCGCCCCCCAAGGGAGGCGGCCCGTATTCAAACCCTTCAACCGGGTTATTCCACAAAACCTTCCGCGAAATACCATGTCGTCGAGGGCTCGTAAGCTCCTATGGAAACGCTTCCGTCTTTGAGCCCCCGGAAGTTGAAATACTCCGCCCTCTCCACCACGATCGGATTGTCGCTGGTGATCTTGGTGCTCACCTCGGTCGACTGCAGCTGCGGCACATCATCGACGTGAATCGTAAAACGGGAGTGTGCTGGCAGAGAAACATCCTGATTGACCTCGACCCCGTCGGAGCGCATGAAGACGACATTAATTTGGGCAGCCGTATTGCCCGGGTTGAGCAGGAGTACATAATCATCGAAGTCTCCGCCGGTGTACCCCTCGGCAAGGTACCATTCATCCCTGGGTTCCGTCGCCCCTATTGTGACATGCCCGCCCTTCTTGCTTCCCTGATAGTTGAAATACATGGCGCGCTCGGCGACGACAGGCAGATCGGAGTTTACTTGTGTCGATACCTCGGTTGATTCAAGGCCCGCTATTTCATCGACGTGCAGGCTATAACGCCTCCGCCCCGGCACGTTTACGCTCTTCTTGATAATCGAACCGTCAGGGCGCATGAAATCGAGGTCGACATTCGCCGCACCCTCGTTGGGATTCTGCAGCAACAACCAGGTGTCAAAGGAATCGCCGGTATAACCTTCCGCGAACAACCATTTATTGGAAGGCGCACTTGCTCCTATGGTATCCGAGCCACCGTCCTTGCCCTGATAGTTGAAGTACATGGATCGCTCGGCCACTATCGGCATGTCGGATGTAACCTCGGTTGAGACCTCCGTTGATTCCAGGCCCGGGATTTCGTCGACATGCACACTTTGCCTGCTGTTTGCCTCCACGGTTATTGTTCGATTTATGGCGCCTCCATCCGGCTGCATGAAGTTGAGGTTAACGCTGGCTTGCGTTGGATTGGGATTCTGCAAAAGAACCCAGGTGTCGAAGCTGCCCCCCGTATAACCCTCCGCGAAGAACCAGGCGAGCGAGGGATTTGCGGCTCCTATAGAATCATGGCCGCCGGTCCGTCCTTGATATTTGAAATACATGGCGCGCTCGGCCAGCACCGGTAGGTTGCTCTTGATGTCGGTCGCGAATGAGCCGCAGCCCATGGTCTCCCGCACCGGCACGGTGAATCGACTGTTGCCTGCTATCTGATAATGATAGCTGTGGTTGTCCTCTTTCTCGCCCTGGAAGGTAACGTCCACATCGGCCTCGGCGTTATTGGGGTTCATGATCAGGATGTAGGAATCGAAGGTGTCGGTCGAAGCCGAGGCGGCCTGGGCCGCTGGCGCATTGGCGACGGGGACATCTGCTGTAGACGGAATCGGGGAAAACTGCATGAACTCCTGGGTGATATATAAACCATCAGACCCTCGTACGATTCCAATCCCTATACAATTGAATTCCGCACGCAGGATATTCTCGCGATGCCCGGGGCTGTTCATCAAGGCCGTAAAAGCCGCATCAACGCCGGGGGCCTTGGCCAGATTCTCTCCTGCCAGCTTCCAGCCGCTTATGCCGCGTGTCTTGATGCGCTGTTTCAGATCGCCGGAAACCGGCGAGACATGGCTGAAGAAGTTGTATTGAATCATTTCGGAGGAGTAACTGCGAGCGAAATCGGTCAATCGGGTTTCGGCGTAAAGAGATGGTAATCCGGCGCTGTTGCGCGCTTGATTTACCAACTGAATCATGTGGGCCTCGTCAGCGGTGGTATTTACAGCGGCGGCCGCGGATGAGGCGAAAGCCAGAGGTTGAAGAGCGCACAGGGCAAGAAAGACCAATGCGAATGTAACTATGGTAAGCCTGCGCCACCGGTTTAGCCCTTGCATTTTGTGTTGCTCCTTTTTTTGTCCTCGTGGGCTGGTGGCAACTCTCCCCTGAAAATAAATTCGCCCTTTCCTTCTGGAAAGGGCCCGCTTTGTCGGAGGCAGCCTGGCTGTCATAGCCGCTCTCGCGGCTTTAGACCCGGGGCTTTGCGCCCTCTCCTTTCGGAAGAGTTTGCCTTTTGCACCAAAAGGGATATGTGTTTTTTAAAGTCCGAATAATCTATCGACAATTTGTATGGAATCCTTGAAGTTTTAGCGGATGCGGCTTCGCTGCAAGAAGGGGGGTTGACGGGCGACAACGCCGCAGATAGAAAGAACTGCTATTCTTTGCCAGGCTAAAGCGACGCTACTCAAATGACGATTAAGAAGATGCCAAGATTTCTACGCCGAGTGAGTTTTGGCCATGACCGGGAAGCATGCCCACTTTCCGGTCTTTTCTTTGTCAATGCCCGGGCAGTTATTCTTTAAAGCGATTCCGAATTCACCAGCCGGGAAATCACCACTATTCGTTGTGCGGCGCTGTACCAGGGATGACATGCGGTCAGGGTCAGCTTGGGCTCGCCGCCTTGTTCCAGCACGGTTAGATTGGAGGGCTCGACTATCCGCTGCTCGTACACTTGATAGATGTAGCGATTATCGGCGGTCATGAGGATAATATCGTCGCCCGGCAGGAGCTGTTCGATGTGCCGGAAGGGCGCCCCGTAGGTAGTACGATGGCCGGATATGACCATGTTTCCCGGCTGCCCCGGATAAGCAGTCCCCGGTATATGGCCAGGTCCGCGTTTTAGGTTCTCGGAGTCATCGAGGCCGGATAGTTCAACGACGATAGCGTCCAGACCGATGCGGGACGCCAGGATGCGCGCAATACCGTCACCCACGGAAAAGTCGACATAACCGGAAGGCATCGGTGTTTCGTTCCATTGGTGGAAGAGAGATTCTTGCGCCGAGTGCGCCCTTCGGTCGGTGTAATAAATATAGCCGTAGATGCCGGCGACGGTGAGGAGACCGGCTACTATCAGCGAGATACCGGTAATTATCAGTATCCTGCCCTTCTTGCGCGGCCTGGGTACCTCATCTTTCTCAGTCATCATTTCGCCCTGATCTCCAAATCACATCTTGGCCATACTCGCCCTGAAGGCACTATCCGGGAACGCGCCGTGTCTTTCAGGGTTCTCGGAAAATCATGCCCCTGCCATGGCAAACCGGGCAGTTCTCGCCGAAGGCCTCGAGCAATCCCTCCGAAACATTCTTGCGGGTCATCTCCAGCAACCCGAGCTTGGTCAGCTCGACGACGTAGGTCTTGGTGCGATCTTTTTCCAGTTCCTGGTTTAAAGCTTTGAGCACGCTTCGCCTGTTCTTGGCTTCGTTCATGTCGATGAAGTCGATGATTATTATTCCTCCTATGTCCCGCAAGCGAAGCTGGCGAACGATCTCGGTGACCGCCTCGATATTGGTCCGCAACACCGTTTCTTCCAGGGATTTTTTGCCGACGTACTTCCCTGTATTAACGTCGATTGCCGTCAAGGCCTCAGTGTTGTCGATCACGATGTAGCCACCTGAAGGCAGCGGGACCTCGCGCCTCAAAGCGTCCCTGATCTGGTCGTTGATGTTCAAGGCTTCGAAGATCGGTTTTTCCCCGTTGTACTTGTCCACGCGATCCGCGAGCACCGGAGCCACTTCCTTCAGGTAATGCCTGATGCGCCGATGGACGCGATGCGAATCGACCAGCACACGTGAATAAGAATTATCCATCAAGTCGCGGATTACTTTGAGGGCCAATTCAGGCTCCTGGTGAATAATGGCAGGTGCCCTCTTCTTGTCGGCGGTCCGCTTCACCTGGTGCCATGTTCTGGTCAGGTAGGTGAGACTCTTCTTGAGTTCGCCAGCTTCCGCGTCCCTGGCCGCCGTCCGCACGATGATCCCGACATCCGGCGGGCGTACCTCGTCGAGGATAGCCTTCAAGCGACTTCTCTCCTCTTCCTCCAGCTTGTGGGAAATGCCCACGGTATTGACCTGCGGGAGCAGCACCAGGTAGCGGCCGGCTATCGATATATAGGTGGTGAGCCTGGCTCCCTTGCTACCCATGGGGTCCTTGGTTACCTGGACCAGCACTTCCTGCCCCACCTTGAGGAGTTTATCGATTTCCATTTTCTCCCTCTGCTTGGGCCGTTCCACAAAAATATCTCCGACATAGAGGAGCGCGTTGCGATTGTGCCCGATGTCGATGAAGGCCGCTTCCATGCCGGGAAGGACGTTCTGTACCTTGCCCTTGCAGATGTCACCGACTATGGAGCGGCGACCTTCGTGGCTGACGAAGATCTCCTGCAGGACTCCTTCCTCGAGTACCGCGACGCGCGTTTCTTCCCTGTAGGCCGCTATAACTATTTCCCTCTCCAGCTTCTTCGGCTTGTTCGCCTTGTTGGGCTTACCGCCCTGCTCGTTTTTGCCTGACTTAGGTCTCCTTATCGTCCTATCCAATCCTGTTCACCCTCATTCTTTCTTGTTTCCTTCAGCCGATCAAAAGGCATTAATCAGATATTCCCTGCAATCGTCATCAGTTCCCGCGACTCCCCATCGAAATAGTAGACCGGTTCTCCGGCATCTTCAAAGACCTCTTCTTGCGATGCGTACAGCCCGACCCGGCTAATGCCTTTGAGCTCAGCGCTTTCCGGCAAGGCCAAGCGCTGCGACAGCGCCTGCAGTCCATCTTTCAGCCTGCCTTGCTTGGGGCCGGCAAGCGACAGCAGCAGAAAAACATCGCCATCACCACCAGGTACGCAATATAAGCCATAGCACGTCCATTTTGATAGCTTCGGCATAGTGGCTGCCAATTCCTGGATGCCGGTGATTGAAAGCCCTCGTGGCAGTGAATAATTCATGATCTGCTTGGCCGACTCGAGGTCTGCCTCTCCCTCCAGGGACACCTCCACGTACTCGGCCTCAGCCGCTACACCCAGCGGCAAAGCTGGGGAAAAGCTCATTCGCGGCCTGGGGTTGTAGCCCAAAGTGAAGGCGATGGGAAGGCCGGAGCGCCTAAGCGCTCTCTCTAAGCTTCGCATGGTCTCCCGGTGCGAAAGCAGCGCTGCCTCCTCTTTCTTAGAATATTTGATCAAGACCCTATTCACGATGATGCCTCCACCGGCGCTCGTTTCTGTATTCGGGGTTCGGGGCATGCCCCACAGGATGTGCAGCCGTCGAAGCGGCAATCTGGGGTGAAAATGCCCGCCCGGGCTTTTTCGTATTCCTGCCAGAGATAATCCCTCTCGACGCCGGCATGAAGGTGGTCCCAAGGCATGATTTCATCCCGCGGGCGTTCCCTCTCGACGTACCAGGCGGGATCAAGCCCTTCGGCGGCCAGCGCCGCCTGCCATCGCGGCCACGAAAAGAACTCACTCCAACCGTCGAAACAGCCCTGCCTCCCCGCAGCAATAATAGCCGGCAGCAGCCTCCTGTCGCCCCTGGAAAATATTCCCTCCAGGTAGCTCATCTCACGTGAATGCCGCCTCAGGTTGATACCTTTCATCCGCAGGCCTTCCTTTAGGATGAAGTGGCGCCTGGCTATTTCATGAAGAGGCATCTGGGCCGCCCATTGCAGCGGGGTATGCGGCTTGGGGACAAAGGTGGAAATGCTCAGCGAGAGCTTGAGTCCCTTGGCTGGCCTTCCATCGTCGCCCTCACGGATTATACGACGGGCGACACTACAAATTTCCTCGACGTCGTTCTCGTTTTCGCCGGGAAGGCCGACCATGAAATAGAGTTTGATCTTCCTCCAGCCCTCGCCGTAAGCGGCCGCCACCGCCCGCATGAGATCGTCTTCGGAAACGCCCTTGTTTATAGCAGCACGCACCTTGCTGGAACCGGCCTCCGGAGCGAGGGTCAGGCCCGTCCGCTTCACCCGCCGCAACCTGGAAGCTAGTTGCACCGAGAAGCTGTCGGTGCGCAGGGACGGTACGGAAACGGCGACATGTATACGTTCCATTTCCCGGGCGATTGCGTCGGACAGCGAGAGAATAGATCCATAATCGGCGCTGTTCAGGCTGGCAAGCGAAAGCTCATCACAACCCGTATTGGCCACCAGCTCCCGCGCCCAGTCCCCGAGCAGCTTTGCATCCCTTTCTCTGACCGGCCGGTAGATCATCCCCGCCTGGCAGAATCGACAGCCCCGGGTGCAACCCCTGAAGAGTTCCACGCTGACGCGGTCGTGGATCGACTCAATCAATGGTACCAATGGTTTTTTCGGATAGATCCAAGCGTCGAGATTTGCCAGCGTCCTCTTCTTTACCGGATAGGGCGCACCCGCGTCGGCCTCGATGGAATCGATAGCGCCGTCTGGCCGATAGCTGATCCGGTATAACGAAGGTACGTATACACCTGCGACCTGAGCGCATTCCTTTAGGAAGCCACTGCGATCCCTTGCCCCGCTTTCCTTCCAGTTTTTAACAGCCTGGGTTATCTCCAGGACCGCTTCCTCGCCGTCGCCCAAGACCAGTAAGTCGAAGAGTTCGGCGACAGGTTCCGGGTTGAAGGCGCCGGGGCCGCCCCCGATTACGAGCGGGCTGTTGCTATCCCGTTGGGATGCGAGAAGCGGTACACGGGCCAGGTCGAGGACGCGCACCACATTGGTGTAGGTCAGTTCATGTTGAAGGGTTATGCCGAGAATATCGAAGGCCGCCAGCGGCTCGCGGCTCTCAAGGCCGAAAAGAGGGACAGCTGCGGCGATAAGGCGTTCCTGCATGTCAATCCACGGCAGGTAAGCCCTGTCGGCCATGGCATCCGCTCTCTCGTTAATGATTTCGTAGAGGATGGATAGTCCCAGGTTGGACATGCCGATCTCATAGGCGTCGGGGTAGATAAGCGCCCAGCGTACCTCTGCGCGGGCAAAAGCCTTGCGGCAGGCATTCACTTCGATGCCCAGATAGCGGCCGGGGTGGGATACCCCGAGCAGCTCTTGCTCAAGAAAAACGTCAATACTCATGCAACCACATCTTAAAAAATAAAGGCGGCATGGCCGCCTCGACTGCGTATCAAACGCTAACGGGAGACCGAGGCAAACTCGATCTTACTTGTTGCGCAAGAAGACCGGTATATCAAGCTCCTCGGACTCGAAAACCATGGTCTTTTCAGGGGCGCTCTCCGGCTTAGTCGCCTTGCGACCAGTCTTCTGTGCGGCTGTTCCATACTCAAACCCGGTGGCGATGACGGTTACCCGCAATTCGTCTGCGAGGGAATCGTCGATCACTGCTCCGAAGATGATGTTGGCATCCCCGTCGGCCACGCTCGCGATTATCTCTGCGGCTTCGTTTACTTCGAAGAGCCCCAGATCGGTGCCGCCGGAGATGTTTAATAATATTCCCTTTGCGCCCTCTATTGAGGACTCGAGCAATGGGCTGGAGATGGCCATTCTGGCCGCCTCGGAAGCCCGGTTCTCGCCCGAACCTATGCCGATTCCCATCAGTGCCGATCCCGCGCTGGACATGATTGTGCGTACATCGGCGAAGTCGAGGTTGATCAAACCCGGTACGGTTATGAGATCGGTGATGCCCTGAACTCCCTGGCGCAGGATGTCGTCCGCCATCCTGAAGGCATTAAGGATGGATGTCTTCTGTTCGGCCACTTCCAGAAGCCTATCGTTGGGGATGATGATCAGGGTGTCGACCTTCTCGCGTAGTTTATCGATTCCTTGCTCGGCTTGTTGCGCCCGCTTACGTCCCTCAAAAGAAAAGGGGCGGGTTACCACTCCAATGGTCAGGGCCCCTTGCTCCTTGGCTATCTCGGCGATAATCGGTGAGGCCCCCGTGCCGGTGCCGCCTCCCTTGCCGGCTGTTATAAAAACCATGTCCGCGCCTTTTATCGATTCAGCAACGGCATCCCTGTTTTCCAGCGCAGCTTGTTCTCCGACTTCGGGATTTGATCCTGCTCCCAGACCACGCGTAATATTGCCGCCAATATAGACTTTGACATCGGCGTCGGACATTAAGAGAGCCTGGGCATCGGTATTTATGGCTACGAACTCCACACCTTTTAGCCCGGCATCGATCATGCGGTTGATTGCGTTGGTTCCACCACCTCCGATTCCAACCACTTTGATAACCGCTAAATAGTTTGTTGCGGTTTCCGGCATTTCCAGTCCCTCCTTTATCCGTTGCCCCTTAGAGATTCTCCCGAGGCGCTCTTTCTAAGTATCAACCCATACTTTAGGGTCTCTCCTCAGCTTCAACTTCCAGTGTCACATTAATCCTCCATAAAACTACGACAGCCCTATTATTATCTCCTTCCAAATATCCATTTTTCCCCAAACGCTTTTAAAAGAAGCCTTTTTTCTTATCGACGGGTTCCCACTTTCGAGAGAAAAATCAGGAAGGCTCTTTCGTCCTTCTTCCCCGCTTTTGTCTTTATTTATCCCGTTTTTTTGTTGCCAGAGCTTTAAGACTATCCTCTGCAGCTTATATTTCACAAAAAATCGCCTATAAAAATATTATAGGTTAACGGAAACATTATACTTGGTCAATACCCTAAATGTTAAGTCTCAATCTAAATACTGAAGCTTGGTTTACTTGAGAAGGACCGGTCCTTCCTTTCTTCCTTCCTTTATGTCTGTACTCTATCGAGATTGCTTCGTCACTTCGTTCCTCGCAATACGGCTTCTGGCTTTGCCAGAAGCCTAATTTATTGGCTTGATGACCGGATGTTCGGGATAGGATACATCGATGTAGTCAACTGCTCGATAGTGGGTCATCAGATCATTCAGGGCCAAAAGCGCCACTTCGCTCTTTTTTGATAAATCCGATGACTGCCCGTATATCACCTTGGTTCCTTTGGCTTGCAGATAAAGGCCTTCACCCTCCTTATAGCCGATAGAAGTGGTGATCGATTTCAATTGATCAGGCATGTTCTGCAATAGAACTGCGATTGTGTCAAAGCCTTCGGTTTCTATCTGCTGGCCGGCGAAAAGGAGCGGCAGATCCAGCCCTTGTATCTCAAGCAATCCCTGCGGCTTCTTGTCCAGGCCCTCCAACACCCTTCCTTCTTGGTCGACCAGATAGTACTTGCCATTCTGGGAAATAATTCCTTCCGGCTTTCTTTCGACTATGGCAATAGCAACCGTGTTCGGAAACTTCCTCGAGATATGAGCCTCGGCAACGTAGGGCTCCGATAGCAGCGCTTGCTCGACGGCCTTGACGTCCATTTTCAATAGATGGTCATCAGCGGTGATTCCGGAAAGGCCGCGCAGATAGTCGGCGTCGAGCCTGTCGTTTCCACTGATTTCGATATGCTTGACATCGAGCACGCCCGTGGTCGTATAAATCCACAGCATGGCCGCGAGGGAAAGCAGAAGAGTCGCCACGAGTAGTGTTTTTCTCAAGGCCGGGCTCAATCTTTTGCGTGCTCGCTTTGCTTCGAGTTCCTCCGGCACTTCCTGCCCGCTTACCTCTTTGGGTTTGATTTTTAGCGACGAGAGGCGGTGGGATGACGGCTCCGCAAGTTCCCGTGCCGGGGAGACCGGCTTGCGCCGGGGGGCGCTTCTCGTGATCGAGACCGATGACTCAGCCGCGATATTTTCTCCTTCGCCCCCGCTTGGCTTAAGGCTTCGCGCGCCACTGACATCTTTCAACCTGACCGTTTTTGCCATATGGGTTTTGCCTTCGGTGCCGCTGACAGCTCCCAGGCCCCGGCTCGCATTTGCCGTATCCGCGTCCTTCTTTTTGCCTAGCTTCGGGAGGCGCCACCGGCGGGGCTTATTGCGCATACTCTCCGGAATCGATTCTTCGATATACAGCACGTCCCGAACCAGGCTTCCCAGAAAGCCCTTACTGCTATCTCCGGAATGTTCTTCGGTCTCCGCTTGCCCCAGCTGCTCTCTCCTCGTGCCCGTTGCTTGTGGCGCCGTGCTTGCCATTTTCTTCCTGGCCGCTGCAGCCCGTGTCCGGCGCTCGGCCGCAATGCTCTTACCCGCCGGGCCCGCAGGAGCCTCCTTCCCCCATAGATTGCGTGCGGACTTATTTCTCATGACAACACTTTTTCCCGCCTATTTTTAGGCGCGCTGTCTTTACTATGCACTCGACCACCTGGTTGAAGGAAAGACCAGCGGCGGCGGCCGCTTTGGGAATGAGACTTAATTCGGTCATTCCCGGTATGGTATTTATTTCCAGGCAATAGCAGGCCTCGCGTTCGTCCACCATGAAATCCACTCTCGAAAACCCCTCGCACCCCAGGGCAATATGCGCGCGCACCGATAGCCTCTGTAGCCTGCGCGCCAGCTCCTCGCCTATAGGGGCGGGCACGCGATATTCCGTCATGCCCTTGCTGTATTTGCATTCATAGTCGTAAATGCCCTTGTTTGAAACGACTTCCAGAACAGGAAGAACGACCGGCTCTTCCCCCAGAAGGCCCACGGTCATTTCCCTTCCCTCAATGCAGCGCTCTACCAGCAACAGGTCGTCGTATTCGATTGCGGCGGACAGTGCCGATTCCAATTCTTCCGCATTTCGGGCTGTCATCACCCCAAGTGTCGATCCCTCGCAATTTGGTTTGACAATTGACGGGAATCCAAGGTCCCGGGCTATTCCCTCGGCAACCTTGGCGACGCCTCGCGTTTCTATTTCGCGAGCAGCTACCATTACGTCCTCAGCAACCGGTATGGCATTAGCCCGAAAGGTCTGCTTTGACATGACTTTATTTATGGCAATGGCGCTCGCCATCACGCCTGAACCGGTATAAGGAATCCGTAAGAGCTCGAGAAGCCCCTGAATCGTTCCATCCTCCCCAAAGCGCCCATGCAAGGCGATGAAGGCTGCTTCCACCTTCCCTTTCAGGTCGTCCAACTGGGCCACCACATTCTCGCCCACATCAATCTCAAGGACATCATGGCCGAGTGTTTGCAGCGCAGCGGAGACGGCAGTACCTGATTTGAGCGACACTTCCCTCTCTCCGGAGGTACCCCCCATCAGAACGGCTATGCGGCTCATGATCATCCTCCCCCCATGTCGCCCACCAGTCTTATCTCCTCGATGAGCTCGACTCCCTCCCGGCGGCGCACCTCCTGCTTGATCAGGGTCATAAGCTCATAAACGTCACGCGCTGTCGCCCCTCCAATATTAACGATAAAGTTCGCATGTTTTTCTGAAACCATGGCGCCTCCCACACTCTTCCCCTTGAGGCCGCAGCGATCTATCAGCTCACCTGCCGATATCCCTTCCGGATTGCGGAAGACACTTCCGGCCGAAGGCTGAGCCAGTGGTTGATTCTCTCTCCTCCGCCTGAGGACATCTTTCCGGCGAGCCTCCAGATCGTTTGTTCCTTTACCACTAAGCTTTAGTTTAACCTTATATATAATTTCATTATCCTCAAGGCCAGTCTTACGGTAGGCAAACCCTATCCGCTCCGCCGCTATCTCGCCGTCCCTTACTTCACGCCCGTCCAGGCGCAGTACCGAAATCTCCTCTACGCTATCCCCTATGCTGCACCCCTGTGCCCCGGCATTCATTCGTACCGCCCCCCCAAGGCTGCCTGGAATCCCGGCCAGCGACTCCAGGCCGACGAGGTCTCGTTCTATGGTCCAGGCTACGAGTCGATTCAATTCGCAACCCGCCTCAACGTTTACTTTATCTTGGCCTTGCCTTTTTATCCGGTTGAAGCCCTCACCCAACACCAGCACCACACCCGGGAATCCCTTATCGGATATCAGTACGTTCGAACCGCGTCCCAGAACGAGCAGTTCGATCCCCGACGAAGCGATCTCTTGGGTAATCAGTTTGAGATCCTCGAAGCCTTTAGGAGTGGCGATCAGTCCGGCCGGGCCGCCAATGCGGAAGCTGGTGAGATCGGCTAGCGATTTGCCGGGTTCGAGGCTTCCCTTGAAGCATTGCCCTAAAGCCCCGGCTATTTCCGTGATATCCATTGCGGGCCGCCTCTCAGCCGCAGTCTTCAAGTTTCTCGCCACGAAGTATGCCGGCTATCTCAGCAGCACATTGAGAAATATCCCCGGCTCCCATGGTCAGGACCAGATCCCCCTGGCGTAGTAGCCTGGCCGCCGCCTTCCCCAGCATGGACCTCTTGGGAATATATATCACTTGCTTGCCGGGATCGGCCTCGAGTACGGCATTCACGATAAGCTTGCCGTTAACGCCCGGCAGCGGGTCCTCGCCGGCCGCGTATACGTCCGTGATTATGATCGTATCAGCTGCCAGCAGTGCCTCCCCGAAGTCCCGCCACAAGGCAGCGGTCCTCGAGTACCTATGCGGCTGAAACATGCAAACCAGGCGCTCATAGCTCTCCAGGCTGGCAGCCTTGAGGGTGGTTCGCACTTCCGAGGGATGATGGGCATAGTCATCAATAAGGCGTATGCCCGCGACTTCGTCAATCAATTGATAGCGGCGCATGACTCCGCGGAAAGCAGCCAGCGCTTTGGTGGCCGCTGCAAAATCAACGCCGAGCGAAAGGGTTAAAGCGAGGGCGGCCATGGCGTTGCTAACGTTGTGGTAGCCGGGTATAGCGAGAGCGACCCTCCCCAGCACAACTCCCTGACGCAGCACCTCGAAATCGCTTCTGCCCGCCACCAGCTTTAAATCGCGAAAGCGCAAATCACACTGTTCCCCTTCACCGAAAGTTACTTCCTTTGCCTTGCTGAAGCCTAGAAGCAGCCTGCATCCCGGGTCATCCCCGGAAAGGACGACCATTCCGTCGGATGGCAGCAGAGCAACAAAGCGCCTGAAATAATCGATAATCTGTTCCCGGTCCTGGAAGAAATCCAGGTGGTCTTCCTCTACATTGGTCACGATTTCGGCCCAGGGTTTTAAGAGGAGAAACGAACCGTCGCTCTCATCGGCCTCCGCGATTACATAATCACCGTTTCCCGCATAGGCGTTGCTGCCGACGTCGTTCAACTCGCCGCCGATAATGTAGCTGGGGTCCAGGCCGGCCTCCTTCATTATCATGGCCACCATCGAGGTGGTAGTTGTCTTGCCGTGCGTCCCGGCAACCGCTGCACCCCTTGCTTCCTCCATCAGCACATTAAGCATCGCCGCTCGAGGTAGTACAGTCAGACCCAGCTCTTGAGCCCGCTTCAGTTCGCGGTTCCTTTCGGGTACGGCCGATGAGACCACGAGGACGTCGGCTCCCTCTACGTTCTCCGGCCGGTGTCCTATGAATATCCGCGCCCCCAACTCCTCGAGGCGCCGCGTGTTGCGCGATTCCTTGAGATCCGAGCCGCTGACTTCAATCCCCTTAGCCAGCAGGACGACCGCTATTGCACTCATCCCGGCCCCGCCGATCCCCACAAAGTGTATCCTCTTTGAAGAAAGCAATCTAATTCTCCCGTCCCATCGCAATAACCATCGCGGCCAGCCTTTCGGTCGCATCCGCCCTTCCCACCCGGCTTACCGATTCGCCCATCTTTTGCAGTTTGAAACGATCCGAAATCAGATCCACAACCTCCTTATAGAGAAGCGCGCCGTCGAGATCGGAATCTCGTATCACCCGTGCGCCTCCCGCCTCCTTGAGCATGGCGGCGTTCGCCTCCTGATGCGCCGCCGTCGCATAAGGATAAGGGATCAAGATCGCGGGGCAACCGGCAGCCGCAAGTTCCGAGACGGTAGAAGCTCCCGCTCTACTCAACGCCATTTCGGCGCATGCGTAGAGCAAATCCATCCGCTCAATGAACTCAACCGGGCGATAGATTAATTTCCCGCTTTCCACCTTCGCCGCCTGCGCCGTGAATTCCTGGTACTTATCACGGCCAACGGAATGGATTATTTGAAGATCATCCCTGGCTTTGAAGAGGGGAAGCGCCTCGAGCACCGCACGGTTAATGGAGGCGGCGCCCTGGCTTCCGCCGAGTATCGCAACGGTACTGCGCTCTCTCTCGAGTTCGAAAAAGGCCCAGGCGTCCTCACCCCCAAGGCTGTTGCGGCCATATCTATAGAGCGGGTTCCCCGTCACTTCGGCCTTTTTTCTCCATCCTGGAAATTCTTGTAAAGTAGCTTCGAAGGAGACTGCGATAGCGGAGGCTAAGGGCGCCAACAACCGGTTGGCAAGCCCGGGAATAACATTCTGTTCGTGGATTATCAACGGCATGCGGAGAGTCAGGCCGGCAACCGCTCCCGGGACGCTTGCGTATCCGCCGAATCCGACGATGACGTCGGGCTGCCCCGCTTTCATCTCCCGGCGGCAAGCGAGGATAGCTTTCGGCAGGGCCAGGAGTGCATTGAAATTGGAAAGGTTGAGGCTGCGTTTGAATCCCGCCACGTCCACCGCGATTACACTTCCTTCAAAAGCCAGGTCTTTCGATAGCGCCTTGCGGTTCAAAAAGAGCGAAACCTGGACATCCTCATGCGACTGGAGCTCTTTTGCCAGGGCCAGCAGGGGATGGAGATGTCCTGCGGTCCCTCCCCCGCATATCGCCACGTTCACGTTTCTTCCTCCCGTCTTTAGGAATGCCCGCCTCCGCCTCCTGGCGGGAAACGTTTATGAGTATACCGGCAAGGCACATGCAAATCACCAGGGACGAGCCGCCATAGCTGATAAAAGGCAGGGTCACACCGGTTATGGGAAGGGCGCCGGTGGCCGCACCCATGTTTACTAAAGCTTGAACGGTGATCATGCAGGTTATGGAAGTCGCCAGCAGTTTTCCCAGCCCGTCCGGCGCTCGCCTCGCCGCACGTAACCCGAGGCAGAGAAACGCTGCAAAGAGCACGAGCACGGCGATGGTTCCTATCAAGCCTATCTCCTCTCCAATAATGGAGAATATGAAGTCGGTATGGGCGTTGGGGAGATAGAAATATTTCTGCCTGCTCATACCAAGCCCGAGCCCGGTAACCGAGCCGGAGCCTAGGGCTACCATCGATTGGATAATATGAAATCCCCCCTCCCGGGGCGCCTCCCAGGGGTGAAGGAAGGCCAGAAAGCGCGCCTTGCGATAGGCGGAAGTGAAGATAAAAAGCGCCGTCGCTCCGCCTCCGGCCATGGCAAGGACGGCCAGTTTGCGTAGAGGAGCTCCCGCGAAGAAAAGCACGATGAACACCGTAATGGCGGCGATTAGCATGGTCCCGAGATCGGGCTCCATAAGTATAAGCCCACAGGCCAGGGCGGCCACGAGCAGGACGGGTACGATTATCTCACGCCACTCGTCCAGCTTGCCGCGGCGCTTGTTGTATACGTAGACGGCGAGGATCAGCAGCGACATTTTTGCGAACTCGGAGGGCTGCACCACTATCGGCCCCACGGTGACGGCGCGCGTCGATCCGTAGACTTGCGACCCGAAAAAAGGAACGGCTGCCAGGGCGGCGAGGGCGACGGCCACCAGTATCGGAGAGATTTCCGACAATCGGTGGTAGTCCAGGTAGGCCATGCAGACAAGACCAATGAGTCCGACTCCAAACCAAATGGCCTGGCGCACGAGAAAATAATAACTCGACCCGTATACCCGGAATGCAGCTCCCGAGCTGGCGGAGAAAATCATGACCATACCGTAGAGGAACATCAGCAGGCTCACCCCGAGGATTCCGTAACCGCTGGCGGAGAGGCCGCTCCTGGTGGTGGCGGCCTCAAGGGAAGCCCTCTTCTCGCCGGCGGCCGCCCTTCGCTTGTTAAAGTCGATTACCTGCTGGGAGGCGAGCGGCATTCTATTTGCGATGGATTTCTTTTGGTTGCGACTCCTGGCCGCCTCTCGGTTTCTCACACTCGAGGTCTCGGCGTTTCGAACGGGCGCTCCTTTTTTCAACGCCGCTCGTCTCGCGGTCGCCGTTCCGCCCGCCGATGCGGTTTGGCCGCGGACTTGCGATCGCTTTCTCGCGTCCGCGCTCGAAGAGTTCTTTTTATCCCGAGGGGGCTGCGCTTTCTTCTTGGGGCTGATCACCGGTTTGACCCGGCCTACGTCCTGCCTGCGCCGCGCCTCCAACAAGGCCGGTGATGGCCGCTTTCCCTTTCCGACAGGCTTCCTGGCAGCCGCTTCCTTAGCCATGGCTGCCCTCTTCTCTACTGTACTGGCCGACCAGTAATTGGAAATGTTTTCCTCTCTGCTTGTAGTTCTCGTATCGATCGAAGGAAGCACAGGCCGGGCTGAAGAGTATGACATCTCCTGGCAAGGCCTTGGAAGATATTTCCTCGAAGACTTCCTCCAGTTCGGCTAGCAGGCTGGTCTCTATATGCGGTGACACAGCCGTCAAAGCCTGCTTTATCTCCGGGCCGGCCTCGCCTATGGCGTAAACGATGCGAATGCCGCCAGCACTCCATCTTGCCGCCACCTCGGTCGCGAGATCCTTGAAATCAAGGCCCTTGTTCCTCCCCCCCAATATGAGAAGCAGCGGTTGTTCGAAAGCGCTCAAGGCTCGCATCGTAGCATGTGGGTTTGTGGCCTTGGAGTCGTTATAAAACTTAATCCCTCCCGTCTCCGCAACCAACTGCAGCCGATGTTCCAACCCCGCGAAATCCCTTAAGGCCAGTTTCACGGCCTCGGGGCTCACCCCCAGCACCAAGGCAGCACTTGCCGCTGCCATGGCATTCTCCAGGTTGTGCCCCCCGACCAGCTTCATATCGTGCACCTCAATGATTGGCCTGCTTTGTTGCGACCCGCCATTATCGATATAGCTGAAGATGATGCCATTCTTGAGGTACGTTGCCGCCTGCCCGCCGGCGTTTTTTGAAAAGAAGGCTCGCCGGGAGGGTGTCTGTGCGGCCGCTTGAACGCAGAGAGGATCGTCGAGATTTGTCACAACAAGATCGCCCTCACCCTGGTTCATCCATATTCGGCTCTTGGCCTCGATATATTCGCCCATGTGGTCGTGCCAGTCGAAGTGGTCCTCGGCTATATTGAGGAGGATCGCGACGTCGGGCCGGAAATCTTCTATATACGCCAGCTGGAAGCTGGAAACTTCTACCACCAACACATCTCCCTCATCGGCCTCCTCAACCGCTTTTACCAAGGGAAACCCGATGTTTCCCGCAGCCACCGCCGGCCTGCCGGCTTGCTTCAGGATCGATTCGATCATGCTCACGGTTGTGGTTTTCCCGTTGGTCCCGGTCACCGCGATCACCGGCCCCCGGGCAAAGCGCCAGGCGAGTTCGATTTCGCTCCACACGGGAATACCCCTAGATCGGGCTTCCGTCAGCAGGGGAAGGTTTCCGGCGACGCCCGGGCTTACGACGACCAGATCCGTGCCCTCGAGAAGAGTGAAATCGTGATGGCCCAGTGCCGCTTTGGCACCTTTGCGGGCAAGTTCGGCAGCCGCTTTCTCCACCGGGGCTGAGATTGACAGATCGTTGACCACCACCTGCTTGCCTTCCCTCAGCAATTTCCCGGCTGCCGCCTGGCCCGATATTCCCAATCCCACCACAAGGGCTTCTTTAACCAGAGCCAATTCCATCCCTAACTCCTCGATGAGGCCAGGTCTCGTATATCAAGTTCTCAGACTTGAGCAGACATCTGGAACTCGACATTCGAGACTCTACCCCCTTGTCAGATTCGGCCTACATAATTGATGTAGAAGATGATGAAGCCGATGCCGACCATGAAGCCGGCAACGATCCAAAAACGTATCAGGGTCGTCTCCTCCGACCATCCTTTCAACTCGAAATGATGGTGCAGGGGCGCCATTCTGAAGACCCTCTTTCGCGTCCTCTTGAAAACGGCGACCTGTATCATCACCGATAGCGCCTCCAGCGCAAAGAGGCCTCCGAGAACGAGCAGAAGCAACTCGGTCTTGGAGAGTATGGCGACGGTAGCCAGGGCTCCGCCCAGGGCCATGGACCCGGTGTCTCCCATAAATATCTGGGCGGGTGGGGCATTCCACCACAGGAAGCCGATGCAGCTCCCCATCACCGCCCCCGAAAAAATGGCAATATCCAGAGCCGCCTGGACGTGATGGTAGAGGAACTGGTGGTTGCGGAACTGGGTAAAGGCGATGAGTATATAGGCCGTCATCACCAGGGCTCCCGCCCCCGAAGCCAGGCCATCCAGACCATCCGTCAGGTTTACGGCGTTCGTGGTCCCAATAATCATGATAAAAACCAGCAGGTAATAGAAGGGGCCGAGCTCAATTGAGAATGAATCGGTGCGAAAAAAATAGAGCTTGGTCGAGACTCCGAATTGATGGGTGGCGAGATAGGCCAGGGCTATCGAGATCGCCAACTGCCAAAATACTTTGCTACGCGCTTTTATCCCCAGCGACCTTGAATAGCGAAGCTTGGTGTAGTCGTCCGCGAAGCCGAGGAGGCCGCAGCCGAGCAGGACGAAGGCCAAGGCGAAGCCGGTGCCGGCCTGCGGCTTGACGGACATGAGAATGAAGCCGATCAGTGTGGACACGATTATAAGGATCCCGCCCATAGTCGGGGTCCCTCTCTTGGCGAGGTGGGCTTTCGGCCCGTCCTCCCGTATGAATTGTCCTATTCCCCGCTTCCTCAGCCACTTTATGAGTAAAGGCATTCCGAAAATGCATAATACCAGGCTGATAAGCAGGGCACCCAATACCCTTAGCAAGGGCTTCCTCCTTCTCCGCCGTTCCTGAATTCAGACTTGCCATTAGACTGGGCAGCGATCATTATGTTTCGAAAGCATTTATGCAACTAAGTCGACAAGTCTCTCCAGGCCCAGGAAGCGGGAACCCTTGATCAGGACAACATCTCCGGGCTCGATGATGGCGCGCAATATTTCCGCCGCCCTGTCAACTCCATCGGCGCTGAAAATACTGCCCCGCGGAAGTCCCTGATCCCGCGCCGCAGCCGCTATCTTACGGGCTTTTCTGCCCACAGTGATAAGTATATCCGTACCATAATCCACAGCCAGCTGTCCGACTTCGAGATGCGCTTTTTCAGAGACCGGTCCTAATTCCCCCATGTCTCCGAGCACCGCGATCGCCCGCTTGCTTCTGGAAATATCACCCAATGCCATCAGGGCCGAGCGCATGGAGACCGGGTTGGCGTTATAGGCATCGTTGATAATGGTAATCTCTTCCGGTTTGGTAATCATCTCCATCCTCCATCCCGTCAGTTCAGCATTTTCAATACCTTTGGCAATACTCTCCATATCAACCCCCATGATCTCTCCGATCGCCGCCGCCGCCAGAACATTGGCTACGTTATGACGGCCGGGCAAGGGAATCCGAATAGCTTTTTCTTTACCTCCTTTCGACCTTAAGGTAAATATTACCTTCCCCGATTTGTCCGTTATTATGTTCAGCGCCCTCACCTGCGCGCCGTCCGATAGCCCGAAGGTAACGACCGGAACGGGGCTCAGAGCGCTAAGATAGGACGCATAATCGTCATCCGCGTTTATGACCGCTTTACCTGTGGCGGGCAGCGATTGCAGCATCTCCGCCTTGGCATTTGCCAGATTATCCCTGCTCTTGAAGTATTGCAGGTGACTCCACCCTATGTTAGTTATGACTCCTACCTCGGGACGGGCGAATGAGCATAGTCTGCTGATGTCGCCGCTGCCGCGCGATCCCATTTCCACAACCGCGAAACGCGTATGGCTATTGCCGTTGAGAAGCGTGAGGGGGACTCCGATTTCGTTGTTATAGCTCCCCGGCGATGCAATGACCGTGCCGGCTCTCTTGAGCACGGAGGTCGTAAAGTCCTTGGTGAGGGTCTTACCGGTCGACCCGGTTATGCCTATCACCACGGCCTGGGAAGCATCACGCTGCCGGCCCGCCAATCGGGTCAAGGCCCTCATGGTATTATTTACCAGGATGATGCCCGCCCCGCCCTTCCGCGCCTGCTGCCAAAGACCGGACGGCACCCGCGAAACAATCAGCGCCGCCGCTCCCTTCTGGAGAGCGACAGGCAGATAATCATGGGCATCGTAGCGCGGTCCCTTCAGGGCGATAAAAAGGGAGCCTTCCTTCAAGGTGCGGGTGTCAGTGGAAACTTCGTTGATAAGCCGCGAGGGATTTGTCGCATCCCCTTCAATCTTACCTTGCACGGCGGCAGCGATCTCGTGCAGTGCTAAAGGCATCATCACGACAGCCTCCTGCGTAAGGACGCCCTTGCTTCCACCTCGTCATCGAAAGGGATGGTGCAGTCGGCGAATATCTGGTATTTCTCGTGCCCTTTTCCGGCAATCACCACGACGTCGCCGCTCGCAGCCTCGCGAACCGCCGTATCTATCGCCGTTCGCCGGTTGCTTATTATCTGATAGACGGCGCTCCCCGACGTCGAACGCGCCCCTTCCTCTATCTCCCTGACGATGGCCAGCGGGTCCTCCGTACGCGGATTATCCGACGTGATAACGCTTAGATTCGATAATCTGGCCGCTATAGCTCCCATGATGGCCCGCTTACCGCGATCGCGGTCTCCACCGCAGCCGAAGACAACGATGACTCTTTCTTGTGCTATTTCCCTCGCCGCCTCAAGCACCCGCCGCAATGAATCGGGGGTGTGTGCGTAATCGATGATAACCGCGAAATCCTGTCCCTCCTCCAAGCTTTGGAAGCGCCCGGGAACGCCGGGATGCCCGCTTATCGCTTCAAGAGACCTGTCCGGATCAAGTCCCAGGAGGATCGACGCCGCCAGGGCGGCGAGTATGTTATAGAGGTTGAAGTTGCCAGTGAGGGAGGTGTATTCCTCACGGCGCCAGACGCCGAGCGATACTCGAATGACCGAACGCTTGAGGCCCGTCTCTAAGATTTCCCCCCGCAGGTCGGCGGGCTCTTTTACTCCAAATGTAAGGGTCTCGCCTTCGCCCGATTGTGCCAGAATCTTCCCGTAGGGATCGTCGATGTTTATGGCGGCCGAAAGGGCTCCCAATCCCCCGCTGGCGCGCGCGAGGAAAAGCTTCTGCTTCTCCTCGAAGTAATCTTCGAGGGTTGTATGAAAATCGAGATGGTCCTGGCTCAGGTTGGTAAATACTGCCACATCGAAATCGCAGGCGTCGACGCGGTGCAAGGCCAGGGCGTGGGAGGAGACTTCCATGCTGGCGGCTGCGCAACCTTCGGAAACCATGTTCGCCAGTATCTCCTGCAGGTCCGCCGACTCCGGCGTCGTCCTTCCCACCGGCAGTTCTCTTCCCCCCACCCGATAGGCGACCGTCCCGATCACCCCGGAAGTCATGCCCGACCGGTTCATGGCGGCCTCGATCAGATGAATAGTGGTTGTCTTGCCATTGGTTCCGGTCACTCCTACCAATTTCAGCTTTCCGCTGGGATGATCCCAGAAGCGATCGCTTATAAGAGCAAGGGCCGATCGAGTGTCGCCGGCGCGCACCAGGCCGACTTCGGGAAGGTCGGCCGGAATATCACGGCCTTCGTCCACGACCACGGCAGCCGCGCCCCTCTGCACGGCTTCCGATATATAGAGATGGCCGTCGGTCTCGAAACCCTCTATTGCGACGAAAAGATTTCCCGGCCCGACCCTCTGAGAATGGTAGGCGATTCCTTCTATATTTTCGTTGCCACCTTTTTCCAGGCGAAGGCCATCGAGGCCGGCTGTCAGGTCGGCTAGTCTCATTCCGGGATCACCTTTTCCTTGGTATTCACATGATCAATGCTCGGGGTCACCTGCAGGTGCTGCAGCGCGAACTCCATGACCTGGGAAAAACAGGGGGCAGCCGCCAATCCCCCGTAGTATATCGATGTCGGTTCATCAAGCGTTATCACCGTCACCAGCCGGGGATCCTCGGTCGGGGCCAGGCCCGCGAAGGTGGCCACATAGGCCTCACGGTACCCGCCTTCCGGATTCGCCTTCATGGCGGTACCCGTCTTCCCCGCGCAATTATATAAAGACATGGCGGCGCGGGTTCCGGTTCCCATTCTCACTACCTCACCCAGTACGTAGCGCAGCGACGCGGCGCTTTCCTCGGAAATAATTCGCTCTTCCCCGTCGGGCTGGTAGTCTTCGTTTGATCCATCGGGATGCTCTATCTGCCTGAGGAAATGAGGAGCGACCTTGAGGCCCCCATTGGCGACAATCGAAGTGAGCACGCCCAGCTGAAGCGGCGAGACGGTTATTCCCTGACCGATGGCTATGGTGGGCAATGAGGTGGCGTTCCAGTTCTCCGGTTTGAGGACCACGCCGGGATTTTCGCCCGGGAAATCGACTCCGGTCGGCTTCCCCAGACCGACCTCCTGTATATATTTATTCAGTGCGTCCTTTCCGGTCTCCTGGGCCGTTCTAATGGTGCCGATGTTCGATGAATGGGCAATCACTTCGGCGAAGGTGAGATTATCCTTTGCCATGGGATGATCGTCCTTGAATTCGTACTGTCCGATCTTGAGAGAGAAGGGCACGTATATTACCGATTCGGGGCTTACCACTCCTTCGTTGATGGCAGCCATGGCGGTCAGTATTTTCAGGACCGAGCCCGGTTCGAATGAATCGGTGATGCCGCGGTTGCGGGTCATATCGGGTGTGACGTTTGAGTAAAGGTTGATGTCGAAGTCCGGGCAGCTTGCCATGGCCAATATCTCACCCGTTCGGCAATCCATGACCAGGCCGGTGGCATTCTGCGCCCCGCTTTCCTTCAGCGATTTCGCCAGCTGTTCCTGCAGCTTGAACTGTATCTCAGAATCTATGGTGAGCTGTACATCACTGCCATCCAGCGGCGGCTTTATCACCTTGCTTACCCCGGGAATGGGTTCTCCGGCCGGGTCCATTTCCATGCCCGCCTCTCCCTGTTCCCCGGCAAGGGTCGACTCGTACTGCAACTCTAGGCCTGCCAGCCCGACGTTATCGGTACCGACGAACCCCAGCAACTGCGCGGCCAGGGCGCCCTGTGGATAATACCGCTTGCTTTCCTTTTGAAGCCCGATGCCTTCGATGCCCAGCCCCTTCACGGCATCGGCCACCTCAGGGCTTACCTTCCGCTCTATATATATGAAGCCGCCTTTCGACTTGAGCTTCTCCTCGAGTTCCTGCCGGGGCTTCTGAAGTATGCCGGAAAGCTCGGCGGCGGCGCCTGATTTATCGCTAACCAGGTAGGGGGTGGCATATATTGAATAGGCTTCCTTGCTTATCGCCAGGACCTGGCCGTCCCGGTCCGTAAGGCAGCCTCTGAGTGGATTAATATCGGTCTGCTGATATCTCTGGTCTTCGGCTATCTGCTTGAAACGATCCGCTCTCACCACCTGGATGTCGACCAAACGGTAGGCGATCAAAGCCAGCCCTAAAAGCAACATCAGAGCTGCCAGGTTGATCCTGGCATCCCTTTTCCTTCCTTTTGACATCTCGTCCTCCCTGGATGCCTTCATTTCAAATAGCCCTATTCGGCCCTTAATTGGGGTTCGGTGCGGAAAAGCGAAAAACCTTCAGCAGCTCAGAAGAAGTTGCTCCGCCTCTAACCCCCCTGGGCCGCTTCGCCCGCCGCCGTCTCCTTATCCGACAGCCTCTGCTGGCGCTCGCCCAGACGTTCGGCCTTATACGCCGCGGTCTGGACATACTCGGCCCATGGTACCCGGGTCATCTGCAGGTTTTCCACCGCGATCTTTTCAATGCGGGCGGGTGATTCGAGGCTCGCTATTTCCAGCTTGATCGATTCCTGCTGCCGCTTCTCTAGCTCGACCTGCTTTTCAAGGGTGCGAACCTTCACCTCGTCTTGAGCCACCATGACTCTTAGAAAAACGGAGAATATCAAGATGCCGCTCGCTACGGCCGCAATTGTTATGAAACAGACAAAGACGAGCTTGCGCCGCCTCGAGGCTTGCGCGTTCTTGCGCGCATTTTGTGCCCGCCTCTCGCTCTCCTGGTGCGGATTCCTCTCCGGCTGTCCGGGCGCTCTTTTCCACTCCGCCGCCAGCGACATTTCCCTACCTCTTTTCGGCGACCCGCAGCTTTGCACTGCGGGCCCTGGGGTTCGTCGAGACTTCTTCCTGGCTCGGAACCACCGGCTTGCGCGTTATGATGCGAAGAACCTCCGCAGCTTCACACACGCATGCCCCTGGCTCCGATGAGCAATGACAAGAAGAGCCATGCTCGGTAAAAAACCTTTTCACTATCCTGTCCTCCAAGGAATGGTAAGATATAAAAACTACTCTCCCGCCCCTTCTCAACCACCGCACTGTCTGTGGCAGCGCCTCCTCCAGGTTGCGAAGCTCTCCGTTGACCTCCAGCCTCAGTGCCTGAAAAGTCCGCCTGGCCGGATGTCCCCCCTTGCGCCTCGCAGCGGCCGGGATAGCATCCTTTATAATCTCAACCAGTCTATCCGTGGTATCGATGGGCGCGCGCTTTCTTTCGATTGCGACGCACCGAGCGATACGGGAAGCCCAACGCTCTTCGCCGTATTCACGGATAATACGCGCCAGCTCTCTCTCCTCATACCGGTTCACCACCTTCCAGGCATCCAGTTCCCGGCCGGTATCCATACGCATGTCCAGCCTCGCCGCTTGCCGATAGGAGAAGCCCCTCTCCGCCTCTTCTAATTGCCGGGAGGAAACTCCCAGATCGAAGAGAAACCCGTCCACGGCCTCCATACCTAATTCCTCCAGGACCCCGTCCAGTTGGGAAAAATTGGCATGGCGCAGGATTACCATTTCGCCGTAAATCTGCAGCCTCGACTGCGCCCTCTCGAGCGCACCCTTGTCGCGATCCAGGCCTATCAGGCAACCCTCTCCCCCCATTCTTTCCAGCAAAGCCAGGGCATGCCCGCCTTCCCCGACTGTTGCGTCGAGCAATACATTCCCGGGCCGGGGAACGAGGTAGTCGACAACCTCGTGCTGTAGTACGGGTACATGTCTGACCTCACCTTCTTCCATCGCAACTCGCCAGTGTACTTATGGGGCGGGACATGAGATGGCGCAGGCTGCGATGATGCTCGCCTTCCCTGCGCGGCCAATGCCGCCGCCCTTGAACAATCAAATCCAACATGGCCAATCACCCCTCATCCGTCCTAAAAGCCTATTTCCGACAACTTCTCGGCGACCTGCTCGTACTTCTCGATATCGCCCTCTATCGACTCCTGCCAGCGGTCGCGGTCCCATACCTCGACCCGATTCTTGACACCAACTGCGATGACCTCGCGCTCCAGCCCGGCGAGTTGGCGCAACTTGGGAGGAATGGTAAGCCGCCCCTGGCGGTCGGGCACGGCCTCGAAGGCATGCCCGAAAAGGATGCGGGTCATTGTCCTCCCTTCCTTGCTCCCCTGTGGCAGGGCCTCGACTCGCTCCGCCAATTTCTCGAATTCGTCTTTAGGAAATACTGCCAGGCACTCCTCCAACCAGAGCGCCATCACCACACCCTCCTCCAGCTGCCTGCGGAATTTGGATGGCATGATGATGCGGCCCTTGTCATCGAGAGAATGCTCGTGCGAACCCAGAAACATCATGTGCTCCATGTATAGATCGAATCGTCTTTATTGCCTGGCTTGGCGCTCATCGACTTCCCCACTTTGCCTCCCTGCCAACCTCTATCATTATCCACTGCGCACCACTTTAAACCACTTTGCACCACTATGTCCATATTTTCGGCTTAAATCTCCGCAAAATCAACCCCTATTTTCGGATGCGTGGCATCGACAAAATATTGGGACTCCATCCATTCCCGCGGCACAATTTATGGGAATGAGAGGACTATTAATTGGTGCCCCGGGCGTATCGTGCGCGCGAACCACGAAGGCGGCACAACCCATTGGTTAGAAATACCATTGGTAATCGGAAATACATTGAGGCGTTCCAAGAATCAAATGCACCATTGCGAGCATTGGTTTTAACGGAAACTTAACAATTTCATAACGTCTAGATAAGAGGAATTTACGATATGTGAGCATAAAGAAGCAGCGAAAAAGGGCAACTGTATGCTTGAAGCTAGGAATGGAGCGATCAGGACCGAAGGAGGTCGAAGGGCTATGGGCGTAAGGAACTGGAAATTTATGGGCAGGTGCTTGCTAATCTTGCTTGCCTTCTGTCTCATGTTATCGATGGCGATACCCGCCCTGGCACAAGGAGACGTGCAGGAGGCCAATCCCGTGTCACACGACCCGAGTTTCTATCGCGAATTCGGGGTTTTCTATGACCAGGCGCATGGGGACGTCTATGTCAGCGACTCCTTGGCCAACCGCATTATCAGAACAAAGATGGACGGGACAGGTTGGACGCCCCTCGGGTCACTTGGCTCCGGGACAAACCAGTTCCGCGACCCACGCGGAATTTATTTTGATGGCACCTATGTCTACGTGACCGATACCGGTAACCACCGAATCGTCAAGACGAAGATGGACGGCAGCGGCTGGACTGTCTTGGGAAGTGAAGGGCAAGGCAATAAGCAGCTCTACTATCCGCGTGGGATATGGGTTAACGGCACTGACCTCTACATCCCGGATACGGGGAACAACCGCATCGTCAAGACTAGTACTGATATGACCGGGAACGTCTGGACGACACTGGGGTCGGCTGGAATTGGACCGAAGCAGCTCCTAACCCCCCGCGGTGTGGTTGTCAACGGTACTGATCTTTATATCGCAGATACCGCCAACAACCGCATCGTCAAGACTAATACTGATATGACCGGGAACGTCTGGACGACACTGGGGTCGGCTGGCTCGGGTGCCAAGCAGTTTCGTGAACCGAGGGGAATTTCCTATGACGCGCTCAATAATGACCTTTATGTAGCCGACCATGGCAACGATCGCATCGTCAAGACCAAGATCGACGGCTCCGGCTGGAGTACCTACGGCAGCTTCGGCGCCGGCGTAGGCCAGTTCTTCTACCCGCGTGGCATTTGCTTCGACTCCTCGGGATCGGGGGATGTTTACGTAGCCGATACCTTCAACGACCGCATAGTGAAGACCAATATGACCGGGAGTGACTGGCAGAGCCTGGGAACCCGCTGGAAGCCGTACGTGTGGTATTTCGCCGAGGGCACGACCCGTCCCAACTTCGACATGTACCTGACCTTATGCAACCCGGGCAGCACCGACGCTATCGTTGATATCACCTACATGCTAGGCGATGGATCGCAAATCCCTCAGCGAGTCACCGTAGCCGCTCATTCACGTTACACCATAAACGTGAACGCGGTGGTCGGCGACAATAAGGACGTGTCCATCCGTGTCGTCTCGGATCAACCGGTGATCGCGGAAAGGCCGATGTATTTCAACTACGGTAAGGGTTGGCCGGGTGGCCACGACGTGATGGGTAAGCCCACCCTGGACACCAAGTTCTATTTCGCCGAGGGTACGACCCGTGACGGCTTCAACACTTACCTGTGCATTCAGAATCCGGGGACGAGCGCGGCGAACGTGAAGATAACCTACATGTTCCCCGATTCCTCGACTCAGGTACAGATCGCCGTCGTTCCCGCACACAGCCGCCAGACAATCAACGTGAACCAGGCGGTGGGAGCGGGCAAGGACCTTTCCATAGTTGTGGAGAGCGATGTGCCCATACTCTGTGAGCGGCCCATGTACTTCAAGTACAAGGGGAAGATAACCGGCGGCCACGTGGTCATCGGCGCCAGCGAGCCGGACACCCACTTCTTCCTGGCGGAAGGAACGACCCGCGCCGGATTCGAGGAATATCTGTGCGTTCTCAACCCGGGAAGCGTTGCAGCCAATGTACATTTCCGCTACATGTTCGGGGACGGCACCATCAAGGAGCAGGACCTTGCCGTTCCGGCGACCAGCCGCCAGACGGTGAACGTAAACGACGTCGTTGGGAGCAATAAGGACGTGGCGGTGGAGATCACGTCGGATCAGCCGATAGTTGTAGAACGGCCCATGTATTTCGTCTATAAGGGCTTGATCTTCGGCGGGCACGACGTTATGGCCGTGAGCGATCTCGGGAGCACCTTCTACTTCGCGGAAGGGACGACCCGTCCCGGCTTCGAGGAGTGGATCTGCATCTTGAATCCGAGTGATGATGTCTCTAACGTCACGATTACTTACATGTTCTCGGACGGCACAACGAAGAACCAGGATGTAACGGTCGGAGCCCATTCCCGCGCCACCTTATCCGTCAAGGACAATGTACCAGCCGGGCAGGACGTCTCACTGGCCATTCAGGCATCCAATCCCATCGTCGTTGAACGGCCCATCTACTTCAATTACAACGGCAGGACGACGGGAGGAAGCGACGCCATGGGATTCAGCGAATAGGCAGCCTCGTACCTGGGGAGCCGGCGCAAGCCGGCTCCCTTTTTTATGTGGCCGATTTCTCGGCTGGAAGTCCTTATCTAAGTGCGAGCGCCTTGAAAAATGTATAGCAGAAAACGCCGCCGGGCACGGCCGTGCGATAGAGGTCCCTTGTTCCCTTATCGAACCGTTCCTCGTTTGCGAGCCCCAGGGAGAGGATTTTTTCTCGTGCGCCTTCCACCATTGCCGTAAAGGTACTCTTGGTAAATCCTTCCGCCAAATCAGGCCTGTTGCCGTCTGCATAGACCATTCTCGGGCTTACCGTGACTTCTGAGAAACCCGCTTCTTGCAAGATGGGGTAAAGCTTTCGCCCTATCAGGGCGTCTCCCCCGGTGGCAGCTTGCGATTGGATTAAACAATTGACGGCAAATCTCGCATCGGGACTATCGGGATGGAAAAAGCATGAACCGTGGTCTCCCTCGATCACCGTAAGCGACCCGCCCTTCTTGAGGACTTTCTTCATGTTCGCAAGCGCCCGCAGGGGGTCGGCAAGGTGTTCGAGGAGAAAACAAACGAATAGGTGATCGAAGCTCTCTTCCGCGAAGGTCAGGTCAAAAACGTCGGCGACAACGAAGTCGACATTGCCACAGCCCAGTTCAGTTAAGAGCTTGCGGGCTTGTTTTACTGAATCATCTGAAACATCAATGGCGGTGAACTGTGCCAAAGGGCTATTACGAGCGAGTATCGCCGTTTGCGCTCCGACTCCGCAGCCTATTTCCAATACCGCTGTGTCAGGCTGATAGCGGGTATCTCCATGCAGGAGTTGCGCCAGGGTTTGAGCCTGATCGTGCAGTCTGCCCGCCTCAATCTCCGAGTAACCATGAACGTAGTCTTCTTCCATCAGGGTCCTCTCCCTCTACGCCTTCAAAGTATAGCAAATCGAGTTTTCGAGAATTGGACATGCAGATGCATGGGCCTGACCCCATGCAGATGCAGAGGGTTGACCCCATTGGGGGGGATTAGGCGGTGGCGGTGCGGGGTTCGAGGTCTTCGGGACGCGTAACGGCGGATTCCTTGGCCTTATTCCACTTCTGTACCAGGTAAGGCTTGAGCCACTCGAATTCCTCCGCCTGCAACTGCACCAACTGCTCGGCCTCCATGTTGCTCATATTTATGGTCTGCAGGGCGAAGGCGGCGGTGCGGGCGCAGTACAGGGGGACCATCGATTGCACCAATTCGGCGCAGGGGATGTCGCAGTTGAAATTGTAGGCCACGGCGAAATCGTAGACTATCTTAGCCCAGAGGGTTTCGGGAAATATCAGGCTCGCGCCTGAGGCGGACTGCCGGGCGTAGGAGACCTCAAGAATGCTTGCCGGTTCGAGGACCTGCTGCCACAGTTCTATATAGCGGGGATAGCCGTTTATGAAATGGTCTATCAGGTTCTCGATGTTTATCTCTATGTCGGAAGGTTCCTCGTACCTGATGTCCCCGAATACCCGCGTGTCCGTGCTGGATTTGACCCCCATCCACTTCACGTCGTTTTCACCCAACAGGTAAAAAATGGTTGAGGCCACCTGGGTGTACATCGAGGCAAGGTCGCTTCCCGGATCCTTGACGTTGTGGATCTTGAGACCCATGGCCGATTGGCAGACCCGGAAGCCCTCCGTCACGGCCATGGTGGTCATCCAGATGTCGATGCCGAACTTGGCGATGTCCGTTTGCCACACGTCCATATGTGAAAAGAGAACGGCGAGCGATCCGGTAAAACCGAAGTCGCCGCCGATGGGTTGCCGAATGCGCCGCCCGTAGAGGGCGCGCGTCAGGGGATAGGCAAGACTGTTGGTGATGGTGCCGTCGTATTTGTGCCGGATGTAATAGGGCGCCACAAAACCATAGCTGTTCTTCCAGACCGGCTCACCGAGAAGCCGAATCCATTCCGGCGTGATGCTGCGCAAATCTGAGTCGACGACGATGCATATCCTCGCCCTGAGGCGGCTGGCTACCTCGAATATGGCACGGAAGGCCGAACCCTTGCCCGGCTGCCCTTTGTAGGGAGTGACGATTTTCTCGACACCTTCCGGCACCTGCGTCGAAAGGAACACTTCGGCCGTGCGGTCCTTGGAGCCGCCGTCCGAGTTGACCAGCACCGCCTTGAGGCCTGGAAAATATTGCACCATGCCCCGGGCGGCATTGCGGGCCACGTGGGAAATGGTATCGGCGTTGCGGAAGCTCGGGATACCGACCAGTATGTCGGCATGACCCAGGTCTTGGCAACGCCTTATAACCTCGTGGTCCAGAACCGTTCTTGATTCAGTCATTCCCTTACCTCGTTCAGGCGTAAAGCCCTGTTACGTAGTCCCTGATTTCGCGACTCGAGGCCAGGAAGTCCATGTAGTTTTCCCAACGCCCCCGAAAGTCGACGTACCACTGATATGGATTGTACTCCGGGCCCCAATCCGCACTCGACCTCTCTAGATTGGCCATCGATTCCTCGAAACCCCGCCGATCGCCCCTGGATAAACAATCCAATCCGAGCAGGAGCGAGGTCCGGAATATCATATTCTCTAAATCGTCTTTAAGAAAGCGCCCTGGGTAGGGATCGAGCTCCTTGACCTCAACCCGCCGCCATCCCGCCAGTTCGGGATTCTGGCTCCCGAGCTTGGCCCTGGTGTATAGAAAGCGATCCACGTCTTCGCGAAATCTCCTCCACTTCGGTGCCGTCTTTACCGGCGCCAAGTGGCGTATCCAAAGCCGGCTATCGAGGAAAAAATAGTATCCTAGTAATCTGGCATTTATAAGATAGTCGATGTCCTCTCCCCTGGTTATATTGGGGTCGAAGGCCAATCGGGTGTAGAGATTGCGGTGTATTACCATGTTCCCCCCGAAGACCCAGGGCGTAATCTTCAACCTGTCCCCGGACTCGATTATTTTGAACGCCTCGTTCATGGCTTTTACGGCCGGCCATTCCGAATAGACCCAATCACGGTTTTCCGGCAGGAAATAATTGCCATCCGCGTTGACGTAATAGCCCGCCAAACCCCACACAAAACTGCTTTCGAAAACATCCCCTATGCTTTGCGATACCTTCCGCAGGTATTCGGCGTCTTCGTAGACTTCGTCGTCATCGAAAAGAACGGCCGCATCGGCGTCGGTCAGACAAGCTGCGGCCAGGCAACAGTTCCTGATGTTGGAATAGCCCCTGAGTGAAAGCATATCCCGATAGGCTCCCCCTCCCCCCAGCTCCATCAATTCCCATATTCTGGAAAGGTGCGAGGGTCCCAGGTAAATAACCGGGAAGTCGCGGCGGAAAGGGCCGACTATCTCTTTGAGCCGCTGCTCCATGGGCACAACCAGGCTTGGATGGGTGGCCGCTCCGAGGACAACGACGCGGAAATCATCGTAATCGAGCAGGCGTATGCTCTCGAGTGCGCGGCCTAAAGTCCCCTCGGAATCGATGGGGGTCGGATGATCGTAGACCGCATCGTCTTCATTGAATGGCTCCCCGGCTTTCCTCCCCCAATAGCTGGGAATTATTATGCTCAGCTTCATCTTTCCCACCTTGCAGGCAATATCTTCGATCCGTGCTCTGAATAATTTCTTTGCGACTCTTTTTCTTCCTTTACCTCGGGATTTATACCTCCCTGCTTAAACCCCCACGTGGAGGTTTTCTTCAGGCATTTAAGAGGTTTTGAGGCGTGCCGCGGTAGAAGGAGACGACGTTTTCGACGGCGATGGCGGTCATGAGGTCCTTGGCTTCCCTGGTGTTGAAAGCGATGTGAGGCGTGAGCACCACGTTCTCAAACCGGATGAGAGTGTCGAGGTCGGGGTGTGGCTCGCCGGGAAAATTATCCAGCCCCGCTCCCTTCAGACGGCCCTCCTGCAATATATTCGCCAAGGCATCGAGGTCGAGTACTTCACCCCGACTGGTGTTAATGAGAATGGCCCCCTCTCGCAGCAACGAAAGCTCACGGTACCCGATCAGGTTTTTGGTCTCCGGAACGTATACGACATGCAGGCTTATGATGTCGCAGCTCGAGAGGAGCTCGTCCATCTCCATAAAGCCCGCGATCTCCTCTACCTCCCGCTTGCGCTCGATGTCGTAATAATGCACCTCGAGCCCGAAGGAATTGCACAGTGCTGCCATCTCCCGCCCCACCGTCCCCATGCCGATGAGGCCGATGCTGCGGCCCGAAACCTGTATGCCCTCGCGCTCGGACGATGTCCAGATTCCGGACCTCAAATCGCGGTCTCCGCGGGCTATGTTGCGGGCCACCGCGAGGATCAGCCCCAGGGCATGCTCGGCAACCGATCGGTTGCCGTAATCCGGCGTATTGGTCACCGCTATCCCCAGCGCTGTCGCCGTCTGGATATCCACGAAATTCGCCGCTCCCACCCCGATGTACGATACGATCTCCAGGTTCCCACACTGCTCGAGCACGGCGGCGTTGAGGTTGGACCAGTCCAGAAAAATGGCATTGGCATCGCAGATCCGCTCCATGAGGAGATGGTTTTCGGACAAATTGTTCTTATAGTAGCGGTAAGAGCCGTAATCGAGCAGGGGCTCGAGGACTTCCACGTAGGCTTGGTTTCCCTCGATGAATTCAAGTCCGTCGAGGAATACGAACAGCCTCTCTTGGGCCTTTCCCCTGGCCTCTCGCTTACCTATCAGCGGCATATATTCGTTTCAACCCTCCGCTGCGATCGCCCGCAAGGCCTGCTCCAGCCTGTTGTTCTGGCGCACGTCGCCCACGGTTATGCGTACATGGCCCGGGATACCCAACGGCTCCCCCGCCCTGACGATCACGCCCTGTCTCAGCAGCTTGTCGAAGAGATCCGCATATTTACCATTATTAACCAGAATGAAATTGGCTTGAGTCGGTACGTATTCCAGCCCCAGCTCATCCAGCAGGCCGTAGATCCGTTCCTTCCCCCGCTCGTTCTCCTGCCGTGACCGCTTGACGTGTTCCTCATCATCGAGGGCGGCGAGGGCCGCAACCTGCCCCAGACGGTTGACGTTGAAGGGAAGCTTCACCTTTTCGAGCGCTTGCCTTATCTCGGGTGAACAGATGGCGTATCCGACCCTCAGCCCGGCCAGGCCGTATATCTTGGAAAGGGTGCGCGTGATGATGAGCCCGGGGTAATCGCCAAAATATTCCAGGGCATCAGGAAGCTCGGCGTCCGTCGCGTATTCGATATAGGCCTCATCGAATACGAGTATTACACCGTCCGGCAGTCCGCCCAGCATCTGCTCGAGTTCGGAGCGGCTGACTGCCGTTCCGGTCGGGTTGAGGGGAGAGCAAAGCGCCACTACCACAGTCTTTTCGCTAACCTCGGCGAGCATACCCGGAATATCCTGGCGATATCCCTTCAAGGGCACGCGGCGCACCACCGCCCCCATGGTCCTCGCCGCCAGCTCATACGAGGTGAAGGTGGGGTCTCCCACTATCATCTCGTCCCCCTTGTCGAGGAAGGCGTACGCCATGAGGTCGAGCGCTTCATCCACTCCATGGCTCACGAGAAAGCATTCCGGGCGAACACCGAGCTTGCGGGATAATGCTTGCCGCAGCTCGTAACTGTCGCCGTCGGGATAGAGGTTGACCGAACTCAGGGCTTCAGCCATGGCGCGCATTGCCTTGGGTGAAGGCCCCAGCGGGTTTTCATTTGAGGCCATCTTGACGCAGTCCTCGATGCCAAGTTCCCTAGCCACTTCCTCCGGAGATTTGCCAGGGCTGTAGACCGGCAGGTCTCTCACCTCTTCCCGGATGATCTTATCGACGTTAAATTCCATCATCGTCACCATGTATCTCTACGTGTCTGTCTCTCCTATAATACGATACGTTTATAACCCGGGTTTGGCCTATTAACAACTCCCGCTGCCCGGGCTGATGGACGTGGCCGTGGTAATGAAACGCGGGCTTCTTATCCTCGATGTATTCCAGAAGCCGGCTGCTCCCCTCCACCGGCCGGCCTGCAACCACGTCGAAGGTGGCGGCCCGTAAGCGGGGCGGGATGTGCGTGCAGAGGACATCAACCGGGCCGAGGCGGCGCAGTCGTTCCCCGTAGGCATCCTCATCCATCTCGGCGGGCATATGGAAGGGCGAATAGAGGGCACCGGAGACAAAACCGAATAGTTCCGCGCCGATCTCTACTCTTCCCTCTATCAGCCGGGCGTTTTCCACAGTCTCGAGCGCCTTTTGCAGCAGTTCGGGTATATCGCTGTTTCCATAGATGACAAAGGCCCGGCAGCCGATATCGGCCAGGGCGCGCGCGAATTCCTCATATTGGGCGGTACTGCGCTCGAATAGTTCCTTGAAATATTCTCCATCGGGGGCGAGGAGCTCCTCACGCAGCGCCACAGTGGCGTCCGGTCCGGAGGCGAAGGCCGTCCTCAGCTTCTCAAGGAAGGTTTCCCGGCCGAGCACCTCGGGCAGTATTCCGCTGATATCGGCCCAGTCCACCAGATCGAGGATGTCGCCCAGCACCAGGAGGGTGTCATCATGGTTTATCTGAGATGGCAGGTCATCGAAGCAGCCGTGGACGTCGGATATGAGCTTTATGGACAAATCATGCTTCCTCTTGCGATTCCGAGGCCCGGTAGACGCCAACCTCCTCGACACCCAGCGAGCGCGAAGAACGCATGGCCTCTACGGCGCAGGCATATAGCTTCTCGGGTAGGCGCGCTTCCTCGGGATAGGAAGCCACCCCCCACCGCAATTCGGCGTCTTCCGCGTGGATAAGCGGGCTCAACTCCTTGATGAAATATTTGCATAGCCTCTCGGCCATAATCTTGCCTCCACGCCAACCCGTCTCGGGAAGCAGGATGGCGAAACTAGCCTCGCCCAGCCGAGCCACCACGTCGCAATCCCTGGTCATACGCGCAAGGGTGGCGGAGATCAGCCTGAGGACGTTGCGCATGTCATCCTCGCCTTCCATCGCCTGCACCTCGTGGAAATTATCGATCTCGAAAAGGACCAGGGTTATGTCGTGGCTGTAGCGGACCGCGCGCCGCAACTCCTCGATCAAGCGACCGTGAAAGTAGCTTTTATTGTAGAGATCGGTGACGGGATCGCGCAGGGGATTCTCCATAATCTCCTTCGAGAACTCCTGTTGATAGGCGGAGGCGGCGGACTGCAGCAGCAGGTCGAAGCAGGAGTTCACCCTCTTCTCGAGATGGAAGTCGACCACCTGCTTCATGTTCACCTGCTCGCGAAAGAGGTTCCAGAACTCGTTCCTCAAAATCACGTGCTCCTGCACCAATTCCTCTATGGAAAAACTCTGCTGCTTGCGGATACGTCCCAGCTCCCAGGCGTCATTATGCGCCTCCCCTTCCGGCCGGAAGACGACCACCGCATCCTGGTTCTCAACGACTTCCATGATGGCATGGATAATCCTCGCCATCCTTTCCGCCGCCTCCCCCTCCGCCAATTCGATGTGCGCCGGCAGCGGCAGGCGCTGCATCTCTTGCTTCCATCTTTCTAGTAGAGCCCTGGCTTGTTCATATAGAGAATCCACGGCCCTTCCTTCCTTTCCGTTAATCCACTATCTTGGATATCGAAAGCTCGATGATATCTTCTGCTCCACGTTTCACCAGCTTGGGAATAAGCACGTTTATGCCTTTTTTCTCGACAACGCTCTCCACGGCGTAGTAGTCCTTATTGAGAAGTCGGGAGAGGGTCGGGGCCTTGAGGGAAGGCAGGACTTCCACGACCGCTTTAAGATCCGCCTCGGAGACGTTGAATTTTATCAAGACTTTTCCCCGGGCGTTGAGGGCGCCCATGATGAGCAGGCGGATTTCCTCCATCAGCGCCCGCTTCTCCCGGTCCTCGTAGCTCTGCCGATTGGCGATGAGGCGCGTGGTCGATTCGAGCACCGTGTCGATTATGCGCAAGCCATGCTTGCGAAGCGTACCCCCCGTCTCGGTCAGCTCCACTACCGCATCCGCCATCTCCGGTATCTTGGCCTCGGTCGCGCCATAGGAAAGATAGATGGCGGCGTCTTTAGCGAGCTTTTCGAAGTACCGCTTTACCAGATTGGGATATTCTGTGGAGACACGAATTCCGTCCGGCAGTTCTTCCGGCCGCGTGTAGGGGCAGCTGTCGGCCACTGCCAGGACAACGCGGACGATTGCGCCGACGGCGGTCTTGGTGTAAGGAAGATCGGCCAGCTCCACCACCTCGGCCCCTGATTCGCATATCCAATCGTATCCGGTTATACCCATGTCGAAGAAGCCATCTTCGACATATTTGGGGATTTCCTGCGGGCGCAGGATGCGCACCTGATCGATGCGTGGATCCTCTATCTGGGCGTGGTATTCGCGGTCCCCACTGCGGCGGACGGTAAGGTCGGCATCATCGAGAATATCGAGCGTCGTGTTCTCGAGACTCCCTTTCGGTATCACCAATTTGAGCATTATCTTCTCCTCATTTTGAACGCGGAAACACGACGTTTAATTCTTGGAGACCTAATCGCCACCGGTTATGGCCAGAGTTAGGATCCGCTCGTCGGGCTTTCTCTTCTTCGTCAGAGACCTTCGTCTTCCCTTTCTTCCAGTTTTCTTCCATATTCGTCTTTGATTCGATAGTTGTCATCCTCGCTCGTGAAACCCAGGTCTATTTCGAGCACCCTTCCACTTTTTCCCAGAGACCTTATTCTGTGAAGCTCCCCCGCGGCTACCAGATACTCGGTGCCGGCTTCCCCCAGCGATACCGCTTCACCTATGGTCACTTCCAGGCCCTCGTCGAGGGTGATCCACGTTTCATCACGCAGCTTATGGTAGTGGAGGCTCGTCTCCTGGCCCTCGCTTATGCTGATTATTTTGACCGTGCAAGGCTGGTTAATTATATAAGCCTTGATGTTTCCCCACGGCTTCTCAAGGATCATTATCACCACTCCCCAGGCTCAAATCTTATGATAACAGGATTTTAGCAATTGATGCGGCGCCCAATCAGGAAAGCTCTGCTTATTATATAAATCTACATATCTATCCACTATTTACCCCATCCTTAATTGAAACAGGCGAAGACAAAAGATGAAGAAAGGATAAAATTTAAGTGCCAAGTCTCACCGTGGAACGCGCCACCCATCCTCTAAGCCTATTGCCTGAGCGATGCGCGCTTACGTCCATCCGCCCAGGAACACGAGCCCAGTAGCCAACCGGCACGAGCTTACCAAGACCAATGCCCAAATTTGGTATATACGAGCCAAGCAACCACAAAGCATTGCCGTCATACCGGTCATGACTTACTTGATTGGTTGTTTCAAGCTGAGTTGTAAAGTGGGTGAGAAAATCTTCTGGTGTCCATCCCGTTTCTCCCTGATAGGTCGGTGTGCTTAAAGTTTGTAAATAATCATGAGGCGTAGAGTAAGCCTCTAGCTGTCTTCTTCCTCCTATAGTTTTACCTTGTCCTTGTTGTGGCATGATGGGAATAGGCTCAATAAGTCCCACACTCCAGCCAGGCAGGGCACATAGGCGTGTATTTTGCATTACTTCTTCTTTGGTTAATCCTTGATGGTCATGATCGGTATAGGCTTGCGGATAATAAACAAGATTAGGAGTATCCACTGCTTGACGTACCCTGCCCCATATCCAGAGCGGTTTACCATTATTAACACGAACGGGTATATCAGCGTCATTAGAATTTTGTCTTGTCTGGATAATTATTCCTGCTGCGGCATGCTTAAGAACGGCAGTTTTTACCCGATCAATAAGTTGTGAAGTAGGCATTGCAATCGGCGTTAACTGAAGCTGAGTAAATCCTTGTCGCATTTTCCTATCAGCCAATTTCTTATTGCGTGTAAATACTCCTTGCAGCTGTTCTTGAGTTGGTACAGGATACTCTTTTCCGTCAATTCCAATCACCCCTAAATTTTCCGATCGTGGAAGAAGGGTCAAAATTTCTGTTCGGTTCAATGCGGCAATAGTGCGGGTATACTCCTTCTCAAGAGGGAATAATCCTTCGGAGGGGCGAGCACCTTCTAACTGAGATTTCCCCATATGCGCCTCCCAACATCGTAATCTTATCACGTTCGGGCACGGCATCAACCTCTGGCATCCGATCGCAGCACACGCTTGGCCTGCGCAGATAAGCTGCAATTCGTCGCATCCCCATCTTAACCATCGCAACTCCTTCTTTTTGCAGGTTTAATACCATGCCCATTAAAAAAAGGCCATCCGCATGGCAATGGCCGAACCTCTTCGGGGTCTTGTCTACGAAACTGTTTTACCCGATAATTCCTTATTTTCGGAAACTTGTTCCTTCATGGTTGCCATCCACTGCTCGGCTATACTTTCCATGACCTTCACGAAGGTTTCCATATCCTCCTCAGGCATCAACTCGATCACCTTGGTAATCATTTCCATCTGTTGCTTGCGTATATCTCCGACAACCTTCTCCCCTTTTCCTGTAAGTTCCAGATATGTGGAGCGGCGATCGGCACTGGCTTTCTTCTTGCTTGCCAATTCCATTTCACAAAGGGAGTTGATCATTCGGCTCGCGGTGGGCATGGAAACCAGCATCTTTTCACTGAGCTCGTTTACCTTCACCTTGCCTGATGATTTGATGTGAAGCAAAAGGTGGAACTGATGTAGGGTGACACCGTATTGCTCCAAGACGCCTTGAAACATGGCGTGCCGGCACCTGGCAAGGCGATAAAAGTTTTGCATCAACCTCTGGACTAAAGCCTCTTTGTTTTCCATGGTGGCATTTCTCTTTTATTTAGCAATGCTAACGAAAACGTACCATCCCTTTCTCGCCAGTGTCAAGCATACACCTCTCCCTTACAATGGGGTCTACAATGGGGATGTTTTACGGTAATTGGTTTGAGCGGAGGTGATTATGCGGCTCAGAACACATAGCTGGCGGCGTAAAAAGGAGACGGATTGGTCGAAGGTCGTCGCAAGCGCGGGCGATGAGCGGGAGGCATGCATCCGAGACCTGGTGTCTCGCATGACCTTCGAGGAAAAGATCGAACAAATGTCCGGTGATCTCAAGTTTTATGACATCCCCATAATGCTCGCGCGCTACAACGCACGAACCTTCAATTCGGGTGCCAATAAGCGCCTGCGCATACCGCCTTTGCGTTTTACCGACGGCCCCCGAGGTGTCGCCCTCAACCACTCCAGCTGTTTTCCGGTCGCAATCGCCAGGAGTGCCACCTGGGATTTGCACCTCGAGGAGCTGGTCGCATCGGCGATGGGAGTCGAGGCGCGGGCGCAGGGCGCGAACCTCGTGGCCGCGGTGTGCGTAAACCTGGTGCGGCATCCCGCCTGGGGCCGTGCGCAAGAGACATTCGGGGAAGACAGCCACCTCACCGGCCAGATGGGAGCGGCCACGGTGCGCGGGCTGCAAAGACATGTCATGGCTTGCGTCAAGCATTTGGCCTGCAACAATATAGAGGGCTCGAGATTCCATGTCGATGTACGTATCGATGAGCGCTCTCTTAGGGAAGTGTACCTGCCGCATTTCCATGCCTGCGTGCAGGCGGGTGCGGCCTCGATCATGACCGCCTACAACAAGGTCAACGGCCGCTATTGCTCGCAGAACCCGCACCTGCTCAGAGATATTCTCAAAGGCGATTGGGGATTCAATGGTTTTGTCATTTCGGATTTCATCTACGGCACGCGCAACACCGTCAGGGCGGCCAACGCCGGGCTCGACGTGGAAATGCCGAACGCCCGCTACTTCGGAAAAAAGCTGAGAAAAGCCGTCTGGAATGGAAAAGTACAGCCTGCCCTGCTGGATGAGGCGGTAACCAGGATTCTGCGCGAGAAAGCCCGTTTCGACAGCAAGGGGGAAGGAACTGGCTACAAGCGGGGCCGGGTGGCCTCGAGCGAACACGTGGGGCTGGCCCTGGAAGCGGCACGCAGGTCGATCGTGCTTCTCAAAAACGAGAGGGGGGCGCTGCCCATAAAGCTTGATGGGGTCTCGCGCATTGCGCTCATAGGGGATTTGGCAGATTATGCCAATCTGGGTGATTATGGCAGCAGTCGGGTGAGGCCTCCCCATGCCGTCACTCCCCTGCAAGGAATCAGGAATCGCGTGGGTGAGGCCGCCGAGGTTGTCTATTCGCGCGGCGATGACATCTTCACCGCACGGCAGGCGGCACGGCAGGCGGATGCGACTATTGTGTTCGCGGGGCTCACCGGTAAGGATGAGGGGGAAGCGCTACCTTTTTCCAAGGCCGGTGGCGATCGCGCCTGCCTGGATCTTCCCCCGGCGCAGGTCGAGCTGATAGAAGCGGTGTGCGAGGAATCCGAACGCTGCATCGTCGTGCTGGAGGGCGGTTCCGCCATAACCATGGAGGAATGGAGGAGCAAGCCCGCGGCCATCCTGATGGCCTGGTATCCGGGAATGCAAGGCGGCAACGCCATAGCGGATATAGTACTGGGAAAAGAGAACCCCAGCGGCAAGCTCCCGGTAACCTTTCCCAAGTCTCAAGGACAGCTTCCCCGCTTCGACAACAAGACGCGGAGCGTGCAATACGGCTACTATCACGGCTATCGGTTTTTCGATAAGACCGGCAGCGAGCCCGCCTTCGCCTTCGGCTTCGGGCTCCATTACACCAGCTATTCCTATAGCAATCTGCGCCTCAGCGGCGCGAAGATAGCAAGGGACGGAAGGCTCGAGGTGCGAGTGGATGTGTCCAACGATGGCGATATGGATGGATACGAGGTGGTTCAGATGTACGTCGGCTATCCGGCTTCGCGGGTTGAGCGCCCTTTAAAGGAACTCAAGGGGTTCTCTTTGCTGCGCCTGAAGCCGGGGGAAAGCAAGAGCGTAACCATGGATCTTGAGGCCGAGTACCTGGCTTATTACGATATCGATTCGCAATCGTGGCTGATTGAAGAAACGGAGTACATGTTATACGTCGGTGCATCCTCGAGACAGCAGGATCTGCTCCGCGAGAGTTTCTCGATAGGAATTACGTAGACCGAATTCACTCCCCTCCGCCTGGCCCTCCAGTTAAAAATCGGCAGGGCTTAACCTTCAAGCCGCAATGTATTTTAATAAGGTGATGAAAAAAGAAGAGGTAATGACTCTGCATGAGGTGGAGGATACCCATTGGTGGTATCTCGGCCATCGCTATCTCTTCTCCTCCCTGCTCGAAACGTACTGCCCGGAGGCCATGCGCGGCGAAGTCCTTGATGCCGGCTGCGGCACCGGCGGTTTTACCCAATGGTTCAAGGATAAATACGACCCCCAGGGTATAGCCGGGATCGAAATCAGCGAGGAAGCTCTCGCAATCTGCGAGCAAAGGGGTCTTAAAGGGATCAAGCGCTCTTCCGTTGATAATATCGATTTTCCGGATGCCTCCTTCGACCTGGTGATGTGTTTCAACGTGTTGAACCACTATGCGGTCAAGAACGATGTGGGGGCGCTGGTGGAAATGAAACGGGTCCTGAAGCCGGGCGGGTATCTGTTGCTCAACCTGCCGGCGCGGAAATACTTGCGGGGCAGGCATGACCTGGCGGTCGGCGATGTCCGGCGCTACGAAGCCGGTGAGATAAGGGAGAAGCTGGCCAAAGCCGGTCTGGAGCCCATCCGCATCACCTATTTCAACCTGACGCTATTGCCCGCCCTCGCCGCCTATCGCCTGATAACCCGTGTGCGCCCGGGTGAAGAAATTCACTCCGACCTCTGGCTCCCACCGGCTCCCATAAACCGCATCCTGACATCGCTGCTCGCTTTAGAAGCGCGTTTGGCATCGAGACGCGGCCTGCCGAACGGCAGCTCTCTTACGACTTTGGCAAGGCGTCCGAACGCGGACTTGACGCCTTTACCCTAAGACGATGACGGGTCGGGATCATTAGCGAGTGTTGAGTCGCCCCCACCCTTGTCCTTCTTCTTTCTATACCGGCCTATTATTCCTGAAATAACGAAGGCCAGTACTGCGACTATGGCGACTATGATGATGCCCACGATGACAAAAAGGAACAAGAGCAATGCTATCTCGGGTATTGGCATTCTCTTCCCTCCTTTCAGTCTACATCGTATTGTAGACGCCTTTGTGTCTAAATATATACTTCCCTTTGGATCAGGAGATTAGAGAAAAGCCCTCGGATCGATCCGGGGGCCTTCGGGATGAGTTTGTTAGTGGTCTGTCTCATAAATATACTGGCATTCGACCGCCGCTGCATCCCCGCCCTCTGCGTTCCGCTCCCTGCGACGTACTCAGCGAGTAGGCCTCAGTCGCGCGCCTTGCGGGCGGGGCGCATCGACGTTCTCGGTGCATCACTTTATTTATGGGACAGACCACTAGATATTCTTCAGGTCTGAGGGAACGCTCGCCCCCTTGAAATCGACTCCATTCCAGGGCGGCCCTTCGGTCGAGAGACATTCCCAATCGCCCAGCATCTGGTTGAGTATCAGCAGTGCTTGGAAAGATTTACCATTCGGTTCGTTAACCCTTAACACTTCCCAGTTGGGATCCTCCATGCTCTGCTTTAAAAAGTCGACGGTCCATTGGTCCGAACCCTGGATATCGATGCCGTGCGATCCCATATTGGAGATGATCGCGTTTTTCTGCGCCGCCAGGTCTTCCGGACGGGCAACCTTAAAGTTTACCTGGCCGCTTTTCCCCGCAGTCGTTTCGACCTTTACCCCATAAACATTGTTGCTCGCCTCGGCCGGAACCTTGAAAGTTATGGAGGTATCCGACCAGGCCGTCACCGTCGCTTTACCCGGGCCGAATAAGATCAGTCCGCCTGCCTGGGTCTTGCCGAAGTTCTCGCCGGAGATGACGACCTCGGTCCCCGACTGGCCGCTGGTCGGCTCGAGCGAGGTTATTATGGGCTCGATGCTGGGTTTAGGCGCCTGATTTACAGTGAATGTCACTTCTTTACTGGAGCCCGCCTGGGTCTGCACGGTGACGCCATATTCCGCCACGCTGAGCCCGGAGGGTACTTGCACGCTTATGGAGACATCAGACCAGTCGAGCACTTCGGCCAGGCTATCGCCGAAATGCACGGTTCCCGTCCCTTGCGTGGCGCCGAAGCTACCACCTGTAATGACCACCTCGATCCCCACCGGCCCGATATCGGGTGAAAGGAATATTGTTTCCGGTTTGCTCTGGGATTTGCCGCAGCCGTACAGGGCGAAGGCCATGACCATAACCAAAGCAGGCGCCAGGAAAAAGATAATCCCTCTTTTCGCGGTCATCACTATCTCCTTTCTCGACACTACAGTATCGGGATTTTCGCGGCTCTTGCTTGTTGTCGGCAGGTTTCTACCTTGTGTTTCGGTCAACGAATCGGCGTACATAAGCCTGGGAGCCTGCTCTTGCTTATGATCGAAATATGCGGGAAAAGGATTGCCGCAGAACGCGGGGCAACTTTATCGGTCTATTGAATGGCCAAGGCCGCCTATTTCGAGGCATGGGCAAGAAGGCGATGCCGATTGGTTTTCACCTCGATATCCCCGAACCCCGCCTCCCTCAAGAGCGATTCGACTTCTCGAGCCTCGTACGCCACGTGCCCTGGATGATGGCGGGCCGTCATGATTTTTACCACCCGGGTCCGCCGGAAATCGGAGATAATCAGATGCCCTCCCGGTTTGAGAACCCTCAGCTGTTCGGCCAGCGCCTGCCGGGGCTCATCCAATTCATGGAAGACATTATTGGAAACGGCGATGTCAACGGAATCTCCCTCCAGCCCGGATCTCGACGCCGGCCCCTTGACTATATGAATGCGGTTCTCGAGGCCGGCTTTGAGCGCCCTGCTTTTTAGCCTCGCCAGCATCTCATCAGAGAGATCGAGACATATCACGCGGCCGCCCTCCAGCTTGCGCGCAAGGGGCAGGCTCAGGCCTCCGGAACCGCAGCCTACATCCAATATTGTTTCATCTCCTCCGATGATGCCTGCCACCTTTTTCAGGACAGCCGAGACCGCCGGGCCGAAGGCCAGTTCCTCCGCCAACCTGTACAGCCTGTTTCCCAAAAGAAGGCCGGCAATCGTTCCACGCCTTCCCGTCCATTCCGAATGCTCCTGATTTCGCATATCGACTGTCCTTTCAATAAGAGGGGTAAGCCCATGATTCCCGCATTGCTGCACGGATTATAGCCTATACTCATTCCTTTCTTCTTAGATGATAAAATCTATCGCAAGGATGTTGGCAGCCTTTGGCAGGCTTTGATAACAGCGGAGGCGAGGGGATGAAACCGGATTTCGAACGGCTATATCTTCAGATGGCGAGAATCAGGTTCTTCGAAGAGGCGCAGGCCGACCTCTGGCAACGGGGACTGATATCGGGCGAGATGCACCTCGGCATCGGTGAGGAAGCGGTGGTGGCCGGAGTGCTTGATCAGCTCCAAGAGGGAGATAGTCTGGCCCTCGACCATCGCTCGACGCCGCCGCTCGTGGCCCGCGGCGTGGATCTGACCTCCATCCTGCTCGAGGTGCTCGGGGATGAAGATGGTCTGTGCCGGGGTTGGGGAGGTCACATGCACCTCTTCTCGCAAGAGCACCTGGCCGCATCATCGGGCATTGTCGGCTCATCCGCTCCGCTCGGCGCCGGGTTCGCCCTGGCAGCCCAACAGCTGAATCCCGGCAAGGTCGCGATAGCTTTCTTCGGAGACGGCGCCGCCAACCAGGGCATGCTGCTCGAAAGCCTCAACCTGGCCGTTGCCTGGAAACTCCCGGTTGTCTTCGTCTGTAAAAACAACGACTGGGCGATTACCACCCGTACGAGCACGGTGACCGGGGGAAGCCTGCATCGCCGAGCGCGCTCATTCGGAATGCCGGCCTATCGTGTGAATGGAATGCGAGTGGAGTCGGTGTGGGGGGTGGCTCACAAGGCGGTGAAAAGAGCGCGGGCGGGGCGAGGACCGAGCTTTATCCTGGCCAGTTGTTGCCGCACGGAAGGCCATTTCCTGGGCGATCCCCTGCTCAGGATCTTCAAAGAGCCTCTGAAGCAGACCGTGCAGATATCCCCCGGACTGCTGCGGGCAACCTTCGCCAAACCCCTCGCCGCCATATTCTCGCGCTGCGGGTATCTGGGATACATAGGCAAGGTGATAGTAAAGCTCGGCGGCGAGAAATATATCATGCGCCTCGACCCCATGAATTACGCCGCGCGCCTCCTTCCCGAGGATGAACGTAAAAGGCTGGAAGAGCAGGCCAGGCGCGAGGTCGAAGCCTCAACCGCGGCGGCCCTCAAGAGGAGGAAACAACATGCCTAAATTGACTTTCTCCGCAGCCATCGACCAGGCGTTGGAAAGGGCAATGGCGGAAGACCACAGGGTCGTCACCTTTGGGGAGGACCTCATGATGCTGCGCCGCAACCTCTATGTGCGGTTCGGCCCGCGCAGGGTGCGCCAGGCACCGATAAGCGAATCGGCGTTTCTTACCGCCGGAGTTGGCGCGGCCATGGCCGGCCTGCGTCCGGTGGTGGAGATCATGATGATAGACTTCATTGCCGTCGCCTTTGATGCGCTCTTGAACGAGGCCACTAAGGTAAAAGCTTTTTCCGGCAATAAATGGCAGGTTCCGATAGTGGTGCGAGCGGCCTGCGGAGGCGGCTATGGCGATGGCGGCCAGCACGAGCAGTCTCTGTGGGGCTTGCTCGCAGGAATGCCGGGTATCACAGTAGTCGTCCCCTCGAATCCGGCCGACGCCGCCGGGCTGATGCTCTCGGCCATCCAGAGCGAAGATCCGGTCGTCTATCTCGAGCATAAACTCCTGTCCGACTACTGGCTCGACTACCTTGGAGGCGCCAGCCGCGACACGGTAGGTTTTGACGTACCGGCCGCCGGGGCCGAGGGCGAAGTCTATGATCCACCGGCGATCGTGCCCATAGGGGAAGGCAGAGTGGTCGAGGAGGGCGCTGATATATCGATAATAAGTCTGGGCGTCGGCGTTCACCGCTCCCTCGAAGCGAGAGAGGCGCTGTTGAAACAAGGAATCGCAGCCGAGGTCATAGATCTTCGTACCGTTACTCCCCTGGATAAAGGCCTGATGGTTAAATCTGCGGGCAAGACCGGCCGTGTCCTGGTGGTTGACGAAGATTTCATCGGATTCGGTCTTTCGGGCGAGATTGCCGGCGTCCTCGCCGAAGCGGGTCTCAAGATAGATTTCGCCCGTGTCTGCAGCGAGACAGTTATACCTTTCAGCCGCATTCTGGAAGATCGAGTGCTTCCCAATGTCGAACGCATAGTAGATACGGCATTGGGACTATGTAAATCGTAAGCTGATGCTGGGGTAATTATTTTTAGCCCTTCTGGTTTATAATTGAATATAAGGCCGGCATTTGTATGCATAGGCGGCTAGCGGCATGGACTAGGTGGGGCTGCTATTGATGAAGCAAAGGGAGCAATCATATGATCATCGATTCTCACGTCCACTTACTTGGTAAGGGGTGGCTGCATCCTTCCTTGGGGTGGGGGGGGGCCAGGCTCGCGGCGGCTGCGATGAGCAGAAAGACCGGGGAGCGACCGGACCTGACCACTCTGGCTGAGACAGGTCTAGCCTATCTCTCGGATGCGACCGCAGCCAAATTTGTGCCGATAATGGATACTGCAGGCATTGATAAGGCCTGTGTCTTTTCCATCGATTTCGGTCTGGTTACTGGAGAGCCCGAAGTCCCGATTGAGGAGCAGAACCGCCTGGTCGCCCAGGCGGCCGAAGATTTCCCCGGGCGATTGATTCCCTTTTTCACCATCGATCCCCGAAGGCCCGGGTCGGTGGAGATGTTTTCGCGCGCCGTGGAGGAATGGGGCATGAAGGGACTTAAGCTTCATCCCACTTCCGGGTATTTTGCATCTGATGAGATTTGTTATCCGCTTTACGAAAAATGCATGGAATATGGAGTGCCCGCCTTGATTCACGCCGGGCCTATCAACGCCCCGCTCAAGAGCCGCTTCGCAATGCCGATTTACGTCGACGACGTGGCCGCCGACTTTCCAGATTTACCCATTATCATCGCCCATGTCGGGCTGGGCATGTGGCAGGAAGCGCTGCACATAGCCAGCATGAAAACGAATATCTTTTTCGACATCTCCGCCTGGCAAATGTTCTTCGCCTTTTACCCGGAGGATTTCTATCGCATGCTGAGAAGGGTGGTCAATACGCTTGGTCCATGGAGGGTTTTCTTTGGATCCGACACCCCGATGCTGGATTTCCAGTGCCCTATCCAGAACTGGGTTAAGGCCGTGCGCGAGCCGAACCTCAGCTCTTGCCCGGAGGTCTCATTCAAGCAAGAAGAAATAGAGATAATCATGGGCAAGGCATTCGCGAAGTTGTTGAAACTGGACAGGGACCTCGTCACCCAATAATCACGGATTTATCAAGGGCCTCATTTCCCGCCTTATGGTTATCGCCGGGTCTATTTCTCTTTCGAAAGCTCCACAAAGTCAATTATGACCTGAGCGAACTCGTCAGGGTACTGGTACATCAGCCCGTGTCCGGCGCCCTCGAAGCGTACCAGCCAGGAGCCGGGAATCCTTGAGGCGAGGATAGTCGCATTCTCGGGGGGAGTAGAGATATCTTGCGTACCGGTAGCAATAAGGGCCGGCCTGGGTATGTTCGGTAGCCGATCGTAGACGCCCTTCCAATTGACGTAAGCATCGCTTTGCTTCTGGATGTTTTGCGGTGAAGAGGTCTCAGTGATGTCGGTAATGTCCCCGGCATCCTTTATTTTCTAGGCTGACATTTACCATGGGTACCTCAAGATGCCTCGTTCTACCCCTAGCAGGTATCAACGATTTGGATTCATTTGGCAATAAGAGGTCGGAGCATTCCCTGCGGAGACTTTATCTCGGGATCGGTACAAGTGGCTATTTCGAGAGGATGCGTATGATTCCCTGGCCGTTCCTCCTCTCCGACCCCGTGCGGGGATATGTCGGGCCAGATCGGCAGTAAACCAAACCAGTCCGTAAGAAGGCCTTTGGTTTAAAGGGGCTACCTGCCCGGTTCCATTCGTCAGGCCTGCCTAGAGTTTTGCGATTATCTCGCCAGCGAAGCCTCGTGCCAACTCCAGCCTGGCCTCGTCCGGCAGGCCCTTTGCCTCGGAAGCCTCCTGACCATATTTTTGACGCTCCTGATCATCGCTATTGAGGAGGAAGGTGATGATGTCCTGTGACGCCTCGCCCTGGCAGTTGAAAAGCCCCATCAATTCCGCTCCCGCTTCGGAGGTCAGATCCCTCGATTTATCCAGCCATGGCTCTACGCGTTCCGCTTCCTCGGGTGCACCATGGGTGATGAACAGGGCGATCTTTTTCCCATTGCCACTGCCACTGAGGAACTCCATCGCATCCTTGGCCGGGCTTCCAGCCTGGATGGGAAAGCCATAGAAAATAAGATCGTAATCCTCCAGGTCTTCGAGTTCACCTAAGGCTTTTATCTCTTTCTCATCGGG
>Ga0209745_1000073_pt1 | contig 51969 bp, 47 predicted proteins | sample BarGraNGADG00312_FD_184495 | JGI IMG/M metagenome (GOLD analysis project Ga0209745, IMG submission 184495) | Arctic peat soil microbial communities from Barrow, Alaska - Barrow Graham LP Ref core NGADG0004-312 (SPAdes) (version 2) | ecosystem: Environmental > Terrestrial > Soil > Wetlands > Peat... | reverse complement strand
GGCGGGAACCCGATCGACCTCGGCGGGATCGGCAAGGGCCTCGCGGTCCGCTGGGCCGCGGCCGAGCTGTCCGGCGCCGGCCGGGGCTACCTCGTCGACGCCGGCGGCGACTGCGCGTTCGGCGGCGTCGGACCCGACGGCGGCGGCTGGCGGGTCGGTGTCGAGGATCCGGCAGGCGAGGTCGAACCCGTCCTCGTCCTGGACGTCTCCAACACCGGGTGCGCGACGTCGTCGATCCGCCTGCGCCACTGGCTCGCCGACGGCAAGCCCGTGCACCACCTGATCGACCCGCGGACGCGGAAGCCGGGCGGGGAAGGCCTCGCTGCCGTCACGGTGGTGGCACCGGATCCCGCATGGTCGGAGGTCTGGAGCAAGACGCTGTTCCTCGCCGGTACGGCGGGCATCCGCGCCCGCGCCGACGAGCTGGGCCTCGCGGCCGCGTGGGTCGGCCTGGACGGAACCGTCGGGACGACGGCCGCGATGGACGCACTGATCATCTGGAGACGCACCCATGTCTGAGTCACGCCGCTCACCGCTCGCCGTCCTCGGCTTCACCGTGGCGGTCCTCGCGAGCGCCGCGTCGGCCGGCCTCGCCGGCTGGCTCGTGCTCGACACCCTGCGGGGCATCTCCAAGGTCTCCTGGGTGCTCGGTCGGGCGAGCGGGCTCACCTCCTACCTCCTGATCGTGGCCCTCGTCACGACCGGCCTGATCCTCTCCCACCCGTGGGCGCGCAAGATGCGCCGGCCGACGGCCGCGACCCGGCTGGGCCTGCACGTCTCCCTCGCGACGTTCACCCTCGCCTTCACGGTGCTGCACGTCGTCGTGCTCGCGACCGACCCATGGGCGAAAGTGGGCTGGCAGGGCGCCCTGCTCCCGATGGCCTCGGAGTTCCGGCCGGTCCCGATCACCCTGGGTGTCGTCGCCGTCTGGGCTGGTCTGATCACGGGGATCACGGCACGTCTCGCCGGAAGCATCGCGGCCCGCGTGTGGTGGCCGGTGCACAAGGTGGCCGTCGGCATGCTCATCCTCGTCTGGGGACACAGCGTCCTCGCGGGGAGCGACGCCCCGACGCTGCGCTGGTTCTACCTCGCCACCGGGATCGCCGTCCTCGGCCTCGCGGTGACGCGGTACGGCGCCCGGACGCCCGCGGACCGGGTCGCCGAGCTGAGCCAGGCGATCGAGACAACCCCCACCGAACCCCACGTCCACGCCCGCCGACCCGCCGGAGTACAGCGATGACCCTCGACCGGACTGCATGGATGACCCCGGAGCGCACCGAGCTCCTGAACCAGCCGCTCACCGAGAGCACCACCCTGCTGCTGCACAGCGTGCGGCTCGGCCGATCGGGGTCGGCCGACCCGTGGGAGCTGGCCGCGACCGAGAACCTCGTCGACCACACGGTCCGGCTCGGGGCGCGGCCCCGCGGGACCGCGGATCTCATCGACGCGATCGAACGCGCCGAGCTCACCGGTCACGGCGGCGCGCACGTCCCCGTCGCCCTGAAGTGGCGTGCCGCGCTCCGGCCGGGCGGGCCCCTGACCATCGCCGCGAACGGCGCCGAGAGCGAACCGCTCAGCGCCAAGGACGCGACCCTGATGCGCCAACGACCGCACCTCGTGCTCGACGGACTCGCCCTGGCGGCCGAGGCGCTCGGCGCCCGGCGCGCCGTCCTCTGGCTGCACGGCGACGACACCGGGACCCTGTACGCGATGCAGTCGGCCCTCACCCAGCGACGGTCCGCGCGCAGCCCGGAGCCGTGGCTGGAAGTCGTGAACGGGCCGGGTCACTACCTCGCCGGCGAGTCGAGCGCCATCGGCCGCGCCCTCAACGGCGGCCCCACGCTGCCGACGGCGCGCCCCCGGCAGGGCGCACCGACCGACGGGCCGCGCAGCCTCGTGCACAACGTCGAGACGCTGGCCCGGGTGGCCCTCATCGCCCGCGGACTCCCGCCCGTGCGCGCCGCCCTGAGAACCGTCCTCACGCCGGTCGACCGCCAGGTGATCGAGGTGGACGACGGCACGCCCGCCACCGAGGTCCTCGCCCGGACCGGCTGGCTGCACGGCGGCCCCCCGCAGGCCGTGCTGCTCGGCGGCTTCGGCGGGATGTGGGCGCCGTGGCTGGACATCGAGGGCTCGACGTTCGACGAGGTGAGCCTGAAGGCCGCCGGGCTGAGCATCGGCGCCGGGATCATCGCCCCGCTCCCCCGCGGCGCGTGCGGGGTCGCCGAGACCGCCGAGATCGCCGGCTACCTCGCGGGCATGAGCGCCCGCCAGTGCGGCCCGTGCCTGTTCGGGCTGCCGGCCCTCGCGCAGAGCATGCGCCTGCTCGCCGACGGCACCGCGCCCCGCGGCGAGCAGGCACGGCTCCTCGACGACCTGCGCACCGTCGCGGGCCGCGGGGCGTGCCACCACCCCGACGGCGCCACCCGGCTGATCGCGTCGGCGTTGGCCACGTTCGAGCACGACTTCACCGAGCACGCGCACGGCCGGGCGTGCAACGGCTCCAGACGGCTCACCCTCCCCGTCCCGGCGGTGGCCCGATGAAGCGGCGGGGCGAGGACCGGGGGGCGCAGACCTGGCTGCGGGTCGACGCGGCGGCCTGCGACGGCATCGGGCTGTGCGCCCACCTGACCCCGAGCGCGGTCGAGCTGGACCGCTGGGGCTTCCCGGTCATCGTCGGTCGCGAACTGGATCGCGGCGAGGTCTCGGCGGCCCGGCGCGCGGTGCGGGCCTGCCCGCGAAAGGCGCTGTGGCTCGAGACGACGCCGGCACCGGCGCCCGCACCGACCCACGCCTGGCCGCCGATGGTCGCCCCTCCCGTCTCCTAGGCCCCGGGCGGCGGCGGCCCGCCCTACGCTGGCCCGATGGCACGCACCGACGTCCGCACCGCACGGGCGCTCGTCGGCGGCCAGTTCCTGCTGCTCGGGCTGCTGGTGCTGCTGCCGAGGGGCGAGGACTGGCCGGTCCCGCCGGTCCTCGCCGGCGCCTTCGTCGTCACGGGCGCCGCAGGCCTGGCCGTCATGGTCGTCGGCGCGACGGCCCTCGGGCGCGGCCTGACGGCGATCCCGCTGCCGAACGCCCGGGCGCAGCTGCGCACGGGCGGCCTGTACCGGTTCGTGCGACACCCCATCTACGCCGGGCTGCTGCTCCTAGCGGGCTCGATCGCGGGTGCGTCGGGCAGCTGGGCCCAGATCCTGGTGCTCGGCCTGCTCGTGCTGCTCCTCGCAGGCAAGGCCCGATGGGAGGAACGCCGCCTCGCGGAGCGGTTCGAGGGGTACGCCGCATACGCCGCCCGGACCCCGCAGTTCCTACCGTTCCGGCTGCGGCCGTGAGGAGCGGCGGCGCCGACCCCGGTCCGCGCTCCCCAACCGACGTCCCCCTGTCGGGCACCGCCCGCTGCTAGGTTTCGGCTGTGGATCCCCTCAGCCTGGCTCGATGGCAGTTCGGCATCACCACCGTCTACCACTTCATCCTCGTCCCGCTGACGATCGGGCTCGCGCCCCTTGTCGCGATCATGCACACGGCCTGGGTGCGAACCGGGCACGAGCGCTGGCTGACGCTGACGAAGTTCTTCGGCAAGCTGCTGCTGATCAACTTCGCCCTCGGGATCGCCACCGGCATCGTCCAGGAGTTCCAGTTCGGCATGAACTGGTCGGAGTACTCCAGGTTCGTGGGCGACATCTTCGGCGCGCCACTGGCCGTCGAGGCGCTGGCCGCGTTCTTCCTCGAGTCCACCTTCCTCGGCCTGTGGATCTTCGGCTGGGACCGCTTGCCGAAGAAGCTGCACGTAGCGTGCATCTGGTTGGTCGCCGTGGGCACCACCGTCTCGGCGTACTGGATCCTGGCCGCCAACTCGTGGATGCAGCACCCGGTCGGGGCCGTCTACAACCCCGAGACACGTCGGGCCGAGCTCGACGGCGTGCGCGGTTTCTTCGCGGTCATGACGAACAACACCCTCGTCGCGGCGTTCTCCCACACCGTCGCGACGGCACTCCTCGTTGCCGGAACGTTCGTCGCCGGCGTGTGCGGCTGGTGGATCGTGCGCTCGGTCCGGGCCGGCCGCAGCGAGGAGGCCCGAGCGATCTGGCGCCCGGGTGCATACATCGGGCTGGTGGCGACTCTGGTGGCAGGGCTCGCAGTCATCGGCACCGGCGATGTTCAGGGCAAGCTGATGTTCGCACAACAGCCGATGAAGATGGCGGCGGCCGAGGCGCTGTGCCAGGGCGAGCAGTCGGTCGGCTTCTCCCTGCTCACGATCGGCAATCTGTCCAACAGCTGCGCAGGGGTGCACCACGTCATCCAGATACCCGGTTTGACGTCGTTCCTGGGCACCGGGACCTTCACCGGGCCCGACAGCCACCTGGCCGGCGTCGACGACCTGCAGGCCCAGCTGACGGCGCGCTACGGCGACCAGTTCGGCACCGACGTGAGCTACCAGCCCAACCTCATGGTCACCTACTGGAGCTTCCGGCTCATGATCGGGCTCGGTATCTTCTCCGCGGCGCTCGCACTGGCCGGCCTCTGGCTCCTGCGCAAGGGCCAGATCACCGACAGCACGTGGTTCTCCCGCCTGTGCCTGCTCGCACTGCCCATGCCCTTCATCGCCGCATCCTTCGGGTGGATCTTCACCGAGATAGGCCGCCAACCGTGGCTGGTCGTGCCCAATCCCGCCAGCCCCGTGAACCAGGTGTACCTGCTCACCCAGCAAGGTGTTTCCACCGTGGTCTCCGGCTGGACGGTCCTCGCCTCCATGATCATCTTCACGCTCTTGTACGCCGCGCTCGGGGTGATCTGGTTCTTCCTCATGCGGCGGTACGTCCGCGAGGGCGTGGAGCCGCCGACATCTCCGGCCGACGGAACCACCGGCCCCGAACCCACCCTGTCGTTCGCGTACTGACCGCCCACGAAACCATCCTGGAGACACACACCATGGATCTCCCCCTCCTGTGGTTCCTCATCCTCGCCGTCCTGTGGACGGGCTACCTCGTCCTCGAAGGGTTCGACTTCGGGGTGGGCATGCTGCTCAGACCGTTCGCCCGGGACGAGACGGAGCGTCGAGTCCTGCTCCGGACGATCGGCCCGCTCTGGGACGGCAACGAGGTGTGGCTGATCACGGCGGGTGGCGCAACGTTCGCCGCTTTCCCCGAGTGGTACGCCACCATGTTCTCCGGGTTCTACCTCCCGCTGCTTCTCATCCTGGTGGCCCTGATCGTGCGGATCTGCGCGCTCGAGTGGCGCTCGAAGATCAACGACCCCACCTGGCGCGACCGCGCGGACTGGGCGCACACGATCGGTTCGTGGGTGCCCGCGGTCTTGTGGGGGGTCGCGTTCGCCAACCTGGTGCAGGGCATGCACATCGAGGTCATCGACGGCGTGCACCAGCTCACCGGCGGGTTCTGGTCGCTCATCACCCCCTTCACCGTGCTGGGCGGCGTCACGACCGCCGTCCTGTTCCTGACCCACGGCGCGGTGTTCCTCGCTCTGAAGACCGACGGCGACGTGCGCGAACGCGCCGGCCGGCTCGCGCGACGCCTCTGTGTCGTCTCGCTGCTCGTCGCGGCGGTGTGGGCCGTGTGGGCGCAGCTGGCCTTCTCCGCCAACGGTTTCGCCTGGATCCCGCTGGCCGTGGCCGCGCTCGCCCTGGTGGGCGTGATCCTCGCCACCCGCGCCCGCCGGGAGGGCTGGGCATTCACGCTGAACGCGGTCGCGATCGCCGCGGCCGTGGCGCTGATCTTCTGCATCATGTACCCCGACGTCATGCCGTCGTCGCTCGACCCGCGGTGGTCGCTGACGATCCAGGGGGCTTCGTCCACCCACGCGACCTTGACGGTGATGAGCGTGGTCGCGCTGATCATGGTGCCGATAGTGCTCGCCTACCAAGGCTGGACCTACTGGGTCTTCCGGCTACGGCTCACCGGCTCGCAGATCGGGCCTCCCGTGGGGCTCCACCCCACCAAGGAACGCACCTTCGAACCGGTGCACACGCAGGCGCCGTAGGTCGGTGAAGCCCCTGGACCTGCGCCTGCTGCGCCACGCCCGCGCCGCACGCCGTTACATCCTGCTCACCGTCCTGACCGGGACGGTGACCGCGGGCCTGGTCGTGGCGCAGGCCCTGCTGATCGCACACGCCGTGGCGCCGGTGATCGAACAGCGCGCGGGGTGGGACTCCGTGGCCCGTCTGTTGCCGGCCCTGGTCGGCGTGGTCGGGCTGCGCACCGTGGTGGTCGTCGTCCAGGAGTCCAGCGCGCACCGCGCCGCGACGAACGTGATCGCGGAGCTGCGCGAGCAGGTGCTCACCCGAGCCGTCGCGCTCGGGCCGCGCTGGCTCGCGGCGGAACAGGGACCGGCGGTGGTCACGCTTGTCACCCGCGGCCTGGACGACCTCGAACCGTACTTCGTGCGCTACCTGCCGCAGCTCCTGCTGGCTGCGACGGTCACTCCAGCCACCCTGGCCGTGGTCTTCGGTCTCGACCTGGTTGCGGCGCTGACCGTCACGTTCACGCTCCCGCTCATCCCGGTCTTCATGTGGCTCGTCGGCGTGCTTACGCAGCAAGTCGCCGCCGAACGGCTCGCGTCCATGCAACGCCTGAGCGTCCAGCTCATGGACCTGCTCGCCGGGCTGGGCACCCTCAAGGCCTTGGGCCGCGAGCACGGCCCCGGCCGGCGCGTGGGCGAGCTCGGGCGGGCCTACACCCGCACCACGATGGCCACCCTGCAAGTGGCGTTCCTCTCCGGGGCAGTCCTGGAGTTCTTCGCCTCGATCGCGGTCGCCCTGGTCGCCGTCGGCGTCGGCATGCGGCTGGTCTACGGCCAGGTCGACCTGGCCACGGGTCTCGCCGTACTGATGCTCGCACCGGAGGTGTACAAACCGCTGCGCGAGGTCGGCGCGCAGTTCCACGCCTCCGCGGACGGCATCGCGGCCGCCGGGCAGAGCTATGCCGTGATCGAGCAGCCGGCGCCCCTGGCCGGCTCCCGCCCCGCCCCCGACCTGCGCGGGACCGAGGTGGTGCTCGACACCGTCAGCGTCATGGCGCCGGGACGCGGCACCTGGGCGCCCTCGCAGCTCTGCGCCCGGCTCCGGCCCGGACGCATGGTCGCGCTCGTGGGCCCCTCCGGGGTGGGCAAGTCGACGGCGGCCGCGCTCGTCCTCGGGCTGCTGCGGCCCGACGCCGGATCCGTCCGACTCGTCCCGACGGCCGACGGGAAGCCCAACCGCCGCACCGGCGAGCTCCTGCTGTCCGATGTCGAGCCGAGCTCCTGGTGGGCGCAGGTGGCCTGGGTGCCGCAGCGCCCGGTGATCGTCCCGGGCACGGTCCGTTCGAACGTCCTGGGCAACCCCTCGGCGGATGTCGACGAGCGCGCGCGCACCGCGGCCCGGGACACGGGGTTCGACGAGGTGCTCGCCGGACTGCCCGACGGCTGGGACACCGTTCTCGGCCAGGGCGGGGTCGGATTGTCCCTCGGCCAACGTCAGCGCCTCGCCCTGACGCGGGCCCTGCTGGGCGCACAGCAGCTGGTCGTCCTGGACGAGCCCACGGCGCACCTCGACGCGCGTGCGGAGGAGCACGTGCTCGTCGCGGTCGACCGGCTGCGCGCCGAGGGGCGGACCGTCCTGGTCGTCGCGCACCGCGCGAGCCTCATCGCTCGTGCCGACGAGGTCATCACGGTGAGCACCCGATGAGCACCCCGCACGAGGAGCGAATCGCCCTGCACCGAGCCGTTCGGCTGTTGGACCTCGACCGCGCGCGGTTGCTCGGGGCCGTGCTGGCGGGCAGCGCAGGACTCGCGAGCGCTGTCGCGCTCACCGCTTGCTCAGCATGGCTGATCGCCCGCGCTTCCCAGCTGCCCCCCGTGCTGGAGCTGTCCGTCGCCGCCGTCTCGGTGCGCCTGTTCGGGATCTCACGCGCGGGGCTCCGCTACGTCGAGCGCCTGGCCTCCCACCACGTAGCCCTCGAGGGGATGGCCGCGCTGCGCGAGAACGTCTACACCTCCCTCGCTGCCGGGCGGGCCGACACCGTGACCACCCTCCGCCGCGGTGACCTCCTCGCACGCACCGGCGCGGACGTCGACGCCGTGGGCGACGTGGTGGTCCGCGCACTGGTCCCCGCCGCCGTGGCAGCCCTCGTCGGGGTGGGCTCGGTCGCGCTGGTGGGGTGGCTGAACGCCCAGGTCGGGATGGTGCTCGCGGCCTGCCTGGTGGTGGCCGGCGTAGCTGGGCCCGCGCTGAGCACGCGGGCGGCCCGCCGGTACGAGCATGCCCAGCTCCTCGCCCGCTCCGAGATCAGCGCCACGGCCATGACGATGGTCGACAGCGCAGGCGAGCTGACCGTGTCCGGCCGGGTGCACGGGATGGTGGCTGAGCTGCGGCGCACCGAGAGTGCGCTCACCCGCGCCAAGGACGCGGCGGCACGTCCGGCCGCGCTGGCGGCCGGGGTCCACACGCTGGCGGCGGGGACCGCAGTGCTCGGTGCCCTGGTTCTCGGTGTGCCCGCCACGGTCGCCGGCGCGATGCAGCCGGTCGAGCTCGCGGTCATCGTGCTGACCCCGCTCGCCGCATTCGAGGGCGCTGCGCTGCTCGGTCCGGCAGCCCGGCAGCTCGTCCGGTCCGGCGGCGCCGCCGTGCGCATCATGGCGCTGCTCGACCACGCCGGCCGGGGCGATGGGGCCTACCACGAACGCCGGCCAGACGACAGGTCGACGGGCGGGCGGCAAGCCGCACCGCACCCGTCCGCCACTCCCCTGGCGCGCCTGCGCGCTCGTGGTCTCTCGGTGGGCTGGCCAGATGGACCCGTGGTGGCTCGCGGCATCGACGTGGACGCGGAACCGGGACGCGCGATCGCCATCGTCGGCCCCAGCGGCGTCGGCAAGACGACGCTCCTGCTCTCGCTGGCGGGGCTGCTGCCGCCAGCTGCCGGCACGGTCACGCTGGCGGGTCGACCGCTGTGGGGGGAATCCCGCGCGTGGGTGAGCAGCCAGGTCGTGCTCACAGCCGAGGACGCCCACATCTTCGAGACGACCGTCCTGGAGAACCTCCGGGTCGCCCGCGGTGACGTCACGCCGGAGGAAGCCACCGAGCTGCTCGCACAGGCCGAGCTCGGCCCCTGGCTGGCCGCTCTCCCCCAAGGCCTGGACACCGTGCTCGGTTCGAACGCGACCACCATCTCCGGCGGTGAACGACGGCGACTCCTGCTCGCGCGCGCCCTGGCCAGCCGGGCGCGACTGCTCCTGCTCGACGAACCGGGTGAACACCTCGATGCGCCCAGTGCGGACCGTCTGGTCACCGACCTGCTCCGCACCGCCGGCGCCGGCGATCTGCGAGCCGGCGGTGAGCGAGACTCCCGCGGTGTCGTCCTGGTGACACACCGCCTGGCGGCCCTGGACGCGGCCGACGAGGTCATCCTGCTCGGTCGCGGTTCGGTCGTCGCACGCGGAACGCACGCCGAGCTGCTGGCGAGCGTTCCGGAGTACCGCTGGGCCGCCGAGCAGGAAGACGCTCAGGAGCTCGATCGCGTCCAAGGAGCGGCAACGCCGTCCGTCTGAGTGGTCGACCTCCGGCCGGTCGGGTCAAAGCTAGCGGGCCGGCGGTTGGGCCTGGTGCTGTGCTGCGATGTACAGCGCCGCCTGCGTGCGCCCGTGCACCTGGATCTTGGCCAGCAGGCTCGAGACGTAGTTCTTCACGGTCTTCTCGGCCAGGAACATGCGATCGGCGATCTCGCGGTTGGTGAGCCCCTGCCCGATCAGGTCCAGGACCGCGCTCTCTTGAGCGGTCAGCAGCTCCAGCCGCCCGTCGTACCGCTCGCCCCGTTGGAGCCGGTCGAGCACCCGGGCCGTGGTCGCGGGGTCGAGGAGCGACCGACCGGCTGCGACGGTGCGGATCGCCCCGACCAGGTCTGCGCAACGGATCTCCTTGAGCACGTAGCCGGCCGCGCCGGCGGTGATCGCGTCGAGGAGCGCCTCGTCATCCGCATACGAGGTGAGCATCAGGCAGCGCAGGTCCGGGAGCTGCGACCGCAGCTCCCGGCACACCTCCACCCCGTTCCCGTCGGGCAGGCGGACATCGAGCACCGCCACATCGGCGCTGACCAACGGCGCCCGGACGAGAGCCTCCGTCGCGGTCGCGGCCTCTCCCACGACGGTCATGTCGGGCTGGGCGTCAATGAGCCGCAGCAGGCCCTGGCGCACGATCTCGTGGTCGTCGAGCACGAACACCCTGATCACGGGAACCTCCCCTTTGAGGTATTCCAGGAGCCGGACCGTCCATGTTGGCACCTGCTTTCAGCGAAAGGCGCGCTGCAGCGCACACAAAGCGTTGGAAGCCGACCGTCCCCGGCCCGAACGGATCGGACCGGGGACGGGTCGTGCCGGGTCAGCGGCTGATGAGGACCTTCACCGCCTTGGTCTGCAAGGCGTTCCCGAACGTCTCGTAGGCGGAGAGGATGTCGTCGAGAGCGAACCGGTGCGTCACGAACTTGTCGACCGGCAGCTTCTTCTGCGCGACCAGCTTGAGCAGCATCGCTAGTGTCGTCGTGTTCACGAGTCCCATGCTGATGTTGATGTTCTGGATCCACAACCGCTGCAGCTCGAGCGAGACGGCCTTGCCGTGAACGCCGACGTTCGCCACGTTGCCGCCGGGACGGACCAGCTGCATGCACATGTCGAACGTGGCGGGAATGCCCACGGCCTCCACCGCGACGTCGACGCCGTGGCCGTCCGTCAGTGCGAACACCTGCTCCTTCCAGTCAGCATCGCCGGAGTTGACGCTGTGCGTGGCGCCGATCGTCTTCGCCAAGGCGAGCCGGTTGTCGTCCAGGTCGACCGCGATGATCTGGGCTGCGCCGTAGAGCGAGGCGGTCGCCATCACGGACAGGCCCACGGGCCCCGCTCCGACGACGGCGACGGTGTCGCCCGGCTTGACCCGGCCGTACTGCACGCCGATCTCGAACCCGGTCGGCAGGATGTCGGAGAGCAGGATGGCCGCGTCGTCGGGCACACCCTCGGGCAACGCATAGAGGGAGGCGTCGGCGAACGGGATCCGGACCATCTCCGCCTGCGTGCCGTCGATCATGTAGCCAAGGATCCAGCCGATCCCCGCGACGCCCTCCTCGGCGAGACAGTGCGACGGGTTGCCGCTGCGGCAGTACGTGCACACCCCGCACGAGCTGACGCACGAAATGATGACGCGGTCACCGACCGCGTGGTTGCGGACCGCCGACCCCACCTGAAGCACAGTGCCGACACCCTCGTGCCCGAGGATCCGGCCCTCGGCCACCTCAGGCGTGTCACCCTTGAGGATGTGCAGGTCCGTCCCGCAGATCGTGGTGGTGTCGACCCGGACGATGGCATCGGTGGGATCGATCACCTTGGGGTCGGGAACCTCGTCCCAGCTCTTCTTGCCCGGACCGTGATAGACGAGCGCCTTCATAAGTCCTCCTGAAACACGTCGATGCAAGAGGACAGCCTTATCCCCCCGCTCCTTCAGTCTGCTCCTGACGATCCAAGGTTGACGGGACGAAGGTCCGGATGCCTCCCGGTGCGTGCCTTCATGCTCGTGCGGGCTGGTCAAGGCACCCCCACCGGGTCGTTTCGATACGGTGAGCTCATGGACTCGAGCTCCCGAATCCGGTGGGCGGTCGCTCTCTGGCTGCCTGCGGCAGTGGCGGTGACCGTCGCGGCGGGGGCTGGGTACGGTGTCGGGCAGAACCTCCTGCGATCCTCGGCGAACGACCCGCAGATCCAGATGGCCGAGGACGCGGCGGCCGAGCTCACCGCGGGCGCCGACGCCGCTTCGGTCGCTACCGGCCCACCGGTCGATCTCGCGACCAGCCTCGCCGTGGAGATCACCGTGCTGGACGACGCCGGCACCGTCCTGGCGTCCACAGGTCGCCTCGACGGCAAGCAGGTCCACCCGCCATCGGGTGCCCTCGAAGCCGCGGGCCGGCGGTCCCACATCGTCACCTGGCAACCGCGCCGCGACGTGCGGATGGCGGCCGTGATCGCCGCCTATACCGGCGACTCCGGGTCCGGAACGGTCGTGGTCTCCCGGTCCCTGCGCGTCGTCGAGCAGCGAGAGACCCAGGTCCTCGCCCTCGTCGCTGCCGGGTGGGGCGGCGGGCTGGTCGCGACGGCGCTCGCGGCGGTCGTCGGCGCGTACCTCCTCCCGCCATCCAGCCGCACGGACTAGCTCACCCCAGGGATCCGGACCGCCGCCGTCACAGTTTCCCCAGCGTTCTGCACAGTTGTGCAAACCCCCCGGCCTTCGACCCATGCGCTCCAACGCTCACATGACGTGCGCACCCAGAAGCTGCCCGATGCCGAACGTCACAGCCATCGCGAGCGCACCCCCCAGGACGACTCGCATGACGGCGCGCCCGCCCTTGGCGTTGCCGAGCGCCGCGCTCACCGACCCGGTGATCGCCAGTGCGATCACCACGACCACGAACGTCACCAGCACGCGCGCCGACGCCGGGGCCACCACGATGGCGACCAGCGGCAGCATCGCGCCGACGGTGAAGGCCACCGCCGAGGCGAACGCCGCGTGCCAGGGGTTCGCCAACGCATCCGGGTCGATTCCCAGCTCAACATCGACGTGCGCGGCGAATGCGTCCCTCGCGGTGAGCTCCTCAGCGACACGTCGAGAGGTCTGCACCGACAGACCCTTTCGACGGTAGAGATCGGCAAGCTCGGCCAGCTCGGCAGCCGGGTCCTCGGCGAGCTCGCGCCGCTCGGTGGCGAGGAGGGCACGCTCGGTGTCGCGCTGGCTGCTGACCGAGACGTACTCCCCGAGGGCCATGGACACCGCTCCAGCCACGAGCCCGGCCACGCCCGCGGTGAGGATCGGGCCCGGTGCGCTCGTCGCCGCTGCGACACCGATGACGAGCCCGGCGATCGAGATGATGCCGTCGTTCGCGCCTAGCACCCCAGCGCGCAGCCAGTTGAGCCGGGTTGACAGCCCGGGACGGTGCGGTTCGTCGGGATGCTGTGCGACCGGGGCGGACTCTGGCGACTCCGAGAAAGGGGAATCGTCACTGCTCGGATGACGCGGCGGGTCGACCATGCCTCGACGCTAGCCGGTCGGGTGGTCAGATGCTCTCGCGGCTGTCCCGGAAAGCCCCGGGACAGCGGGCTCCGCGGATGGCTCATCCCCACGGCGCCCGGCGGTGATGCCCGCCACGTCGGGGGACACAGCAAGACCCCCGGACCGCGGGTCCGAGGGTCTCGTCGCTCGACGCCTAGATCCGGCTGTAGCCCGACTCCTCGCCGACCCGGTGCACCAGGATCGAATTGGTCGTGCCGCGGACCCCGACGGGGGCACCGGAGACGATGACGACGTAGTCGCCGACCTCGGCGAGACCGTTGATGCGCAGCGTGTGATCGACCTGCACCACCATCCCGTCCGTGTCGGCCACACCGGCGACCTTGTAGCTCTGCACGCCCCAGCTGAGCGAGAGTATGTTCCGCACCGTCGTGACCGGCGTGAACGCGAGCAGCGGGATCGTCGAGCGCAGGCGGGACATGCGGCGGGCCGAGTCCCCCGACTGCGTGAAGGTCACGAGGTACTTGACGTCCAGGCTCTCGCCGATCTCGGCGGCCGCGCGGGTGATCGCACCACCGTGGGTGTGCGGGCTCGAACCAAGCGGAGCGATCCGCTCGGCGCCGAACTCCTCGGTGTTCTCGATGATCCGCGCCATGGTGCGCACGGCCTCGATCGGGAAGTCACCCATTGCCGTCTCGCCCGAGAGCATGACCGCGTCGGCCCCGTCGAGCACCGCGTTGGCGCAGTCGGAGGCCTCGGCGCGCGTCGGGCGCGGAGCCGAGATCATCGACTCCAGCACCTGCGTCGCGACGATGACTGGCTTCGCGCTTCGGCGTGCGAGCTCGATCGCGCGCTTCTGCACCAGCGGGACCTGCTCGAGGGGCATCTCGACACCGAGGTCACCGCGGGCGACCATGATGCCGTCGAACGCATCCACGATCTCCGCGAGGTTCTCGACCGCCTGCGGCTTCTCGACCTTGGCGATGACTGGGACGATACGCCCCTCCTCCTCCATGATCCGGCGCACGTCGTCGTAGTCCGCCGCGCTGCGCACGAAGGACAGCGCGATGAGGTCGGCGCCGATCTGGAGCCCCCAGCGCAGGTCGGCCTCGTCCTTCTCCGACATCGCAGGCACGGACACCGCGACGCCAGGCAGGTTGAGGCCCTTGTTGTTGGAGACCGGGCCACCAATCTCGACACGGGTCACGACCCGGGGGCCGTCGATGGCCGTGACCCGCACGAGCACGCGTCCGTCGTCGATGAGGATCGGGTCGCCCACGCGGGCGTCGTCCGGCAGGCCCATGTGGGTGGTGGAGACGAGCTCCTTGGTTCCGGGCACGTCTTCCGTCGTGATCGTGAAGATGTCGCCGACGGCGAGCTCATGCTTCGTGTCGACGAACTTGCCCAGCCGGATCTTCGGACCCTGCAGGTCGACCAGCACGGCCACCGAGCGTCCGGACGCCTTGGCGGCGGCGCGGACGTTCTTGTAGACGCGCTCGTGGACCTCGGTGGCGCCATGGCTCCGGTTCAGACGCGCGACATCCATGCCTGCGTCAACCAACGCCTGGATCTGCTCGGCGGACTCCGTGGCGGGTCCGATGGTGCACACAATCTTCGCTCTACGCATGAGCAGAAGCCTAAGCCGTCGATTTGGTGGGATCCGTACCGATGGTCCCAGTGGCCGGCCTCTCCCACCGCCCTGCACGGAATCACGGGCGGAGAGCTACCGTGCTCGCCGTGATCGGGAACGGCAGCTCGGTGCTGCCACTCAGGTACATGTCCACCGACGCCGCGGCCGCTCGGCCCTCCGCGATCGCCCACACGATCAGGGACTGGCCACGGCCCGCGTCGCCTGCGACGAAGACGCCGGGCACGCTGGTCGCGTAGTCGTCACCGCGTGCGACCCAGCCCCGACCCGTGAGGTCGACGCCCGTCTGCTCGACGAGCTCCGCGGTCTCGGGGCCGGTGAAGCCCATCGCAACGAGGACGAGGTCAGCAGGGATCTCGCGCTCGGTTCCGGGGGTCGGGACGCGACGCCCGTCTGCCAGGTATTCGGTGACGGCCAGCCGGAGCGAGCGCACGTGCCCGGCGTCGTCCCCGGTACCACCCACGAGCGCGACGGTCGAGGCGAGGTAGTCGCGCTCGCCGCCCTCCTCGTGCGAGCTCGACACCTCGAACACCTGCGGGGGCGTCGGCCACGGCTGGTGCGGCGGGCGGTCCGTGGGCGGGTGCTTGCCGATCGCGAGAGTGGTCACCGAGGCAGCGCGCTGACGCAACGCCGTGCCCAGGCAGTCCGAGCCCGTGTCGCCACCGCCGATGATGATCACGCGCTTGCCGGTCGCGAGGATCTGATCGGGCACCTCCCGGCCGGCCGCGACGACGTTCGACTGGTGCAAGTACTCCATCGCGACGTGCACGCCATCGAGCTCGCGCCCGGGCAGCGGCAGCTCCCGTGGCAGCCTCGCACCGGTGGCGATCACCACGGCGTCGTACCTCGCGCGCAGGTCGACCCACGCGATGTCCCGGCCGATCTCGATCCCGGTCCGGAACCGGGTGCCCTCGACCTCCATCTGCGCCAGACGACGGTCGATGTGGCTCTTCTCGAGCTTGAACTCCGGCACGCCGTACCGCAGCAGGCCTCCGATCGCATCGTCGCGCTCGTAGACCGCGACGGTGTGCCCCGCGCGGGTGAGCTGCTGGGCGGCGGCCAGCCCGGCCGGACCGGAGCCGACGACGGCGACCGTCGAACCGGTCAGGCGCTGTGGGATCTGCGGCGTGACGAGTCCCCGGTCGAAAGCCTCGTTGATGATCGAGACCTCGATGTTCTTGATCGTCACCGGAGGCTGGTTGATGCCGAGCACACAGGCCGACTCGCACGGTGCGGGGCAGATGCGCCCGGTGAACTCCGGGAAGTTGTTCGTGGCGTGCAGCCGCTCGATCGCGTCGCCCCACTGCTGCTGGCGCATGAGGTCGTTCCACTCGGGGATGAGGTTCCCGAGCGGGCAGCCCTGGTGGCAGAACGGGATGCCGCAGTCCATGCAGCGCCCGGCCTGGCGCTGGAGCATGGGGACATCGTCGGGGTGGCCGGTCTGGTGCTCGTGCACCTCGCGCCAGTCGAGCAGCCGCACCGGGACGGGACGGTTCGCAGGCAGCTCTCGCTCCCGCACCTTCAGGAAGCCGCGCGGGTCAGCCACGAGACACCGCCAGGATGTGCTCCCAGACGCCGGGCGTTCCCGGATCGAGACCCTCGGCCGCGGCACGAGCCATCGCCACGGTCATCCGGGCGTACTCGGTCGGCTGCACCCGGGTGAACCGGCTGCGCAAGGACGCCGGGTCAGCCAGCAGCGCGGCCGCGAGCAGTGAGCCCGTCTCGTCGCGGTGCCGGCCGAGGAGCACCTCGAGCCGGGCCACGTCGTCGTCGTCCGGGACCTCGAGCGCGATCTCACCCGACGCGAGCGCCGCGCCGTTGACCGCGCCCGGACGCAGGTCGAGCACATACGCCGTACCACCCGACATCCCGGCGGCGAAGTTGCGACCGGTGCGTCCAAGGACGACGACGGTCCCACCTGTCATGTACTCGCAGCCGTGGTCACCGACGCCCTCGACGACGAGGCTCGCGCCGGAGTTTCGGACCGCGAACCGTTCGCCGACCACGCCGCGCAGGAAGATCTCCCCCGAGGTCGCGCCATAGCCGATGACATTGCCCGCGATCACGTCGCGGTCGCCGGTCAGCACCGCTGAACGGTCGGGGCGCACCACGATGCGACCGCCCGACAGGCCCTTGCCGACGTAGTCGTTCGCGTCACCGAACAGGCGGATGGTGATACCGGCCGGGAGGAACGCGCCGAGCGACTGACCTGCCGACCCTGTGAGTGTGACGTCGATGGTGCCGTCGGGCAGTCCCGCACCGCCGAACCTCTTGGTGACCTCGTGCCCGAGCATGGTGCCGACCGTGCGGTTGACATTGCGCACCGGGAGGTCGATCCGCACGGGCTCGCGGCGCTCGAGCGCGGCGGCCGCCAGCACCACGAGCCGGTTGTCGAGGGCACGCGCGAGCCCGTGGTCCTGCCCGGTGGTGTTGTGCAGCGAGGAGCCTGGTGCCGGCTCAGGTACCGCGAGCACCGGGCTGAGGTCGAGGCCATCGGCCTTCCAGTGCGCGATCGCGGAGCGGGTGTCCAAGGACTCGACCCGCCCGACCGCCTCGGCGACGGTGCGGAACCCGAGCGCGGCGAGGTGCTCGCGCACCTCCTGGGCGATGTACTCAAAGAACGTGATGATGAACTCCGGCTTGCCGGTGAACCGTGCCCGCAGCTCGGGGTTCTGCGTCGCTACCCCGACCGGGCAGGTGTCCAGGTGGCAGGCGCGCATCATGACGCACCCGGAGACGACCAGCGGTGCCGTGGCGAACCCGAACTCCTCGGCCCCGAGCAGCGCGGCGACGACGACGTCGCGTCCCGTCTTCATCTGCCCGTCGACCTGCACGACGATCCGGTCGCGCAGGTCGTTCAGGACCAACGTCTGCTGCGTGTCGGCCAGCCCGATCTCCCACGGCCCGCCGGCGTGCTTGAGCGAGGTGAGCGGGCTCGCGCCCGTCCCGCCGTCGTGCCCCGAGATCAGCACGACGTCGGCGTGCGCCTTGGACACGCCCGCGGCCACGGTGCCGACGCCGACCTGGCTGACCAGCTTGACGTGCACGCGGGCCGCTGGGTTGGCGTTCTTCAGATCGTGGATCAGCTGGGCAAGGTCCTCGATCGAGTAGATGTCGTGGTGCGGCGGTGGGGAGATCAGGCCGACGCCTGGCGTGGAGTGCCGCGTCGCCGCGATCGCCGGCGACACCTTGTGCCCCGGCAGCTGGCCGCCCTCGCCCGGCTTGGCGCCCTGGGCCATCTTGATCTGGATGTCGTCGGCGTTGGTCAGGTACTCCGACGTCACACCGAAACGGCCGGATGCGACCTGCTTGATCGCGCTCCGGCGCCGGGGGTCCCGCAGCCGTGCTGGGTCCTCACCCCCCTCGCCCGTGTTCGACCGTCCGCCCAGCGCGTTCATGGCGATAGCAAGCGTCTCGTGCGCCTCGGCCGAGATCGAGCCGTAGGACATCGCACCGGTGTTGAACCGCTTGACGATCTCGCTGACCGGTTCGACCTCGTCCAGGGGGACGGCCGGGCGCGCGCCGCTGGTGAAGGACAGCAGGCCACGCAGCGTCATCAGGCGGCGGGACTGGTCGTCGACACGCCGCGTGTACTCACGGAACACGTCGAACTGCCGGGTACGGGTGGAGTGCTGCAGCCGGAACACCGTCTCGGGGTCAAAGAGGTGCTCCGCACCGTCACGGCGCCACTGGTACTCCCCGCCCACGGCGAGCCGCCGGTGGGGCAACCGGTTGCCGCTTCGCGGGTACGCGTCGGCGTGGCGGGCCGCGACCTCGGCAGCGATGACGCCGAGGCCGATGCCGCCGAGCCGGCTCGTCGTCCCGGTGAAGTACTTCGCAACCAGGGGCTCCGAGAGCCCGATGGCTTCGAACACCTGAGCCCCGCGGTAGGACGCGATCGTCGAGATCCCCATCTTGCTCATGACCTTCAGGACGCCCTTGCCGAGCGCCTTGATGAGGTTCGCGACCGCTTGCTCGGGTGCCAAGGCAAGATAGCCCGCAATCGCGAGGTCCTCGACGGTCTCCATCGCGAGGTAAGGGTTGACCGCCGCCGCACCGTAGCCGATGAGCAGCGCGACGTGATGGACCTCCCGGACGTCGCCGGCCTCGACGACGAGCGAGACCCGAGTACGTGTGCGCCGGCGCAGGAGGTGGTGGTGCACCGCGCTGACAAGGAGGAGCGACGGGATGGCGGCCAAGGTGGCGTCGCCGTCCCGATCGGAGAGCACGATGAACGTGACCCCGGCCTCGACGGCCTGGTCGACCTCGGCGAAGATCTCCTCGAGGCGCGCCTCGAGCGCCTCGCCGCCGCCCTCGACCCGGTACAGGCCACGCACGGTGATCGCCCAGAAGATGCCCGCGAGCCGGGGGTCGCGGTGCACGTGGGCGATCTTCGCGAGCGCGTCGTTGTCGAGCACCGGGAACGGCAGCACGAGCTTGCGCGCGTGCTGCGGGGTGTCCTGGAGAAGGTTGGGCTCCGAACCGATCGCGCCCCCGATCGACGTGACGAGCTCCTCGCGGATCGCGTCGAGCGGTGGGTTGGTCACCTGCGCGAACATCTGGGTGAAGTAGTCGAACAGCAGCCGCGGGCGGGTCGAGAGCACTGCCAGCGGCGTGTCCGATCCCATCGCGCCGAGCGGTTCGCCGCCGGTGGCGGCGATCGGGCTGAGGATGACCTTGAGCTCCTCCTCGGTATAGCCGAAGGCCCGCTGGCGCCGGTGCACCGAGGCGCGCGAGTGCGCCACGTGCTCCCGCTCCGGCAGGTCAGGGAGCGCGATCGCGTTCTCCTTGACCCACTGCGCATAGGGACGCTGCGAGGCGAGCTCGTTCTTGACCTCGTCGTCCTCGATGATCCGGCCGGTGCCGGTGTCCACGAGGAACATCCGACCGGGCTCGAGCCGCCCCTTGCGGACCACGGTGGCGGGGTCGATGTCCAGCACGCCGGCCTCGGACGCGAGAACGACGAGGCCGTCCTCGGTCACCCAGTACCGGCCGGGGCGCAGCCCGTTGCGGTCCAGCACCGCGCCGATGAGCGTGCCGTCGGTGAAGGCAAGAGCGGCAGGGCCATCCCACGGCTCCATCAGCGACGCGTGGTACTCGTAGAACGCCCGCCGCGCCGGGTCCATCTCGGCGTGGTTCTCCCACGCCTCCGGGATCATCATCAGCACGGCGTGCGGCAGGGACCGGCCCGCCAGGTGCAGCAGCTCGAATACCTCGTCGAAGGTGGCCGAGTCGCTCAAGCCCTCGCTGCACACCGGCAGGAGCGGCGTGAGGTCGCCGAGCTTGTCGCTCGCGAGCGTGCTCTCACGAGCCGACATCCAGTTGCGGTTGCCGCGGACCGTGTTGATCTCGCCGTTGTGGGCGACCATCCGGAACGGCTGAGCGAGCGGCCACGACGGGAACGTGTTGGTGGAGAAACGCGCGTGCACCAGCGCGAGCTCGCTCGCGTAGCGCGGGTCGGACAGGTCGGGGAAGAACGGCTCGAGCTGGGCCGTCGTGAGCATGCCCTTGTAGGTGAGCGTCCGCGCGGACAACGACGCGAAGTAGACGTCAGCCTCCCGCTCGGCCCGCCGGCGCAGCCGGAAGGCCCGACGGTCGAGGTCCAGCCCGGCAAGCTCTCCCGACGGGTCAGCCACGACCAGGTGACGGAACACAGGCATCGAGGCGCGCGCCGACGGACCGACCAGGTCGGCCGTGACCGGGACGTCGCGCCAAGCCAGCACGTCGAGCTTCTCCTCGGCCGCGATCGCCGCGATGGCGCTGACCGCGACGGCTCGCTCCGCATCGTCGAGGGGCAGGAAAGCCATCCCGATGGCGTAGTGACCGGCGGGCGGTAGCTCGGCGCCGATCACATCGCGCACGAAAGCGTCCGGGATCTGGGTGAGGATGCCCGCACCGTCACCGGTGTCCGGCTCGGCGCCGACGGCGCCGCGGTGGTCGAGGTTCAGCAAGGCCGTCAGGCCCGCGTCGACGATGTCGCGGCCGGGGGTGCCGCGCAGCGTGGCGACGAACGCGACGCCGCACGCATCATGCTCGTTGGCAGGGTCGTACAGACCCTGCCGCACGGGCGCCGCGGCAACGGCCGAGAACTTCGACGACGTGGACATCTGGACCGCCCTCACCGTCCCCGGCTCGCGGCCGGGGATGTTGCACGAACATGAGAGAACGCAGGGACGTCGTCGGCCCGCACGCTTGGTGTCGACGATACATGCCGAGAACGCACCCGGTCATGCTGCGCACGGGTTGCGGGCCCGCCCCGGCTGGACTTCATTGGGCCCGTTCTTCCGCGTCCTGCGGCACCGACAGGTCGAGCCGCACGGTCGTCTCCCGCCCAGGGTGGCGACGTCCGATCGTCACGAACGCCAACAGCGCGCCGAGCCACACGATGATGGCGGTCCAGACGTTGAGCCGCAGTCCCAGCACATGGTGGGCCGGATCGATGCGGAGCAGCTCGATCCAGACCCGGCCGGTCGTGTAGATCACGGCATAGAGCCAGAAGACCCGTCCGTGCCCGAGCCGGAAGCGCCGGTCCAGGTAGATCAGCAGCGCGGCACCGGCGAGGTTCCAGAGCATCTCGTACAGGAACGTGGGATGGAACAGGGTGCCCGCCGGGAACCCGGGCGGGAAGGTCGGGCTCGTCGGGTCGATGCGCAGGCCCCACGGCATCGTCGTCGGCCCCCCGAAGAGCTCCTGGTTGAACCAGTTCCCGAGCCGGCCGATCGCCTGGGCCACCAGGAGCGCTGGAGCGACCGTGTCGACGAACGAGGCGAACTTCACGCGCTCGCGCTTGCAGCCGATCCAGGCGCCGACCGCGCCGAGTGCGATCGCGCCCCAGATACCGAGCCCACCCTCCCAGATGAAGAGCGCCTTGACCGGGTCCCCGCCGGCACCGAAGTACGCGTCGGGCGAACTGATCACGTGGTAGATCCGGCCGCCGACGATCCCGAACGGCACAGCCCAGAACACGATCTCGAGCACCGTGTCCGGGTCGCCACCCCGCTCCACCCACCGTCGGCGCGCGATCCAGAGCGCGGCGGCGATGCCGGCGAGGATGGCAATTGCGTAAGCACGCAGCGGGAACGGCCCGAGGTGCCACACCGAGGTCGACGGGCTGGGGATCGCGACGGGGAGGAAGGCGGACAGCGAGGCCAGGGTGATCACCGGCCGATCGTACGGTCCGCGGACCGAACCCCGGCGGCGAGCCCCTCGGTCACCGCCACGAGCGCCACGATCCCGGCCGCGAGGGAGTCCGTCTCGAGCAGCGGGCGCACGAGAGCGGACCCGACGATGACGCCGTCCGCGTAGGACGCCACGTCGGCCGCCTGCTCGGGTCGCGAGACGCCCAGCCCGACGCACACGCGCGTGGCGCCAGCCCGGCGGGTCCCCGCGACAAGTGCCGCCGCCCCCGCCCCGAGCGCCGTGCGCTCCCCGGTCACACCCATCGTCGACGCGGCGTAGACGAAACCCCGTGACGCGGCCGAGGTCGACGCGAGCCGTTCCGGCGTCGAGCTGGGCGCGACAAGGAAGACCCGGTCGAGACCGTGCGCGTCCGACGCCACGATCCACTCGCTGGCCTCGTCGGGAATCAGGTCAGGGGTGATGAGACCCGCACCGCCCGCCGCGGCCAGGTCGCGCGCGAACGCGTCGACCCCATAGTGCAAGACGGGGTTCCAGTACGTCATCACCAGCACCGGAGCACCGGTCCGGGCGATCTGCTCGACCGCTGTGAACACATCGCGGACGCGCGAGCCACCCGCCAGAGCATGCTCGACCGCGCGCTGAATGACCGGGCCGTCCATCACCGGATCCGAGTACGGCACCCCGATCTCGACGATGTCGACGCCGGCCTCGACCATCGCCGTCGCCGCGGCGATCGAACCCGCGAGGTTCGGGAACCCGACGGGGAGGTAGCCCACCAGGGCGGCGCGACCCGCACCCCCGAGACGGTCGAGCCGGTCGGCGGTCAGGCTCTTGATCCCGACGGCACTCACAGATGCCCCCCAGGCTTGTCCAGCAGCCCGAACCACGTGGCAGCGGTCTCGACGTCCTTGTCGCCGCGGCCCGAAAGGTTCACGAGCACGACACCGTCGGGTCCGAGCTCGCGGCCCAGGTCGAGCGCGCCGGCGAGCGCGTGCGCCGACTCGATCGCGGGGATGATCCCCTCGGTCCGGCACAGCAGCCGGAAGGCCTCCATGGCTTCGGCATCGGTGATCGGCCGGTACTCGGCACGGTGGATGCTCGCAAGCCACGAGTGCTCGGGCCCGACCCCGGGGTAGTCCAGCCCCGCCGAGATGGAGTGACTCTCGATGGTCTGGCCGTCGTCGTCCTGCAAGAGGTAGGAGCGGGCACCGTGCAGCACGCCAGGGCTGCCCGCGCTGATCGTGGCCGCGTGGCGGCCGGTCTCGATCCCGTCGCCGCCGGCCTCGAAGCCGACCAGGCGCACCCCGGGGTCGTCGAGAAAGGCGTGGAAGATGCCGATCGCGTTCGACCCGCCGCCCACGCACGCCGCGACGACGTCGGGAAGCCGGCCCACCAGATCGAGCACCTGCTCGCGGGCCTCCTCGCCGATGATGCGCTGCAGGTCGCGGACCATGACGGGGAACGGGTGCGGTCCGGCGACGGTACCGAACACGTAGTTGGTCGTCTCGACGTTGGTCACCCAGTCGCGCAATGCTTCGTTGATCGCGTCCTTGAGGGTGCGCGAACCGGTCGTCACCGGCACGACCTCGGCACCGAGGAGCCGCATCCGGGCGACGTTGAGGGCCTGCCGACGGGTGTCCTCCTCGCCCATGTAGACCACGCAGTCCAGGTCGAACAGGGCCGCTGCCGTGGCCGTCGCGACGCCGTGCTGGCCGGCACCCGTCTCCGCGATGACGCGCGTCTTGCCGATCCGCTTGGTCAGCAGCGCCTGGCCGAGCACGTTGTTGATCTTGTGCGAGCCGGTGTGGTTGAGGTCCTCCCGCTTGAGGATGATCCGCGCCCCACCGGCGTGCGCCGCGAACCGAGGCACCTCGGTGATGATGCTTGGCCGGCCCGTGTAGGTACGGTGCAACCGGGCCAGCTCCCCCGTGAACGCCGGGTCGACCTTGGCCTTCTGGTACTCGGCGTCCAGCTCGTCGAGTGCGGCGATGAGCGCCTCGGGGACGAACCGGCCCCCGAACTCCCCGAAGTACGGCCCCGCGCTCATGGCGAGCGACGCGCGCACCGGCCTGTTCTCCTGCTCCACCGCTGCGGGCTCCTTCACGTCAGGGTCGGTCGCCGCCGGACGGCAAGCAGCGACGGGTGCGCGCCCGCCGCGACGAGGTCCGCCACGGACTCGCGGGGGGCGTCGTCGGTCACGAGGGCCTCACCGACGAGCACCGCATCGGCGCCCCACCGGGCGAACGCCATGAGATCGTGCGGTCCGCGAACGCCGGACTCGGCGACCCGCACGATGCCGGTCGGGATCAGGGGCGCCACCCGCTCGAAGGTCCCCCGGTCCACCTCGAGGGTCTTGAGGTTGCGAGAGTTGACGCCGATTATCCGGGCGCCGGCGTCGACCGCGCGCGTGACCTCGTTCGCGTCGTGCACCTCGACCAGCGCGGTCATTCCGAGGGAGTGCACCCGCTCGACGAACGAGGTGAGGACCGTCTGCTCGAGGGCCGCGACGATCAGCAGGACGAGGTCAGCGCCATAGGCGCGGGCCTCCCAGATCTGATAGGGCGAGACGACGAAGTCCTTGCGGAGCACAGGAACTTCCACCGCCGCGCGGACCGCCACAAGATCAGCGAGGGAGCCGTTGAACCGGCGGCGCTCGGTGAGCACCGAGATGACGGCGGCGCCGCCCTTCTCGTACTCCACCGCGAGCGCGGCAGGGTCGGCGATCGGGGCCAACGCACCCTTGCTGGGACTCGACCGCTTGACCTCCGCGATCACGGCCACGGCGTCCTCGGCGTGCAGCCGGGTGAGACTCTCCTTTGCCCCGAGCCCGCGCGCGGCGCGCTCCTTGAGCGCCCGCAGCGAGGTCTTCGCCTCGCGCGTCGCCAGATCCTCACGGACCCCGGCGATGATGTCGTCCAGAACGGTCATCGACGCCCCACCTCCCCCTGGTCGGCACCGCCCACCCGGAGGTGGCGGCGAACTGCGACAATCTTAGATCCGGAGCCCGTCGCGCCCGACCAGGCGCTTGCAGGATGAGACCGCGGACCGTCTCAGGGCGCCAGCCAGGGCACCAGCGCCGGGACGTTCCGCAACACCCCGAAGGCCACCACGACGACGAGCACCGTCCAGGCGGACCTGACGCTCCGCCAGTCCGACGCCGCCGTCGCCGGCCGGCCACCGGATCCCCAGGACCGACCCAGCCAGCGCACCCACGCCAGCACGACGAGGGGCGCGGCGAGGACGAGCAGCGGGTTCATGTTCCAGGCGCCGGCGACGTCGAGGTGGGTGAGGTCGTGCACGGCGCGCAGTCCACCGCACCCGGCGCAGTACATCCCCGTCAGAGCCAGCACCGGGCACGTGAAGTAGTGCCCCGGACTGTTCGGGTCGACGAGCGCGACATAGACCGTCGCGGCCAGCGAGAGACCGCCCACCAGCAGGGGCGAGCGCGCAGAGCGGACGACGACGGCGCGGCCCGGCCCCGTGTCAAGGGGTCGGCCGCGCCGATCGGTGCGTGTGCTCACGTGCCTTGTGCCTGCGTCCAGGTGGACTGGGACTCAGTAGTTCGTGGTGTTGAAGGTGGACCAGTTCCCGGTCACTACGACGATGATGACTACGACGACCGCGAGAGCGGACAGCCCGACCACGATCCAGCCGATGACGACACCTGCGGTCGCCATCCCACCGTTGTTGGCCTGGCCCTCCGCCACGGCTCGCTTGGCCCTGTTGCCCACGATGATCGCGGGAATCGCCGCGAAGAAGCCGCACATGAAGATGCTCACGATCCCCAGCACGAGCGACCAGACGCCGAGGCTGTTCTTCGGGTACGCGTATGCCGACTGACCGTAGTAACCGGCTGGCTGCGAACCGTAGGGCGGTGGCGGGGGCGGCGGTGCTGGGGGCTGCGAGCCGTAGGCCAGCGGCTGCGAACCGTACGGCGACGGTGCTGCCGGCGGCGGCGGCATGGGCGGCCGCGATGGCTCCGGCGGTGTCGTCGAGCCGCCCGGCGGCTCGGGCTGTTGCCCGGCGGTGTAAGGGTCTTGCGGTGCGTTCGGATCCGACATCGAACCTCCTGATTGCCTCGCCACGACCCTAGCGGCTGCGTCCCTTCGCGCGGGTCTGCTTGGCGAGGGTGTTCGCCCCGCCCTGCCCGTAACCGGCCATCTGCAGCACCTTCCCGACCACGACCCCGAGGAAGACGACCGCGAGGCCGACCCAGCAGAGCCAGACCATGGCGACGAGGACGCCGATCCCCGTGACCAGACCGCCGATGACGACGATGGTCACCAGGGTCCACGCGGCCACCGTCTGACCGTCGTTGGTCCACGGCACGCTCGGGGGAAGGTGGGCGGGATCGGACCGGGAAGTCGAGCTCTCGACGGACGGATCATCCATGCGGGACAGCATTTCATCCGCGGGCACGTCGCACAACGTCGGCCCGGCTCAGCTGGGGTCGTCGCCCCGCGTCAGCGCGTCCCACGCCGCCCGGTCGTCGTCGTCGTCCACCGCGGCCGACGTCGCACCGGCAGTCTCGTGCCGCCAGGAGGGACGCGCCCACCTGCGCACCGTCGCGGCGAGCCACCCGCACACGACCATCAGCACGACGCTGAGAGCGGCCGCCGCATACGGGGCCGCAGTCAGCGTCACGGGGGTCGCGAGGCTCGCGACGCCGGTCAATTCCGCCACGAGCGTGCGCGCCACCGGGTCGGGATCCGCGATCACCGCAACGGACGAGGCCGCTACGAGCGCGCCGCTCGCCCCCACCACGACCACCACGACCCACCGACCGATCCGGCCGGCCAGGCCGATCGCAGCACCGGCCGCAAGCAGCACGAGCGCCGCCGCGGGCACGGCTGGCGCCGCCCGCGTCCCGCTGACGTCGACCGGGACCACGCCCTGCAGTGCGGTCGTACCGGCCGTGTGCATCCAGACGGGGACACCCACGGTCAGCGAGGCGAGCGCGAGCACGAGCACGACGACGACCGCGCGGAGCCGCGCAGCCCCGGCGCGGCGCGCGCGGTCCGACCCGGCCGGCTCCTGCCCCGGAACCGCCGAAGTCATGCGGCCGGCCCGACCGGCCGGAGCCGGGCGGCGAGCTGGACGGCGCGGACCGCGGCCGCCGCCTTGTTCCGCGACTCGGCATACTCGAGCGCAGGGACGGAGTCTGCGACGATCCCACCGCCCGCCTGGACGCTCGCACGGCCCCCCGAGATCAGCGCGGTGCGGATGGCGATCGCCATGTCCATGTCTCCGGCAAAGTCGAAATACCCGGCCGTGCCGCCGTAAATCCCCCGCCGAGCCGGCTCGAGCGAGTCGATGAGCGCCATGGCCCGCGGCTTCGGCGCCCCCGAGAGCGTGCCGGCGGGGAACGTCGCGGCGAGTGTCTCGAGCGCGGTGGCGTCGGCGCGCAGGCGGCCGACGACCGTCGAGCAGATGTGCATGATGTGGCTGAACCGTTTCACGACCATGAACTCGACCACCTCGACGCTCGCCGGCTCGCAGACCTTGACCAGGTCGTTGCGCGAGAGGTCAACGAGCATGATGTGCTCGGCGCGCTCCTTAGGGTCTGCGAGCAGCTCCTCGCCCAGCGCGACGTCCTGTGCCGGGGTCGCCCCCCGGGGCCGCGAGCCGGCGATCGGGAAGGTCACCACGCGACCTGCGGTGACCTTGGCCAGGGTCTCGGGGCTCGAGCCGACGACGGCGAAGTCCCTGCCGTCTGCATCCCGCAGCTGGAGGTAGTACATGTACGGGCTCGGGTTGATGGTCCGCAGCACGCGGTAGACGTCGATCGGGTCCGCCGGGCAGTCCAGGTCCAGACGCTGCGAGAGCACCACCTGAAAGACCTCGCCTTCCCGGATCGCCTCCTTGCCCGCCCGGACGGCTGCTTCGAACTCCGCCTGCGTCGACCGGAACTCCAGCTCCGGCTCCGGCAGGTCGACGAGCAACGCGGTCGAAGGCGGGGCCGGGTGCGCGAGGGAGGCCTGCATCGCGTCAAGGCGGCGCACGGCGTCCGCGTACGCGTCGTCGACCCGTTCGTCGGTGTTGTCGAAGTTGATCGCGTTCGCGACGAGCCACACCGAACCGTCCAGGTGGTCGACGACGGCCAGGTCGGTCGCGAGGCACAGGGTCAGCTCGGGCACGTCCAGCTCGTCCGGGGCGTCGGCCGGGAGGGTGGGCTCCCAGTGGCGCACGACGTCCCAGCCGAGCGCACCGACGAGGCCGCCTGTCAGCGGCGGCAGGCCCGGGATCGCGGGTGTGCGCAGCACCTCGAGGGTCTGGCCGAGGACGTCGAGCGGGCTGCCCTCGAGCGGGACGCCGGCGGGGACGTCACCGCACCAGACGGCCCGGCCGCCCCGGGCGGTGAGGGTCGCCCGGGAGGCCACACCGACGAACGAGTACCGGGCCCAGCCCCCGTCAACCTCGGCGGACTCGAGGATGAACGTGCCCGCACGTCCGTCGGCGAGCGTGCGATACAACCCGACCGGCGTCACGTCGTCGGCCAGGAAGCGGCGCACCACCGGGATCACCCGGCGGTCCACAGCCAGGTCGCGGAAGATCTCGAGCGAAGGCCACGTCGCACCCCACGGCACGTCGACCCCGAGCCCAGGTGCCGTCGAGGCACTCATCGCACCTCCCCGGCGGGCCGCTGCCCGACGACCGCCGGCAGTTCGCCGCCGGCCTCGAAACAGGTGCGCGAGCCTGTGTGGCAGGCGGCCCCGACCTGGTCGACGCGCACGAGCACGGCATCTGAGTCGCAGTCGATGGCGACCGACTTCACGTACTGGGCGTGCCCGGACGTGTCGCCCTTGCGCCAGTACTCGATGCGCGAGCGGCTCCAGAACGTGACCCGGCCCGACGTCAGGGTGCGACGCAGCGCCTCGTCGTCCATCCAGCCGACCATGAGAACCTCGCCGGTGTCGTGCTGCTGCACGACGGCGGTCACCAGACCGGCCCCGTCGCGCTTGAGGCGTGCCGCTATCGCGCGGTCGAGTCGAGGAACATCGTCGGGAGTCTCGGCGGCGTCGGAAGAAGGTTGAACGGACACGTGCCGATCCTCGCACGGTGCACCCGCCGACGAAGGGTTCACAGGTTCGGCCAGGAGCGCCTCAGCGCGTCTGGGAGACCCAGGAGCGGTGCATCGCCGCATACGTGCCACCGCGGGCAACGAGCTCGACGTGCGCGCCCGTCTCGACGACCGCGCCGGCGTCGACCACCAGCACCAGGTCCGCGGCCTCGGCCGTCGACAACCGGTGCGCGATCGTCAGCGTGCTACGCCCCGCGGTGAGGGAGTCCAGCGCCCGGGCGATCCGGACCTCGGTCGCCGGGTCGACGGCCGACATCGCTTCGTCGAGCACCAGCAGGTCGGCCTCGGCGAGGTACGCACGGGCGAGCGCGACGAGCTGGCGCTCCCCCGCCGAGAGCGACTCCCCGCGCTGGCCGACCGGTGTCGCGAGGCCACCGGGCAGCTCGGCGAGCCAGCCGGACAGGCCGAGCTCGGCGAGCGCGGCCACGACGAGCCGGTCACGGTCGGCCGCGCGGAGAGCGGGACCGTCCGCCGGACCGACTGGGCGCAGGCCGTACGCGATGTTCTCCGCGAGCGTCCCGTCGAACACGAAGCCCTCCTGCGGAACGAGCACGACCCGCCGGCGCAGGCTGGCGGCGCTGATGTCACGGAGGTCAACCCCGTCGAGCAGCACCCGACCGCGCGTCGGGTCCATCAGGCGGATGACGAGCTTGGCGATCGTCGTCTTGCCCGAACCGGTTGCCCCGACGACCGCGACCGACGTCCGTGCCGGGATCGTCAGGTCGATGCCGTGCAGCACGGGCGGCCCACCCGGATAGGCGAAATGGACGTCGAGCAGCTCGACGGTCGCCGGACCGCGTGGGGTGACGATCCCCGCCGGACCCGGGTCGGCGACCTCGACCGGCGTCTCGAGCACGGCAAGCACCCGACGCCAGCCGGCGACAGCGTTCTGCAGCTCGTTCAGGATCTCAGTGGCCATCATGACGGGGCCCGTGAACAGCTGGACGAGGAAGAGGAACGCGAGCAGCCGGCCCACCGAGATCTCGCCGGCGATGCCCAGCCGGGTGCCCACGACCACGACCACGCACAGGACCAGGTTGGACACCAGCACGCCGCTCGAGAACACCACCGAGACGAGCTTCTGGGCGCTCACCATCGCGTCGCGGGTCGCGCGGATCGAGGCGTCGATCCGGCGCTGGACGCGGTCAGCCACGCCGTACGCACGGACCGTCTCGGCGCCGACCACCGCCTCCGAGATGGCGCCGAGCATCGCACCGATGCGCTCCCGAACCCGGGTGTACGCGACGTTGACCTTGCGCTGCGCCGGGCGCAGCGCCAGCAGCAGCGGGATGAAGCAGGCCCACACCAGCAGCATCAGCTGCCACGAGTAGGCGGCCATCAGCGCGGTGGCCACGCCGATCTGCAGCACCGAGACCAGCAGCTGGATCCCGCCCCACTGGACGAACAGCGAGATGGTGTCGACGTCGGATGTCACCCGGGACACCAGAGACCCGCGCCGCTCGGAGTTCTGGGTGAGCACGGACAGGTCGTGCACGTGCCGGAACGCCCGCACCCGCAGCGACGCGAGCCCCGCCTCGGTCGAGCGGAACAGCCGCACGTTCACGAACGCCGAGCAGACCGCGGCGCCGAGCAGGCCGAGGGCCGCGGCGGTCACGAGCCCGACGACCCGCCGCACGTCCGGGCCGCCGGCGGCGAGGATCCCGGTATCGACGGTCTGCTGGACCGCGATCGGCACCACGACACGGCCCACCGCCGCCAGCACGGCGAGGAACCCGGTCAGCGCCAGCCCCTGCACGATCTCCGGGGAGACCTGCAAGCCCCGCCGCAAGGTGGCGAGCACCCCCAGGTCACTCGTCGTCGCGATCCGCACTCCACCGCCCGCACCGGCCCGCCGGGCCGTCATCTCTCGTCCCCGGTCGGCTCGGTCAGGAGGCCAGCGAGACGGTCACTGTCGTCCTCGGTCGCCGCCTCATCGGCCCGGCGCCGATTCTCGCGCTCGTAAGCGGTCGCGAGCTCCGCGTAGCCGGGGTCCCGGGCCAGGAGCTCCGCGTGCGACCCGCGGTCGACGATTCGCCCCGCCTCGAGGTGAACCACCTCGTCGGCGAGCAGAACCGACGACATCCGGTACGCGACGATGAGAACCGTCGGACCGTCGGTCGGCTCGCCGCGATCGCGCGCACGCAGCCCCGTGAGAATCTGCTGCTCGACGCGCGGGTCGACGGCGGACGTGGCGTCGTCGAGCACGAGGAGCCGCGGGGCGCGCACGAGCGCCCGGGCGATGGCGAGCCGCTGGCGCTGGCCGCCCGAGAGGTTCGCGCCACGTTCGCCGAGCCGCGCCTGGAGGCCGCCCGGCAGTGCCGCGACCACGCCGTCCACCCGGGCCAGCCGGAGTGCGTCCCACACCGCCTCGTCGTCAGGCGCGCCCGGGTCGTCGTCGTCCGCGAGCGTGACGTTCGCCCGGACGGTGTCCTCGAACAGGAAGGTGGACTGAGCCACCAGGGCGACCTGGCGGGTCAGGTCGCGCGGCTCGACGGCGCGCACGTCGACGCCGTCGAGCTGGACGTGCCCGCTCGTCGGGTCGGAGAGCCGGCACAACAGGGATACCAGCGTCGTCTTGCCCGCGCCCGTGGGCCCGACGAGGGCGACCGTGCGTCCCGGGGCCAGGTCGAGGTCGATGTCGCTGAGCAGGGTGGCCGCGCCGGAGCCGCTGGGCACGACGACACCGACGCCCCGCAGTCCGACGCTGATCCCACGTGGCCCGACGCGGGCACCGCGTCTTCCCGCGCCGGTGGCCGGGAGCGGCACCGTCCCGGGGATGAGCTCGCCGCGGGCGTCGATCACCCGGGAGATCCGCTCGTGGCCCACGAGGGCTCGCGGCAGCTCCCCCAGCACCCAGCCGAAGGCGCGGACCGGCACAGCGAGCAGCGTCAGGAGGTACGCGGCCGACACGACGTCGCCCGTTCCGATCGCGCCGGCCCGCACCCGCATGGTCCCGACGAGCAGGACCAGGAGCGTGCCGAGGCTCGGCAGGACGTCGATTGCCGGATCGAAGACGGCGCGAACCCGACCGACGCGGACGTTGGCGTCGCGCAACTGGTGCGCCCGCGCCGCGAACCGACGCTCCTCACGGTCGGCGGTACCGAGGGACTTGACCAGGAGCGCGGCCTCGAAGCTCTCGTGGGCGATGTCGGAGACCTCGGCCCGCAGCTGTTGCGCCCGGGTGATCGCAGGCGACATCGCGCGCTGGAACACGAGGTTCGCGACGACGGCGACGGGAAGGACCGCGAGCGCCGCGACCGCCAACCAGGTGTCCGTCCGGAAGAGTGCGACGGCCGCGACCGCGATCATCACCGCGACCCCCAACGCGTACGGCAACGGATTGAACACGCCGGTCGCGGCCTCGACGTCCGAGTTGGCGTTCGAGAGCAGCTGCCCGGTGGGGTGTCGGCGGTGCCAGGACATGGGCAGACGGAGGTACTGCCGCGTCACCCGCGTGCGGTGTCCCGCCTGGAGGTCGGCGTAGCCGATCCCGGCGAAGACCCGACGCAGCGCCACGCTCACGCCGAGGATCAGGGCGACCGCCGCCAGGGCGAGTCCAGCGAGCGGCAGCCGGTCGCGGGCCTCGGCCGACCCCGCGAGCGCGGGCACGACGACCTGGTCCGTAATGGCCCCGAGGACCTGGCTCACGACCACGGTGGTGGCGCCGAAGATCGCCGAGACGCCGATCGCGACGACGTAGGTGCGCGGCTCGGCCGCGATGCCCCGCGCCATCAGCGTCCACGAACGGCGGAGCACCGAGCCGGCGAGCGCGTACGTGGGCCGGCCGAGCGGCGGGCGCGCGGGCACATCGCTCCTTGAAAGGTCGGCGGCGGGTTCCCCAGATTATCTCATATGCACCCACCCGCGGGCGTGCGACGATGCACGGATGACGTGGCACGAGCTCGAGCGGTCTGCCCTCGTCCGTGCGCTGACGGACGCAGGACCCGACGCGCCGACCCTGTGCGAGGGATGGCAGAGCCGTCACCTGGCCGCGCACATCGTGCTCCGGGAGACCGCGCCCCTGGCCGCCGCCGGGATCGTGGTGCCCGCCCTGACCGGACGCACCGAACGGGCGATCGAGGCGCTGGCGAGCACAGCGACGGACCCCGCCGGCTACGCCGACCTGGTCGCGCGGGTGGCGGCCGGTCCGCCTCGCTGGAGCCCGATGTCGTGGGCCGGGGAGAGCACCAGCCTGCTCGAGTTCCACGTGCACACCGAGGACGTGCGCCGCGGCGCCGGACCGGTCGAACCGCGCGCGCTGGAGGCGGCACACACCCGGGCGCTGTGGGACCGCCTCGTGCGTACCGCGCGCCTGATGTACCGGGGCACGGCGGTCGGCGTCGTGCTCGTCGTGCCCGGCGGCCCGCGCCGTGCGGTACGGCGCGCGCACGGCGACGCGGGCACCGTCGTCGTGCGCGGAGAAGTCGGCGAGCTGCTGCTGCACGCGTTCGGGCGGGGCGGGGCGGCCCACGTCCACGTGCTGGGCGACCCCATCGACGTGGCGGCGCTCGCCCGCGCGAGCGGTGTCTAGCGACCCGCCTCAGCGGACGACGACGCCCGCGGACCGTAGCTCATCCTTGACCTGTCCGACCGTCAGGGTGCCGAAGTGGAACACGCTCGCGGCGAGCACCGCGTCGGCACCTGCCCGAGCCGCGGCCACGAAATGCTCCGCGGTACCCGCCCCACCGCTCGCAATCAGCGGAACGTGGACCTCCGCACGCACCGCGCGGAGCATCTCGAGGTCGAATCCCGCCGTGGTGCCGTCAGCATCCATCGAGTTCAGTAAGATCTCACCCACCCCGAGCCGGGCGCCGCGCGCGGCCCACTCGACCGCGTCGATCCCTGTGCCCCGCCGCCCGCCGTGCGTCGTGACCTCGTACCCCGAGTCGGTACGCACGCCGCCCATCACGCGACGCGCGTCCACCGAGAGCACGAGCACCTGGCTGCCGAAGCGCTCCGCGATCTCAGCGATGAGCTCGGGTCGTGCGATCGCGGCGGTGTTCACCCCCACCTTGTCGGCGCCCGCACGCAGCAGCCGGTCCACGTCCTGCGTGCTGCGCACCCCGCCGCCCACCGTCAGGGGGACGAAGATCTCCTCGGCCGTGCGGCGGACGACGTCATAGGTCGTCTCACGGTCACCCGAGGACGCGGACACGTCGAGGAAGGTGATCTCGTCGGCACCCTCCGCGTCGTAGCGGCGCGCGAGCTCGACGGGGTCGCCCGCGTCACGCAGGTTCTCGAAGTTGACACCCTTGACCACCCGGCCGGCGTCGACGTCCAGGCACGGGATCACGCGCAGTGCGACAGCCATCGTGCTAGCCCGCCTTCCCGGGCGCGGCCGAAGGGTTGCTCGCGGCCAGGATGTCGACGACCAGAACCAGGGTGTCGTTCTCCGCGCCGACGGCACCGCCGCTCGCCGGCGGGATCACGAGCATGACCTGGCTGCCCACCGTCTGCTGGACGAGTCCGGAGGCCAGACCAGGAAGGATCCCGGCGCCGAGGTCGAACGACTTCGGCCCCCCCTTCGCCCACGTGGAGTCGTAGGGCGAGCCGTCGGACCACCGCACGCCCGTGTACTGGACCGTGACGGTCGCGCCGTCCTCGATCTGCGCTCCGTCGCCCTTGATCAGGGCTTGCACCAGCAGCTGGCTCGGCGCGACGCCGTGCGGGGCGGCAATGCTCGGCTCGCCGTCGGAACCGAGGGTCACCTCGGGGAGGCCCGCTCGTGGCGGCACAGCCTCACCCGAGGCTCGGGTCGGCAGGACGTCGACGACCATCACCGAGGCGAAGCTCGAGGTGTCCGAGCTCGCCGGCAGGGCCAGCAGGATGCGGGCTCCGACGGACTGACCGGAGAGCGCGTCGTACAGGTCCTTGCTGAGGCTCTCCCGCGTCAGGGTGAACGGCTTAGGGACGTGTGAGTAGGTCTCCTTGACGAGCGAGCGGTCGGTCGCCTTCTCGAGCCGGTAGTCGAGCAGGACGGGACCACCGTCCACCAGCTCCGGCCCGGATCCCTTCCAGATCACGTCGAAGGTCGCCCGCTTGATTGCGAGCGGCGCGGTGAACACGATGGTGGGCTCCTGGCCCGCATCCCCGGTCACCTTGACCTCCGGGACAGGTTGACTGCCACCAGCACAACCCGCGAGCAACATCGCGGTCACGAGAGCCGCGGCTAGCAGACGTCGCACGGCTCGCCTTTCGTCGGAAGAATCGCCCGGCTCACTCTACGGGGTGCCCCCGAAGCTCCCAGCGAGCAGCTCACATCGACTCGATGAGCCGCTCCACCCGCTCGTCCACGCTGCGGAACGGGTCCTTGCACAGGACCGTGCGCTGCGCCTGATCGTTGAGCTTGAGGTGCACCCAGTCGACCGTGTAGTCCCGCCGGGCCTCCTGAGCCCGGCGGACGAAGTCGCCGCGCAACTTGGCGCGGGTCGTCTGCGGCGGTACCGCGGTGGCCTCGAACACCTCGAGGTCGGTCGTCACGCGCTCGACCATCCCGCGGGCCGCGAGCAGGTTGTACAGACCCTCGGTACGCGAGATGTCGTGATAGGCGAGGTCTATCCGGGCGATCCGCGGGTCAGCGAGGTCGAGGCCGTGCTTCTCCTGGTAACGCGCGATGATCCGCCACTTGATCACCCAGTCGAGCTCGCGGTCGACGAGCGACAGATCGCCCGTGCGCAGCGCACGCAGGCCCCGCTCCCAGAGGTCGACAACCTGCTTGATCCCCGGCGTCGGGTCCAGGTTGGCCGCCAGGAAATCCTTGGCCCGCGCGAGATACTCCTCCTGCATGTCGACGGCGGTCACGCTGTGCCCGTTGGCCAGCTGCACGATGTGCAGGCCGGTCATGTCGTGACTGATCTCGCGGATAGCTCGGATCGGGTTCTCGAGCGCCATGTCCCGCAGCGGGATCCCGGCCTCGACCATGCGCAGGATCAGGTCAGTCGTCCCGACCTTGAGCATCGTCGTCGTTTCCGACATCGACGAGTCCCCGACGATGACGTGCAGGCGGCGGTAGTGCTCGGCATCTGCGTGCGGCTCGTCGCGGGTATTGATGATCGGCCTGGACCGAGTCGTCGCGCTCGAGACCGCCTCCCAGATGTGGTCGGCGCGCTGGGACAGGCAGTAGGTGGCTCCGCGCGCGGTCGGGAGCACCTTGCCAGCGCCCGTGAGCACCTGTCTACTGATGAGGAACGGCACCAGAACATCCGACAGGTGGGCGAAGTCGCCCTGACGCCGCACGAGGTAGTTCTCGTGGCAGCCGTAGGAGTTGCCGGCCGAGTCGGTGTTGTTCTTGAACAGATGGATCCGCCCGGCCAGCCCCTCATGCTCGAGCCGCTGCTGGGCGTCGACGACCAGACCCTCGAGAATCCGTTCCCCGCCGCGGTCGTGCGCGACGAGCTGGCGCACGTCGTCGCACTCGGCTGTCGCGTACTCCGGGTGCGAGCCCACATCGAGGTACAGCCGGGAGCCGTTGCGCAGGAAGACGTTCGAGGACCTCCCCCACGCCACGACCTTGCGGAAGAGATAGCGAGCCACCTCGTCCGCGGACAGGCCGCGCCCGTCGTCGGCTGCGCACGTGACGCCGTACTCGGTCTCGAGCCCGAAGATCCGCCGATCCATCGCCCGCCACCTTTCGCCTACGACGCCGTGCCCCGGAGCAGATCCTCCAGCAGCCCGCCCGTCAGTCGACGGAACGTGCGCCGGGGCCGCGCCCGGTCCAGGACCGCCACCTCTAGCTGACCGGCGGGAATCTCGCGCGGCTCACCCTCAGCCTGCGCCCCGAGGGCGCGGACCGCCAGCCCGAGCACCTCGGACAGCGTGAGCCCTGGCCGCCACTCCTCGGCGAGCTGCACTTCGAGCCGCTCGGCGTGCCCACCCATCGCCACGAAACCGTGCTCGTCGGCGACCGAGCCGTCATAGGAGAGGCGGTAGACCTGATCGCCGGCCTCGTCGTCCCCCACCTCGGCGACGACGAGCTCGACCTCGAGCGGCTTGGACTCGGTCGTGAACACAGTGCCGAGCGTCTGTGCGTACGCGTTCGCCAGGCCGCGCGCGTTCACGTCGGCACGGTCGTAGGAGTACCCGCGCAGGTCCGCGTACCGGACGCCCGCGACGCGCAGGTTCTCGAACTCGTTGTACTTGCCGACCGCGGCGAACGCGATCCGGTCATAGATCTCCGAGATCTTGTGCAGGGAGCGCGAGGGATTCTCGGTCGCGAAAGCGATGCCCTCGACGCAACCGAGCACGACGACGGAGCGGCCACGTGCGATGCCCTTGCGCGCGTAGTCCGCCCGGTCCTTCATCAGTTGCTCGGGCGAGACGTAGAACGGCATGCTCATCGCGCACCATCCGGTGCGGTGCGCCCGGGCCGCCGCTCGCCGCGCGCGTGCTCGGCACGTCGCAGCTCCGCGAGGGCCTCGACAATCCCACCGAGGGCCTGTTCCTCCACCCGCCGATAGCCCGCCGCCGTGACGGTCGCCACGACCGGCCAGATGCGCCGCACGACGTCAGGCCCGCCGGTCGCTGAGTCGTCGTCGGCGGCGTCCACCAACGCCTCGATCGCCACCCGCACCGCACCGTCGGCGTCCAGCTCGGGGTGCCACCGTTTCTTGAGCGAACCCCGGGCGAAGACCGCGCCCGAGCCAACGCCGTGGTGGTCGTGCTCCTCGTAGCGCCCGCCGGTCACGTCGAAGGAGAATATTCGACCGACGCCTCGGTCCAGGTCGTACCCGGCGAACACCGGGACGACAGACAGGCCCTGCATCGCGAGTCCCAGATTGCTACGGATCATCATGGAGAGCCGGTTCGCCTTGCCGTCCAGCGAGAGGAGCGCCCCCTCGATCTTCTCGTAGTGCTCGAGCTCGAGCTGGAAGAGACTCACCATCTCCACCGCGAGCCCGGCCACGCCGGCGATCCCGACCGCGGAGAACTCATCCGCTGGGAACACCTTCACGATCTCCCGGTTGGCGATCATCGAACCCGCGGTCGCGCGGCGGTCCCCGGCCATCACCACGCCGCCGTCGAAGGCGAGGGCCACGATGGTCGTGGCGTGCGGCGCGATCGGGACCTCCCCGGCGGGCAACGGACGGCCAGCGGGCAGCAGCTCAGGCGCATGCGCCGCGAGGAAATCGACGAACGACGCCGAGCCAGGCGTGGTGAACGCACTCGGCAGGCGACCGTGAGGATCTGCGCTCATGGGTGTGTCACTGACCGCCCTTCTGCACGAAACCCCGGACGAACTGCTCGGCGTTGGACTCGAGCACCTCGTCGATCTCCTCCAGCAGCGAGTCGACCTCGGCGTCGCGGGCCTGAGTCGCGGGGGCAACCGGAGCTGCCGGCTCCGGTACGCCCTCGTCGTCGGACCGGTGTGCCCCTGCACGTTCCTGACCAGCCATGGTGCCCTCCTGAGCTCCGCTTGCCCTGCGGCTTCCACCCTAGGCCCTGACCCGGACAGATCGACCCTGGACTGCGGGCCAGGTCAGGTGCCCGCCAGTGCCGCCAGCAGACTCCGCGCGTCGGGGCTGCGGTCCAGGAGTGCGCCCACGTGCTCGCGGGTCCCGCGCAACGGGTCGCGCATCGGCACCCGCTGCAGCGTCGGAGCCCCCGGGATGTCGAAGACGATCGAGTCCCAGCTCGCGGCGGAGATGTGACCCGCATACCGCGCCAGCGCCTCACCGCGGAAGTACGCGCGGGTGTCGGCGGGTGGGTGCACCGCGGCGCGCTCGGCCGAATCCTCCTCGACGAGCCGTTCGATCGCACCTGCCTCGAGGAGCCGGTGGTACAGACCCCGCTCGGGGCGCAGGTCGGACCATTGCAGGTCCACGGCGGCGAGCCGAGGGTGGTCCCACGACAGGTGGTCGCGGCGGCGCAGGCCCTCGAGCAGGCGGAGCTTGGCGAGCCACTCGACCTCGCGTGCGCAGCTCGCCGGGTTGGTGCCCAGCCGGTCGAGCAAGGAGGCCCAGCGGTCCAGGATGTCCCCCGTCTCGGCGTCGGGCACCGGGGCACCGGTCCCGAGACCGAGACCGAGGACGCTGCGCACCTGCGCCAGGTACTCGCTCTGCACCTCGAGTGCGGTCAGCTGTCGGCCGTCGACGAGCTCGAGCCGCGCCGTGAGCGTGAGGTCGTGGCTCACCGTGTGCACCGCGCCCACCGGGTCCTGCAGCGCGAGCCCGTCGATCGCGGCGAGCGCGATGGCGAGCCTGGTCCCGCCCGCCCCGGCGACCGCCTGCTCGATCAGCCAGAGCACGACGGACGTGGTGCCCAGCTTGAGGTAGGTCGCGGTCTGGAGCAGGTTCGCGTCGCCGATGATGATGTGCAGCCGACGCCAGCGCGACGGGTCGGCGTGCGGCTCGTCCCGGGTGTTGACGATCGGTCGACGCAGCGTCGTCTCGAGGCCGATCTCCGCCTCGATGTAGTCCGCCCGCTGCGAGAGCTGGAAGCCGGCCGTCTCGCCACGCTGCCCGAGGCCGACCCGACCGGCGCCCGTGAAGACCTGACGGGTGACCAGGAAGGGCATCAGCCGTCGCGCGAGATCGGCGAACGGGACCGCGCGGTCGACCAGGTAGTTCTCGTGCGTCCCGTAGGTCGCACCCTTACCGTCCACATTGTTCTTGTACAGCGCGACATCCGGCATCCCCGGGTTCTGGGCGAGCGCCCGGACAGAGGCGAGCATGACGAGCTCGCCCGCCCGGTCCCAGCGCACCGCGTCGAACGGCCCCGTGACCTCCGGGGAGGAGTACTCAGGGTGCGCGTGATCGACGTAGAGCCGGGCACCGTTGGTGAGGATGACGTTGGCAGCGCTCGGGTCGTCGTACTCCTCGACCATGGGCCGAGCCAGCTCCTGCAGATACCCGGGGCCGGTTCCCGCCGCCAAGGCCGCGCCGTCCGCCGCCGGCGCTGCCTTGGCGGGGTCGTCGGTCAGCATCGACGGTTGCGCGGCGGCGCGCTGCAGGCGAAAACCCCGCGCATCGTGCAGGGGGTCCTCGTCGTCGTAGTCCCACCGGGTGCGGTTGCGGGACCCCGCACGAGCGGGGACGTGCGCAGCGACGACGTGCGAGGAGAGCAGCATCGGGTTCGCCGTCGGCCGCCCCGGCTGCAGGATGCCGTACTCGGTCTCGATACCCATCACACGACGCACAGTCACGCCGCCACCCTAGTTCGACCCGTCACGGGAACCCGCGCCGATCCCGAACTCGTCAGAGGTACTGCCCCGTGCTGGTCACGGTCTCGATCGTGCGCGGGGAGTCGGAACCCTTCTTGCTCGTGACGATCGTGCGGATGAAGACGATCCGCTCGCCCTTCTTGCCCGAGATCCGCGCCCAGTCGTCCGGGTTGGTCGTGTTCGGCAGGTCCTCGTTCTCCTTGAACTCGTCGACGCACGCCGCCAGCAGGTGCTCCACGCGAAGGCCCCGCTGGCCGGATGCGAGCAGCGCCTTGATGGCCGACTTCTTGGCCCGGTCCACGACGTTCTGGATCATTGCGCCCGAGTTGAAGTCCTTGAAGAAGAGGATCTCCTTGTCTCCGGATGCGTACGTCACCTCGAGGAAGCGGTTCTCGTCGCTCTCCGAGTACATCCGCACGACCACGCGGTCGATCATCGCCGCGACGACGGCCACCGGGTCACCACCGTGCTCCGCGAGGTCGTCCGCGTGGATCGGGAGGTCCGGGGTGAGGTACTTCGCGAAGATATCCCTCGCGCCCTCGGCGTCGGGCCGCTCGATCTTGATCTTCACATCGAGGCGCCCGGGTCGAAGGATCGCGGGGTCGATCATGTCCTCGCGGTTCGAGGCACCGATGACGATGACGTTGTCGAGCCGCTCGACGCCGTCGATCTCGGAGAGCAGCTGCGGCACGATCGTCGTCTCGACGTCGCTCGAGATGCCGGTACCGCGCGTGCGGAACAGGGACTCCATCTCGTCGAAGAACACCACGACGGGCGAGCCCTCGGAGGCCTTCTCGCGCGCTCGGGCAAAGATCAGCCGGATGTGCCGCTCGGTCTCGCCCACGTACTTGTTGAGCAGCTCGGGACCCTTGACGTTCAGGAAGTAGCTCTTCGCGGACCCAGGCTCCCCGCCGCGCGCTGCGGCTGCGGTAGCCGCGAGCGAGTGCGCTACCGCCTTCGCGATCAGCGTCTTGCCGCAGCCGGGCGGGCCGTACAGCAGCACACCCTTGGGTGGCTTGAGACCGTGCTCCCGGAAGAGCTCGGGGTGCAGGAACGGCAGCTCGACCGCGTCGCGGATCTGCTCGATCTGCGGCCCGAGCCCACCGATGTCCGAGTAGTCGATGTCCGGGATCTCCTCGAGGATCAGCTCCTCGACCTCGGACCGCGGGATCCGCTCGAACACGAACCCGCTCCGCGGATCGATCGTCAGCGCGTCGCCGACGCGGACGTTGTGCTCCAAGAGCTGACCCGCGAGCCGCACCACGCGCTCCTCGTCGGCGCGCCCCACCACGAGGGCACGATCTGAGTCGAGCATCTCCTTGACCGTGACCAGCTCGCCAACGGGCTCGTATCCGCCCACTTCGACGACGGTGAGCGCCTCGTTGAGCATGACCTCCTGGCCGGGACGAAGGTGCATGACATCGAGGGCCGGGCTCGCGCCGACGTGCATCTTGCGGCCCGCCGACATGATGTCGACGGTGCCGTCCGCGCGCGCCGCCAGGAAGATCGCATAGGTGCCGGGCGGCTTGGCGAGATCGTCGAGCTGGGCCTTCAGGTCGACGATCTGGTCGCGCGCGGCGACGAGGGCGTCGGACAGTCGCTCGTTCTTGGCGATCAGCGCGGCCAGCTGCCGCTCCACGTCACGGGACTGGGCATAGCCAGCTGACTCGGTCATCATGGACCCCTCTCGCGTTGGCGGTCTGGGTTGTCGATACCTCCATCGAGATCTTCATCATCGACCCTAACCAGGAATGTCAGTCATTGCTGGGCCCCTGGCCGACGTCGCGGCGCACGCGGCGCACCTTCTTGGCGGAGATCGCACGCTCGCCCAGGTCTTCGGGGGTCCACTCGCTGCGATCCCCGGCGTCGCCCGCCGCGTCCACCGGATAGTTGCCCTTGGCGGGACGGCGACGACGAACCGGGGCGTCGATGCCGTCGGCCATCCGGCGGGTGGTCAGCAGGAAACCGGTGTGGCCGATCATCCGGTGCTCGGGCCGCACGGCGAGACCCTCGAGATGCCACCCACGGACCATGGTCTCCCAGGCCGTGGGCTCGGTGTAGCGGCCGTCGAGGCGCAGCTCCTCGGCGACACGCGACAGCTGGGTGGTCGTCGCGACATAGACGATGAGGACCCCGCCCGGCGCCAACGCGGTCGCGACCGCCGCCAGGTTCTCCCACGGCGCCAGCATGTCGAGCACGACACGGTCGACCGTCCCTGGCTCGGCAACGGTCGGCAGCACGTCGGAGAGGTCGCCGATCGAGAGCTGCCAGGCCGGGTGCGGGCCGCCGAACTGGAGCTCGACGTTGCCGCGGGCGATAGCGGCGAAGTCCTCGCGACGCTCGATCGAGTACAACGACCCGCCGTCCCCGACAGCGCGCAGCAGCGACATCGTCAGCGCACCCGAGCCGACACCTGCCTCGACGACCCGCGCGCCCGGATAGATGTCCGCCATCGCGATGATCTGGCCGGCGTCCTTGGGGTAGACGACGGCGGCGCCGCGCGGCATCGAGAGCACGTAGTCGCTCAGCAGCGGGCGCAGCACGAGGTACTCGATCCCCGCGGTGTTACGCACGACCGAGCCCTCGGGTCGCCCGATGATGTCGTCGTGGGTGAAGTATCCGCGGTGGGTGTGGAACTGGGTGCCTGCGGCGAGCGTGATGGTGTGCAGCTTCCCGCGCGGGTCCGTGAGCTGGACCCGGTCGCCTTCGCGCAGAGGTCCGCGCCGCAGGTCGGCACCGGTCGATCGGGTGGCATCGGGCGTCGGGACGCCGGGGGGCAGGTCGGTCACAGTCCAGTCTAGGAGCGCCCGCGAGGGTCTAGGAGCGAGCGCGGAGCGCAGCGACAACATCGCGCGCGAAGACCAGGCCGATGACCCGCCCGTCGACCACCACCGCCATCGCAGCGGCGAAACGGCTGACCCGGCCGATCGCGCCCACCAGGTCGGCGCCGACCAGGCGGCCGTCGACCACTGCGCCGGCCAGCAGCGGAATGGCCACGGACTGCACGCCGGTCGTAGGACGCGCGTGCACCGGGACTGCGGCGGCCGCCTCGGCGTCGACGTATGCCGCCGGGCGCCCGTCCGGCGCCAGCAGGACCACCGCGGTGGTGCCGGCCGCCACGGCCGCCGCCTCTGCCTGGGCAAGGGTCGCCTCGAACCCGACCCCGACCGCGGGTCGCGCCACTGCGGCGACCGTCAGCCGCTCGAGCGCGCGCTGCGCCTGGGCTCCCTGGACCGCTTGGCTCGCCCCGCTCCACAGGAAGGCACCTATCAGCGCAGCCCAACCGATCGTGAACAGGTCCGGTTGCTGACGCCTGAGCAGCGGGAGCCCGATCGCCCACACCACGAACGCGACCGCAACGATCCGCCCGACCCAGCCAGCGACGACGGTGCCCCGCGACCGGTCCCCCGACAGCCTCCAGACCAAGGCTTCGAGCACCCGGCCGCCGTCGAGCGGGAGCCCCGGGACGAGGTTGAAGAGTGCGACGAAACCGTTGGCGAACGCCCCCGCGACCAGCACGACGCCAAGCAGACCACCCGTGGGCGCAGCCTGGGCCGCGAACCAGCACGCACCCCCGACCACCAGGTTGGTCAGCGGCCCGACGACCGCAATCAGCGCGCTCGACCCGGGCGACGAAGCCGCGCCGCCGAAAGCGGTATGCCCGCCCCACAAAGTGATCGCGAACTCACGCACCTCCAAGCCGCGGGCTCGGGCCACGAACCCGTGCGCGAGCTCGTGCAGGAACACGGAGACGAACAGGAGCACCACAAAGCTGAGCGCCACGAGGTACGTGGCCGGCCCACCGATCCCGGGTGCGAGGTTCTGCACCGTCGGGACAAAGAGCACCGTGAGCACGGCGGCGGCCACGAGCCAGGACGGCGCCAGGATCACGGGCGCGCCCGCCATCCGGCCGATCACCCAGCCCGAGGTGCCCCCTGGCTGGCGGTTGCGGGATGAGTTGCTCGCAGCGTTCACTACCCAAGCCTAGGTCCACGCGGCCATCGGCGATGTGGGCGGGTACGCCTAGGCTCGCTGCGTGCCCTCCCCACCGTCCAGCTCCGTGCAGGACCCGGCCGTTCCCGAGTTCGTCGTTCCTGACCCCGCGGGCGAGCCCGGCCGCGCCGGCCGTGGACGACCGGGCCTGTCGCCGTCACGCGCCAACGACTTCATGCAGTGCCCGCTGCTGTTCCGGTTCCGAGTGATCGACAAGCTGCCCGAGCCGCCGAGCGAGGCGGCTGCGCGGGGCACGCTCGTGCACTCCGTCCTGGAACGGCTCTACGACGCCCCAGCGGCGGACCGGAGCGCTGCCGCGGCCCGCGCGCTGCTGCCGGGCGAGTGGGACCGGATGCGCACCGCGGAGCCGAGGTACGCCGACCTGTTCACAGCGGACGCCGACGTCGCGGCCTGGCTCGCGGGTGCCGGCGACCTGATCGGCACGTACTTCACGCTCGAGGACCCGACGCGGCTCGAGCCGCGGGAGCGCGAGCTCTTCGTGGAGACCGAGCTCGACGGCGGGCCCCTGCTGCGCGGCGTCGTGGATCGGCTCGACGTAGCGCCCGACGGGGCGATGCGGGTCGTCGACTACAAGACCGGACGCTCCCCGCGCCCGGGCTACGAGGGCTCGGCCCTGTTCCAGATGCGGTTCTACGCGCTGGTGCTGTGGCGCATGCGGGGCGAGATCCCGCGAATGCTGCAGCTCGTGTATCTCGGCGACGGGCAGGTGCTGCGGCACACGCCCGAGGAGGCGGAGCTGGCGACCACCGAGCGCCGGATCCGGTCGATCTGGGCCGGCATCCAGGCGACGGCCCGCACGGGCGACTGGCGGCCCCGCAAGTCGGCGCTGTGCCCGTGGTGCGCGCACCAGGGAATCTGTCCGGCCTTCGGCGGCACGCCCCCCGAGCTCCAAGCTGGCGCCACCGAGCTCGCGCTCGGAGTGAATTCGCAGGTCAGCGAGGCATCGGGGGTCACCGCGCCATCGAGGTCAAGCGGATGACTCAGAAGGGGCGAGAACCTCACCGTGCGCGACCCGGCACAGGTCCGCCACAGTCACGTCGACGAGCGAGGAAACCCGGCTGAGGCCAGGCCGCGGGACGACCGGCACCGTGGCCTCGACCGCGATCGTCCGGGCACCCGACGCAAAGGCCGAAGCGATACCGGGAGGCGAGTCCTCGAGGGCGACGCAGTCCCGTGCGTCGACGCCGAGCAGGGCCGCCGCCTTCAGGTAGGGCTCGGGATGGGGCTTCCCGTTCGTGACCTCGTCACCCGCCACCACCGCACCGAAGACCCCGGCAGGAGCGGCGGCCACCAAGGCGTGAGTCAGCGTCCGGTAGCTCATCGTCACCAGGGCGCACGGCACGCCGGCCGAAGCCAGCTCGGTGAGCAGCTCGAGAGCCCCTGGCTGCCACGGCACGCTGTCCGTGACCGCTTCGGCCACCCGGCGCACGAGGAAGGCGATGATCTGCTCGCCGGTGAGATCGACTCCGCGGGTCCGCAGCGCGTCAGCCGAATCCATCAGAGCGTTGCCCGCCAGCCCGACACCGTCCTGGTGGCTCCAGAGACCACCGTGCGCCTCGACCAGCTCGGTCTCGGCAGCTATCCAGTACGGCTCGCTGTCGATCAGGGTGCCGTCCATGTCCCACAGGACAGCGGCAGGCAGCTCCCCAAGGCGGAACTCGGTCGAGCGGACGACGGCGGGGACGAGTTCGGGCACTCGAGCGATTCTAGGCGGGGCCGCGCGGCTCCCGAGCCGCGGTGGGACGTTCGCCTTAGGGTGTGCAGATGACCGACGTCGAACCCGGCAGCGACCTGCCCGAGCGCGAGCCTGTGATGCTCGCGGCGTTCGAGGGGTGGAACGACGCCGGATCGGCCGCGAGCCAGACGCTCGAGCACCTGGACGCGGCCTGGGGAGCCGACGAGGTAGAGGTGCTGGACCCGGAGGAGTACCACGACTTCCAGGTCAACCGGCCGACGGTGGCCTCCGGCCCGACCGGACGGCGGGAGATCACCTGGCCGACCACGCACGTCGCGGTGCTGACGACCCCGCAGACCGGTCGCACGGTGGTGCTGGTGCACGGGATCGAGCCCTCGATGCGGTGGCGGCGGTACTGTGCGGAGCTGCTCGACATCGCATCGAACCTGGGGGTGCGGTCGGTGATCACGCTCGGGGCGCTCCTTGCGGACGTTCCGCACACGCGTCCGATCCCCGTCACGACGACGTCTGAGGACCCTGGCGTCCAAGAGGTGCTCGGCGTCGAGCCGAACACCTACGAGGGGCCGACCGGAATCGCAGGGATCCTGCAGCACGAGGCCGCGAAACGGGGGCTGCGGGCGCTGGCGCTGTGGGCCGCGGTGCCGCACTACGTCGCGCACGCGCCGTCACCCAAGGCCACGCTCGCCCTGCTCACACGGCTCGAGGAGCTGCTCGGCGAGCCCGTCCCCCTCGGTGACCTGCCCGACGAGGCCGCAGCCTGGCAGCTGGGCGTCGACGAGCTCGCATCGGAGGACACCGAGATCGCCGAGTACGTCCGCCAGCTCGAGGAGGCCAAGGACACCGCGGAGCTACCGGAGGCCAGCGGCGAGGCGATCGCCCGCGAGTTCGAGCGCTACCTGCGCCGCCGGGACAAGGGCACCGGGGCGTAGCGGCCGGCAGCGGTCCGCGGCGTCAGAGCCGCACGCCGAGCAGCGCGTTCACCGCGCGGGCGATCACCCCGGGTGCGCCCTCGATCTCGGGGACCGTCACGTCCCACCCGGCGGGTGCTCCGTCGAGGGCGGCGTCAGTCCAGACGTCCACTGCGGCCAACGCGGCCGGGGCGTCGAGATCGTCCGCAAGGGCCGCACGGATCGCTGCGAGGGGCGCGCTCGCGTCCGGCCCGCCGTTGCCGGAGACCGCACTGCGCCAACGCTCCAGCCGCGTCTGGGCACCAGTCAGGTCGGCGTCCGTCCAGTCCCAGTCACCCGCGTAGTGGTGCGCGAGAAGGGCAAGCCGGATCGCCATCGGATCCACGCCCCGTGCGCGGAGCTCGGAGACCAGCACCAGGTTCCCCCGCGACTTGCTCATCTTCTCGCCGTCCAGGCCCACCATCCCGGCATGCACGTGGATCCGCGCACCCAGTCCGCCGTCGAGCATCCGTGCGTGGGAGGTGCTCATCTCATGGTGCGGGAAGCGGAGGTCGACACCGCCCCCCTGGACGTCGAACGGCAGCCCCAGACCGTCGCGGGCGATCACCGCGCACTCGATGTGCCACCCTGGCCGCCCGGTGCCGAGGACGCCGCCGCCCCACGCCGGCTCCCCCGGTCGCTCACGCCGCCACAGCAGCGAGTCCAGCGGGTCGCGCTTGCCGAGCCGGTCGGGGTCCCCACCCCGTTCGCCGAACACCGCAAGCATCTGGGCACGGTCGAGCCCGGTGACCAGGCCGAAGGAGGTATCGGCCGAGAGATCGGCGTACACGTCGCCGAGCCCGGGCTCGGAACCACCTGCGCCCGGCTCGAGCGGCACGTGGTACGCGGACCCCCGTGCCAGCATCTGCTCGACCGCCAGCACGACGTCGGGAATCGTCTCCACCGCACCCTTGAACACGTCGGGCGGCACGACACCGAGCGTTGTCATGTCCTCGGCGAACAGCGCGGTCTGGTCCTCGGCAAGATCACGCCATTCGACACCGGTGGCCAACGCGCGCTCGAGGAGCGGATCGTCGACGTCGGTGACGTTCGAGGCGTACGCGACCGTGTGCCCCGAATCGCGCCAGGCCCGCAGCAACAGGTCGAATGTGACGAAGGTCGCGGCGTGGCCCAGGTGGGTCGCGTCGTAGGGCGTGATGCCGCACACGTACAGGGTCGCGATCGGCCCGGCAGCGGCCACCACGAGCTCGCCGGTCGACGTGTCGCGCACGCGGATCGGAAGGCCCGTCCCAGGGAGCCGAGGGATTTGCGGAGCAGGCCAGGTATGCACGCCGAAAGCCTAACGGGCCCGCCGGGCGGGTCCGCGCCACAACGTCCTCAGCGTCGACGCGGGCGATGCCGGCACGCACGGTGCCGCGGCCGAGCGTCTGCGCTCCCCCGACGTCCTGCCGGAGCGGTCCGGCTGGCTGTCGCCGTCAGGGCGTCGGCAGGGCGTCCAGGACCCCGGTTGCGAGCAGCACGAGCACGAGGGCCGCGATCACCAGGCGGTAGATGACGAACGGCATGTAGCTGTAGGTCGAGATGATCTTCAGGAACGCGATGATCACCACGTACCCGACGGCGAAGGCCACCAGGGTCGCGACGAGCGTGGCCGCGAGGCTCGGCGTCCCCAGCGTTCCCATCTGGCCGGCACTCTTGGAGAGCTCGAAGAACCCCGAACCCAGCACTGCTGGAATCGCCAGGAGGAACGAGTACCGGGCGGCTGCCTCGCGGGTGTAACCCATCAGCAGACCCGCGGTGATCGTGCCCCCCGAGCGCGAGACCCCCGGCACGAGGGCCAGTGCTTGCGCGAAGCCGAACACCACCGCATGCCCGGGCGTGAGGTCACCCAGCGAGCGCGCCAATGTGGCCCGCCGGTCCGCCCAGCCGAGCACGAGGGCGAAGGCCGCCAGAGTGAAAGCGATCAGGTACAGGTTGCGGAAGGTCTGCTCGATCGACTTCTGGAAGAGCACGCCCAGCACGATGATGGGGATGCTGCCGAGACCGATGTACCAGCCCATCCGCGCATCCAGGTCGTGCGCGCCCAGGCGCGCAGCCCGGTCGGTGCCGGTCGCGCCCCGGACCGCCCGCCACCAGGCGACACAGATCCGCGCGATGTCCCGGCGGAAGTAGAGCACGACCGCCGACTCCGTACCGATCTGGGTGATCGCGGTAAACGCCGCCCCCGGATCACCTACCCCGAGCAACGCGCCCACGATGCGCAGATGCGCGCTCGACGACACCGGCAGGAATTCCGTGAGCCCCTGCACCAGCCCCAGGACGATCGCAACCCATGAGTTCATCCCAGAAGCTAGATCCATGTCGCGAAGGCTACCGATGGCCCGGCGGTTGGCCGGCCGGACCCGCCGTGGCGGGTAGGTTCACGCCCATGGAACAGCGGCAGCTCGGCCGAACAGGCCTGAGGATCTCCCACCTCGGCCTCGGCACGATGACCTGGAGCCGCGACACGGATGAGCACGAGGCGGCCGAGCAGCTGCGGGACTTCCTCGATGCGGGCGGGACGCTTCTCGATACCGCGGCGTCCTATGCCGACGGCGCCGCGGAGGAGCTCATCGGCTCGCTGCTCGGCAGCACCGTGCCGCGCGACGAGGTGGTGCTCTGCACCAAGGGCGGAGTGCGAAGGACCGCCACCGGCGGTGTGGTCGACGCCTCGCGCGGCGCCCTGCTGGACTCGCTGGACGGCTCGCTCGCACGGCTGCGCACGGACCACGTGGACCTGTGGCTGGTCCAGACGCCCGACCCCCGCACACCGCTGATCGAGACGCTCTCGGCGCTCCGGTTCGCGGTCACGAGCGGGCGGGCACGGTACGTCGGTCTGTCGAACCACCCCGGCTGGCAGACCGCGCGTGCCGCGACACTGCTCGGCGACGAGGTCACCCTGGCCGCGGTCGAGGTCGAGTACTCGCTCCTGCAGCGCGGGATCGAGCGCGAGGTGCTGCCCGCGGCGGCCGATCTCGGTGTGGGCGTTCTCGCCTGGTCGCCGCTCGGACGCGGCGTGCTCACAGGGAAGTACCGCCGCACGATCCCGGCGGACTCGCGGGCGGCCTCGCCGCACCTCGCCGGTTTTGTCGAGCCCTACCTCGGCGCAGGGTCGCTCGCCGTCGTCGAAGCCGTCGCGACCGCCGCAGCGGGGCTCGGGCGCTCGCCGCTCGAGGTTGCGCTCGCCTGGCTGCGGGTCCGCGGACAAGTGACCGCCGCGATCGTCGGAGCGCGGACCGCTGCGCAGCTCCGCGGATCGCTCGCCGCCGATGACCTGGACCTGCCCGACGAGATCCTGCGCGCGCTCGACGAGGTGAGCGCGCCACCGGTGGGCTACCCTGAGCGCCGTTAGTTCCGGGTGACGGCCGCACTACTGCTGGGAGCGGGCGCCGTCGGTCAGGATGTCGTCGTACCCGTCGTCATCGAAGGCTTCGTCCGGGACGTGGTCCTCGTCGTCGAGATCGACGACGTCGTCCTCGTCGTCCTCTTCGTCGTCGTCCGCGAGGTCGAACGGGGTGCTCTCGCCGAACACCGTGCTCAAGGCGTCGTCGTAGACCTCGAACGCGTCCGCGAGAACGTCGTAGGCGTCATCGACGGCCGGGTCGTCCTCGCCGCGACGCGAGGAGACCGCGTGGTAGTGGGCCTCGAGGGCGGCAACGAGGCGGTCCAGGGCGGCGCGCGGATCGACAGTCATGCTCTGACGGTAGCGCCGCAGCGTGCACAATGGCACCTGTGATCGTGCCGGACTGCCACGGTTGGACCCAGGTCGCCGGACAGCACAGAAGGGAGCGCTCATGAGCAGGTGCGTCTCGGGCGAAGCCCGCGCCGGATGGACCGCCCAGGGCGGTGAGTACGAGTACCGCGTGCTGCGCCTTCCGCCGAGCACCAGCCGCGGCGACGCGCGCCGCATGCTCACCGAACACGCGGAGTACGGCCGCTGGGAGCTTGCCCGGACCCGGCTGTTCGCGGGCGGGGAGCGCAAGGTGTGGCTGCGCCGCAAGGCGATCCGGGTGCGGAGCACGCTCGACTTCGGCGTGCTCGGCATGCTCGACGGGCTCGAGTAGTCCGACCGGTTCGAGCAGTCTGCTCAGCACGTCCCGAGCAGGCGGTCCAGCACCCGGACACCGAACCTCAGCGAGTCCGTGGGCACTCGCTCGTCGACGCCGTGGAACATGCCGGCGAAGTCGAGGCCGGTCGGCAGGCGGAGCGGTACGAAGCCGAAGCCGATGATGCCGAGCCGCGCGAGAGACTTGTTGTCGGTGCCGGCGGACAGTGTGTACGGCAGCACGACCGCACCTGGGTCCTCCACCTGCAACGCCGCGACCATGGCGTCGACGAGGTCGCCCTCGAACGGGACCTCGAGCGCGATGTCGCGGTGGATGCTCTCGACGCGCACGTGCTCGCCTGCGAGCTCAGCGAGGGTGGCGAGCGCCACGTCCTCGTGGCCGGGCAGGAACCGTAGGTCGACCGTCCCCTCGGCGCGGCCGGGGATCACGTTCGCCTTGTAGCCGGCCGCGAGCTGGGTCGGGTTCGCGGTGTTACGCACCGTCGCGCCCACGAATCGCGCCACCGGCCCGAGCGCGGCCACGAGCCGCGCGATCCCCTCGGGGTCGTGGGGGTCGAACCGGGTGCCGGTGAGGTCCGCGACGCCCTCGAGCAGCCGGCGCACCGTCGGCGTCAGGGCGAGAGGCCACGCGTGCTGCCCGATCCGCGCGATGGCGGCGGCAAGATGAGTGACCGCGTTGTCGGAGTTGACCTGGCTGCCATGACCCGCCCGGCCATCGGCGACGAGCCGCAACCAGGCGAGGCCCTTCTCGGCGCTCTGCAGGAGGTACGTCCGCCGACCGTCGATCTCGACCGAGAAGCCGCCGACCTCGCTGATCGCCTCGGTAGCTCCCTCGAACAGATCCCGCCGGTGGTCGACGGACCAGCGCGCCCCGAACCCGCCACCCGCCTCCTCGTCGGCGAACATGGCGACGACGACGTCCCGGGCGGGCCGGCGGCCGGTGCGCGCCATCTGGCGCACGACAGCGAGGATCATCGCGTCCATGTCCTTCATGTCCACCGCGCCGCGGCCCCAGAGCAGGCCGTCGCGTTCCTCGCCCGCGAACGGGTCCACCTGCCAGTCGCCGGCCTGGGCGGGTACGACGTCGAGGTGGCCGTGCAGCACGAGCGCCCCCCGGGTCGGATCCTCACCCGGCAGCCGCACGACGACGTTCGCCCGCCCCGGCTCCGTCTCGTAGTACTCCGGG